>PVBE012319057.1_pt1 | contig 10923 bp, 15 predicted proteins | sample 1631181 | NCBI WGS metagenome assembly PVBE01 (sample SAMN08397723, study PRJNA350692) | Marine metagenome, whole genome shotgun sequencing project. | isolation source: water | place: Pacific Ocean | collected 2012-04 | reverse complement strand
GTGAGCTTGATCTCCTCGCCGTCGATCTTCACACCGTTCTCGAGCTGTTCGTAGTCGAGGGTGCGCCTGTAGCCGTTCTCTTTCTTGAGCTTGACCTCCTTGCGGTCCAGGTCGAAGAAGAGCTCGAAGTCATCCTTGTAGGCCCGCACCTCACACCCGTAGGCGTGGGTGTGGCCAGACACCGAGAGCAGCGGGCGGATCTCGTCAGTAAAGGCGCGCAGCTCGCTCTCGTAGTTGTTGCGGAAGCGTTGGTAGCCGGTGCCCTTGGGCGGGGCGTGGCTGATCACGATGGTGTCCTTCCCCGTGCTCCCCGAGTCCTTGGCCAGCTTGTAGCCGTCATCGAGCCATCCGCGGATGATGTCGTTATCGTGGTGTCCGGGTGTGTGAGGGTGGTCGGTGGGGCCCTCGCCGCCCATGGCGACGAAGGAGTAGCCTCCGGCCTTTCGGTGGTCTCCCACGACGTAGTCGATGTTGTCGAACCTGTCGCACGCCTTCACCACGTTCTCCATGCGGTCGTGGTTGCCGTGGATGGCGTATACAGGCTTCCCGACGGCGTTCAGCTTCTCGAACGCGAAGTCGAGGTGCTTTCCCTCCCAGAACGGCGTGTCATAATCGGTGTAGTCACCGGCGGTCACGATGGCGTCGACTTCAAGCTCCTTCGCCTTGTCGTCGATGTCCTGGAAGTAGGTCTCCAGCTCCTTGCGGTTTGAGACCGGACGATCGCGGACGTGCACGTCAGTAACAAAGAGCATCTTGACGTCCTTTGTCACGTCCTGATCTTTCGGTCCGTAATCCTCGAACATGGTGTATCACACTGTACCGCAGGAGTTACTACTCTATAGTAGTTCCAGCTATATAAACCTTTTCCTTTTCGGCCTCAATCGTCGCACGCAGCCCCCCCTCAAGGGTGGTTCGAGGGACGAATCCCAGAGCTTCCCTGGCCGCTCTGACATCCGCACTGCTCTCGTGGATGTCCCCCGGGCGGGGCGGGTCGTGCTCCACTCCCACAGGTGCGTCCAGGGCATTGTTCACGGCCTCCGCGAGGTCGTTCACCGTCACCGGCGCGCCCGGTGCGATGTTGAACGCCCGTCCAGGATAGTGCCCTGCCCGCTCCAGAGCGGTCACGAACGCATCGCATACGTCGCCCACGTACACCAGTTCACGTGTCTGAGTACCATCCCCGTGAACCTTCATCGGTTCGCCAGCGAGCCCCGCTGACACGAACGCCGGCACCACCGCTGCGTACTCGGAGTCCGCACGCTGCCGTGGGCCGTACACGTTGAAAAGTCGCAGGGAGATGCCCATAAGCCCCCGCTCATTTGCGAACATACGCACCAGGGACTCGGCAGCGAGCTTGGAGGCGCCGTAGGGCGAAAGCGGGCGTAAGGGCGAGTCCTCTGACAGTGGAGGTGGCGTGTCACCGTACACGGCTGCTGATGAGGCAAATGCCAGGGATCCTACTCCGGCATCAGCGGCAGTCTCGAGCACCGCCAGTGTGCCTCTGACGTTTGCATCGAAGGTCGCCCAAGGATCCTTCATGGAAGCGCCCACGCTCACGTCCGCTGCCAGATGCACGACGCCGTCCACATTGCGTAACTCGCGCGATGTAACATCTCGGATATCCATACTATATACCGATACCCGCTCCTCGGGAAGAGGTGTAAGATTCTCGAGCAGGCCCGTGGAAAGGTCATCGATGACCAGCACCTCCGTGGCACCACGATGGAGCAAGGCCCCTACAAGATGGGAGCCTATGAAACCGGCCCCGCCGGTCACCAGGATACGCGATCCGTCGACCTGCATGGAAGACGTGACCGAGTGGCATTTAAATGGTTTTGCTGCGACCTCCGGGCCGTGGAGGACACGGACAAGGCACGGGCCCGTATCTGTGCGGTGGTCGCCGCCGATACGGTCGAGGAGATGGTGGACCGGGCCATGGAGGCAAGAGAGGACGCCGACCTCGTTGAATTCCGTATCGACCATCTTGTCTCACTTGAGCAGCTTGAGGGACTGAAGGAGTTCACCGCTCTCCCAGTGATCCTCACCCTCCGCTCCGCTATCCAGGGCGGACGGAGCGAACTGGAAGGGGACGCACGTCGAGCGGTCCTGGAGCGCATCATAAACCTCGGCCCGGCGTACATCGACCTAGAGTTCGGTAATGCTGACATGGAGCTCATTGCCGTTGCCAAGTGCGCCGGTGTGGGCACTATCCTCTCATTCCACGACTTCGAGGGAACCCCAGAAGGGATCGCTGACGTTGCTCAGGTGATGGCGGCCACGGACGCCGACATCATCAAGCTGGTCACTACTGCCGGCTCATGGAGGGACGAGCTTACAATGCTAACCATTGATCAACGGTACACCGATCGGGGGATCGTTGCCTTCTGCATGGGCGAACTCGGAGTGCTCTCCCGCGTGCTCTGTCCACTCATAGGGGGTCGGTTCACCTATGCCTTCGCGGGCAGGAGCACTGCAAATGGCCAGATTTCGTTAATTGACCTACGTATTACATATAATACTGTGCAAATTCATTACGAATAACGTAGGAGTATATACAATCCTACCGGAAGTTATATATACCATACCGTGCTAACTAATAGCATAATCATTCCCGGAGCAGGATAACATGACAGCGTATATTAGAGGAAAGGTATTGGTACCGACCTTTATTATTGCGCGCAATCATGCCTGCATGCGCTGGTTGTAGCGCAAGGGGATGATGAAAACAACGCCGTGATTGTTTTTTGACCCTTTTCTTAAGTCGCTATGCGACTATCAGTCGTCCTCATCGCGGCGTTGGGGGCGCACGCGCCGATATCCGAACTCAACGAGATAACCGAGAGAACGACAAGGACGACACAAGGAGGTAATGACTATGTCACTTGAAGAGACCATGGAACTGATCATAAACGTCATGCAATTCGCTGACTCGTGGGAGACCCGCCGCGCTCAGGCCCCTGAGGAACAGGCCAGTGCCCCGCTCTTCCTCGCGTACGAAGGCATGCTCTCCTGAGCAAGCCCACACCATCAACCACACAAGAGGTGCAGATCATGTCAATTGAAGAGACGATGGAGCTGATCATCGACGTAATGCAGTTCGCTGACTCATGGGAGACCCAGCGGTACGAAGAGAATGCGCCGATGGCCGAGACTCCCCTCCTACTCGCCTATGAGGGCTTCCTCACCTAGGTGAGAAACATCAATGTGCCGGGGCGGAACCCTTCCCTCCTTCCCCGCCCCGTGCACTAACTCTACGGTGGTCCGTGGGACCACACCGGGCCGCCGCACCTCTTTCTTGGGCCCGGCCGGGCACCGACCCTTTAATAAAGATTGGCCCCCTCTTTCGTTCTAGGATGCATGAGGTGTCCAAGGTCGCCAGAGCTTGGCCAGTCGTGTTGACGGTGGTTGCACTCATCCTCACCCTGGTAGCTGCAGATTCCGTCCTCGTTGAGTGCGAGGACCTGCAGGGACGTGAGCTCGACCATTGCGTCAGGGACGCTATCGCCACCATCCCACTCAACCTGTCCAAAGAGATGCTCGGCTCCTGCGTCACTGTCCAGGACGAGTACCTGAGGGCAGAGTGCACCGCTATCGTCGCCTATCGCCTCCTCCCACACAATGCGAGCCGTGCGCTCGACGCGTGCAATTCCATCAAATCCGAAGCACATAGGAGCGCATGCCTCGGGCTCATAGCTGCTCGACGCGCAGAGAACGATCCTGCCGTCGTCGCACAAGAAAGCGCACGGCTGCCATCGGATGAGGCCCGCATCTGGCTGGTGGCGCTCCTGCGCGACTACACCGACAGACATGGCGCTGCCAAAGGGCTCGAGCTGTGCGCTACCTTCGCCCCTAAGCTCCAGCGCTATTGTGTCGACCTCAGCGTATCCTGGCTGAACACGTCCCACGCCAACCTGTGCGAGGGCATCCAGTACTCGGACATCAAGCGACAATGCCAGGCCCGGACATCGGGGGACCTCCTGGCCGAATCACAAGCCGACGGTACGACATTCGCTGTATTCGTGCTCCTGATCGTCTCAGTAGGGACACTGGGGATCATGCACATCGAAGTGAAGCACTACTCCTGATCATCCATCGAGGGGACCAGCCGGCCCTCCCGGTCGATGACACCCTCCCTGATGCGCGTGGACGAGATCCGCACGCTATCATCGGCCATCACGAACTCGATGGTGACTATGTCCATAGGCGAGAGGCCGTTGCTCTGTCGCTGCTCGTTGATACCGAGGGCGACGGGCTCCGTCTCAGGTGATACCACCAAGGCATCAATCGCGGGATCGGTAGCAGTCGGTCCCGCCGTATCGGTGAGGACGATGATCTCGGCCCGCACATCGAGCCCGCTGGAGGACAAGAATCTTTCCACTGCCTTCCTGCGCGCTTCGATTCCCTCGAGTTGGTGGCCTGCTCGTTTCCGACCGAGCATCTCGTCCGTAGTTACACCGATGAGCACGCGGTCGCCCAGGTCGAAGGCCTTCCTGAGGATCGCCTCGTGGCCTCGATGGAAGCGGTCGAAGGTGCCTCCAACCGCCACCCGGGCGTATCGGCGTGTCATGTGCCAAGGGAAATCGGGGAGGTTTTAAAAAACGTGGGGCGGCCGGTCCTGGTCGGTCGGTTCACGTTGACGGGAATGCGTCCAGCGAACCTCTGGAACCACGACGTCGTTTTCCCTGGGCCCGACCGCTCCGCCAGATGAACACGTACCGTGAGGGAACCCCGCCCTCGGCGCCCATGTGCAACCCGCAGGCCGTACACACGCGCCCTTGGAGGCGCCGCTTCCCGAAGAGGTCCTTACCCCATCGGGCATGGAGACGAGCCCCGCAGCAGGGACAGCCGTCCAATTTGGCATCACCGCCCTGGCGCAGTTCCACCTGCACCTCGACCTGCGGGATGCGTAGGGCTATGCGTCGGAGGCGTCCCTCACCTACGGCGTAGGCAGGATCTAGGTCACGGAGCCGTGCGGCCACCATCTGGGCCAGCTTCCGCTGGGAATGGATCACACCATGGGAACGGAGGACCTCTATGATGGCCCAGGAAACTATGTCATCGGACGGCCTGCGCACGGTGGGGAGTTCCCCACCTATACATTTAATCCTTGCGGACGGGCACGCTCGGCTAGGCCCCGACCAGGGTCTCGTAGAGGTCGATGATGCCAGCGCCGTACTCGTGATCGTTGTACTCGGCAGGCTGTCGGGCCCCACCCTTCAGTGAGCCCATGATGTCGTCCGGTGTCATGCTCGCGTCCTTGCCCTTGAGCAGGGCGGCCGCACCTGCTGCGTGCGGTGACGCGAACGAGGTCCCGGAACCAAGTCGATAGCCACCGCCCACCTTGGGCAGGGTGACCTTCTCCCCCGGGGCCATGAGGTCGAGACCGGTCGTCTCCCCGTAGCATGAGAACGATGATCGCTTCTCACCACTGTTCACAGAGCCGACGCTGAGGTTCCAGTCGTAGGCAGAGGGATAGTGCCAGATGTGGTCGGTGCCATAGTTACCCGACGAGCATGCAACCGTGATGCCTGCATCGTGCACACGCTTGTACACCTCCTTCTCGGCCGAGCTCTCCCGTCCGTACCTCCCGAACGAGCAGTTGATCACGTCCACATCGAGGTCCATGGCCTTGTCGATGCCCTTGAGGGTCGTCGAGAACTTCGTGTCCGAGGTATTGGTGCCGAACACCTTTATCGAGTAGACCTCGACGTCAGGGGCGACCTGGGCCACGAGACCTGCCGTGCCCGTACCATGACCGTGGGTGTCGCGCACATTGTCGGAATCATCGAGCACATTGTAGCCGTAGACGTTCATGCCGTTGAAGACCTCATGAGAGAAGTCGCATCCCGTATCGACGACAGCTACTTTCACCCCGGCCCCGGTATAGCCGGCATCGTGGGCGTCTTGCACTCGAAGCATGTCGAGGTTCCATCCGGACTCCGGTACGTTCGTCGGATCATCGGGCTGGTCCTCAAGCTCCTCGAGGTGAACGTCGAAGTCCTCCACGACCGTCCCGTAAGCCTTGAGGGCGGTGTCGTCCTCTGCCCTTACCAGGGCGGCCCGCAGGTGGGTATAGGTCTCGACGATCTTCGCTCCAGTGGCCTCGATATCCCGAAAGGACTTTGAGGCCACGCCATCTCTCGCAAGGACGATATATTCTCGCATCACACAGTCCCCGTCCCAGCGAGAATCAGCGGGTCAGCCGGTATATAATCTTTTCGAAAGGATGTCAGGACACCATCCCCGCAAGTATCCCTGCGACCGAGGGGAAGGCGATCTCAACACCACCTTGCTTGTGCGGGAGGAAGTAGGCACGCTCTCGGTCCACGATGAGGATGTCCGCCTCACCCTCTACCTGACGCACCGTGACAGGGATGCGCTCCGACAGCTCGTTGAGCGTGCGCCGGAACTTCTTCTCCGTCCCGTTGGCATTGAGCAGGATCAGTTCACGCTTGGCCGAGCGCATCATGTCCCGGAGACGGCCCCGGGCTACCTCCTTCATGGTGTGGTACCACACGCCCGCCGTCTCGGGGGACTCACGGGATATCGAGCCGGCCCGCTGGACGAAGTCGTGCTTGAGCTCGTCCTTCTCCCGCCGCCGGACCTCAAGGAGCCGTTCGATGCACAAGCGCGGCTCCTCTGCGCGGTAGACGAAGGGGGAGCGGACGGAGCGGGTGACGAAGCTGAGCGACTCCAGGCCCCGGGCTGCCTCGTAGCACTTGTTGCTCGGGATGCCGCCATATCTGGAGATGCGTGATGCCGTCAGGTCGCCGTACCTCAGGAGGGTGAGGTACACACGCGCCTGGTACGTTGTGAGCCCGAGCTCGTTCAGATTCGCGATGAGCTGCTTCATGAAGGTGGATTCGCTCGCCGAAGTTTAAACGCCTGACAGAGGTATGGTTCCGGCAACGTGCGTGAAGTGGAACGTTCCCCGGACGGCTTAAGAAGGTTGCTCTCCCGGAGCGCTCCCCACGAGCCGGCGCGGACGGTCGACCACCATCCTCACGAGCTCATCTTCCGGGACACCCGTTCTTGCCAGCTCTTGGCAGTACCGGGCGAGGGCGTCGGGGGAAAGGGGGTTACCGACCTGCCCGGTGTCGCTGACCATTATCCACTGGGCGTCGGGCAACGCGGTGACAGCAACTGCCACCTGTGTGGGTGTCGTTGCACGAGCGAGGGGCGACACGGAGTAATAGGAGAGCTCGAACCAGGTCCGATCGTCGATGAGCTCCCGGATCTGGTCGATGGAGAGCGAGGGAACGGTAAAGAACACGTGGTCAACGAGCAGCCTAAGGGACGATCGCTCCTCACGAGCGTAGTCGTGGACGGCCAGGACCTCCCGAGGCGATAGGTGCCCGGTGGCAAGGACGGCACCCCGGTCGGCCACTAGATCGATGATGGTGCGCGTCTCAGGCAACAGCTCGCCCGAACGGTCGAGCACAGTAAGGCCCTTTCCCGCGCCGAGAGAGGCGTGAGTAGTGTGCGACGGCGACATGGCCTGCCCCTCGAACCGCTCGATGTGGTGCCTTGCGTGGATGGTGGGCAGCCAGACGATCCGTCCGCCGAGGGCGAGTGCGCACTCAACCGCAGCGGGGTTCAGGCCTCCTGTGAAGTTGTTGAGTGTGACGCCACCATATACAATTATATCCGGATACCGCTCACGAGCGAGCGTAGCGACCTCGACGCTGCTCCCGTGGTGGGACTTTAGCACGACACCGCCCATACCGGCGTCCCTGCACAGCCGGACGAGCTCGAACGCATCGGTGGCACGCGGGAAGAGGCTTGGGGCCGCATGGACATGGATGTCCCACGCACCCTCCACCGGACCGTTCACGCACGCGCCCCCCCGTGCAGCACCAGTCGTTCGAAGTTCCTGAGCAATTGTGCGGAGGTCCCCATGCCGGGGAGCTCCTCGGCGTTCTCGAGATGTAGCTGCGAGCCGTAGATCGGCCGTGCAGGGTGCCGCATCAGCGCCACGGAGCAGAGCTCTGTAGCGGCCAGGAGCACGAAGCCCTCGGGCAAGGTGATGGTGTCCCGATGATGGGCGCAGGACATGAAGCAGGGCCGTTCCTCACGATCCTCGAGCTCGACGTCCTTGAAGAGCGGATCCCGGACCCCTTCCTCTGTTACGAACACGGGATACAGTCCGAGCGGTTCGGAATCATTACGTCGTAGGTCGGCACCAAAGATGAGCCCGATGACCTGGTGGCCACCACAGATGCCGATGAGGGGGACCTCGACGTCTGCCACCCAGCCGAAGTTCTCGTTCACCATCTCCTGTGTATGCGAGGGATCTGTAACGGGCTGGCCGGACAGCACGATGCCGTCGACATCATCGAGGGCCTGCACATCGGACCAGTGGACGACGGTCACGGGGCTCGCGAACGCTTGGCGGAACGGCTCGACGTATCGCAGTTCGTGTCGGTCTAAGGCGAGGTTCACGACGACGATACCTGTCCGCTTCGCCACGGGCCGACATGCCCCCATTCACCGTTATATGTGTTGTCTTGCCCCACCGTGACAGAATATACCATGGAAACGCTTATTAACCACCTATCGAGCCCGACGTCGTGATGCGGGACGTGGACGCGCTCCTCGATGAGATGGACTCCTATGAATGGGACGACGTCAAGGACTACTCGCATCCAGGATACGAGGCCGCGGCCCCTAAGCGGTTCAAGGAGGACATCGAAAGGTACGGCCTCGAGTTGAACGGTTCGGTCCTCGACGTGTGCTCAGGACCGGTGTCCCTTGCCTCAGTGTACGACGACGTGGTGGCCACCGACGTAGATCCGAGCATGGTCAAGAACATGCGTGAGCACGGGATCCGGGCCATCATTGCTGACATGCGCGACCTGCCCTTCGATCCCGACTCCTTCGACTACGTTATGAGCTTTTGGCCGCCCATGGCCATCTACGAGGACAAGTCCCAGGGTGTCGAGGACTTCATTGAGGATCTTTTCACCATCGCGCGCGATAAGGTGATCATCCAGTCGACACCCATGTCACGCTACCTCCCAGAGCGGTTCAACGATTACCTTGAGTCCAGCGATGGGCGGATGATCGTGTACGACGTGGCCGCTTACAAGCAGGATATGGCAGCAGAAGAGATGCTGAACGACGTCTACGGTATGGTCGCCTGAACGAGCTTGACACACCCTCGTCGTTGAGAGCACATTTCAACCACTTATTCCCTGGAAACCATGCATTTTTCAGAAATATTTATATTCGGGGACCGCCACAGAACCCGCGGGACGGACAGGGGTACAAGGATGGTACCATTACTAAGAGCTAGGAGAGGATGTGGGGCCCTCCCCATCGATGAGGCGTTCTACGTCATCCTCATCCTGATCGTCGTGTTCGGTTACGAGCCCTTTGACGCTTTAATGCTCACCGGACGTATCGGCTACTGGACCTTCGTGCTCATAGTCGCCCCTCTGGTCCTGTTCCTCCTCTTCTTCCTCTCCTACGACGGCGAGCCCATCGGTGGCGAGCGGGAGGAGTGGTGGGCACCGTACGCAAGCCAGGTCAACCATCGCGTGGGGATCGAGCACCTCAACGCCATCAACTTCAGCGGTCAGGGCCACGATCACCATCAAGGCTGCTCGCACAACCATTAGGGGACCGAATCCCGCGGACCCCAGGGAAACGTTTGTAAACCCGTTCCAGCTCTGACAATCCACTCCCCCCAGGAGGAAGGAACCACCGTGAGGCTGTTACAGAGCAAACGTGGCCAGGGCGTTGCAGGTCCCATTGATGAGATCCTCTTCTTCATCCTCATCCTCATCTTCGTGTTCGGCTACTCGCCATTGGAGGCGATGTCACTCACGGGACGCATCAGCTACTGGGTGTTCGTGCTGTTCCTGGCCCCGGTCGCGGTAGTGTTCCTCTCCCACCTCCTCTTCGATCCCGAGCCCATCGGCGGTGACCACGACCACTGGTGGGACGGATACGCGCGACAGGTGCACGTGACGGCCGGTACCGAGAAACTCAACAAGCTCACTCTCACCGAGGCGCAGCACCCCGACCACCACTACGCTTACCGAACGCTCTGAGGTCGCTGTCCGAAAGCTATTTAACACCCGTGAGGATATCTTCTCGTGGGAGATGGGCGTAACGCGAGACCTGCTTCGTGCACGGAGAGGGCATGGCCCCGCCGGACCTTTCGACGAGATCGCCATGTTCATTCTCATCCTCATCTTAGTGTTCGGCTACACACCGCTAGAGGCCCTGAACCTCACCGGGGATATCAGCTATTGGACCTTCGTCGCGATCGTCGCTCCCATCTGCCTCCTCTTCGTCGCCTATCTGGCATACGACTCTGAACCCATCGGAGGCGAACGGGACGACTGGTGGGATTCGTACGCGAGTCAGATCAACCAGCGCCACGGGATCGAGCGCATCAACAAGGTGACGCTCACCGAGGGCAGCAAGAACCACTCCTGTGACCACGACGACCATCATCATCACTGATATCTTGGCCCGATGTCGTCCGGGATCGAACGCTTCATCCACCGGATATCTTGCCCGAGCAGATGGCGCGCTCTGAATGTTCGCCCACTGCCCCGAGCACGTCGTAGGTCACCCGCACCTTCGATGTGTACTGGCTACCCACATTAAGGTCAGTGGCACCGTTGCCCACGTCCTCTATCGAGAACATGACGTTCGTGGACTCCATAACAAGGTGAGCCAGACAACCGCTCGTAGGATCACCCTCGACATTATTGAAGGAGCAATCGGTCCCCCGCTCCGACCACGTCACCATGGTACCGTCGGGATACTCGACGAATATATTCGTCACCCGGACGACCCCGGTCACCGTGTTGAGCAGGTGGAGGTCGAACCGGCTCTCGCGATCGTTCCCGTCCGAGTCGTCGATGGGGAGGTCCCATGTCCCGGGCTCGCGGGTGGCCACGAGAACAT
>PVBE012517771.1_pt1 | contig 10924 bp, 12 predicted proteins | sample 1631181 | NCBI WGS metagenome assembly PVBE01 (sample SAMN08397723, study PRJNA350692) | Marine metagenome, whole genome shotgun sequencing project. | isolation source: water | place: Pacific Ocean | collected 2012-04 | reverse complement strand
TAGATGAGCCAGGTCCTCCCATATGAAACAGGATCATATGTCCCAAATGTTTTGATGACGGACACCGGCTGCCGAAGATCGTGAGTGAGCGGCTTGGGCATGCGACAGTGGCGATAACGCTCGACCGCTACAGCCATCTCTTACCAGGGCTTCAGGAGGATGCGGCAGCGAAGGTCGACAGCGTGCTCCGGGCCAGCCTCGCCGGCGACTAAACCGCTGCGTGTAGGCGCGGCGGCGAAAGTGGCGAGGTATGTTTGCAATTCGTTTGCGAATTCCTATTTTGGGGCTGCATCCGAGCGACTAGACAGAACGAGAATCGTTTATTTCTTCGTTTTATTGCAACGCCCAAGCGTTCCCCCGGATGGGTGGCCGAGTGGTCGAAGGCACCGGTCTTGAAAACCGGCAGGCCCTAGCGGGTCTCGTGGGTTCGAATCCCACCCCATCCGCCATGCTGGCTACGGCATCACCACCGTTGCAGTCAGATTGCGAATCGCGTGGATGATACTCAGCGCGGTTACAGCCGAGGTCTTGGGGTTGTCGGGAGCAGGCTGACCTTCCATCTCGACCTCGAGCCGGCCAAACCGGCCCTCGGCGTGGATACGCCCCGTGTTGATGGTGGTGTTGGGATCGGCGACCAATTGGATCTCGGTCTTGTCGACGCCGGCCCCGGCGAGCGCGACCGTCATCGCGAGGTTGGCGTGTTTCGGATAGTCGCGGGCCGCTTCGATTGGCGAGCCGCTAAAGATCACCGTCGGCTCCACAAGTGCGGCGAGTTCGACATTCTTCTCGGCCGGGGTGCCGCGCCAAGCCTCGGGCGGTTTGGTCGATGTGTAACGCACCCGGTCGAGTCCGCCAACGCGCAGCGCCGTCAACCCATCGATGCCGGCGATCGCGCCCGAAGGGAGAAGGAGGCGAGCGCCCGCACGCTTCGCTCGCTCGGTCAGCTCGTCGAGCAACGTTGCGTCCGCGAACGCGCCGGTGGCGATAACCATTAGATCGAACCCCTTGCTCAACACCGCATCCGCGTAATCGCGCACGGCGCTCTGTCCGGCGCATTCGACGACCAGGTCGGGCTGAGTAGCGAGGAGATCGGGGACTGTCGTTACCACGTTGATCGAATTCGGCAGCTCCCCGCGCGCCACATCGACCCGGTTCTCACAAACCAGAATGGCGCCGACATGAATCTCGCTCGCGTCTTTCGCGAGTTCGTCGACCACCATGCGCGCGATCGAGCCATAGCCGATAAGCGCAACCGTCTTCATCGATCGCCCATCGCCTTAGAGCTCAGCGGGTTGTGTAATCGCAGACGACGTAGTCCTTGCCGGCCTTCTCGAAATGCGGGCCCAGCGCCACATGGATGTCTGATTTCATGTAATAGTCGTAGTCCTTGCGGGTCTTGAAGACGCCGACAAAGACGTGGGTGAACCCCTTCGCGATTCCTTTGCCGAGGTGGGGGGCGGAGTGTTTCTCGGCCAGGTTGGGCCCGTAGTAGCAGCTTGCCGCACCCGGTTGAGTCTTTACGACGGCGCGGCAGAAATTCTTCATCCGTCGGTGCATGGCGCTTCGGTCGCCGCGTTTGTAATTCATGAAGAGGACGTGGTGGAACATGGTCACCTCCCTGGGTGGGTTAGAGCTCGCCAGCGCTCATAAGCTCGGCGATGTGGTCGGCTTGGCGGATCGCCAAGGCGACGATCGTCAGGGTCGGGCCGCCAGCAGAGGACGAAGCGAACTGGCTACCGTCAGAGACGAAGAGATTGGCAAGGTCGTGACATTGGCCCCATTCATTGACGACGCCATCCTCCGGACGGGCGCTCATCCGACAAGTGCCGAGGTTGTGGGAAACCGGTAGCGGCGGGGCCTCAAACACCCGCTTCGCCCCGACCGCGTCGTAGAGTTCGTTCGACATGCGATAGGCATAGTTCTTCATCGCGATCTCGTTGGCGTGGTTATCGAGGTGAAGACAAGGGATCGGCAAGCCGAAATCGTCCTTCTCGCTCGGGTGCAGCGTGACGCGGTTGGTCGCGATCGCCAGGTCCTCGCCCTGCACGAACAGCCCCGCGGTGCGGTCGTAGCTTTCGATCCAGCTCGCGTACTCGCTGCCCCACGCAGCCGGATCGAGGAAGCCGCCAAAGAAGGGTAGTCCGAGCGAACACGCGCCGATGTAAAAGCCGCCGGCGAACCCACGTGAGGGATCGTCGCACACTTCGTCGCGAACGACGCCCGCGGTCGGGTTGCCGCGGTGCATGTTTACGGCGCGCTCGAACTCGGCGTAGACGTAACCCGTCATGTGGCGCATGTAGTGGCGCCCGACCATGCCCGAGCTGTTGGCCAGCCCGTCGGGGAACTTGGCGCTTGCCGAGTTGAGCAGCACCCGCGACGACTCGATCGCGTTGGCGGCGACGCAGACGATGCGCGCCTTCTGGAAGTGCTGATCGCCCTGTTTGTCAGCGTAGAGCACGCCGCTTACCCGGCCCGCATCGTCGTGATGGACGGCCAGCGCCATGCACTCCGAGCGAACCTCGCAGCGCCCGCTCGCCTCCGCCTTGGGGATCTCGGCGTTGGCTGTCGACCACTTGGCGCCCGACTTGCAACCTTGCATACAAAAGCCGATCTGATCGCAGGCGTTGCGGCCATCGCGGGGCAGCGAATTGATGGCGTGGCTGCCCGTATCCATCTGTGAGTAGCCGATGCGCCTAGCACCGGCGGCAAGGACTTTGTAGTTGTTGCCCGGAGGATGCAGAGGGATGCCATTGGTGCCGGCGACCCCCATCTTGTGCTCGGCCTTGGCGTAATAGGGTGCGAGGTCGTCGAAACTGAGGGGCCAATCGGCGAGATCGGCGCCCGGGATATCGCCATAGACCGAGCGTGCCTTGAGCTCGAAGTCGAGGAAGCGGACGGCCAGCCCGGCCCAATGCAGCGTCGAGCCACCCACGCCCTTGCAAACCCACGTCGGGGCCTCGGGGAAGTTCTGGACGATCGGCGAGGTTCCGGTGCATGCGCGCTTGTCCGACCAGGTCAGCAAGTCGTACATCGCGTATTCATCGTTCTCGAGCTGTGTCGCATCGATGCGCGGGCCGGCCTCGATGAGGACAACGTCGATACCCTTTTGACAGAGCTCGTTGGCGAGCGTGCCGCCGCCGGCGCCCGAGCCGATGATGACGACGACCGAATCGTCATCGGCGTCGTAGGTGACCGCGGCGACGGCGTCGTCGAAATCGTCGTAACTCATGCAGGAATTCCCGACCCCTCGCCCGATCAGGGCAGAGTCGCCTGGCCGCCGCTCGCCAGCACCGTCTGCGCGGTCGTGAAACTCGACCGTTCCGAGAGCAAGAACGCGACCATTTCGGCGATCTCCTCGGGCTTTCCCAGCCGCTTCAGCGGAGTCGCTTCGATCACCTCGCGCATCGCCGCCTCGTCCATGAACGCGAGAATCTCGGTGTCGACGAAACCCGGCGCCACACAGTTGACGCGGATCTCGGGCGCGAAGGCCACGGCGCAACTTCGCACGAAGGCGATGACCGCCGCCTTGGACGCACTGTAGGCGATCACCGTGGGTCGCGGTCGCAACGCCGCGATCGAAGAGATGCAGACGATGCGGCCGTAACCGCGCTCGATCATACCGTCCTTCAGCGCCATGACCGGATGGTAGGTGCCGTCGACGTTCACCGCGAGAGTCCGATGCCAGGTGGCGAGATCCATCTCGGTGTGCGCCTGCTGGTGCACGACCGCGGCACAGGTGACCAGAAGATCGACCGCGCCCAGCTCGCGCTCGGCGGTCTCGACCATGGCGGCGACGGCGTCCGCGTCGGAGACATCGGCCTTGATCGGCAGGCACGCCGCGCCGGTCGCCTCGACCAAGGCGCGCGCCTCGGCTGCGGCGGCATCGTTGGCAACGTAGTTCATCGCGATTTGCGCGCCTCGCCGGGCAAGGTCGACGCACACCGCCCGACCGATGCCCCGCGCGCCACCCGTCACTAGCGCCACCCGGCCGGCGAACTCGGTGTCGGTGTCCATATCCATATCGTTCCCCCCTGCCTAGCCCTTGATGGCACCGAGGCTGATGCCGCGCACAAGATAACGCTGTAGCGTGGCGACGGCGATGAGGATCGGCAGCATCGCAAGGATCGAGAGCGCTGCGATGCGCGAGAAATAGGTCGCCTCGCGCCCCATGAATTTGGCGAGCTGGACCGGAACGGTGATCACCTCGGTCACGGTGAGGACGAAGGCGAAGGCGTATTGCAGTGCCCGCGAGTGTGCTTCACGGCATGAGTCGATGTCAAATGCGCCGCGGCGGGCCGCGAATCATCGCTTGACCATCGGTTTCAGCGACCGTTGAATAGGTTCTTCCGGTTGGCACTCAACGGCAGTCGCGGCTTCATGCAGACCACCCCCACGATTACCTTTCGCGACCTCGAACACTCGCCCGAGGCCGAAGCCCGTGTGAACAAGGAAGTGGCCAAGCTGGAGCGGGTGTTCGGCCGCATTGTCGATTGTCGGGTGGTCATCGAAGCGCCGCACCGCCAGCACACCAAGGGCCGCGTCTTTCATGTCGGGCTCGATATCAACGTCCCCGGCGGTCAGGTCATCGTCAGCCACGACAACCACGACGATCACGCGCACGAGGACCTGGCGACCGCCATTCGCGACGCTTTTCGTGCCGCCAGGCGCCAGCTCGATGGACATGCGGCCAAGCGCCGCGGTGAGGTGAAATCGCACGCGGCTCCACCGCATGGGCGCGTCGCGCGGCTATTCCCCGAGCGCGACTTCGGCTTCATCGAGGGAGCCGACGGCCAGGAAGTCTACTTCCACCGCAACAGCGTCATAAACGCAAAGTTCGACGCGCTCGAGCCCGGCACCGAGGTTCGCTACTCGGTTGAGAGCGGCGACGAAGGCTTGCAAGCGACCGGGGTGGCACCGATCGGCAAGCATCATCCGGACTGATCCGCTCGGTCTTTGAGCCGCATGCCACGCTTCAGCGCCAATATCTCGACGATGTTCCGTGAGCACGCGTTGATCGATCGCGTGATGGCGGCCAAACGGGCCGGCTTCGCGGCGGTCGAATGTCAGGCGCCCTATGAGGCGCCGGCCGCCGAGTGGGCGCAAGCGCTTGAAGAGGCGGATATCCCGCTTGTGCACATCAATACCAGCATGGGCGACGTCGCCGCCGGTGATTTCGGACTGGCGGCCGTGCCCGGCCGCGAAGAAGAGTTTCGCGCCGCCGTGGCGAACGCCTGCGGCTACGCCGAGCGCCTGGGTATCGAGCGCATTCACGTCGTCGCCGGCAAGGCCGAGCCCGGTGACGAGCGGTGCCGGGCGCTGTTCGTCGAGAACCTTCGCCACGCCGCAGACGCGTCCGCCGAGGTCGGGGCGCGGGCGCTGGTCGAGCCGCTCAACCGCAAGGACGTACCCGGCTATTTCATCGCCGGGTCCGACGAGGGCATGGCGGCGATCGAGGCTGCGGCGCATGACAACGTGGCGCTGCAATACGACCTCTATCACATGCAGATGACCGAGGGCGACCTGATCGCCACCATGCAGCGGCTGTTGCCGCGGATCAGCCACGTGCAGTTCGCCGATGCGCCGGGCCGTCACGAGCCGGGCTCGGGCGAGATCAATTTCAGCAATGTTTTCGCCGCCCTCGACGAGGCCGGCTACAGCGGCTGGGTGGGCGCCGAATACCTGCCCTCAGGCGCCACCACCGACAGTCTCGGCTGGATGTAGCCGGCCCGAACGCAGGCGCCGCGCCGGTTGTGCGGCGCGGCGCGGCGTGCCACGATAACCGGTGCCGGGGAGCGAATGCGCCCCTGCCCTATGCATAGGAACCACCAATGCGTTCCATGTGATCGATCTCCCTACTTTCTCTGGCCGCCGCGGCGGCTTTGGCGGTCTTGAGTGGACGCTCGTCAGCTGAAACCCAACTTGAGTACAGGGAGATATCGCCGATTCAGGTGATCGTGAGTGTCGTGCAGGACACGCCCCTCGAGATCACGTGGGCAGAGCAGGCGGTATCCGAATACAACGTCCTGCTCCAACACATCGGGTTCGTTGATCCGACGGCCGGCGCGAAGGGGCGGATCAACGTACTCAAATCGCTCGATGCCCCCTTCACGCTCCGGGACCACCGCGCTGCGATGGGAGGAAAGGACCTCCATGATTTGGCGCTCCTGTGGCTCGAAGGCGCCGCCCAAGATGCGAGCGTCGAGCTGATTCAGAGGATCAACATCGTCAACGGTATTGGCCACATCGCTTACGCGCGTGCCCGGGAGTTTCGATGCTTGGTCGCACAGACGGCCTACAACTTCGAGTTTCCGCGCGCTGGTGGCGAGCAATACGACACCGTTGTCACGATGTGGTACTGCGACCAGCACGGTGAATTCAGGGAGATCGTGACCTTTCTGAAGAACCTGCGCCTTGTAGGCAGCGACGAAAACCGTGCCGTCTATGCCGCCCGCACTGACGAGGATGTCAATACCGAGGACGCTGAACCGGGCCCCGCCGGCGCCGGCACGGGATTCTTTGTCAACCGGCTAGGGCACATTGTGACGAACTTCCATGTCGTCAGCGAATGCACAGCGGTCGGCGCTCAGCACGGCGACAGCGCGGGGGAGGTAACGTTCGTTGCCGGTGACCCGTCAAACGATCTTGCATTGTTGAAATGGACGGGACAGGTGCCGTCCGACACCGTCACGCTGCGGCAGGGACGCGATGTTAGCATCGGCGAGGGCGTGATGGCGTGGGCTTCCCGTTTAGCCAGTTCCTGGGATCCCAGCCCAAAGTCACGACCGGAATCGTGAGCTCGACCGCCGGCCCGGCGGACGACGTGCGTATTCTGCAGGTCACTTCGCCGGTTCAGCCCGGAAGCTCGGGGGGCCCGCTCCTCGACGAAAGCGGTAACGTCGTAGGCGTGGTGGTGGGCGGCCTCGGTGTTCTCGAGTTTGCCGAGGCGACTGGCAAGATACCGCAGAACATCAACTTTACCATCAAGGCGAGCGTGGTGCGTAGCTTTCTCGATACGCACTGACATCAGCTACCGGACCGCGCCCCTGGGCAACCAGCGACAGAATACGGAACTCGCCGCCTTCGGTCGGAATGTCGTAGTCGCCCTCGTGTGTTTCAGGTGAGTTAGGCGAAAGCCCGATCGGCCTTGTCCCGAATCCGCCGCCGTGGGACCATCGCGGGGTCGGGAACTATGATGGCTCGCGAACGCATCTTCCGGGCGGCTGCATCGCTCTTCGTCGCGATGACGCTCGCGCTTGCCGTAGCGGCGGCGCGCGCGCAGGACGACGTTGACTGGAAGGACATTACGCAGTTCGAGATTCGGGTCAACATCCTCATAAAGACCGATCTTGAGCTGCAGAACGTCCAGGAGGCCACCCACTCGAACAGCGTCCTGATCCAAAGCGCCGACCTGTTCGTGCCGCCGGCACGGTGGGCCGGGTTCATCTCGCTGGAGAAGGCCCACAGGTCCTATTTCCGCATCGGCCGCCGCGATGCCGCCAAGAGCGAAAAGGGCCTGCGCAAGTGGGTGGCCGAGGTCTTCGAGGATACCAGGCCGAACGTCGAACGCACCGAAGCGCTGCGTCCGCGCGACGGGGTGGGACGCGTCGCCTATGCGTCCATGGATGATCAGGACTGCATCTTTGGCGCCGGCGCCTACGCCCTGGACGTCTCGCTGACGGGCCCGGACGAGTACTACGATACCTTGGTCTTCATCGCCTATTGCGGGCATGCCCGGGACTTCGATGAGATCGTCGGATTCCTCGAAGACGTAGAGCTCGCGAGCCAGTCCGACAATCGCGCGGCTTACGCGGCGCGCTCGGGTACGCGCAGCAGGATCACCAGACGGGCCCCGGACGACGGCACGGGGACCGGGCTGGGCGAGAGTGACGTCCTGCAATCGGGAAGTGGCTTTGTCGTCAGCGCCGACGGTGATGTCCTTACCAATTTCCACGTCATCGAGGGGTGCGTGACGGTTCGCGCCCAGCATCGCGGCCAGCGCCGTGCCGCCGAAGTTGCCGCCACCGATGAGAACAACGACCTCGCACTTCTAAGGCTTGCCGGCTCGGACTACGGCGACATCGCCCGGTTCCGCGACGGCCCCGGCATTCGCTCGGGTGAGGACGTCGTGGGCCTGGGTTTCCCGCTGCGCGGCCTCTTGGCCAACCAGGCGAACGTCACGGTCGGCATCGTCAGCGCCACCGCCGGGCTTCAGGACGACGATCGGTTCCTACAGATCACGGCGCCGGTCCAGCCGGGGAATTCCGGCGGGCCGCTGTTCGATCGCGGCGGCAACGTTGTCGGGGTCATTGTCGCCAAACTCGACGCGTTGCAGGTTGCCGAACTGACCGGCGACATCCCGCAGAACGTCAACTTCGCGATTAAGGCTGACGTTGCGCGTAAGTTCCTTGCGGCGAACGGAATCGACTACCGGACGGCCTCATTCGCGGCACGGCTCGAGACGGCGGACATCGCCGAGCGCGGGCGTACGGTTACCGTGGCCGTGGAGTGCGTCGAGTAGCTTCGCGGGCCCGGCCTACAGCCCCTGGCCGTCATCCACCGCAATGACGCTGCCGGTAATGAACGCGCCGGCATCCGAGGCTAACAGCATCAGCGGACCCTCGATGTCGGCCGGGTGGCCGATCCGGCGATTGGGAAAACCCTCGATCATGCGTCGGCCGTCTTCGCTTTCGAGGAACGCCGCGTTCATCTCGGTCTCGACATAACCCGGCGCCAGCGCGTTGACGCGGATCCGATGGCGCGCCCATTCGAGCGCCATCGACCGGGTCATCTGGATAAGCGCCGCCTTTGACATGCCATAGACCGATAGCTGGCGGTGCGCGCGGACACCAGCGATCGACGCAATATTGACGATAGTGCCGCCGTTGCCGTGCTCGATCATGCGACGCCCAAACTCGGTCGCTACTAGCCAGGCACCTTTCAGGTTGGTGTCCATGACTCGATCGAAGGTCGCCTCGTCGGTGTCGGCGATCCAACCAGCCTCGGCGATGCCTGCATTATTGACCAGAATATCAAGCGCGCCGAGAGCGTCCGCGGCGGCGGCAACGCACCGGGCAACGCTGTCGGCATCGGTGACGTCGAGTGCGATCGGCACCGCTTGACCGCCGAGGTCGGCGATCTCTCGGGCAAGTGCTTCGAGCCGGTCCATGCGCCGCGCGGCAACCGCGACACGTGCGCCGCCGCGCGCGAGACACGTTGCCATGCTGTGTCCAAGCCCACTCGATGCACCTGTCACAAGCGCGCCCCTGCCCGCGAGCACCTGTTCCATTGGGCCACCTCCAGGGCGAGCACCCTACCCTGCCGCTAGGGCGCCATGCACGCCTTCTTAACCGTCGCGCTCTAGGGTGTGGCGCCATCGTGACGGTTTCGCCGGACAGTCTGCCATGATTCGCACCGCCCGAGTTCTGATCTACGATCACGACCCCGACTCCTCGTCCCCGCTGGCGGTTCAACTCAACCAGTGCGGATATCGAACGATGCGGACTCAGGATTTGGAGCAGGCGCGGAGCATTGCGGGCGACAAGCACCCCGACGTCATCATCTTCGACGCCAGTACGACCCTCCAGTCGGAGTCGCTCGCAGACGCCGTCGAGACCGTTTGGCAACCCAGTGGCGCGCCGGTGATGCTAATCGCCGACGCCTTCGAGGTGAATGGGGTAGCCAACGGCGTCTTGGGAGCCCTAACGTGCGTTCTGCCGCGAGATTTCCACGAATCTCAATTGCTTTCGCGCCTCGCTTCGCTCGTGCGTCTCAACACAATGCGCGAGGAGATCGCCAGGCGCGCGGACACTTCCGAGCGTTATGGGGTCCAGAAGCCACGTGAGATCGTTCCCCCGGACGCCGGGGCAAGGATGCGGGTGCTGATCTCTTGCCGAGATGACGCTGAGTGCATGGGCCTGGAGGCAGCACTTGGCGAAGGCTTCGACACCGCGTTCGTCTCGGCAACTTACGAGTCTGTGGACCGCTTGCTCGCCGAAGAATTCGAGGCCTTCGTTCTCGCGACCCACGATGACCCGGCCGAGGATTTCGCCATCGTCGCGGACCTACGCCACAACTCCAGGCTCTACGAACTGCCGGCAATCCTGATCGCGGATTCCGGCGAGGTCTCCGGATCCGCCGGAAACCAAATCGATCTCGTCGACGACGTGGTATGCCGACCGCTCCAGGAAAGCGATTTTCGCGGGCGCGTCGCGGCGCTGGTGCGGCAGCGCCGGTACCGTCGGAAAATGCACGCGGTGTACGCCGATACCCATGACCCAATGACCAGCGACGCACTGACCGGGCTGTTCAGCCACGGCTTCCTCCACGCCCACCTCGGGCGCCAGATCGAAGATGCCGAGCGCTGGGAAAAGAAGCTCAGTCTCGGTTTCTTCGATGTCGACAACATGGCGGCAGTCAACGCCGAACACGGATACGTTGCCGGCGACCGGCTGTTACATCAGATTGGCGGCATCATCGGCCGGCTGGTACGCGGCGAAGACGTCGCCGCACGATTCCGCGGCGACAAGTTCGTTGTTGCGCTTCCCGAAACCGCGGCCCAAGTCGCCGAACTGGTTATGCAGCGCATCGTCGGAGTGGTCGACAACACTGAATTCGCGGTCGCGGACGGCCACGGCGCCGTGAACGCGGCATTGAAGTCCGCCGTCACCGCCTTCGTACCCGGCGATACGGCCGAAACCCTGATCGCCCGCGCTCGCGCGCAAGTCCTCCTACGCTAAGCCGGATTCGCGTGGCCCCCACGGCCATGCTCCGATATGCTGCGGCGCATGAGACTGGAAGTCGTCTCGGACACCGTGTGTCCGTGGTGCCTGATCGGCAAGCGTCGACTGGAGAAGGCACTGGCCCGGCGCCAAGACCTGGACCTTGAGGTCGTTTGGCGGCCCTTTGAACTCAATCCCGACACGCC
>PVBE011957655.1_pt1 | contig 10925 bp, 8 predicted proteins | sample 1631181 | NCBI WGS metagenome assembly PVBE01 (sample SAMN08397723, study PRJNA350692) | Marine metagenome, whole genome shotgun sequencing project. | isolation source: water | place: Pacific Ocean | collected 2012-04 | reverse complement strand
GGCGTACGTGCGCAGGTTGCGGATGCGCCGGACCTCCGCGAAGTGCGGCTCCTTCAGCTCGGCGTCGGCGACGACGGCGCAGGCGTACAGGCGCTCGGTCCCCAGCTCTTGCCGGTACTTGGCGCCGAGGTAGTAGTGGAAGACGTCGTAGCCGATGATCTGGCCGCCGTACCACTTGGACCCCATCCGCGTGTACTGGCCGACGGCGACGGCCGCCAGCACCAGCAGCGCCCAGGTGGCGGGGCGGCGCCACCACGGCACCCGGCGCGACGACCGGGCCGCCCACCAGGCCAGCAGCGGCAGCAGCGCGAGGGCCCCGACCCGGAACGCGTTGAACTCGTTCACGGGGACCTGACGTGACGCGCGCCACGGCCCACCTGCTCGCGGCGCCTGTCGCGTTGCTGGTCGTCGCCGCCCTCGAGGCGGCGCGGCTGCCGACCGGCCTCTACGCACACGACCCGGCCCACGTCGGTCGCGCGGCCGCCCTCGCCGTCGGGGGGGCGCTGACGTTCCTGTGGGGCCCCGCGCTGTACCAGGTCTCCCTCGCCGGGGTCGCGGCTCGACCGCCCGGGACGGCGGCGCGCGCGGCTCTCTGCCTCGCCCTGGCGGCCGCCTCGGCGGCGATCCCCTACACGACGCTGGTCGCCGACGCGGTGTTCGCGGGCTACGCGCCGCTCGTCGCGCTCCACGTCGCGTTGTTCGGCTTCCTCGCGTGGGCGGCGTTCGAGTCGACCAACCCCGCGGCCGACCAGGCGCCCGGGTGGCGGCGTCACGGCCCGGCAGCGGTGGCCCTCGTCGGCGGCCTGGCCGCCCACGTCGCCAACGGCAAGGTCCATTGGGGTGCGTATCCCACGCTCCACGTGAGCGTCCTTCAATCGCAGACGCTGCTCCTGGCGGGGGGACTCACGGGCGTGCTCGCGGGCCGCCCCTGGCTGCGCCGGCCCGCGCCGTGGGTCGTCTGCGGTGCGTGCCTGATCGTGGGGCCGCTCGTCGCCTGGTCGGGGTGGGCCGAGCCGGTGCGCCCGCACTTCCTCGACCACACGGTCCTCGGCACCGGGCTGCTCGAGCGTGCCGGGGCCGAGCCCGCCTCGCCGTCCGTGGCCGACGCCTCCGCCGCGGCCCCCGACGAAGACGCCGCGGCCCGCTTCGCCCGCCAGTCCGGGCTGCCCCCGCTGCCGGAGGGCTTCCACGCCCAGGACTACGACGTGCTCTGGATCACCGGCGAGGCCACCCGCTTCGACCGCACCTCCTTCGGCCGCCCGGAGCTCGAGACCACGCCCCGCCTGCTCGAGTGGGCGCGGGCCAGCGGCGCCTTCGTCTTCACCCGCGCCTACGCCCCCGGCTGCGGCACCCTGCAGTCGCTGTCGAGCGCCCACGCGATGACCTGGCTCACCGCGGCCCCGGTCGACGTGCGCAAGAAGGTCTGGCTCGGCCGGCTGCGCGACGAGGCGCAGACCGCCGCCGAGACCTTCGCCGCCGCCGGCTACGACACGTTCTGGATCGGCCACAACCTGCGCGGCCACTTCACCGAGGACATCCTCGGCTTCGACCAGGGCTTCGCCCATCGCGACCTGGTCGTCCCCGAGGGCAAGGGGACCGGCGAGGTCGACCGGGCCATCGCCGACCGCGCTATCGCTCGGCTGCGCGACCGATCCGACAGCCCCTACTTCGGCTGGCTCTTCTTCGCCAGCCCCCACTCCCCGTACGGCGCCCACGAGCCGGAACGCCCCGAGCGTACCCGCCTCGACCGCTACCACCAGGAGCTGCGCTTCATGGACGCCCAGATCGCCCGGGTCCTGCAGGCGCTGCGCGACACCGGCGCCGACCGCCGCACGGTGGTCGTCTTCTTCGGCGACCATGGCGAGGCCTTCGACGACCACGGCACCCGCTACCACATGCGCACGGTCCACGCCGAGGTGACCCACGTCCCGCTGCTGGTCCGCGTCCCGGGGATGCGCGGGACCCGCGTCGAGGCGCCGACGTCCACCTCGTACGTCTTCCCCTGGCTCCTGCAGCGCGGCGATCCCGGGATGCGCGCCGCCGCCGAAACCCGCCTGCGCCGCGAGGTCGGCCCCCTGCTTCGCGCCACCGACGGCGCCGTCCTGACCGAGCTCGTCAGCCACCGGACCATGCGAATCCGGCTCACCGACTCCCGCCACGCGGCGCTCTATGACCTCAAGTCGAAGCGGCTCAGCATCTACGACCACCGGGCGGACCCGGGCGAGACCCGCGACCTCGCCGGCGCCCGCCCGGAGCTCGCCGAGGTCGCGCGAGCGCGCGTCGCTCGATACCAGGCGACCCGCCAGGGCCTGCAACGGCTGAAGCTGGCCCCGCCCCGCTAGAGCACCCGGCCTCACGGCAAGGCGGCCGCGAGCGCCGCTCGCAGTCGTGTCTCGGTGTCGGCGTGCGCGCCCACGAAGGTGGCGAGCACAGTGCCCTTCGCGTCCAGCACGTACGTCGTGGGCAGCGTGCTCGGCTTCAGCCGCTCGGCGACGCGGTGCTTCACGTCCATGGTGACGTGCAGGTGCCGCAGCGGGACCTCGGCGAGGAAGCGGCGGACCAGGGCGGGGTCCTCGTCTTGGGAGACCGCGACGACGACGACCCCCTTCGAGGCGAACTCCGCGGCCAGGGCGTCGAGGCGGGGCAGGGCGGCGACGCAGGGCTTGCACCAGGTCGCCCACAGGTCGACCACGACCACCCGCGGCGCGAGGGTCGCGACCTGGACGACGCCCCCGCCGGGCTTGGGCAGCTCCAGCCGGAGGACATCGTCGGCGCAGACCGGCGCGGCGAACAGGGCGACGAGGAGCAACGCCGTCATAGCGAGAGCAGGTAGCGTTCGAGGTCGGCGATGGCGTCCGCCGAGAGGTGGCTCGTGCCACCGTGGGTGTCGGGCATGCCGTCGCGCTCGTTGAACCCGGTCTCGCCGGGGCGCAGCGCAGGGTGTCCCGGCGTGCAGAGCACCTCGCGCAGCCCGCGCGCGCGTCCGTCGTGGAGCATGCTCGGGGCGCGGTCCCAGAGGCCGCGCAGGCTGGGGACCCCGAAGCGGACCTGGCGTGCGTCGTCGCAGACGGCGGGGTCCGCGGCGCACGCCGCCTCGCCGCAGACGGCTTCGCAGGCGTCCATCTCGGCCTGCGGGAAGGTGGCGATGAAGCCCTCCGCGAAGAGGTCGACGTTGCGGCCCTCCTGGTCGCGGGTGGGGGTGACGACCGGGCCCACCCGCAGCGGCACGCCGAGCGGGTTCACGTCCGTCGAGAGCGCGAAGGTCGGCGCCGGGTGGCACGCCGCACACCCGGTCTGCGGGCTCTCGAACAGCGCCCGGCCGCGGCGGGTGGCGGCGTCGTCGGGTGGGTTCGGGTTGGGCAGCAGGCGCGGGGCGCTGAGCAGGAACAGCCCGAGCGCGCGGGTCATCGCGTCGAAGTCGAGCGGCAGCGGGCGGCGCTCCCGGGTGACGGGGTCCTCGAAATAGAGCCCGTCGCCGAACGACTCGGTGCGCCCGGTGAGCTCGAGCACCGCCTCGCGGAAGAAGGCGTCGCGAGTCGCCGCGGCCGTGGGGCGCGGGTGGGCGTAGGGGCTGTCGAGCCGCTCCGCGTCGAACCCGTCGACCGAGGTCGGGTTGGGCGCCGAGCACTCGGCCGGCGGCGCCGACGCGCACCCGCCCGGGGCGCCGCGCGGGAACAGCGTGTAGTCGGTGCAGCAGAAGTTCTCGATGCGGGCGAACTCGTTCATCACCGGCTTGAAGTTCGAGTGGTCCATCGCCGACTCGAAGAACCACGGGCGGGTGTCGGCGGCGCCGCGGTAGGCCATCGTCATCCGCGAGCCCACCCCGCCGTAGCGGGTCAGCGGCATCGAGAACGCCTTGTCGATGTTGCCGTCCTCCCGGTGGCAGTGGGCGCAGGTCTGGTCGCCATCGACGGTGAACGGCGCGGTGACGAAGTTGAACAGCTCCCCGATCTCGGCGTCCGTGGCCGGGAACGGCGGCCCCTCGCCGACGGCCACCGACCCCCGGGGCGTCCCGTCCCGGTCGTAGAAGCCCACCGTCTCGCCGAGGCGATGGGCGACGGCGAGCTGGTCCCCGACCACCGCGATGCCGTGGGGGTTGTGGCCGCTCGTCGGCCAGACCGCGCCGGGGGTGAGCGCCCCCGTCTCGCGGTTGATCGTGAAGCCCTGGACCTGGTTGGAGCCCGAGTAGCCGACCCACACCGAGTCGCCATCGGCGGCGACCTGTTCGGGCAGCGCGCCGCCGACGATCCACGTGTCCCGCGGGGGCAGCAGGTCGCCGTGCCGGGCGGCGTCGCGCGGATCCACGTCGCGGAAGTCCCGGCAGCACAGGCTGTCGCTGGTGTAGCGGTGCAGCAGCTCGCCGCCCGGGACGCTGTACACCGCCAGCTCGTTCTGGAGGTCCTGGAAGTTCACGTTCGGCGTGCCGTCGCCCGGCCGCCCGTCGCCGTCGGTGTCGGGGCCCGCGAAGGGGCGGTGGTGCGTCGAGGCGCTGGTCGTCGCCACCACCAGGAACCCCGCCGCGAACGCCAGCCCGTTGACCGGCCCGCCCACCTCGACGCGGCGCACCTCCCGGGCGGCGGCGAGGTCGACCACCGACACCGTCAGCCCGGTCAGCGCTGCGACCGCGGCGTGGTGCCCGTCGGGGGCGACGGCCAGGTCGCGCGGGTTGGTGCCCACCGGCACTTCGCGCGGGCCTTCGAGGTCCAGCCCACCGTCCCGGGCCTCCACCTCGTACACCAGCAGCGCGTCGCGCGAGCGGTTGGTGACCGCCAGGCGCCGCCCGTCGGGGGTGAACGCGCCCTCGACCGCGTAGAAGTCGAGGGGCGGCCGCTGCACCACCTCGTCGGTGGCCACGTCGAGCACCGACGCGAAGTTGCTGTAGCGGTTCAGCACCAGCACCAGCCCGGCGGGGTGGTGGGCCAACCCGACCGGCCCGGCGCCCACTTCGACCCGGGCCAGCACCTCCTGGGCGTCGGCGTCGACCACCGCCACGTGGCGCCCGGGTTCGTCCGGCGTGCCGGGCAGCGACACGTAGACCTTGCCGCCGACCGCGAGCACCTCCTGGGGCTTCGCCCGCGTCGGCTGTGGCGCCCACAGCGGATCGCCCTCCGCGAAGGGGTTCGGGTAGGCCACGAGCGTCCGGGGCGCGGTCTGCTCGGGCAGCGGATCTCCGTCGCAACCGACCACGAGCAACAGGAGGAGCGCGCGCTTCACCTCAACCTCCGTCCACGCCCGCGTCCGGGCAGACCGGGTCGTCCCCCGCGTGCACGCAGACGTCGCGGTCGACCAGCAGCACCTCGCGCTGAACCAGGCAGGTGTGCGCGGCGCTGTCGAGCCGGACGCTCAGGGTCGCGGGCCGGTCCTTGAAGTGGCTGATGTCGGTGGGCGTCAGGAAGACGACGATGTCGTCGGTGACCGACCCGCCGTCGCCGGCCTCGAACAGCGGCGTGGCGAGCTGGACGCCGCCGAACGGGGCCTCGCCGGCGAGCTCGACGCTGAAGCTCAAGTCCATCGGCTCCGCCGGCGCCTCGACGCGCACCCGAGGCAACACGACCAGGAACCCCTGGAAGCCCTGGAGCATCTCCAGCGCGCCGTCGGCGTCCATCGCGGAGAACCCGTCACCGTCGCCGTCGGCGATCCCGAGCTGGCAGTCCACCTGCGCGGCGACCTGCGCGTCGACCGTCTCGTCGGGCGTGTCGCCGGGGCAACCGAGCAGCAGCAGCGCGGGGAGCAGGCGGTGCATCAGAACGCCGCCGTGAGCCCGGCCCCGAGCAGCCACGCGTCGCAGCGCGCGAACTCGGAGACCTCGCTGTAGCGGTACCAGAGCCGCAGCACCCGGGCGTTGACCCGCAGCCGTCGCACGGGACCCAGCGCCGACAGCGAGCCTTCCACCCGCCCGCCGGCCGCGGCGCTCCAGAGCGCGGCGAGCTCGCGGTCGGCGGTCCGGTACGCCGGCACCCGCCCGGCTTCTGCGGGGTAGTCGTCGCGGTAGAACGACGCCCCCGTCTGCCAGGTGAAGCGCCCCTCCGCGCGCAGCACGAGCCGCTCCGCCCACAGCGCCTGGGCCAGCGCGAGGTCGGCGGTGCTCGCCTCGACCTGCCAGCTGTCGGCGTAGTAGCGGTAGCCGGCGTGCACGGCGAGGTGCGGCGCCAGCCCCTGCGCGAGCCGCAGCGCCGCCGCACCGCGCAGCCGCAAGCTGGGGTGGCGCTCGGGCACGACCCAGCGGGCCCCCGCTCCGGCCGCGACGTAGCGATAGGGGTTGGCGTGGCACCCCAGGTCCTCCTCGCAGGCGTCCGCGCGCGCGGTGATCTGGGCGGTGGCCTGGGTGCGCCGGCCGAGGATCTGGATCCAGCCGACGTCGAGGGAGTGCGAGTGCGCGTCCTGCACGTAGCCCGGGTCGTCGGAGCGCCCCGCGCGGTTGATGTCGACCGTGTAGCCAGCCGCCAGCGTCGCCATGCGCTCGAGCAGCTCCAGCTCGCCGTCGGCGACCAGGCGCACCGTGCGGAAGTCGGGCTCCACGCTCATCGCGACCGCCAGCCCCAGGGAGTCGCCGGTGGTCGGTCGCCAGCGCCCGCCGAGGTGGCCCTCGTGGCGCGTCTCCTCGAAGCGGGTCGCCGACGAGATGCCGTCCACCGTCAGCCGCGGGGTCGCCCCGCTCAGCACGTCGACGCCGTAGCGCGCCTCGACCTCGCCGCCCTCGAAGGGGTGCAACACGCGGGTGCTCGGCGTCACGACGGAGATCCGGCCGTCGCTGTAGCTGTCGAACCGGGCGCTGCTCTCGGTCGGCGTCGCCGTCCCGGGCAGCAGCGCCACCGCCAGCGCGGTCAGTTGCAGCCGCACGATGGCCCCCCCGCCGCCCAGGCGCCCATCGCCGACTCCCGGGTGTTGTGGACGTGGGCGTCCATCGCCACCTCGAGCAGGTCGAGCCCGGGCTGCATGCAGCGCGCGGTGAGCTGCGAGCGCTCCCACGGCTTGAGCGGTGTACACCCGCACACCAGCAGGGCGACGACCAGCATCGCGAGGCGGCTCACGGCGGCACCTCCTCGCCCGCCACCCACGCGCGCAGGGCCGCGTACCCGCGGTCGGTCTCGTCGGCGAAGACCTCACCGCCCTCGTGCTCCGCGCCGCCCGCGTCCGGCGCCAGCGGCTTGAGCAGCAGCATCGACCGTCCGGGGTCGGCGTCGTCCAGGAAGCCCAACACCCGGTCGTAGTTGAGCTGCAGCTCGTCGGTGTCGAGCGGCGTGTCGGCGAGCACCTCCTCGGGCCGCAACCGGTGCCTCATCGGCGCGTAGATCCGCAGCGGCCGGTCCTCGTGCCCGTGGCAGGTCGGGTTGGCGCAGGCCTCCGCGAGCACCGGCTGGACCTCCGCCGTGAAGCGCTCGAGCGCCCGCTCCGGCAGCTCCGTCTCACCCGGGCCGCCGACGCAGCCGAGGCCCAGCAACGCGACGCTCCACCTCATCGGCCGGGGCCACCGCGCCAGGACGCCCCGAGGTCCATCCAGCGCACCAGCGTTCGGCGCTCGTCGTCCTCGAGGCCCGCCGCGTGCTCGGTGTCGAGCCGCTCGGTCAGCGGGCTCGCCGTCGCGCTCCCCCGGGCGGCGTCGACCAGGTCGCCGCCCAGGAGCGTCTCGTACGCGCGGTTGAAGCGGTCGGTGGGCGTGGCGCCGAGGTCCACGCCGCCGGCGGGCGCGTCTCCCGCGTGGCAGGCGCCGCACCGCGCGTCGAGGATGGGCTGCACGTCCGCCGCGAAGTCCACCTCGATGCGGGTGGCGTCGCCCAACACCGGCGCGGCGATCGGCTGGCGGGGGTCGCGGTGAACGAAGCGGCTCTCGGTGATCGACGCGCCGCTGGTCCCGTCGACGGTCGGGAAGGCGCGCTGCGGATCGCCGTCGCCCGCGCCGTGGCACGCCGCGCAGCGCCGGTCGTAGTCGGCGGCGGCCACGCCCTGGCGCATCGTCTGCCCGGGGGCCAGGTAGAACCAGCGGTCGTGCGGCGCGCCGACCGCGGCACCGCTCTCGTCGAGGGCCTGGATGCGGAACGGCACGCCGGCGGGGATCTCCGCGTGGAACGTGCCGTCGGACGCCAGCGGAAGCTCCGCCAGGACCCGCTGCGGACCCTGCGCGCCCAGCGTGTCGGGGCGCTCCGACGGCGTCGTCGGCAGCGACTCGACCAGCCGGACGGCCACCACGTCGCCCCGGGGCTGCTTGGGCCCCGACGGCGGCAGGTTGGCGAGCACCGCGTCGATCATCGGCAGCCCGTTGTGCACCAGCCGCCCGGTGGACGCGGCCGGATCCCAATGGCGCACCGCGCTCACCCGCGCGGGCTGGCGCCGCAACACCGGCTCGGGGTCCCGGTCGTGATGGCCCGGGGCGTCCACCAGGGTCCGCCGGTCGACCACCCGCGGGCCGCCCCCACGGACCGACTCGCGCAGCTCGAGCAGGTCGATGCGCAGGTCGAACTCGGCCTCGGGGTCTCGGTGATCGATCGCCCCCGGCGCGTAGGCGACCAGCACCCGCCCGTCGGGCAGCGTCGCGGGGTCGCGGTGCAGCCCCTCGTCGAGCAGGACCATCGGCGGCGCGTAGCCCGGCAGGCCCGGCTCGGGCCACCCGGCGCGCTCGTTGAGCTCGGGGCCGAGGTTGCGGTCCACGACGCCCAGGCGGCCGGCGCGCCAGACCCCGTCGAGGTGGCCGACCGTGGCGATGTAGCGCCCGTCCGGCAGCTCCCGCATGTCGTAGACGAGGTCCTCGACCGGGGTGATGCCGAAGTGCTGGTGGTACTCCGTCGAGAGGTCGGGCGGGAACCGGAAGATGTGGGCGCGCTCCACGCCCGGCATCAGCTCGCGGGCGGCGCTGAACGAGATCTCGCCGCCGTTCTCCTCGCCGTACACGAAGAAGACCGGTTTGCGTTCGGCGTGCGGCGTCCAGGTCCAGCGGACCCGCTCGCCGGTCTCGAGGTCGATCGAGTACAGCTCGCCGTCCAGACGGTCGCCCGGGTCGGCGACGGTGCCGGCGAGCGTCGAGACGAACCACAACCGGCCCGCCGGGCCGAACGTCGGGTCGCGGTAGGTGCGCACGCCCCCGCCGGGGAGCGGCCCGGCGTCGTCGGTCACCCGCGTCGCCTCGAGGGTCTCGAGGTCGAGCAGGTACAGGTCGTGGCCGCCGTCGGGCCCGAGACGCATCGAGAACGCGACCCGCTCGCCGGCGTGGTCCACCGCGGGGTCGCGCACGTCGGCGGGCCCCGGGTGCAGGTGGGCGGTGAGCACCCGCTCCTCCACCACCTCGCCGGCCGCGTCGAGCCGGGCGAAGACCAGCTCGGTGCCGGGCACGAACGTGTCGAGCTCGAAGGGGTGGGCGGGCGCCAGCGGCCCGCGCACGAAGACGAAGCCGCTGACCTCGGCGGCGCAGGGCTCGCCGAGGCGCGCCTCGCGCTCGGCGCAGGCCCAGTCGGTGATGGCCCGGGCGCGGGGGTCCTCCGGGCCGGTGAAGAACGCCGAGTTGCCGCCGCGGTGCAGGATGCCGCCGGCGTGCAGGGGCAGGCTCTTGCGCAGCAGCCGCGATTGTCCAGGGTCGCCGTCGAGGGCGAGCATGAGGACCGACGCCTCGTAGTTGTGGCGCGTCGCGGCGACCGCGGTGCGGCCGTCCACCCCGGGGTCGAGGCGGTACGGCACGGCCGCTGCAAGGCCGTGGCAGCTCGTTTGGGCACACCCCGACGCAAACAACGCCGGCTGCACGCGCTCGGCGAAGAGGCGTTCGTCGTCGTCGAGCGGCGGCGGGTCACGTCCGCCCGCGGGCTCCGACGCCACCCACTCCAACACCGCGCCGTACGCCGGGTCGGCCGGCGAGCGGAAGCCTTCGCCACCCGTGTGCGGCGTGCCGCCGAAGTCCACCGGGAGCGGCGCGCGCAACAGCGGCGAGAACGGCGGGTCGATGCAGTCGACGACGCGCTTGGACGCCTCGTACGCCTGGTCCAGGTCGGCGAGCCGGCCGTTCGCGTCGGTCCGCAGGTGGTAGAGCGACCAGTCGACCACCTCGCCCCGCTCCGCCGAGTCCGGGCCCACGCCGTGGCAGACGGTGGCCGCGCAGCGGGCCTCGAGGACCGGCACCACGTCGCGCTCGAATCGCTCTCTCGCGGTGGGGTCGGGCGCACACGCGGCCAGCGTGAGCGCGGTGACTAGGCGCACGTCCACAATCGCTTGTCGATGCAAGACACGTGCCGCGCCGCGGTCGCGAACGCTGCGGTCGGGCGTTACCGAATGGGGGCGCGGCGCTACCGTGGCGAACCGCACGGGCGAGGGCCGACCCGCCGCCGACGGGCCACCAGGACCATCAGCAGCCACGTCCAGCGGAGGTCTCCGCCGGCCTGGCAGCCCCCCTCGCCGGCCCCGGCGTCGACCGGGGTGGGGCCGGCGTCGACCGGCGCGGGGCCGGCGTCCGCCGCGGGCGGCTCGTCGACGGGGGCCTCGGCGCAGCTCGGATCCCCGACGGCGCACACCTCGGCGCAGATTCGGGTCGCGGCGGCGTCGGCCGCGCACCCCCAGGCGTCCGCCGCCACCGAGAAGTCCCGCATCACGGGGCGCCAGGTCTCGCCGAAGTCGTCGCTCGAGCCGACCACCCACAGCGGGGGCAGGGCGCTCCGCCCGCAGGCCCACAACCGCTCGGTGCCGGGCTCCCTGCGCAGGCAGCCCACCACCAGGCCCGGGTCGGGCGGCGCCACCGCGCGCCAGGTCTCGCCGCCGTCGTCGGACCGGTGCAGCCCCTCGAACGGGGTGGTCAGCAGCAGCCGGCGCCCGGTCGAGTCGCTGACCAGGCTCTCGGGCACGTCTGTCAGGGTGAGCACCGCGTCCCAGGACGCCCCGCCGTCCTCGGTGCGCGCGAGCACCGCCTCGGGGAAGCGCTCGACCACGGCCCACGCCGCCAGCGGCGCAAG
>PVBE011661495.1_pt1 | contig 10925 bp, 6 predicted proteins | sample 1631181 | NCBI WGS metagenome assembly PVBE01 (sample SAMN08397723, study PRJNA350692) | Marine metagenome, whole genome shotgun sequencing project. | isolation source: water | place: Pacific Ocean | collected 2012-04 | reverse complement strand
CTGATACTCCCGGGTCCGGATGTAGGTGTTGGGGGACAGTTCGCAATCGAGTATGAATCACGGGGCCGTCCAACGAGTAGGTCGGGCTGGTTCGTGGGAATAGGGACAGGCCTCTTCTGTTGCGGGTACAACTACCACTGGGACATCTACGACCTGGTAGCAGGCGGGGTACTCCTCGGTGGCGGCTGGACTCTCGGTGCGCCCCGGTCATGGCGCTTCGATCTGGGCGCAGATATCTCCATCGGCGTCTACCCGGCCCTGGCCGGCCGGCTGACCTTCGGGCGGATGTGGTGATTCGCGCTCCAAAGAGGCGCGACACCCAGGCCTACTAGTCAGCCACAGCCGCCCGCACTGCTGCAGCCCGGCCGGGCTCGCCTGAAAACGCGATCAGGTCGCTGACCAGCCCGATGAGCCTGGGGCCGGCAGGGCCTGCTGTGACCAGCTCTGCGCGCAGCGGCTCGAAGTCTCCCGCTCGGGCCCTTGCCGCCAGGCGGACGAGCACCGCCTTTCCGGTCGGGTCCCGTCCCACCGAGCCTGCGAGTGCCTCGGCCGCCTTCCAGTCTCCGGTGATGGCCAGCGCCACGGACATGGGTGCGACCAGCTCCGGACTGTGCGCACAGCCGCTGTGAAGAGCCGCCGTGCCTGCCCTCACCGCCTCTGCAGGACGGCCCAGGGCCAGGTAGATGCGGGTGATGTTGTAGCAGCCGGTCTCAAATGGCCTCGGCGGCTGAACAGCCTGCATATACGCCTCCGCCGCTGCCTCCAGCCGGCCCTCGTCCTCCAGCCAGCGGCCATAGGCACCCGCCGCGTAGCCGGAGGGGGCCCGGGCCATGGAGGCCGCCCACAGGGTGTCATCCGACTCCCAGGTGGGCAGGTGCAGTCCAGTGAGTAGTGCCAGGGAGCCCGCCACGGCGGCAAAGCCCACATGCCTTAGGGACAAGCGTGCTGCGATAGCGGCTACCACCAGGGCCAGCCCCACCATGGGCAGGTAGAGGTAGCGGTCGACGATGATGCCGGTGTGGGCCACCCCGGCGAGGGCAGGGGCCAGACCGAGCGAGGCTAACCCGAGTCCCAGGCCCGCCCGGCGCCGACCAACGACGCCCAGGGCAATGAGCAGTCCGATCCCAACAGCACCGGCGAGTACCGGGGTGGGTGGCGGCCAGCCCAGGTGGATCATGGGTGCCATGTCCACGGGCCACAGCAGCCGGTCGAGGTAGTGACACAGCGAGGGCCACAGCGCACCCAGGAGGTGGGCGATATCCGCCTGGGCCGGCAGACCCACGCCCGAGAGTGCGCGAAGACCCAGCCCCGTGCCCACCGCACCGAGCAGCACCCCGTGGCTCTTGGGTGCTCCCCAGTCGGGCCTGCGGGCCCGGCAGACCAGCGGCAGGAGCAGCGGGGCGAGCAGGACGCTCTCCTTGGAGAGCAGTGCTGCCAGGGCCAGGATGCCGCCGCCGGCCAGCGCCTTTGTGCAGGGCGCTTTTCGGCTCAGGAAGAGGAGCGACCACACCAAGAGTGCCGTGGCCATCGGGTCGTTCCGGGCGCTCACGAAGGCCACCGCCTCCACCTGCACCGGGTGGAGCGCGAAGAGCGCGGTCCCGGTAGCAGCCGCCCAGGGCACTCGGACGATCGCCCGGAGCAGTCGGAACACTCCCGCCACCGCTACCAGGTGCCAGACCAGCCCGTGCAGGTGGTGGGCGCCCGCGTCCAGACCCGCAATGGACCGGGTCAGCGCCAGGTCCAGCAGGAGCAGCGGCCGGTAGTAGCCGGCATCTGGGTCCGGGTCCGGGGTGCTGGCCCAGAGATCCGTGGTGAAGAAGGCGGAGAGGTCTCCGATAGAGCCAGTGAGCCGACTCTGGAGGACCAGCAGGTGGTCATCCCAGAGGAAGTCAAAGCCCAGCACCGGCCAAAAGATGGCCGCCACTGCGACCAGCAGGATGAGCAGGGGCCAGCGCGGGGAGGAAGGCGCCATCGTGGTCAAGCCTAATGCACTGCGGGTGAATGCGGGGGCAGGCATGATCGTCTGGGTGAAGGGTGCGAGCCGCAGCATTGTTCGTCTATGTTGTGGTCTGGCACCGAGACCACCCCGGAGGATTCATGACGCGCGCTCTCTCCCTGGCCACCTTGTTCTTCGTAACCACCGCCGGCCCGGCCCTTGCTCAGTCCGAGAAGGACAATGTCATCTACAAGGACGTGACCGAGCTCGACATGAGCGAGCTGAACATCGAGGCCACGGTGGTCAAGCCCCCGATCGGTGTCGTCAACGAGACCCGACGCCCGCGCTTCAACCCCATGATCAAGCTGCGCAAGGACTTCGATGTCGAGGTCGATCAGTCCATTCAGATGGTCCGATAGCTCCACGCTGCACGCGGGCTCGGAGAGAAGCTGTCCGGCCACAGGCTTGTCCAGATGAGGTGAATCCTGTATCCTGAACACATGTTCAGGTATCTTGTGGCTCACGCCTCCACATTCCGCCTCGATCGATGCGGCTGGTCCCCCGGGGATCTGGCCGCGCTGGTCGCAGAAGAAAAGAGCGCGCTCCGTATCCAGGCCATGACCCCCGCTGCGGCCCGGCGTGGTGTGCGGCAGAAAATGAGCATCTCCGCCGCACGCGCACGGGTGCCGGAGATTCAGACGGAGCTTCTGGACCCAGAGGGAGAAGCGACAGACCTGCAGGCACTCACCGCGCAGCTACTCCGGATCTCCCCCAACCTCGCTGCCCTGCCCCCGGACTCGGTGGTGGCGGAGGTGTCCCGGATGCAGGCCTCCAGGGGCGGGCTGGAGCAGACACTGACTGAGCGGGTCCGCGCCCAACTCAATGCACTCGGCCACGAGGCTACCGTGGTCATCGCAGACGATCCCAGCACCGCACACGCGGTCGCCACCTGGCAAGGGCGCAGCCAGGTGATTCCCTCCGGTGAGGGCGCCCACGCCCTCGCCTCCCTGCCCCTGGCCGCGCTCGGTCTCCCTCCCGCGGAGCACCGCCTGCTCCTCGACCTGGGGCTCTCCACTATAGGTGCCTTCGCGGCACTCCCTCCTGCCGCGGTCTCGGGTCGGCTGGGGCCGCTGGGGATTGCGGCCCACGCCATGGCCCGAGGCTGCGGCCCTACCCCCACACTTCCCGTGTGGACGGAGGATGGTCCCCTCACCCTGGTCCAGGACCTGCCCGACCCGGTGGCAGAGCTCGACGCCCTCCTCTTCGTGCTCAGCGCCCAGGTACGGGATGCCACCGCCCGCCTGGCAGCCGCAGGCCGGGGGGCCACCCGACTGGAGGTCCAGCTGCACCTGGAGAGCGGGGCACGGCAGCGCATTCCCCTGCGCCTGGGCGCACCCACCCGGGACCCTGCCCGTCTGCTCCGATTGCTTCGGGACCGACTGGAGCCGCTGAAGCTCGCAGGACGGGCCGTGGCGGTGTCCATCTCGCTACCGGATGCCCCCCCCTTTCATGGTCAGCAGCTCGATCTGCAGGATCCCCGTCGCACCAGCGAGGCACTCAGCGCGATCACCGCCCGGCTCCAGGACACACTCGGGGGCCGGAGCGTGATCGCTGCTCGCTCAGTGCCCAGGCACCGCCCGGAGGCTGCCTGGCGGCCCGTCCCCTTCTCCACCCCGGTTCCCTCCGGTGCTGTAGCTGCTGAGGAGGTGCTGCTCACCGAGCACGCACCAGACCCGGTGGCCGCCTGGCAGGGGCACCCCGCACCCCAGGCCGCAGATCGCCCCCCCATCCTCCTCTGCCCTGCCCAGGCCGTAGATATTGCCCCGCCGCTTCGGGCGGTCCGAGTGGACGGACGCTGGCTGGATGTGGTGGAGGCGGAGGGACCAGAGCGGCTGAGCGGAGAGTGGTGGTCCCGCCCCCTGGACCGCTCCTACTGGCGAGCCACCCTGGGAGACGGCCGTGTCGCCTGGCTGTACCAGGAGGACGGACGCTGGGCGCTGCACGGGTGGTGGGACCGGTGAGCTTTGCGGAGGTGGTGTGTCGGACTGCGTTTTCCTTCCACGAGGGCGCGAGCAGTCCCGAGGAGATCGTGACGCGGGCGGCGGCACTGGGCCTGGAGGCGGTGGCCATCACGGATCGGGACGGGGTGTATGCCCTGCCGCGGGCCCACAAGGCCGCCCGGGCCTGCGGGATTCGGGTCCTGCCCGGTGCCCTGCTCTCCATCGCCGATGGGCCGGGGCTCGCCCTCCTGGCCCGAACGCTGCAGGGCTGGTCCGGGCTGTGCCGACTCATCACCGAGGCCCGGACAGACATGGACAAGGGCTGGGGAGAGATCCCTCTCGAGCAGGTGTGCGCACAAGCTGAGGGCCTGGAGGCCGTGCTCCTCGGAGACTGGAGCACTCAAGCCACGCTGGCGGTAAGGGAAGCGTTCGGAGACCACGTCTCCCTGGCGCTCCGCTACACCCAGGACAGCCACGACAAGGCCCAGGTCGAGGCCAGAGAAGCCCTCGCCATGCAGACCGGGGTGCCGCTGGTCGCCACAGGAGATGTGCTGATCCACAGCCCGGAGCGCCAGCCCCTGCAAGACGTACTCACCTGCATCCGGCGTCACTGCACCATCGATCAAGCGGGAACATCGCTCCAGCCCAACGCAGCCCGATACCTCCGGAGCCCTGCACAGATGCAGCGGCTCTTCAAAGACCATCCGGCTGCATACGAGCGGTCGGTGGAGATCGCTCGTAGGTGTGCCTTCTCCCTGGACCAGCTCGCGTACCGCTACCCCCGGGAGATCGTGCCTGAGGGCATGAGCCCCATGGGCTGGCTGCGCCACGAGACAGAAGCTGGGCTGAGGTGGCGCTACCCGGCAGGCGTGCCACCACAGGTCCGCGACCAGGTGGCCCACGAGCTTGACCTCATCGCCAGAATGAACTTCCCCGCCTACTTCCTGACCGTCTACGACGTGGTCCGCTTTGCCCGGGAGCGAAAGATCCTCTGCCAGGGTCGGGGGAGTGCCGCCAACTCCGCGGTGTGCTTTGCCCTCGGCATCACCGCAGTGGATCCTGCCACCTCCAGCCTGCTGTTCGAGCGCTTCATCTCTGAGGAGCGCGGTGAGCCCCCGGACATCGATGTGGACTTCGAGCACGAGCGACGGGAGGAGGTACTGCAGTACGTCTACGAGCGGTACGGGCGGCACCGGGCGGCCATGGTCAACGAGGTCATTCGCTACCGCCGCCGATCCGCCATCCGGGACGTGGGCAAGGTCATGGGCCTGGACGCAGACCAGATCGACCGCCTGGCCAAGGGGGTGCACTGGTTCGATCTGGGCGAGGTCACAGCTGCGCACCTGCGCGAGGCTGGGCTCAATCCAGAAGATCCCCGGGTGCGCCTCACCCTGGATCTCTCCACCCAGATCCAGGGCCTGCCCCGGCATGTGGGCATCCACACCGGCGGCTTCACCATCTCGGATGGTCCCCTGCTCGACCTCTGCCCGATCGAGCCCGCAACCATGGACAAGCGCACGGTCATCCAGTGGGACAAGGACGACATCGACACCGTGGGCTTTGTGAAGGTGGACCTTCTCTCGCTGGGCATGCTCACCGCCACCCGCAAGTGCTTCGAGATGGTGGAGGCACACTGGAACCGACCGCTCAGCCTGGCCACGGTTCCCTCCGAAGACCCCGCGGTCTACGAGATGCTCTGCAAGGCGGACACCGTGGGGCTCTTCCAGGTGGAGAGCCGGGCCCAGATGTCCATGCTGCCCCGGCTGCAGCCGCGGTGCTTCTACGACCTGGTGGTGCAGGTCTCCATCGTTCGGCCCGGGCCCATCCAGGGGGGCATGGTCCACCCCTACCTGAGGCGGCGGCGGGGAGAGGAGCCAGTCACCTACCCCCACCCGGATCTGGAGCCCATCCTGGCCCGGACGCTCGGCGTTCCCATCTTTCAGGAGCAGGTCATGGCCATGGCGGTCGCTGTTGGTGGCTTCACTCCAGGCCAGGCCGATGCGCTCCGGCGCGCCATGGGCGCCTGGCGCAAGCGAGGCGGGCTCACAGAGATCGTGGAGGGTCTGATGGCAGGCATGCAGAAGCGGGGAATCACGCCCGAGTATGCCCAGCAGATCTGTGAGCAGATCAAGGGCTTTGGCGAGTACGGCTTCCCCGAGTCCCACGCCGCCAGCTTTGCGAGGCTGGTCTACGTCTCTGCCTGGCTGAAGTGCCACTACCCAGCCGCCTTCACCGCGGCCCTGCTCAACAGCCAGCCCATGGGCTTCTACTCCCCGCGCAGCCTGGTGGACGATGCCCGGCGCCACGGCGTGGAGGTCCGCCCGGTGGATGTACAGCAAAGCCAGTGGGAGAGCACCCTGGAGCCCAGCACCGCCGGGCCAGGCTCACCCCACCCGCTGGCCATCCGCCTGGGCCTGGGACGAATCAAGGGTCTGGCCGAGGCAGCAGGCCAGCGAGTGGTGACCGCCCGGGGGGAGGACACCTTCATCGGCATCGGGGATCTACAGCGGCGAGCAGACCTGGACCGGGGAGCACTGGCCGCCCTGGCCCGTGCAGACGCGCTCTGCACTCTGGCCACGGACCGGCGCCAGGCGATGTGGCAGGTCCAGGGACTGTATGACCTGCCGTTGTTCCGAGGCCTGCTCCGGGACGAACCCCCGGCACCGCTGCCGCCCCCCTCCCCCATGGACGAGCTGCAGGCGGACTACCAGCACCTGGGACTCAGCCTTACCCACAACCCCATCGCCATGGTGCGGGATCAGCTCGACCGAGAGGGTGTGCTCTGTGCGGAAGCCGCGCTTGGATGCGCCAACAAGCGCACCATTCAGGTGGCGGGCATGGTCAGCCACCGGCAGCGACCCAGCACCGCGAGCGGTGTGGTCTTCATGACCATGGAGGATGAGACCGGCATGCTCAACATCGTGATCAAGCCGGCGCTCTTTGAGCAGCAGCGCCAGATCATCCTGGACAACAACCTTCTCCGGGTCACCGCACAGGTTCAGCGGGATGGCGACTCAGTCAGTCTGCTCGCACGCCGTTTCTCACCCCTGGAGGTACCCGCATCAGTCCACCCTCAGAGTCGAGACTTCCGCTGAACCTCAGGGGCAAATACGGGTCACGGCAAAATCATTTCCAGTCCCGCTACCCGAGTCCACCGTCCCACCAACAACGATCTTCCCATCGGACTGCAGTCGGATCACCTCCGCCCGGAAGGTGCTGTACCCGGGATCAATCTCGACCAGTCCAGCCTCTCCAAAGCTCCCGTCCAGAGAGCCATCCTCCCGGTACCGAATGATCCGGAAGGTACTGGAGGAATCACCCAGGACCAGGGGCCGATCTTCGGCATCCACCGCCAGACCATAGGGTGCCGTCCTCAACGATCCCGAGGACACAGGAAAGGTGGTCTCCAGGCTCCCACTGCTATCCAGGCGCACCAGCGCGCTGTTGGTACTGGCCAGGATGCGGCCGCCTGAGTCGACCCCGACACTACTCGCGTACCCCGAGCCCATGCTGAGCTCTCGAATGAAGCCGCCATCGCTGGAATAGTGCTGAGTGCCGGCCCACGACCCGTAGTTGTCCGACCCGCTCGCGACGATGGCATCGTCTGAGAGCACCACAACCCCGCGGTTGTAGTCATGATGCGGACCATGGGGAATGTCTCGCCGAGTCTCACCGCCGGAGCCAAAGGTGGTATCGAGCTCCCCGTGAACCGTGTAGCGGGTCACGGTAGAGAGGGTGATACCTGGTGAGCAAGCGCCGGCATAGCGCGTGCCAGACACGATGATCTTACCGTCAGACTGAAATCCGATGGCATACAGGCTCGAGCCCACGCTGCCCCAATTGGTCGACTGGGTTCCACCCGTTCCAAAGCTCGGGTCCAGTGTTCCATCCGGGTTGTATCGGGCCAGAGCGTAGCGATTCCACTCCATGCTGCAGCTGATGTGGGTGCTCCCCACGACCAGAATCTGACCGTCTGGCTGGATCTCGACTGCCGAGCTCTGAGCAAAAGCACCGAACGCGGTTGAGACTCGTCCATCGGTACCAAAGCCGGCGTCCAACACACCATCCTCGGTGACGCGCGCAACCTCGAACTCGCCCGAGCCGCTGTTTCCAGTCATCACGATGGCACCGTCTTCCTGGACGGCCAAGCCATTCAGCCAGTCCGATCCACCCATGTCCAGCTGCACAATCCCGTCCACGCCGAAGGTGGTGTCGAGCTGTCCGGTGATGCAGTCGGGGACGCACTCGCCCTCGATGCAGGTGCCGCCCTCGCACTCGCCATCCGTGCCCTCGTCCACAGCGCCATCGCAGTTGTCATCGATGCCATTGCAGATTTCAGTGCCCGCAGGACTCGCAGCATCGGACTCATCGTCGCAATCCGAGCTGTCAGCCAGCGTGCCTGATGGGGCCTCACAGGCCAGGGTGCTGCTCTCCGGATCGCCATAGCCATCGCCATCGCTATCCGTGTACCAGACCAAGGCATCGATGGCGTCATCTTCATCGACCACACCATCGCAGTCATCGTCATCCTCGTTGCAGATCTCATCTGCCCCTGGGTACTGGGCCGCGTCTGAGTCGTCGCAGTCCTGGTCATCCGCGATGTGATCCTCGGGTGCTGTACAGGCAGTCTGGCTGCTTGCAGCATCTCCATAGCCATCGCCATCGCTATCCAAGAACCAGATCAGGGCACCGGTAGCTGCAGCACCATCGATGATGCCATCGCAGTCGTTGTCCTCCCCATCGCAGACCTCCTCCGCTCCTGGATGGATGTCGTTGTCATCGTCGTCGCAGTCCGAGGTGTCGGCGGTGTGATCAGCGGGCACCTCACAGGCCACCGTCGGGGCCATTGGGTCGCCATAGCCATCCCCGTCCCAGTCGGCGTACCAGGTGACGGCATCCAGGGCATCGTCCTCATCCACGGTGCCATCACAGTCATCGTCCTCGCCGTTGCAGGTCTCTTCCGCACCTGGGTACCTAGCGGCGTCCGTGTCATCGCAGTCTGTGGCGTCCAGCACATAGGAGTCCGTCTCAAAGCACGAGATCATCGTCGACTCAGGGTCACCGTAGCCGTCCCCATCGGAGTCGTGAAACCACGTGGTGGTGTCGACCGCGCCGACCAGCGGGTAGCCATCGCAGTCGTGATCCTCCATGTCGCAGACTTCGTCCGCATCCGGGTGGATGTCATTGTCGTCGTCATCGCAGTCCAGATCGTTGTCGACATACCCGTCCGGGGCTGCACAGGCGGTCACCGCGGAGAAGCCCTCTCCGTACCCATCCCCGTCATCATCGGCGTACCAGGTGGTGGCATCCGTCGCATCTGACTCGTCTGTCTCGCCATCACAGTCGTTGTCCACCTCGTCGCAGACCTCGTCTGCACCCGGATGGATGGCTGGATCCGCATCATCGCAGTCCCCGGCACCTACAGAGACGCCATCCCCGTCCTCATCCACCGGCGGCTCTCCAGTGTCCTCCTCTCCAGTGTCCGCCTCTCCAGTGTCCGCCTCTCCAGTGTCCGCACCGGTATCGTCTGCGGTGTCGGTGTCCGCGTCGGTGTCCGAGTCGGTATCCGAGTCAGTGTCGGAGTCCGTATCGGTGTCGGTGTCCGCATCGGCATCAGCGGAGGTATCGTCCCCGCTCCCCTTGCCATCACAGGAGACAAGACCCAGCAGAAAACAGAGAACCGCAGCTCGCTTGCACATGTGCTCCCTCCGCAGGAAGCACGGTACCACGCAGCTACTCGGGTCGTGACACCAGGCAGATGTTCGTCATTTCTCCGCCACCATCAGGGTGATCGTGGGACCCAAACCAGAGGTCCCCGCCCGACCACGGGCTGAGGTCAACCTCCACTATGCGCAAGGAGCTGCAGACAAAGGACTCGACATAGTCCAGCGAGTCCCAGGCATCCTCGCCCCGCTCCTCCCACCCCTGGCAGCGCTCCACGCCGTCCGACATGGCAGGACCGGTGTTGGAGGAGATGAAGCCGATACCGCCCTCTGGGCCCACGCAGCTCAGCCCGTAGACACGGCCAGGCTCGACGCTAAACAGCTCGTCATCGCAGATCTCAGATCCGTTCCGCGCACAGGCCTCCTCCGTCCAGACCGAGCCCGGTTCATCGCCGGGCTCATCGCTGGAATCATCGCTGGAATCATCGCAGACCACGTTGACCTCAGCGGCCACCTGCTCACCGAACCAGCTGACGCCTTCGCGAACCATCTGCCAGTCGGTCAGGTAGCTGCCCGCTGCCCCAGGTGCTGCGAGCTCAATGGTGAAGGTCCACGAGTCACCCGGCAGCACCTCGGTCCCATCCGGCAGCCAGACGCGAGTATCCGGTCCGTAGAATGGGTCCTCATCGTCGACCATGCCCAGCTTGTAGCCGCGGTTGCGGCTCCAGACGGTGGTCCCCGCGTTTTGCATGGTGACCTGAGCGATTCCCTCCTCGCTGCAGGTCATAGCGCCTGGAAGGGAGTCCGAGACCAAGCGGGCGTGGTCACCCTCGACGGGCTCCGCCCCCTCTTCCTCCGGATCCGACGGGTCCTCGGGATCATCCGAGTCATCGTCTGAGGAGCTCTCCGGGCCATCGTCTGAGGAATCACCATCTATGGGCACTTCTGCATCTTCTCCATCGTGGCCCGCCCCTTCCGGCCCTCGCTCTTTCTCACCCGCCGGCACCGAGCAAGCAGCCGAGATCAGCAGGGTCAATACACCTAGGGTCTTCCAGTCGCATCGCATGGGCATCCTCCGGGTTCCCGCGTGGCTCGCGGTTCATCCTACCCAGGACTCTTTGCACGATCTGTACCAGACTGTGTGAGCGGTAATACACCGCAAAAGGGGGGGTATCGGCGCCCCTATACCGGGGCGCCGATACCCCGATTTTAGCCGTGGAACTGCTCTGCCTCGGTGGAGTCCTCAAGAGCCAGGGTGGAGGACTTTCCGCCAGAGAGCACCTGCTTGACCTCGTCGAAGTAGCCGGTGCCGACCTCGCGCTGGTG
>PVBE010869674.1_pt1 | contig 10925 bp, 6 predicted proteins | sample 1631181 | NCBI WGS metagenome assembly PVBE01 (sample SAMN08397723, study PRJNA350692) | Marine metagenome, whole genome shotgun sequencing project. | isolation source: water | place: Pacific Ocean | collected 2012-04 | reverse complement strand
TCTTCGAGCCCCTTCAGCGTGTTCATGGGTGTGAGTTGTCTCCTCCTCCTCGCGTTTTCCGTGGCCCTGTACTGGCCAGTTTTCAGTGGGGCGGGCGAAGCCTCGCGCCGATCCATTTGCAGAAACAACCTCAAGCAAATCGGCCTCGCACTGCACGACTATCACGACGCTTACGCGTCGTTTCCTCCCGCCCACGTCGTCGATGAGAAAGGCACGCCTCTCTACAGTTGGCGCGTCCTGCTTCTCCCCTATCTAGAGCAGAAGGCCCTCTACAGCGAATGGGATGCGACTCAAGCCTGGGACAGCCCGGCCAATCGGCGTTTGTCCGATACGGTCCTCTCCGTCTACACGTGCCCCAACAGCACGGATGCCGGTCCGTACACGAACTACATTGCCCCAGTCGGCTCCGACAGCGTCTTTCCCGGAACTGAAACCATCACATTCGACGACATCACCGACCCACCGCACCAGACCATCATGGTCGCGGAAATGACCGGCGAGCAGATTCCCTGGGCCGCTCCTTTCGATGAGAGGATCTCTTTCGAGGCCGTCAACTCCGTGGGCGCTGTTGGCAGCAAACACGTGGGAGGAATGCATGTCCTCTTCTGTGATGGAGGCGCAGGATTCGTCCTGGATACTGTTGACGCAACTGCGCTGACGAATCTATTCAATCGGCATGACGGAGCAGGTGAGAGGGACTTCTGACGTTCTTGGGTCGACGAGAATGTCGCTGTTCGGTCTATCCCTCTTTCGCTTTCAACTCAAACACGTGAATCGGTGACGTGTTGCCGGCGTATTCGCCGTCCTTGCCGAGTCGTCGGCCGTTGCCGTTGCTGCCTTTGTTGGTGGCGGTCAGCGCCAGCCTGGTCCCGTCGGGGTGCAGGCTCAGGCTGTGGGGGTTGGAGGCTTTCTTGAATTGGAAGAAGGGCTCTTTGGCGTCGAGTTGTTGAAACCGCAATTGCCCGGTGCCGGGGGTGCCGCAGGTGACGACCATGGCAAATCCTGCCGGGTGCAAAAGAACCTCGTGGACGTAGCAATCGTTCGCAGCGCCGAGTTCGAGCGTGTGTTGGAGTTCGCCTGATTCGAAATCGTAAACCAGCAGCGTGGGGATTCCCTGAACGGTGCCGCCGTTCTTGGGTTTGGTACCGCCGACCGCCAGGAGAGAACCGTCGGGGCTGAGGGAGAGGGCGCGGACGCCCCCCACGTCCTGGATGCGATGATAGAGATACAAGAGACTCGCATCGAACGAACGCGTGCATTCGCCCGAACTGAGATCCCACTGCTTGACGATCCCGCGGGCGTCCCCCGAGAGCAGCCACTTGCCGTTCGGGTGAAAGGCGATACAGAACACGTCCTGATCGTGCCCGGCGAGCTCGCGAACGGGCTTTCCGTCGGCGGGGTTCCAGAGCTTGATCCGCTGATCCCGCCCGCAACTGGCGAGGAGCGTCCCGTCGGGACTGACCGCGAGGCGGCGGATCCAGCCGTCGTGAGCCTCGGCCACGGTCCACTGCGTGGTCGGCTTCTCGTCGCGGTAGTTCCAGGCGCGGATTTCGCCCCAGGAGTCGGCCGAGAAGAGCAGATTCCGCGAGGTGTCGAAGGCGACGCCCTCGACCCAGGCGTGGTGGCCTTCGAGTTTGGGAAGTTCCTGGGGAGCGTCTCCCGTGATGCTCCAGCGGCGGACTTCGCCCTCGAAGCCCCCCGCGACGAGGAACTCGCCGCAGGGACTGAAGCGGGCCGCGTTCACCTGGCGGTCGGACTCGACGAGATGAATCTGTTCGGCAGAGAACCGGTCGGCAAGCGGAGTGGCGGTTTGCATGGTGTCTTGGGTCTTGCGAGGGATTTGTGTGGTTCGGTCAGATCTTTTTCTCACAGAGGCACAAAGGCGCGAAGCACTCTCGTTTTCTTTGCGTCTTTGCGTTAAATTCGTGAAGTGTGGAGACGAGTTCGCCGTTCAGATCCAGGTTGAACTTCTCAGGCCAGAAGCTCCTTGACCGCGTGCATGTCGTCGTGGGCGATGGGTAAAGGTTGTCCGGCGTTGTCGTATTCGATTGTGGTCGAGTCGACGCCCAAGGCGTGGAACCAAGTGTGGAACATGTGTCCGATGTCGTATTCGTCGGTGTCGACCCAGGTGCCTTCCTTGTTGGTTTCGCCGACGACGAGTCCGTGTTTGACGCCGGCCCCCGCCATTGCCAACGACCACGCTTCGGGCCAGTGGTCCCGGCCGATGTGCCCGTTGATGCGGGGCGTGCGTCCGAATTCGCTCATGGCGATCACGAGCACGTCGTCCAGCATGCTCCGCTGGGCCAGATCATCCACGACGGCGGCAAACGCTTGGTCGAACTTGGCCATCAGGCTCAGGTGCCCGTTGAAGTTGTCGCCGTGCGTGTCCCAGCCGTACGAGTTGACTTTGACGAACGTCATCCCCGCTTCGAGCATCTTGCGCCCCAGCAACATGTGCCGTCCGAGGTCGTGCGTGCCGTACTTTTCGATTTCCGCAGGGGAGAACTTGGACGCGTCGAACAGTTCTCGTTTGCTCATCAGAACGCGGCCGACGTCGAAGACGTAATCGTGCGCCTGGACGTTCTCGGAAGGGCGCCGCTCGGAGAAACGACGGTTGGCGAGTTTGCGGAGTTCGTTCCGCTCGTCGGCGTCGCGTTGGGGGAGGGAATCGGGGCGCAACAGGTTTTCCGGAGCTTGGCCGTCGCCGAAGGCGAGCGCCCCGAATTTTGGTCCCAGGAAGCCGGCGTCCTTGTGCATGAATCCGCCGCTGCCCGGTTTGATCCAGACGTACGGAGGCAATCCGCTGTCACCGGGACCGAGCAACTTGGCGACGGCCGAGCCGAAGTAGGGGTAGACGGGGCCGCGATTCTTGGGGTCGCCCCGCTGGATGCGGCCCACTCCCGCGGAATGCGAGTTGTCCTGGGTACACAAGCTGCGGACGATCGCCAGATGCCCCATCTGTTGGGCCGAGCGGGGGAGCAACTCGCTGACGTCGATGCCGGGCACGGCGCTGGGGATGGCGCGGAATGGGCCGCCGAACCGAGTGTTCGGCTTGGGGTCCCAGCTTTCGAGTTGGCTCATACCGCCGTCAATCCAGATGAAGAGCACCTGCTTGCGGCGTTTCTTGACTTCCTCGGCGACGGCACCTTGGAGGAGGCCGCCCAGTCCAGCCGCCCCCAAGGCGGAACCGGCGGCGGTTCCCAGCAGCTGCCTACGGGAAAGGCGGTGTTCCCAGGGTTTGCACAGCGGGGAGTGCGACATGCGATCGATCCTGAGGGTGGTGTGTGTTGGGTGATTCAGTGGTTGACGGCGAATTCGGTCGTGGCTGCCAGAGCCCAGGCAAGGTTGCCGACCGAGGCCGCCCGGCGGTCGTTGTGCTTGGCGAGATAGGCGATCGCCGCGGCGTGTTCGTCGTCGGTCGGCTTTCGCGAGAGGACGTTCAGATAGATGCTCTCGACGACCTGTGCGTCGTCAGAGTTCTTCGCGAGACGGTCGACGAGGTTCCCGTCCCGCGGAGTGAACCACTCGAGGACGACTTCATCGTTCATCAGGAACAGCGCGCCCTTGACGCTGGGACTGAATTCGACCTCGGGGTCCCGCGGAGGGTTGGCCAGCGCTTTGCGAAAGCGGCCGGTGAGTTCGTCCAGTTGCTTCACTCCCTCTGCGGGAGGCTCGGATTCCTCCTTGGTGAGCCAATGCTGCTCGCCCGTTGCGTGGAGCAGGCTGCCCAGCAGTTGTTCGGCGCTGAGTCGCTTTTGGAGGGCGGCGCGATACGACTCGGGCGGCGGGGGCTCCCCTGTCTCGGCGGCACTGCCGCGCTGATAGGTGCGGGTGAGCGCCAATTCGCGGAGCAGCCACTTGACGTCGAAGTCGTGGGCGGCGAATTCGTCAGCCAGCAGCGCCAGCAATTCGGGGTGCGTCGGCGGATTGTCGCTGTGATGCGAGTCGAGCGGCTCGACGAGTCCCTTGCCCATCATCACCCACCACAGGCGGTTGGCGGCATTGCGGCAGAACGCGCGATTGTCGGCAGTGGGCAACCGCTTGCCGAGTATTTCGAGCGGGCTGAATTTCAGGACGCCCGGCGTCCGTTTCTTGCGATCGGGAGGCGTGACGTATTCTTCGCCTTTCTTGAAAACCGGAATGGCGACCTCGACGCCGCCCGGCAAACGAGGGCCGGTCTGCTTCTTGACCAGATCGAACACGGACGCGAACTCGATTTTGTTTGTCAGCGGGGTTTCGGAGACCGCGGGAAACGTCTTGTCGCGCCGCAGCGTCACCGTTCCCAGGAAGGCGAACAGTCCCTGGTAATCTTCCTGGTGGTAGTCGTCGACGAACAGGTGATCGTGGCATTGGGCGCATTCCACGTCGACGCCCAGGAACATCCGCCCCACGTCGCGGACGAGGCCGGGATAGTCGGTCGGATTCTGGCCGTACTTTTCGAGCCGTTTGCTGATGAAGAAGGCGGAGCCCCGCGTGGCCTCGTCCTCGGCGTCGGGGTCGACCATCTCGCGGACCATCCGGTCCCAGGGCTTGTTGGACGCGAACGACGATTGCAGGAATCTCGTCCACTCGTCGTCGTCCCCGCGGCGTTCCATCAGCATCACGTCGAACAGTTGCTGCATGCGGACGGGGTACTCGTTGCCCGCGAGGAGCCTTTCGATGAGTTGCGTTCGCTTGGCGGGCTCGGGGTTGCTGAGGAAGGCTCGCGTTTCGTCGGCCGTGGGAATTCGCCCGGCGAGGTCAAGCGTAATCCGCCGCAGGAACTCGGCGTCATCGGCGGGCTTGTTGACGGGCCCGCCCGCCTGGCGTTCGATCAGGGCATCGATCCGTTCGTGGAGCGGCGGTGCGTCACTCGCGCGGAGCGGGGCAGGGGCGGGCAGGGCCCAGAGCAGAGCGGGGATCAACAACGCAGCCGTCTTGTGCATCGAGAGACCTCAATCACGGGAACGCTTTACGAACATCTGTTGGACCGGACTGGAATGTATGTCATCGAAATGCCTGTCGAGACAACCTCTGTGCCTTCTGTGGTTCATTCCTTTGCACAGGCCGCCTTGAACGAATGGAATTTACCACAGAGAGCACAGAGGACACAGAGACGACAATAGTCAGCGACACAGGCCTTTCCATTTGATTTGGCTGAAGTGTTACTCAAAGTGAAGAACCGGGGTGCTGCCGTTCGCAATCGCCCACGGGTGATCGCCGTTTCCGGAACTTCCTTTCGATCGACGCGCGGCCTCCGCGACGTCTCCACTAACACGACGGGCGACTTCGATCGCTGCTTCCCTGGTTCGACTCCACAGATCGCTGGCCGGTCCGTCGATGGCCCGGATTTCGTCCTTGTTGGTCGCCTCGCCTCGGCCGCATGCCGTGACTTGCATCGACTTTGTGTCCAGGACGACGACGGCAAAGGTCGTCTTCCCGGCGGTGAACTGACCGATTTCGCCCGTCTTGCTGCCCAGATCGAGTTTCGTGATCTCGGGCAGGGAGACGTCGAGCAACTCCGCCACGGCCACGTAGCGAGCGCCGGCGCGCGAGAGCAGGCCTTCCAGCCGCGCCAGTTCCAGGTCGGACTGAGCGTCGATCATCGACGGATCGTCGAGCCATTCGAAGACAGGCTCGAGTGATTCAAGGTCGGTGTAGGAACGCCCGCTACGCATGTCGTCGAATTCGGAATACTCCTCACCTCGCAATTCATGCGCCCAGAAGAGGAACAGGTCGCCCTGCCCAATCGAGGCGACGGTCTCCTCGGCGGGAATCCACTCGTCTTGCGTGACGAGCGCCTTCATCGCATCGAGTCGTTCGTCGAGTTCGCGCAGTTGCGTCGCGTGCTCGTCAAGGAATTGCTGTGTGGCTGCCAATTGGGCCGCGTATTCGGGGTCGGGGCGTCCCTTGTTGAATTTGCCGAGGATCAGGAAGCCGATCACAAACACGAGTCCCACCACGGGAGCCAGGATCAGTTTCTTGTTACGCACGATGGCCTTTCTCCGTGTCGCCAAGCAGAATCCGCGAGCCGTCTGTTCGATGCAGGGCGTGCATTGTACCGTAGTCGAGCTGTGGGCGGAATCGCGACGAGCAGTCGACGTTCGCCATGCCCACCGCAAGCGTGGGCATGGCACCCGGGACTCAAGCGGTTCTGGAAAAATACACCACGCTCAAGCCGGTATCGTACTAATCCGCACGTGCCGGTCGTGATGCGCCGTCGCAATCTGCAGCCCGTCGGGATGCAAGTCGAGATCCCGCGCCGTGTTCGGCATTTTCAATTTGTGGTATGCCTTCTCCTGGTCGGCCTTCCAAAAGAGCAGAAAACCGCCTCCGCTGCCGCCCGAGGCGGCGACGAGTGAGCCGTCCTTGAGCCACTCGACTTGCCAGGCGATTCCCTTAACCCCCTCGGCCACCAGCGAGCGGACTTTCTTGCCCGTTTGCATGTCAAACAGCACGACGATTGGCTCGTTGACGGCGCCCAGCGGATTGCTCGCCTTGTAGAGTCCGCTGCACGCGAGCAGCTTCTTGTCGGGAGAGAGCGCGATGCTGCGGACCCCGCCGTAATGCACGCCTTGGCCGCCGTTGTAGGTGTGCAGTTCCTTGGCGTCGAACGTGCGGGCGGGCTTGCCGCTCGCCAAGTCCCATTCGAGCACCTTGCCGTTGAGCTCCCCGGTCAGCAGCTTGCCACCGTCGGGATGGAACATGCTGCTGTAGACGTCGCTCTCGTGCCCGGCCAATTCACCAGCGGGCGTTCCGTCGGCGGCGTTCCAGAGTTTGACGACTTTGTCGTTGCCGCCCGTGGCGATGAGCTGGCCGTCCGGGGAAACGCTGACGGTGCGAATCCAGCCGGCGTGCGCTTTGATCGATCGCAGCGGCGTCGGTTTCTCTCCGCTCATCGACCAGTAGATCATCGTCTCGTCGCTGGCGACCGTAATCATCGTCTGTCCGTCGGGCAGAAACGCGATGTCGCGAATCCAACTCTCGTGCGCGGGCCAGCTCGTCAGTTTTCCGGAGGGAAGTTCCCAGCGCTGAAGCGCATAGTCTTCCGAACTGGTGACCAGATACCGTCCTTGCGGCTCGAACTCGCAGGCCATCAACGGGCCGGCGTGCTTCCACTGAGCGGTGATCTTGGTCTTGGTCGGATCGGGCATCGGTCTTTCCTCCGGTCGCGCCCCCTACGTCAATGAAAAAGGGGTCAGGTCTCTTTGGTGCGAAGCACCCGGACCAACCTTCGGTCGGTGCCCGCCGTTCCGGCCAAAGAGACCTGCCCCCTTTGTTTCAATTGACCCCTTTGTTTCAATTGACCCCTTTGTTTCAATGCTACGAGATCAATTCGTTGATTGTCGATCGTCTGGGATCGGCGAGTGGTAGCGGACGACCGCCCACCTCGAACGAATCGGTCCCGTCCAGGCCCACCGCGGCGAGATATGTGTGGAACAGGTGTCCGTGGTCGACCTCACGATCGGTGACGGCGGTGCCTTTGTCGTTGGTCTTGCCGATGACGGCCCCGGACTTGATCCCCGCGCCGCCGACGCAGACCGACCAGGCGGTTCCCCAGTGGTCGCGGCCGTAATTGTGGTTGATGCGCGGCGTCCGCCCGAATTCGGACATCACGACGATCAACGTGCTTTCCAGCATGCCTCGCTCGTGAAGGTCCGAGACGAGGGTGGAGAACGTGCCGTCGAACTCGCCCATCTGCTCGAGGTGGAAGTTGAAGTTTTCGTTATGCGTGTCGTAGTTGGAGTGTTGGACTTGCACGTAGGTGATGCCGTGTTCGAGCAGGCGACGCGCCATCAGGCAATGTTTGCCGAAGTCGTTCTTGCCGTAGCGTTCGTGGTCCTTGGCGGGCTCCTTGGTGACGTCGAACACGTCGCGCTGCCGCATCAACTCCTTGGCCTGCTCGTAGCTGTAGGTGTAGACGTCGGTCTCGGCGGTCCGACGTTGCTTGGCGAAGTGGCTGTTGGCCTTCTTGCGGAACGCGTTGCGAGCCTCGTCCGCCTCGGCGGTCAGGTTGCTCGGTCGAGCGGAGTTCGCGGGCGGTTGGCCATTGATGCCGATGCTGGAATAGCGCGGGCCCAGGTAGGCGGCGTTGTTGCCGCGGCCGCTGCCGGGAATGTGAATGTGGCCGGGCAGTGCGTTGGTCGGGCTTTCCAGGGTCTTCGCGGCGACCGCTCCGAGATGCGGCAGATCGACGCCCGCCCGCTGGCTGCGGCCGTACGTCATCTGGTAGCGGCCCTTGCCGTGATCGTTGTTCTTGGTGTTGATGCTGCGGACGATCGCCAGCTTGTCCATGTGCATGGCGGTCTTCGGAAGCAGCTCGGAAATGTGGACGCCTGGCACGGATGTCGGAATCGCTCGGAAGGGGCCTCCGGTGTCGGTTTTGGGTTTGGGATCCCAGGTTTCGAGTTGGCTGACTCCGCCCGCGAGGTAGACGACGATGACCCGTTTTTGGTCCTTGGCGAGTTTGCTGGTCGTCGCGGGGGCCGCGAACGCACTCATTCCACCGGCCAGCGCGCCGATGCCTCCCGCCGCTCCAGCGAGAAATTGGCGTCGTGCGATTTTGTGTTCGGACGAGTTGCACGCATAATCACAACGCATGACGAATTCTCCTGCCTCATTTTGATGCGAACGACCGCGCCCTCCGCGTCATGCGAAGGACCGATCATCGACGGTCCGATATGTTTAGTGGTGGAAGCGAAATTCGACCGAGGTCAACAAGGCCCAGGCCATCTCTTGCACCGCCTCGTTCTTCCTCTCGCCGCGGCTTTTCAGGTACTCGGCGACGTCGGTCGTTTCCTCGGCCGAGGGGCGACGCGTCAAGACGCTCAAATACAATTCCTCGGCCATCTCTTCCGGTTTTTCCAGCTTGACCAGCCGCTCGGTCAGATTGCCGCCCTGCGGGGAGAGCCACGAACGGATTTCGCCGCCATTCGAATAGTAAAGCGCCTGATCGACGGTGGCGAAGAACTGACTCTGAGGCTGACCCGCGCCGGCACCGAACAGTTTAACGAACGTTCCGACCGGGCCCTTGAGCTTATCGGCGGTTTGTGCGTCAATCTGACGTTGCCGCTCGGCCAATTTCGCCGCGTCCTTTTGTTCTTCCGGTTTGAGCGGCGACTTCTTGTTCAACTCCGCTTCGACGCCGCGACGCGTGGCATCGTACTGGCCCGTCGCCCGGAGGGTGCTGTGCGCCAGTTGCTCGGGAGCCAGCGATTCCAACGTAGCCACGTCGAATCGGCTGCCACGGTGTTTGGTGAGTTTGGTGTTCCGCTCCTCAAACGCGGCACGGTCGGCATTAAGCTTGGTCGTCGCGGCATTCACCTGTGCCGTCGTCTCCGAAAGGCTCTTCTGCGCCGCCGCCAGCGCCGCTTTGGTTTGCTCCGCACGCTGATTCAAGCCCGGCATTTGAGCGACGGCCTGGGCACGGGCCTTCTCCATCTCCGTCATCGCCTGTTGTTGGGCCGCGACAGTGGCGGTCTGGGCGTCCGCTTGCTGCTTCACAGAGGTGACCGCCTGGGTGAGCGTCTTGTCGGCGGGCAGTGCTTTGGCGGCCGCTTGGGCTTTGGCGAGGGATGCGCTCAAGAGCGCGGCGGTTTGCTGAGCGGTCGTGAGTTTCTGTTTGCCCGCAGCGAGGGCCGCTTCCACGTCGGTCATCGTCTTCGTGCCGGCTGCCAATGCGGCCTGGGCCGCCTTCGCCTGTTGGGTACTGCTCTCGACGGCTTTGCGGACAGCCGGCACCCCAGTCGATGCCTGCGCGAGTGCGGCCTCCGCGGATCGCACGGCCGCCTGCTTGGCGATCGCTTCCTGCAACGTCCGAATTCCTTCGATCTGCGTTCTAATGTGCCCCGAGGCCCTCCGCGCCGCTTTCCAGGTCTCGCGCGCGGCGTACAACTTGGCACGATCACGCTCATATTCTGCCGAAGCACTCTGCTGCTCCGCCTGCGCGGCGGTGACCTGTTTGTCGGCCGCGGCAACACTTGCAGCGGCCTGCGTGACCGCCGCCTGCTTGGCGGCGACGTTCTTTTGCAGCTTCGCGGCCTCGTTATTCCAGTGCGTTGCCCGCGTGCGAAGCGTGGCTGCGGCTTGTTGCAAGTCTTTGTCGGTCGCGGCCTGTTTGGCGGCTTTCTCCGCGGCGGCCAACGCGGCAGAAACCGATTGAGCTTTCGCCAACATGGCAGCATGTTGCTTCTGCGCCTCGGCGAGCGGCTTGGCGGTAGCGGCCGCAGCTTGTCGCGCCGCGGCGGCAGCGGCCTTGGCTTTGTCGAGGGCTGGTTGCGCGGCGATCAAGGTCTCCCGCGACGTTTCGACGGTCGCGTCGAGTAGTTCGAGCGCTTCTTCAGCATTCGCGAGTTTCAGTTCGCGGGCGTCGAGGGCGGCTGCAAGCGCCACCAGCTTCTGTTTCTCGGGTGCCGCTGGCGGCTCGACGGAGGGTGCTACGTGCAGCGCCCGTTGGTAGGCGCGGGTCAACGCCAACTCTCGCAGCAGCGATTTGATGTTGAACTGACCGGCGGCAAACTCGTCCGCCAATAGCCGCAGCAACTCTGGATGCGACGGCGGATTGTCAACGTGATGCAGATCGACCGGATGTACGAGCCCCCGGCCCATCATGTGCGCCCACAAGCGGTTGACGATGTTCCGACGGAACGCTTGGTTTGTTCCGGTCGCCACCAATGCAGCAAACTTCGCCCGGCGGCTGTAGGCCGGGATGGGACGCAGGTTTTTGTTCTTCTTGTCCGGTTTGACCTTGTACTCCGTTCCCGCGGCGAGCGTCGGCTCGGTGACGGGAACCTCGCCCGGCAGCCGCGGGCGTGTCTGCTGTTCAACCTCGGTAAACACCGACTTGAAATTGACGGCACCGTCCGGTTTTTCGGCCAAAACCGCCGGTTTCTTCTTGTCGGGCTGGAACACCGGCCTAATGGCCGGGCTGGTTGTACAGTACAGTC
>PVBE012141920.1_pt1 | contig 10926 bp, 10 predicted proteins | sample 1631181 | NCBI WGS metagenome assembly PVBE01 (sample SAMN08397723, study PRJNA350692) | Marine metagenome, whole genome shotgun sequencing project. | isolation source: water | place: Pacific Ocean | collected 2012-04 | reverse complement strand
TACCGATTCGGCACTCTTTTTTGTCTTTGTCATTTTAATGAACTTTTAGGTTAACAATGCCTTCAAAGAACCCTTTGAAGTTAAATAAAACTGTCTCTTAGCTTTATCCCTAATTAGTCCACTTTATGCTGACGGCTTACACCCAAAACCCACAAATCTGCATATGACCTGGATTGAACCATGGCTTCGTGCATCTTTCCAGTGGAATGCACCATGGAGCCATACACATCCTATGGGAAGTTACTATGGTCACCATTTTATTTTTCGAGAGGTCGGAACTGCTACGTGGCAACACGTGGTTGATCCAAATCCAACTGACACTTATGTTCACGCCAATCTTTCCCAGTTTACTACTTATGAATTCAGAATTGCATCAATATGCGATACTATACCACTGCTTAAATCCGAATTTTCAGAACCTCTTTTTTACACAACAGGAGCCTGGTCTCCTTTCAGGGAAGGGACAAGCGAGCTTGATTTTGAAAACGAAATGAATCTTGAAGTGGCTTCATTGTCACTGTTTCCAAATCCAACCTCAGGTAGTCTGAAAGTACAATGGGGCAATGAAGGTGTTTCCCGGTTAGCGGTGACTGATGTTTCAGGAGCTGTTTTGATCTCTAAAACTGTAATAGGGCATTCCAAATCTCTTCAACTAGAACATTTGCCAAACGGCATTTACTTTGTTGCCGTTGAAAACGATGCGCAATCTTCGGTGAGGAAGGTTGTTGTAGCCAGGTAGTTTCAGTAGGGGTTTTATTGGAATGTTTGCCTCCTGAATGCGGGACTCTTCGTGCTATTCCAAAATTCTTCGCAAATTCGCCACAGTACCAACCATTCCGTAAACTGATGGCTTATTTCACAAAAGAATTCACCAGGTTCTTCAAAGAACTCGAGGAGAATAATCACAAAGAATGGTTTCATGCCAATAAGAAAAGGTATGAAGCCGAAGTCAAAAAACCATTTTATCGCTTGATAGAAGATGTGGTAAAACGCGCTCAAAAAATTGATCCGGCTATCAATCTTGAACCAAAAGATGCTGTTTTCAGAATCAACCGCGACATCAGGTTTTCAAAGGACAAAACGCCTTATAAAACCAATGTTTCCGCTGTTGTTTCAAGAGGAGGAAGAAAAAACACTACCGAACCGGGTATTTTTTTCAGCCTTTCAGCAAACGAAATTCAAATAGGCGGTGGATGCCATGCACCTGAAAAGGATAGACTTTATAATATTCGAAAGAAGATTATGGACAATCCCAAAGCTGTTGAAAAGATCCTGAATGAAAAGAAATTCAAGGATACGTACGGTGAGATTCAAGGAAAAAAAAACAAAATATTACCAAAGGAATTCAAAGAAGCGGCTGCGTCAAACTCCTTGCTCGCCAACAGGTCTTTCCACATCATGACAAGCTACAAGGCGAACAATCACATTGAAAGCGATGATTTGGACAAATTCATTTTCGATCATCTGAAAATTGCCGGAAAATGGAATGAATGGTTAAGTGAAGCTCAAAATGCCTAATGTTGAATTATGTCTGATATCAATCTCGAGATAGTTGAGCTGAACCAAGACCTCAGTTATTCCTCCCTTTACAGCGAAGATTTAGCTCCGGTTCCTGTTGAGAAACGCACCTGGAGTGTTTGGAGCCTCGCTGCCCTCTGGGTGGGCATGGCCGTTTGTATTCCCACCTACATGCTGGCTTCCAATATAATTTTAAGTGGAATCAGTTGGGTGAACGCGCTCATCATAATTGGGCTTGCCAACATCATTATAACCATTCCAATGGTTTTGAGTGGCCATGCCGGGGTTAAATATGGAATTCCGTTTCCTGTATTGGGACGCTCTTCTTTCGGGCATAATGGCGTACACATTCCAGCCGTTATTCGCGGACTTATTGCAGCAGTGTGGTTCGGCATCCAAACCTGGATCGGGGGAATTTCGGTGTATTCACTTTGGTGTGCGTTTACGGGCCAGAGCCCTGTGGTAATGGGATATTCTGAAGGCCAATTTGTTGGATTTGCAGTGTTCTGGCTCATCAATGTCTATTTCATTTGGAAAGGCACGGAAAGCATAAAGTGGCTGGAAATCTTCGCGGCACCAATTCTCATTATTATGGGAATCGCTCTTATTGTTTGGGGTTCAGGCGAAGCCGGTGGTTTCGGTAAAGTACTGGAACAAGGCAAGCAGTTGGAATCCCAAAGTTTGTTGCTTACTGACGCTGCACAAGATGCCCAACCCGTGTTAACTATCCGGCCAATCAAATCTGTTGAGGGCCAGGTTAAGGCTTCAGAATTCCAACTCCACGTTCCACTGAAAGATCAAACTTCACAAACCTACCCATGGTCGGCATTAAGCGATGGGGAAACCAAATTGTCTCTGGCTGGATTGGAAAATGCTGATTTGGATGGAATAAGGGACGGCTCGCGGAACGTGGCTGTCCAGATTCGTGCTCCAAACGGAGCCGAGTTTCATTATTCTAAAACCGCGGAGGTTGCGTATTCGGCCCCGGTTGGGGAGGAACAAGCCGGTTCAATCTGGCCGTTCCTGGTGATGTTAACAGCAATGGTCGGTTTTTGGGCAACCATGTCTATAAGCATTGCGGATATTACCCGATACTCCAAATCGCAGCGCGACCAGGTGGTAGGCCAATTCATCGGTTTGCCAGGAACTATGATTCTGTATTCGTTTGTCGGAATTTTTGTGACTTGTGCTTCGTTGGTTGTGTTTGACGATGTGCTGCTACGTGGAGATGCTCCGTGGGATCCTGCTGCATTGCTGGCGAAATTTCAGGACCCTATTGTGGTGATCATTTCACAAGTATTTTTAATCATTGCTACTTTAAGTACAAACATTGCCGCGAATGTTATTGCTCCGGCAAATGCTTTTGCGAATGTATTTCCTGAAAAAATCAGTTTCAGAACCGGAGGGATTATTACTGCTGTTATTGGTATTTTGATTTGTCCCTGGTGGATCATTAATCACATTATTCCGTTTTTGCTGTTTGTCAGTAGTTTACTGGGCCCGGTGGTTGCAATATTGATATGCGATTACTTCCTGATTAGAAAAACCAACCTGAATCTGCCTGAATTGTTTAACCCAACCGGAGAGTATGCCTTTGGTGGTTCCGGTTTCAACTCGAAGGCAATGATAGCTTTTGGGGTCGGGGTTTTGGCCGCTGGAATTGGAAAGTTTATTCCTGCCCTTTCATTCCTTTATGATCTTTCATGGTTCACAGGTTTCATTGTTTCGTTTTTCCTTTATCTGATCTTGATGAGGTTTCGAGCAAACAAGGTGGCTCAAACAGCTTGAGCATTCCAGTAAATTTTGTGTTTCCTTTTGAAGAATTGACACAAAAAAACCGAAACCAGTAGGCTTCGGTTATCCATTCCAAAATCATGTAAGTTAATTACAGACACAGCCACTTGAGTCCTGGTCTGCAATGGCAGCCTCATATTCTGCTGTTGAATTATAGTCTTTTTCGCAAAATTTGGTGCCACGGTTTGGTATTCTGGTAAGGTTTAAACAATCACACCTTTGGCAATTACCACAAGCCGCAATGGAAAAAGTAAACAGCGCCAGAGCTGCTATTGATAAAAATTTATTTTTCATGTTAGTCATTTTGAGATTTGAAAAGTGAGGGCAAATATCGCGATTTAGAGCTTTTTAGATATCAGAATGCTTTGGGAATCGATTGAGTTAAGGAAACGATTGAGCTTTTGTTATCTGCTCAATAGCGATTTCCGAACATTTAAAGTGGCCTTCAGGACAAGCCTTTTTACCGTGTAAACCACAAGGCCGGCATGACAGGTTTTCGGAAGTTTCAACAATGGTTGATTGATCTGACAAGGGTCCAAAACCAAAACCAGGCACGGTAGAGCAGTAAATTGCCGTAACAGGGGCATTTACGGCAGAAGCGAAATGCATGACTGCTGAATCGTTAGTATAGGTCATTTGTGCTTTTGAAATCAAGGCTGTCGATTCCAGGAAGGTGAGTTTGCCGGCCATGTTTTTAATCCTGTTTCGATCCTTCGATGCCAGGTCTTCGCAAAGCTTTTGGTCTGCCGATCCTCCCAATAGGTAAACATCCTGGTGTTCAGATAGTGCTTCAATGAGGGGCTCCCATTTGTGAATCGGAAACTGTTTGGTGAACCAGATGGAAGCCGGTGCAAGGCATACGTAGGGTTTGTTTGTTTCTACTTTTTGAAGATGATCGTGGTTGGGATACAACTTTGGTTTTCTTCGAATTTCAGAACAAAACGTTGTGATGAGTTGTAGGTTCCGGTCAACCTCGTGAATGCCATCTTCAATCTTGTGAGCCACCGCTTTGTGGAATGCAAAGGACATTGGATTTTTGGAAAAACCTGATTTCCATTTTGCACCAGAAAAAGCTCCAATCAAACCGGCAGATGCGAAACGTTGAACCACAATTACCCTGTCATAAGCGGCATTTCTAATCTTCCGGGTCAGGCGAAACAATTCGGCAATCCGGTTGACTTTTTTATCCATGATCAGCACCGACCGCACCAGCGGATGTTCCTCAAGCAATTGCTCGTTTCCCTTCCTCAACAGAAAATCAATCTCTGAATCGGAGTGGCTGGCTTTGATTGTTTCGATTAAAGGTGTAGCAAGCACCACATCACCGATGAAGGCCGTTTGAATGATTAGGATTTTCATGCGAACTGGGTCAACGCCTAAATATACATGCGATTGTTTTTATAGAAATGAAGTGGTCACTCAGCTAATTCCACAGATTTTGATTTCATTGCCACGAAAGGAAAAGATTTCTCCCAATTGTTTGTGCTGCAATAGTTGCCCAATTGGTGATGCCATTGAGATGCAATAAATCTCTTCTTTCTCAATTTCAATTCTCCCTATTCCAATTGAAATAAAATACGTTTTCTGGTCGGTTTTCACCAGGCTGCCCACCCCCACTTTTTCAAACTGCTTGTCAGGATCAATTGTGGAAAGCTGAGTTTTCAGATTTGCCGTTTGTTGAATTTGTGTTTTGATCTTGTCCACTTCAGCTTGCGCCATCGCGCGGCCGGTTTCATATTTGTCACCAACACTGCTTTTGGTTTCGTTGTCACGAGATTCTTTGGCCGCATTCAGTGCCTGGTTCAACGCATCTTTCCTTACCTCCAATTCTTGTTTCAATTGAAGTAAAACAGAAGTCTTCAATTTCGATAGGTCTGGTTTCATTTCGGGCCTTTTACAGAAAACCAGGCATCAATCCTATCCTGAACATTTTGCCTGATATCATACCAAAACAAGTTATAATCAGCGATGTGCATATTCTTGAATCGCTTCAAAATGCGAACCTTGGTATCCACCCAAACTACTTCACCATCTTTGTTGTAAATGTTTGCCGAGGTTTTGTTGAGACGTTTCTTGCTGATATTCAAGAGCACACTTCCCAGGCTTTGCTCCTTGGTGGCCGGTTCCTTCGTCCACGTAATCGGATTCACGCTTTCTGTGTTTTTGTGAAATTTCCATTCGGGCTCGATTCCTTTTTTAAAACTTTGCCAGGAAAGGAAACAGCCTGTTTCTGTGGCATTTTTACACATTCTGAGGTTTTTGTACCATGTTTCATTTATGGTGAACCCAACCACATAGGCTGCAATCATTCTCTTGCGTAGTAAGGTGGTATCGATCATTTCCTGGAGTAATCGTGTGGAGTGACAAGTTCCCTGGCTGTGAGAAGCAATTATAAAATCACGTCCTTGATTGTAGTGTTGCAGGTAATATTCAAATGCCTTTTTTACATCCCCATAGGCAAGATCGAGAGCCTTCATTCCGTCCTTGCTTTCCTTTTTGAACACTTCAACAATAGCTTGGCGGTATCGTGGTGCGTATACCCGGCAACTTCTGTTGAAGGTACTGGCCTGGTAGTGAACCGGTTTATTGTCAACCTTCTTGTTAATTTTTTTATCTGCCAGGTCGGCATTCCAGTTTTCACCTTTTTGATACACTGTTGGGTGAACATAAAAGACGTCCACCTTCTTCAATGAATCGGGAATCCACTCTTCTGAATTCGGAATTACATCAGCAGCGTCAATTCTGTTGGGTAGGGCACTCCAGTTTTGATCGAGGCTGTAATCTGGAGCCTGTGGCCTCTCTTGTTTATCGAATCCAGCTACTTGCGCTTGTAAGGTGAAACTGAAAAGAACTATGACGACCAATAGATTTTTCGACATGAGGGCAAAGATAGCAGGGTAGGGAAAGGGACCAAGAACATTGTTCGTGAAACGGGGCATTATTTGTAGCTTTCGCATGTGCGGAACACCACGAAATTGAAGCGAGTATTGGAATTGTTTACCGTTTCCTTCGATATAGATGAGGCCGGTTTATTCAAAGTTGTTCTGTTCAATAAAGGCACGCAGGAGATGTATGAATTAGAAGCTGAATCGTATAGCAGGGCTGTTGCGAAGTCCTACAGTATTTTGTTGAAAACCCTGAAACAAGAAGGCTTATGACCATCCAACTCATCATCCTCGGAATCTACTTCCTCATTTTATTCGCAATTGGCATTGCAGCCTCTCGAAAGATTTCGAGCATGGAAGATTTTTATGTAGGTGGTAAAAAGTTGGGTTATTGGGTGGTGGCGTTTTCCGCACGTGCCACAGGTGAGAGCGGGTGGTTGTTGTTGGGCTTGACAGGTATGGGAGCCATGGCCGGTTTCCAGGCTTATTGGGTAGTGTTGGGTGAATTGCTGGGGGTTGCCCTGGCCTGGTGGCTGATGGCAAAACCGTTTAAGCGATTGAGCGATCAATATGGATCTGTCACCATTCCTGATTTTTTGGAAAGCCATTTCAAGTCGAAAAGCAAACTGCTTAGGATAGTCGCAGCAACTGCATTGGCCCTTTTTGTCACGATTTATATTTCTGCACAGATTAACGCGACAGGGGTAGCATTCGAACAATTCCTTGATTTGGATTTCTACACAGGAGCCATCGTGGGTTTCACTATTGTGTTGGCATACATCTTTTCAGGAGGATTTGTGGCGGTGGCATGGAGCGATTTATTCCAGGGATTGCTCATGCTGTTTGGCTTGGTAGCGTTGCCGTTTGTGGGTCTTTGGGTGTTGGACCCAGGCATGGCAATTGTCCCTTCTCTTCAGGCTATTGATCCAGCGTTAACCAGCGTTTGGGGTGAAGGCGGATTTTCCTTAATGACGCTCTTTTCTACTGCAGGATTCTTGTTCATCGGAATCGGTTTTTTGGGATCTCCCCAGATTTTTGTGCGTTTCATGGCCATAAAAGACGAAGCCGAAATCGAAAAAGGTAAGTGGGTAGCTATTGCTTTTACGTTGCTCACGGACTTTGCAGCTGTTTCGATCGGCATATTGGGAAGAGTATTATTCACGGAAAATGGCCAGGATGCTGAAGTTATTTTGGGCAATTCCTGCGAGAGTGTCTTGCCAATGATGGTGGAAACATTTCTGTCTCCCGTGGTTATTGGATTGTATATCGCCATCATTTTGTCTGCAATTATGTCAACCATCGACTCGCTTTTGGTGGTAGCTTCAAGTGCATTAGTTCGCGATTTTTACCAGAAAACATTTAAACCAAATGCAAATCATGATAACATCGTTAGAGTCTCCAGATGGGTAACAGTTGGCCTGGCCATCTTGTCTTTGATCATTGCTTTGGGGGTTGCCTATTTCGTTCCAGGAAGAACCATTTTTTGGTTCGTGGTTTTTGGATGGAGTGGAATTGCTGCAACTTTTTGTCCAGTGATGATCCTCTCCTTATTCTATAAAGGCTTCACAGAGAAGGGTGCAATTGCTTCCATGATTTCCGGATTTTTATGTGTTCCGATCTTCAAATTTGTCGCTCCCAATTTACCAGTTGCCGGACCCTATTTTGCGGAATTGGCTGAGCTCACTCCATCGTTTATTGTGGCTATTCTTTTAGGAGTATTCGTGTCAAGCATCACGAAAAAAGACTGATTTATTTGAAAGGTTTATCGGTGGTTTTCTCTCCCCGAAAATTAGAATCGTGTCTCATTTTTTCTGCGCAAATTCCATCTAAACGCAAACAGAAGTAAATTGAAATTTGGTGCCATCAAACAGACCCTTGTCGCTCAATTTTAACTCAGGAATTACAAGCAAGGCACAAAAAGAAAGTGTCATGTAAGGAGAGCTTAAAGTGGCTCCCAGTGCCTTGCTTTTTTTGTCTAATTCCTCGTAGGCTTTTGCAACTTCGTAGCCATCATCTGCAGCCATTAATCCAGCCACGGGAAGTGGCAGAACATGCTGATCATTTCCATTGGCAAGCGATACACCACCCTGCGATTTCACCAGTAGATTTATGGCTGTTTTGATATCCTCATCGTTGGTTCCAACTGCAATTATGTTGTGGCTGTCGTGTGCGACTGTGCTAGCGATTGCACCTTTTTTTAGCCCGAAACATCTTGCAAATGATACAGCACAAGGCGCTGATTTATAGCGATTTAAGACTACCATCTTTAGGGTGTCTGTCATTATGTCACTCTGCAGTTTTCCATCTTTTACGGGCAGCTTTACCTGTTCTTCTTTTGTGATCAACTGGCCATCCTCTACAGCGATGGCACGAACAACATCCGAGGTAGCTTCTACCTGCATATCGTCAATTTCGATTGGAGAACAATTGAAATGATTGGGGGAATCTTCTTTTACTGACTCAATGAATGTCTGGCCATTTTCGGCTATTTTTTCACCATCAATATATGTTGCACTGATATCCAGATTTTCCAGGTCATCAGCTACTATAAAATCAGCCGGATCGCCTTGCTGAAGTAACCCCACATTAAGTCCATAATGTTTCACCACGTTAAAAGAAGCGCAGCGCAAAACATCCATCTTATCGTAACCCAAATCGAACGATCTTTTTACCAATTCGTTGATGTGACTAATCGCCAAATTATCGGGATGTTTATCGTCAGAACAAAACATGATCATCTCTGGATATTCTCCGATCAAAGTGTGTAATGCAGTATAATTTTTAGCTGCGCTTCCTTCCCGAATTATGATCTTCATTCCGTGTTTCAACTTATCCAAAGCTTCCTCTTTTGTGAAACATTCGTGGTCGGTTGAAATTCCATGAGAGATATATTTTTTAGCATCGTCTCCTCGCAATCCAGGAGCATGACCATCAATTGGTTTGTTGTGTTTTTTTGCGATGGCCAATTTTTTCATCACCACGGGATCTTCAAAAAGTACTCCTGGAAAATTCATCATCTCGGCCAGGTAAACTACTTCGTCCATCGCCATTAATTCTTCAATTCCATCAGGCCCAATTTCGGCTCCCGCAGTTTCAAATGAAGTTGCTGGCACACAACTGGGTGCTCCAAAATGAAACTTGAATGGTACTTTCTTCCCGTTTTCGATCATGTACTTTACACCATCAATACCCAACACGTTGCCAATTTCGTGAGGATCCGAAATAGTACCAACTGTTCCATGCACAACTGCCAGTCGCGCAAACTCTGATGGAATCAACATGGAGCTTTCTACATGAACGTGCGCATCAATGAATCCTGGCAGAATGTATTGACTGGATGAAACCGTTTCTTCCACTATGGATTTAATCTTCCCGTTTTCGACCAAAACTGTTCCTGTGAAGATTCGTTTTGCAACAACATCCACAATGTTGCCGCTGATTTTGAAATTTCTGTTTTGCATTTGCCTGTTTTTTGCGGCCAGCAAACTTAGAAAATAGTGGTGCCTTTAGCTGGTAAATACAAAAAAAGCACCCCGAAGGGTGCTTTCCATGAAATTTGCTTATTGTCTTATAACAAGTTCAAGCCTTTAATCAATTGCGGCTTGTATGATTTGCTGATTGGAATAATCGTTTCGCCAATGGTCAACACATAATCAGAGATGCAATCAACCTTGTCGGTACGCACGATATATGATCGATGCACGCGACTGAATTGATTTGGCGGGAGTTTGTCTTCCAACTTTTTCATGCTCATAAGAATCATGTGCCTTTTAGTGTCGGTGTGCAGACAAACGTAGTCTCCTTCTGCTTTTATGTAGTTGATGTCTTTTGCGCTCACTCTGAAAAGGTCAATTCCTTCCTTGATGAACAATTCAGTAGTAGAGGATTGAACTTCAGTTGGCTGTTGCGCGTGACGGTCACGTGCACGATTTACGGCTTGTTGAAAGCGGGTGAAATTCACTGGCTTCACTAAATAGTCGGCAACGTTTTCTTCAAAAGCCTGTACTGCATACTCTGGTTTAGAAGTGATGAAAATGATCTCAGGTTTTGAGCTCATACTTTGTACCAATTCAAAGCCGTTCATTTTGGGCATTTCAATGTCGAGGAAAATGAGATCAACTTACTGGTGGTTTAAGACTTCTGTTGCTTCCATTGCAGAACTGCATGTACCAACTTCGGTTAAACCAGGGGTGTCTTGTGCGTAGTTGCTGATCAACGTTTGTTGAATGGCATCGTCATCTACTACTAAATATTTCATGATGGGTGGATTTAGTGATAGTTGTTTTTACGGGGTAGTTTTAGAAAAGGTTACGTTTTTTCAACTAAGTATTTTTACGCAAGCAGTTCGGTGAAACCTCTACTGCTCATGGATTGCTGAGGTTTGAGTCATCAATATTGCTTGAGAAATACTTCTAAAAAGTTTAGTGATAAATATGATCATCATCCCGATATCCAGACTCAGGAAGGTACCAATCCGGGTAAAGAGTGCCATTACTTTCACACCATTCTGCGAGTTTCAAGTGACCTTGATTGATTTTAGATTTCTCTATCGTGTAGTTAAATGAAATTGGAAAATGTATTACTTCTACTCACAACTATCCGAAAGTTTAAATTCTGAAAAGCCCCTTCTTTTTGAATTGCACCTCAAAAATAAGGGACTTTTCAGACGCACTAAAAATAACAGTAAGCCTTTAATTCGTCAAATAATAGATTTGGTGCCACCTTGGCT
>PVBE011259701.1_pt1 | contig 10926 bp, 11 predicted proteins | sample 1631181 | NCBI WGS metagenome assembly PVBE01 (sample SAMN08397723, study PRJNA350692) | Marine metagenome, whole genome shotgun sequencing project. | isolation source: water | place: Pacific Ocean | collected 2012-04 | reverse complement strand
CCCGGCCCCCGCCACACCGCCGCCCTGCAATGGTTTGGTCCAAGCCCGATCCATCGCCGGTCCTGGGCGTTCATGGACGACATCGCCTGGAATGGCATCGATCGATTCGAGCGCTCGACGCCACAAGGATCTCTTTTCTAGAGACATCACGGTTGGGGGTTGTGGTACGAGGTCACCAGCCACTCGGGACCTCTATCAGAATCATCCGTTCTACCAATCCAGTATCAAGACCGATCCGGGCTTCACAAGGTCAAGGAGCTATCTCAGTTATCACGTGCCGAGCGAGTGTCCTGGCACTCAATCAGGCCTCTCGCCACGCCAATCATCTCCTCCAGTCTCGCTCTCGGGACTTGATAGCGGCTTTGGAGAATCAAGGTGGTTGACCTTTCACTTACTGGAGCTGCAGTCAGATCTGCGCAATCCTGAATTCCCTCGAAATTTGACCTTCGACATAAGCGGTTGGGTTGGGTATCGCCGTTGATCGGATGTGAAGAGTGCGAATCTCGTCGCCTGGAATATCACAGGCGTCGGGTTTTCTGACGACTTCGGTGTGGGTTAGGAAAGAAAACGAAAGATATCTCACTCCGGTTCCTTGCATAGAGTGGTGTGGTGGGGCGAGCGTGACGTGAAAGGGAGGAACACATGCGTGTAGCAATAGCCTTCGACAGTGCCACCGGCAGAACCAAAACGGCTGCCGAGAAGATGGCAGAGATGGTTCGAGCAGCGGGACACGAGTGCACAATTCACTCCATTCAGGAGGCAGATCCCGCAGTGGTGAGCACCGCTGATGCGGTCTGCATAGGGAGTTGGTGTCAGGGGCTGTTCGTGCTGGGTCAGCACGCCACCAAGGCCTCCATGGAGTTCATAGATAGCCTGGAACCACTAGGCGGTAAGCCGGCAGCTGTCTTTTGCACATACAAACTGGCAGTTGGATCGATGCTGACGAAGATGGCCGCGAGGTTGGAGGGTCGCGGTGCAAGAGTCATCGGACAGTTCAAGTCACGGGGAGCGTTTGCCCCAAGAGGCTTCGATTCCTGGGTGGAGAGTCTGTGAAGCCCCAGAACCGCACCTGCACGACCGAGGGACCACCTCTACATCTTTCTGCTTTCACCGGGTCCTTCGTGACGGCGCAGTCGTATGGTTGAAGGTGGGATGATCGGGCCGATACCTTTGCGATATTGACTCGATCGACTCGCCACCTTTACTCTCCTGCCCTACAATCGAGCAACAAGCGGAGGCGCTGCTTCCCACCCGGCCATCTACCAAGAAGTAGATGAGCCGAGGTCACCAAACTGGGCTACCTTTAGTGGCCGTGGTATGGAGACGGCAGCTGCGCTGCCGTCTTTTTCGTGTCCGAGACGACACAGCCATCGACACAGGAGGTCGATCGATCGCACAAGAACCGAGGGTCAACGACAAGATCAGAGCTCGGGAAGTCCGTCTGGTGGCTCCCGACGGTGGGCAGATAGGTGTCAAGTCCATGGAGGAGGCTAAGTGGCTCGCCAATGAACTAGGCATGGATATTGTTGAGGTGGCGCCCGACGCGCGGCCTCCGGTGTGCCGGCTCATGGACTACGGCAAGTACAAGTACGAGCAGTCGATCCGGCAGCGTGAGGCACGCAAGAAGCAGACCCGCTCGATCATTAAAGAAGTGAAGTTGCGACCCAAGATCGGTGATCACGACTACGACGTCAAGATGCGACGGGCCGTGCAGTTTCTCGATGAGGGAGACAAAGTCAAGGTCACTCTGATGTTTCGGGGTCGAGAGATCACCCATCCGGGCCTGGGAGAGAAAATCCTTCGGAGACTTGTTGAGGACGTGAGGGACCACGGCGAAATCGAGTCCGGCCCCAAACTGGAGGGACGGAACATGACGATGCAGATCTCGCCGTTACGCAACCGGCCGCCCAGGGGTGACGAGGGTGCAGCTGAAGAGACCGACGCTGAGGAGTAGAAGGAGATGCCGAAACAAAAGACACGCCGATCAGCCGCGAAGCGGTTCAAAAAGACCGGCACAGGCAAGCTGCGACGCCGCCAGGCCGCGCGCGCTCACCTGGTGGTGGGGAAAAAGTCGAGCCGTCAGTTGCGCCGACTGAAGGGTGATAAAGCGGTATCGCCGGCAGATCACAAACGCGTCAAGCGGATGCTCGGGGAGTAGGAGAAGTCATGGGGCGGATCAAGCGATCGGTACACGCCAAGAAGAAGCGCCGCAAAGTTCTCAAACGGGCGTCGGGTTACAAAGGAGCGAGAGGACGTCGCTACCGCACTGCGAACGAGCAGGTGATGCATGCCATGCAGGATGCATACCGTGACCGCCGGGCTCGGAAGGGCGATTTTCGACGCCTCTGGATTGCCCGTATCAACGCTGCATCGCGTCAGCACGGTATGTCGTACAGCCGGTTCATCGCCGGGTTAAAGGCGGCCAAGATCGAGATCGATCGTAAGATGCTCGCTGAGATGGCCGTGTCCGATCTGGAAGCCTTTGGTGAGCTCGTCAAGACCGCCAAGGCAACTCTCCCGGTAATTTTGACACCGAGACCGGTTACTGAGCCGAAGGTCGAGACCGCTGCCGCGCTGAAGACCGTTCCGACTCCGGAGGAGGCAGATGCAGTAGTTATAGAGCCGGAGGTTGCAGTTTCCGAGCAGGTTCCCGTTGCAGCTGTCGAGATGGATCAGGAGTCAGCTGCGGCGCATCTAAGGGAGAGGTTTTCGGCTCTCGCCGATGTCGAATCCGATGATCTGAAAGAGATCAAGGGTGTGGGTCCAGTGCTGGAGTCCATGCTCTTTGAGTTGAATGTTAGGACGATCCAACAGATCGCCGACCTCGATGCCGAAGATGTGGCATTGGTCACCTCTGCACTCACGAAATTCAAGGATCGTATCACCCGCGACAACTGGGTCGACCAGGCGAAATCGCTGCTGGCCGGGCGCGAAGGCGGCTGAACTGCAGCATCGCGTCCCCTGGGACCATGTCGGCTGAAGAGGTCATCACCTCGGTCAGGAACCCGGCCGTTGCGGCGGCGGTAAGGCTGCACCGTGCACGTCATCGTCGCGCCGAACGCAGAACGCTCGTAGAGGGTCCGGTGGTTGTTTCGGAAGCCGCTCGAGCCGCTCTTGGGTTGGTCGAGGTGTTCGGCGTCGGCAACGCGGCCCGTCTGCTTGCTGGAAAAGTTGGCGCCGTCTATCGGCCGGTCACAGATCACGTGCTCGGCCGCCTGGCCGGCACCGAGTCGCCGCGAGGCCCGGTGGCCGTGATTGACATTCCGGAGCCGATGATCCCAGCTGATCGGCGACTGCTGGTCGCGTGGGGAGTATCGGATCCGGGCAACTGTGGGACCTTGCTTCGTACTGCTGCTGCCTTCGGTTACGGCTTCGTGACCGGACCGAAGAGTGCCGATGCTTGGTCTCCCAAGGTACTGCGGAGCGCCGCCGGCGGCCACTTTCGAACGACTGTCGGTGAGGTACTTTCCGTCTCCGATCTGAGCGATCGCTACTTGATTGGTACCGTCGCATCGGGCGGAGAACCCGCCGGTCCCGTCGCGACGACGACGGCGATCATCGTCGGTAGCGAGACTCACGGCCTACCTCCGGAGGTTCTGGCGAGTTGCCGGCGGCTGGTAAGCATCCCCATGCCTGGTGGCACCGAGAGCTTGAATGTGGCTGTGGCTGGCGCGATCGTGGCTTATATCGGGGCGGGCGGAGACCAAGAGGCTTGACCGTCGTCGGCCGGTAGCCTCGAATTGGATGCATTGCTTGGCGGCGCATCATCTAATCTCGGCTTCTATGGTTTCTCTTGAAGAACTAACCAACCTGCAGGCGCGGGCCGAAGCCGACCTCCTGGCGGCGGTAACGGTCGGTGCTGTCGATGTCGTGTCGGCAGCAGCGCTGGGCGCACGCTCTCCGATCGCCGAAGCCCGTCGCGGGCTGCGCGACGTCGATCCCGAGGAGCGGCGTGAGTTGGGCCGCGCCATTAGTGAGGTCGCCGACGCCATCGAGTCGGCTGTGAGGGCACGACGAGGGGTGTTGGTGGCTGAAGAGCGCACCGTACACCTGGCGACAGATCGGGTGGACATGACTCTTCCCGGTCGCCGTCCGCCGCGCGGCGCCGTCCATCTGGTGATGCAGGTTTGGGAGGAGGTCGTCGACATTTTTACGTCGATTGGATATACCGTGGCCTCAGGTCCTGAGGTGGAGACTGCCTACTACAACTTCGATGCCCTCAACACCCCGCCAACACACCCTTCTCGCCTTGAATCCGACACACTGTATGTGGAATACGGAGACCATCCGGAAGGTGTGCTACTCAGAACGCAGACCTCCCCGGTTCAGGCGCGGTGGATGGAGGCACACGATCCGCCGGTGTACATTGTCTCACCCGGTCGGGTGTATCGGCGTGATGCGGTCGATGCGACGCATACGCCGGTGTTTCACCAGATGGAGGGCCTCGCAGTCGACGAGAATATCACCTTCGCCGACCTCAAGGGCACACTGTCGTATTTCATCGAGCAGTTCTTTGGCCCTGGCGCCGTTCAGCGCTTTCTCCCCAACTTTTTTCCGTTCACTGAACCGTCGGCCGAGATGCACACGTCGTGCCACGTCTGTGGTGGCGCTGGCTGTCGTACCTGTGGAGCGACGGGGTGGATCGAACTGCTGGGCTGTGGGGTAGTCGACCCCTTCGTACTCGAGACGGCCGGCTACGACCCTTCGCAGGTGTCGGGCTTTGCCTTCGGAGTTGGGATCGATCGGTTAACCATGATTCGGTACGACGTGCCCGAATTGCGCTACTTCTTCGATACCGACATGCGGGTGCTGGAGCAGTACCAATGAAGGCATCGCTGCGGTGGATCCAGGAGCACATCGAGCTACCGACAGATGATCCCGTCGAACTTGATGAAGTGATGTCGGGCTTAGGCATAGAGGTTGAAGGTATTGAGCACCTCGAGGCAGGCTTCACGGGCGTTGTGGTCGCGACGGTTCTCGACGTCAAGCCGCATCCCAACGCCGACAAGGTGCGCATTGCCACCCTTGACGCGGGCGACAAGCCGATCGACGTGGTGTGTGGAGCTTGGAATTTCGAGGTCGGTGCCACTGTCGGCTACGCCACGGTCGGAGCAGTGCTTCCCGGCGGATTCGAGGTGGGGAAGAAGGAGATCCGCGGCATCATGTCACCGGGGATGATCTGTTCAGAGATCGAGATGCGGCTCGGCGAGGAGGCTGGAGGCATCCTCGTGCTCGAAGATGGCTATGCCGATCCCGGCACCGACTTTGCTGCCACACTCCCATATCCGGATGTAGTCTTTGACGTCTCGATCACCCCGAATCGGCCCGATGCTATGTCGATTCACGGGATTGCCCGCGATATCGGCGCTTATTACGACGTGCCTGTAACGATCCCGCCGATGGAACTGGAGGAGTCTGGAGATACCGCAGCTGTGGTGTGGATCGAGGAACCCGACCGGTGCCCCCGTTTCACCGCTCGTGAGGTCAAGGGCATCACCGTCGCCCCATCGCCTCTGTGGATGCGGCTACGGCTGCGCGATGCGGGAATGCGTCCCATCAGTAACGTCGTAGATGTATCTAATTACGTGATGCTGGAACTGGGTCAACCGCTGCACGCTTTCGATTTGGACCGCATCACCGACGAGACGATAGTCGTTCGACTCGCGGCTGACGGGGAGAAGCTGGCGACACTGGACGGCGTCGAACGCACCCTGACTGCTGACGACCTCCTGATCGCCGGTGTCGACGAACCACTCGGGTTGGCCGGGATAATGGGTGGTGGCGATTCGGAGGTGTCTGAGACCACTACACGGGCCCTCATCGAGGTGGCACATTTTGAGCCGACCCGTGTGCTAGTAACCGGTAAGCGCCATGCTCTGCGCACCGAGGCTGTTGCCAGGTTTGAACGCGGGGTCGATCCGGAGCTCCCTCCCGTTGCATCGGCGCGAGCTGCGGCGCTGATGGCACAACTCGGCGGCGGCACCGTCGTCGGCGGCTTCGTCGATGAGAATCCGAAACCGTTTGAGCCGGTTGTGGTCAAACTCCCGGATCATGAAGTGGAGCGTCTGCTCGGAGTCGGTATTCCCGTTGCGCAACAGGCGCAGTATCTGGAACGGCTCGGGTTTGCTGTCGAGGGATCGAATCCCATGCGAGTGACCGTGCCGAGCTACCGCCCTGATGTCACGCGCGCTGCTGATGTGGTGGAGGAGATCGCTCGTATCTACGGCTACGACGAGATACCGATCAGGTTGCCGATTGGTCGAGGTGGAGGGCTCACCGTCGAACAACGCGCTGCCCGAACTATCCGGTCGACAATGGCTGGAGCCGGATTCTACGAGATCCTGTCCTTCGATTTCCTCGGGCTAAGCGAAATCCAATCGCTCGGCTTCGACAGTAACGACTCACAGCTCGATCCCATCCGGATTCGCAACCCTCTCAGTGAGGAGCAGGGGTACTTGCGAACAACGCTGCTGCCGGGCCTTCTTGCCGGCCTACAGCGCAGCGCTCAACGCAATCGTCCCGATGCTGCCCTGTTCGAGATGGGTTCGGTGTTTCTGCGGGCTGGCGGCGCCTTACCGCATCAACCGAGGCACCTGGCCTTTGCGGCAACGGGTACCAGATCCGAATCGCCGTTGGACGGCGTCGGGCAGTACTCGGTTGAGGATGCTTTAGGAGTGGTCGAGGTGTTGCTCGGGGCGCTCGGTATCGAGGCGGCGATCGTTCAGGAGCCAATCGCCGGTCTGCACCTCGGGCGGAGTGGCAGGGTTGTCAGAGCCGGAGCGGATGTTGGAGTGGTCGGTGAGTTGGACCCCGCTGCCGCCGCCGCTTGGGACCTTGCGGGAAGGGTGATCATCGGGGAGTTCGACCTGAGTGGTTTGAGGCCCGCGACAGCCTCGCCGTTCGAGGTTCCGAGCCCTTACCCACCGGTTGTATTTGACCTCGCGTTCGATCTACCGGAGACCGTTGCCGCGGCCGCGCTTCTGGCAGAGGCAACAACAGCAGCAGGTGCAGACCTGGAGCGGATGGTGATATTCGACGTCTTCCGTGGCAGCCCCCTCGCCGAAGGACGAAAGAGTGTCGCGATCCGTGTCACGATGCGAAGCGCAGACCGCACTTTGACGGATGAAGCGGTAGCTCCGATCCTCGACCAGATCGCAGAGCGGGTGAGCGAGGAACTCGGAGGGAGCCTGAGAGGAGGCTGATCTTGGACTTTGTGAATGTGCTCGACATCGGTGGCGGTGGTATCTCAAAAGTTGTGGAGCTTGCCATAAGGCTCAAGGCGGATCCGGCATCGGTGGCTGGCACTCGATCGGGCATGCGCGTCGGCTTGTTCTTCGAGAAGCCTTCAACCCGGACCCGAGTCTCATGTGAGGTGGGCGCCGCCGAGCTGGGAGCACAACCAATCGTTCTTAAGAACGACGAGGTTGGACTCGGCACGCGGGAGGCACCCGAGGATGTTGCCAGGGTTCTCGAGCGCTACCTGGATGTGCTTGCCTTTCGGGTGTTCGACCACCGCAATCTGGAGATGATGGCCAAGCACGCAGCGGCGCCGGTGATTAACCTGCTTTCCGATCTCGAGCACCCTTGCCAGGCGCTTGCCGATCTACTGACGGTCGCCGAGCACCGTCCCCTAAAAGGTGCGTCCATTGCTTTCGTGGGAGATGGGAACAACGTCGCTCACTCGCTTATGCTCGCCGCGAGCTCGGTTGGCGCCAGCGTGACTGTGGCAGCTCCTGAAGGGTACGAGCCGAGCCAAGCAATAGTGGAGCTTGCCAGAGCCGGGGCGATCCATGGGGCTGAGGTCGTGGTAGGCAATGACCCCCTGTCGGCGGTGAACGGTGTTGATGCCGTCTATACCGATGTCTGGACGTCGATGGGAAGAGAGGACGAGGCGGGGGCGCGTCGGAGTCGCTTTGAGCCGTTTAGGGTCACAGAAGCACTATTCGAGGCAGCGGGGCCGGATGCCATCTTTATGCATTGCTTGCCGGCTCATCGCGGCGATGAGGTGACGGACGTTGTCATGGAGCACTCGCGCAGCCGGGTATTTGATCAGGCCGAGAACCGACTTCACGCCTTCAAGGCGATCCTGCTCCATCTCACAGTTTGAGTCTCGGCGAACTACTCGCCGGACCGGTGTTCTACGCCGCTCGGGGGCTTCTCGGCCGACGGCTCAGCTCATCCATCGGCGGTTCCACCACCGGCGTGGTCATCACCGAGGTAGAGGCATATGCGGGTGAGGATGACCCGGCTAGCCACGCTTATCGGGGACAGACGACTCGCAACGCAGCGATGTTCGGTCCCCCTGGAGGCCTGTATGTCTACCGGTCGTACGGGATCCACTGGTGCATGAATATCGTCTGTGGTCCTGAGGGGTCAGCGCAGGCCGTTTTGTTGCGAGGCGGGTATCCGGTTGAGGGAATTGAACTGATGGCGGAGCGGCGAGGGAGGCCTCACAACCTCACCGACGGACCGGGCAAGTTGTGCCAGGCATTGGGAGTGAGCGGTGAACACGACGGGTCGAACGTGCTTGACGGTCCAGTTACGGTGACGAACGATCCGGTCGAAGGATTGGTCACTGCGACGCCACGGATCGGAATCAGCCAAGCGGTAGACCGAAACTGGAGGCTTGTCCTGAAGTCGGTTGTTGGCGATTAGGAATCGGCGACCGGCAACAGGGTTTCTTGCCGGAGACTGGTGACTTATAACTTCCTAGGACTGCACCCAGATCGCAACCCTGGCGGTTGGCGCCTGGTCCGGACTAGGGAATTAACTCCACACCAGATTGGATGTAGTGCCCTAGTCTGGAGTCGGATCCACCGCCGTGACGCCTATTGCCGGCTCGGGGCCCGCGATCACGATCTCGACGGTCTAGCCCTGCTCGAGTCAGGAATTCGGTGTCGGATCCGGCTCCGATCAGAAATTCTCTTACCGTCTTACCGTCTGCCTGAAAGTCAGACGAAGCGGGCCAAGAAGTATCGCTTCTTGCCGACGCGAAGAACCAGGGTCGTCTCGGAGGCGAGGTCCGACGAGCCGACGACTGCTGCAGAATCGTTGCAGCGGGTGTTGTTGAGACTCACTCCACCTTGGTCGATCAACCGCCTGGCCTCCCCGTTAGATCTTGCGGCTCCTGTACCCACCATGAGCTCGAGGAGACCGATCCCGGTGTCGAGTTCAGAGCGGGAGAGGACGACAGATGGTGCCGACTCGAACGCGTCCAGAAGAGTGCGATCATCGAGGTCGTGGAACGGTGCAGAACCGAACAGGACCGCAGTGGCTTGCTCGGCCAGGGCAAGACCATCGTCGCCGTGGATGATTCGAGTAGCCTCGCGGGCTAAAACCTTCTGTGCCGTCCGACCGCTTGGGTCCTTCTTCGCCTTGCCGACCAGATCGTCGATTTCGGTCAGGTCGAGAAAGGTGAAGATCCTCAAGAAATTGCCGACGTCGTCGTCGGGGATGTTGAAGAACCACTGGTAGTAGGCGTAAGGGCTTGTTTCGTCGGCTGCGAGCCAGACTGTCGCTCCGGTCGACTTCGAGAACTTCTTGCCGTCGGACCGTTCGATGAGTGGCCATACCAAACCGAACACATCGGCCCCGTGAAGCCGGCGAGTGAGTTCCACTCCAGCCGTCAAGTTTCCCCATTGGTCGGAACCGCCACCCTGGAGGCGACAACCGTAGGTCTCATAGAGGTACGCAAAGTCGAGAGCCTGGAGCACCTGGTACGAGAACTCGGTAAAGGAGATGCCTTGTTCTCGTTCCTCGAGTCGTCTTCTGACGGATTCGCGGCTGATCATCTGATTGACCGAGAAGTGTTTGCCGACATCACGCAGCCCCTCGACAAGCCCCATCTTGCCGAGCCATTCGTAGTTGTCGATCATCAGACCCTTGTGGGGGTTCGACACGTCGACGACACGACTCAGTTGCTCCTTCAGACGGTCGAGGTTGGCGTCTATGACTTTCTCATCTAGGAGTTCTCGCTCATTGTCGCGCCCCGACGGGTCGCCGATGCGACCGGTGCCGCCTCCGGCGACGGCGAGCGCTCGGTGCCCGGCTCGTTGTAGCCACGCCATCGCCATCATCCCGACCAGGTTGCCAATGTGTAGGGACGACGCGGTCGGGTCGAAGCCGACATAGAAAGTGACGCGCTCGGATTCGAGCAGATCACGGAGCCCCGGTTCGTCGGTGATGTCCTGGACGAAGCCCCGGGCGCGTAGGAGGTCGATGGGATGTGTCACGACGCGCAGCGTAGTGAGGACATGACCCGATCTCAGAGGATTTCGCCTCTGTCGCCGGAAGCGGGACGAATGGTCCAGGGCAGTGCCGGTGAGGCGGCGGCGATATCCGTGATGAGTGATCGAACAGGAATGGAAGTCGATCTACAATTGGGTCCCGTCGGTTCGTTCTGTCGCATTGACGTGGGCCCTAGGGATGTGTACAGTTTCGACCTACCTCCCTGGTGTGCGCGGCGACGCGCGCGCCAAGGGTTGAGTGTCTCGGCTCCTTGACAACTGAATAGTGTGCCACACAAGTCAGTTTTGCCACCAGGGCAAGGCGGGTTCGTTTCGCCGCGTCCTGGCTGGTCTGTACTCGAGTGAAGAAATACATCAGACAACGCACTGATGTCGGAAGCAGGTGCGAGGCTTGGTCAACCACCTGCATACCAAACTCGACAACCTATTGAGGATTTCGGCCATCGGGCCGTGATCTTTCGTTGGAGAGTTTGATCCTGGCTCAGGACGAACGCTGGCGGCGTGCTTAATGCATGCAAGTCGAACGAAGACCCCACTATGGGTAACCACTGTGGGATTCTTAGTGGCGAACGGGTGAGTAACACGTGAGAAACCTGCCCCGGAGACCGGGATAGCCCAGGGAAACCTGGATTAATACCGGATATCCTATTTTGGCAGCATGGTCCTTTCAGGAAATGGT
>PVBE010280893.1_pt1 | contig 10926 bp, 8 predicted proteins | sample 1631181 | NCBI WGS metagenome assembly PVBE01 (sample SAMN08397723, study PRJNA350692) | Marine metagenome, whole genome shotgun sequencing project. | isolation source: water | place: Pacific Ocean | collected 2012-04 | reverse complement strand
CTGGCGCCAGCTTGCTGTACCTGCCGCCCTATTCGCCCGACTTCAATCCGATCGAGATGGCTTTCTCCAAGCTCAAGGCCGCCCTGCGAGAGGCCGCCGCGCGCACCATAGACTAGCTATGGCAGATCATCGCCGAGATCATCGACGACTTAACACCCACCCAATGTCAAAATTTCTTCACCGCAGCCGGATATGAACCGGATTAAATTGAATCCGCTCTAGGACAGTGACGAAGCGGCGCCCACCCGATTGTTGCGCATTTAATAATCGTCGAGCGGGGGAATCGTCGCCGTATGGTTCAAGGGGCCGTTGCCTCGGCCATAACCGGGCGCCGAAATGATGGCGCGGCGCACATATTCCCGCCCCCGGCAGACGGCATCGCGCAATGCCATGCCCTGGGCAATTCCGGTGGCGATGGCGGAGGCCAGCGTGCAGCCGGTGCCGTGCGTGTGCGGGCTCTGGATGCGTTCGGCCTCGAACAGCTCCATGCCGTGATCGGTTTTCAGCACGTCGGTTACCAGCTCGGTGGTCATGTGGCCGCCCTTGAGCAACACGGCGGGAACGCCCAGCGTATGCATCATTTCGGCGGCATGCACCATATCGTCGCGCGAATTGACGTCAAATCCGGAGAGCACCCTGGATTCGGGAACATTCGGCGTAATGATCGAGGCGCGCAGGATCAGGCGCGCCTTGAACGCCTGCATGGCATCTTCCTGCAACAAGGAATCGCCGCTCTTGGCGACCAGCACCGGATCGACGACCAGGGGAATATCCATCGCCTTGGCATCGATCACATCGGCCACGGCCTCGATGATATCGTGGCTGTACAGCATCCCCGTCTTGATGCAATCGACGCCGATATCGTCGAGCATCATGTGCATTTGCCGCGCCACCATATCGGCCGACACCGGCTCGATCCTGGCCACCGATTTGGTATCCTGCGCGGTCAGTACCGTAATCGCCGTGCCGCAATAGCCGCCAAGCGCCGTTACGGTTTTCACATCGGCCTGGATTCCGGCGCCGCCGCTGGAATCGGATCCGGCGACGATAAGGACGCGTCCCTTCACTTAGCCGCCCCTCGAAAACCTGCGTCTGCAGTCATTTCAACTGCCATTCCGCCGCCTCATGCATGGCGTTGACAATGTCGCCAACGACCTCGTCAATCAAGCCCTCATCATCGCCTTCCGCCATTACGCGCACCACCGGCTCCGTCCCCGATTTGCGGATCACCAGGCGGCCGCCCTGCCCGAGCCGCGATTCTCCGTCGGCAATGGCGCTCTTCACCCGGGTGTATTTAAGCGGGTCCTGGTGGCCATAGGTTACGTTGCGCAAAGTTTGCGGAATCGGCGAAAACACCTGCGCGGCTTCGCTGGCGCGCCGCCCCGACGCCGCCAGGACGGCCAGGGTTTGCAGGGCGGCGACCAAACCGTCCCCGGTGGTGCCATAGTCGCCGAGAATAATATGCCCGGACTGCTCGCCGCCGAGATTGAAGCCATAGCGGCGCATATGTTCGACCACGTAGCGATCGCCCACTTTGGTGCGCTCCAGGGTCAGGCCGATATTCTTGAGATAGCGCTCAAGGCCGAGGTTGGACATCACGGTGGCGACGATGCCGCCGCCGCGCAAGCGGTCGGTGCGCGCCCAATATTCGGCGACCAGCGCCATGATTTGATCGCCGTCCAACAGCGCGCCCACCTCATCGCACATCATGACCCGGTCGGCGTCGCCGTCGAGCGCCATGCCGAGATCGGCGCCGTGCGCCACCACGGCGGCCTGCATGACGCCGCAATCGGTCGAGCCGCAGCCTTTGTTGATGTTCAGCCCGTCAGGCTCGACGCCCACCGAAACCACATCGGCGCCCAACTCCCACAACACTTTGGGGGCCACCTTGTAGGCCGCGCCGTTGGCGCAATCGACGACGATTTTCAGGCCATCAAGACGCAGATTGCGCGGAAAGGTGTTCTTGGCGAATTCGATATAACGGCCTTCCGCGTCATCGAGCCGCCGCGCCCGCCCGAGCCGCGCCGGGGCGGCGCGGTGGGCGACGTCGCCGTCACCCATGCGAGCCTCAATCGCCGCTTCGACCTCGTCCGAGAGCTTGTAGCCGTCGGGGCCGAAAATCTTGATGCCGTTATCTTCATAGGAGTTGTGCGAAGCCGAGATCATCACGCCGATATCGGCGCGCAGCGAACGCGTCAGCATGGCGACCGCCGGCGTCGGCATCGGGCCGACAAGGGTCACGTCCATGCCGACGGAAATAAAGCCGGCCGTCAGGGCGGGCTCCAACATATAACCGGACAGCCGCGTGTCCTTGGCGATGATGACGCGGTGACGATGATCGCCGCGCAGAAAATGCGCGCCCGCCGCCTCGCCGACGATGAGAGCGATTTCCGCCGTCATGGGCGGCTTGTTGGCGGTGCCGCGGATGCCGTCGGTGCCAAAAAATTTGTTCGCCATGTTCCGTCACTTGCCCCGGCGATGATTGCCGCCGAGCCCTAATCGATTGCTAATTACTACCATATCACGTTGATTCCGTGTCCAAAACATCGCTGTTGATGGCCTGCCAGACCTTGAAGGCCTGGGCGGTTTCGCGCACGTCATGGACGCGCACGATCTGCACGCCTTGCGAAATTGCGTAGAGGGCACCGGCGATGGAGCCCGCCATGCGCGCCTCGGCCGCCTCGCCCGCCTCGCCCGCCTCGCCGGCGCTCAGGCGCCCGATAAAATATTTGCGCGACAAGCCGATCATCAGCGCACAACCGAGGGCGCGAAAGAGGCTGATGTCGCGCAGGATTTGCAGATTATGCGCCGCCGTCTTGCCGAAGCCGATGCCGGGATCGACGATCAGTCGCTGGCGCGGGATTCCGGCCGCCTCGCAAGCGGCGACGCGCGCTTCCAGATAATCGAATATGTCGAGCGAAACATCGCCGTAAGCCGGCGCTTTTTGCATGCTCTCGGGTGATCCTTGCATATGCATGAGGATGACCGGCGCCGCTCGGCCGGCCGCCAGGCCGAGGCTGGCGGGGTCCGCCGTCAGTGCAGAGATGTCATTGATGATTTTCGCTCCGGCATTGAGCGCCGCCTCCATCACGGCGGCGCGGCGCGTATCGACCGAGAGGATCAGCCCGGCCGGCGCCAAAGCCTCGATCACCGGCAGCACGCGCGCCAGCTCCTCCGCCTCGCCGGGCGCGCTCGAGCCCGGGCGGGTCGAGACGCCCCCGACATCGATGATATGCGCCCCTGCCTGGTGCATTGCCATGCCGGCATCGATGGCCGCCCGGCTGTCATAATGCTTGCCGCCATCGGAAAAACTGTCCGGCGTGACGTTGAGAACGCCCATGATGCGCGGCTGGCGCAAGCCGATGCCGCAGATCGTCCCGGCGGCGGCATCGATGCGCGCCATCTGCTCGGCGATGCGTTGGCGCGCCGCGGCGCCGGCCTGAGCGGCGCCGGCTTGCACATCGCCGCGGCTCACACGCGTCCGCGTGGCCCGCCCGCCGGACGATAAAATAAGTTCAAATTGGTCGAGCGAGAGGCCATTTGCCGGGATCAAGGGGCGCAGATAGATGCGCGCGTCAGGCCTGAGCTCCGGCCACGCCTTGTCGTGCGGGGAGGAGGCTGTCATTGGATTGCGGGCGGCGGCGGCGGCGATACGCGGCCAGTGGAATCAATCCACCGGATCAGGAGCCCGGCTGCGGTTTTGGTTCGAGATCGCCGACGCCGGCGGCATCGCCCGAGCTCGGCACGGTGCCGCGTTTGCCACGGCGCGGCGGCGGATCTTCATCGTCCGGCCGCGAGAAGGTCTCGCCCCTCAGGATCGCCGTGATCTCTTCGCCGTTCAGCGCCTCATATTCGAGCAATGCCGACGCCAGGCTATGAAGCTGGTCTTCATTGGCGCTCAGGATATCCTGCGCCCGCTTATAGGCTTCATCAACAATGCGGCGCACTTCGCGGTCAATCGAATTGGCCGTCGCTTCGGAAACATTCTTGGTCTGGGTCACGGAATGTCCGAGAAAGACTTCCTGTTCGTTTTCGTTATAGCTGAGCGGGCCCATTTCGTCGGACATGCCGAATTGCGTCACCATGGAGCGCGCGATCGAGGTCGCCATTTTGATGTCCGACGAGGCGCCGGACGTCACTTGGTCGTAGCCGAACACCATTTCCTCGGCGATGCGCCCGCCCATCGCGACGGCAATATCGGTTTCCAGTTTCTCGCGGCTGAGCGAAATGCGGTCGCCTTCCGGCAGGCGCACGACCATGCCGAGGGCGCGGCCGCGCGGAATGATGGTCGCCTTGTGAATGGGATCGGAGGCCGGCATATTAACGGCGACGATGGCGTGTCCGCCTTCATGATAGGCTGTCAGGCGCTTCTCTTCGTCGGTCATCACCATCGAGCGGCGCTCGGCCCCCATCATGACCTTGTCCTTGGCATCCTCGAATTCCGCCATGGTGACGACGCGCTTGCCGCGCCGCGCCGCCAGCAGCGCCGCTTCATTGACCAGATTGGCCAGATCGGCGCCGGAGAAGCCCGGCGTGCCGCGCGCGATGGTGCGCGGGTTTACGTCGGGCGCCAGCGGCACCTTGCGCATATGAACCTTGAGGATTTTTTCGCGGCCGAGAACGTCCGGATTGGGCACCACGACCTGGCGGTCGAAGCGGCCCGGACGCAACAGCGCCGGGTCCAGAACGTCGGGGCGGTTGGTCGCGGCGATCAGGATGACGCCTTCATTGGCCTCGAAGCCGTCCATCTCGACCAGCAATTGGTTGAGCGTCTGTTCGCGTTCGTCATTGCCGCCGCCCAGCCCGGCACCCCGGTGCCTGCCGACGGCATCGATTTCATCGATAAAAATGAGGCAGGGCGCATTCTTTTTGCCCTGTTCGAACATATCGCGCACGCGGCTGGCGCCGACGCCGACGAACATTTCGACGAAATCCGAGCCCGATATGGTGAAAAACGGCACATTCGCTTCGCCGGCGATGGCGCGCGCCAACAGCGTCTTGCCGGTCCCGGGCGGCCCGACGAGCAACACGCCCTTGGGGATCTTGCCGCCGAGCTTTTGGAATTTCTGCGGATCGCGCAAATATTCGACGATTTCCTCCAACTCGGCCTTGGCCTCGTCGATGCCGGCGACATCGTCGAACGTCACCCGTCCCTGGCGCTCGGTCAAAAGCCGGGCGCGCGATTTGCCGAAGCCCATCGCCTTGCCGCCGCCCGACTGCATTTGGCGCATGAAAAAGATCCACACGCCGACCAGCAGCAGCATCGGGAACCAGGACAGCAGAATGCTCAGGAACGGCACGCCGCCTTCGGCCGGGGCGGCGGTAATCTGCACCTTGTTGGCACGAAGGGTGCTGACCAAAGTCGGATCGTCCGGGGTAAACGTATTGAATTCCTTGCCGTCGATATAATGGCCGGTCAGCGTCTGGCCTTGAATGGTGACATCCGCCACCTTGCCGGTTTCCACATCGCTCATGAACTCGGAGAATGCCAGTTCATGGCTCGGGCTGCGCGACGAGCCGCCCTGAAACAATTGGAAAAGCGCCACCAACAGCAGACCGATGATGATCCAAAGCGCTATATTCTTGCCGAAATTACTCAACCGAACACCCTCATGCCTGGCGCTGCTCTGACACGCGCCTCGCCGGAAGCTCTATTTCGCGTCAACGAGTCGCATATTTTGCCACTTAATATCCAATAATATACCGGATTTATATAATTATTCGAATATTTGAAGTGAACACCCGTCAGGCGGGCGGGCCGAACACATTCCCGCCGGGGTTTTCCACCGCATAATATTCCGCCCGAAATCCGCGCTGGGCGGCAGATCTGACATAGTTTAGATGGGGTACCGCGAGCACGCCGTCAAGGTCTCGAAACGCCGGCAGGGCCGGGCGCGCCGGCGGCGGGATTGTGGCCAGCGCCGCATCGCCATCCGCCATCACCCGGCGCAGCCGCGAAATCCCCTCTGCTCCGAGCTTGCCGAGCCTGCATTCTCCCCTGAATTCGGCGCGCCTGGGGAGCGCGGCCCTGAAGCGGCCGTCCCAAAGCAGCGCCTGGCCGGGTTTCACGGCCACCGAACCTTGCACCGCGCCGGGCTCCCGGCAAATCAGCAGCGTGGCCCGATAAGGCAGGATGCGGCAGCCGCCGAGGGTGGCGGCACGCTCGGGATAGCCGCCCTGCAATTCCTCGCACAGGCGCTCGACGCGCTCCAGGCGCGGGCCGAAAGGGCGCGCGCCGACGCTCGCCAGCAGGCGGATCAGGGCGCGAAGAGATACCGCGTCCGGCGCTTTTCGCCACGCCGCCCAATCGAGCCGGGCGAAACCGGCCGGGTGCAACGCCGCCGAGCGGGCCAGCAATTCGCTGCACGCGATATCGAGCGCCGCCCGGTCCTTGCCCAGGCGGCGTGCCGTGCGGGCGAGGCGCGCCGGCGTCATTCCCTCGCCGCCCAACCGCTTGAGCGCCGACGCCAGGCGCGTGCGCGCGTAAGCCGAGTTGCGGTTGGAGGGATCGTCGATCCAGGCCTGGGATTTACCGCGCAGCAGCGCTTTCAGGCGCCCTTCGGGAATCGAGAGAAGCGGGCGAACGAGGCGAACGCCTCCGCCGTCCGGCACACCCAAATCCTGCACCAGCGGCATGGCGGCCAGGCCCTCGCCGCCGCTGCCGGCGCAAAGCCTGAGCAATAATGTCGCCGCCTGATCCTCCAACTGGTGCCCACTGAGCAGATGGAGGACATGACGGCGCCGACACCAATCGGCGAGCAGCGCCATTCGCGCCCCCCGCGCCGCCGCCTGAACGCCGCTCGCGGGCTTCCGCCCACGCCATGTCAGGGTGCGATGCGCAATGCCTCGGCCTTTTAGCCAGCGCGCCACCTGCTTCGCCTCGGCCGGCGATTCCGGGCGCAGGCCGTGCTCGACCGTGAGCGCGGTGACGCGGCCCCGACGCCGGCGCGCCCAGCCATCGGCGAGCAGGCAAAGGGCGAGACTGTCAGAACCGCCGGATACGGCGACGGCCAGATGGGGGGCCGGCTCGAACGGCCCGGCCGGCGCCATCAGGCGGTGGAATTCGGAATTGCTCAAAGCTTTGCCGGTGGCCGGCGCATCGCCCGGCTGAACGATGTGGGGCGTCTTCACGGAACCAGGCGGTGACTAGTGGATAGAATTTAACATATGGTACCCACTAGGGGCAGCCCGCCGTATTGCGGCCACGATCCGCCGCCTGGCGCACATTTGCCGGCATTTCGGGATATTTGCGCTCCAACTCGGCGAACGCCTGGCAGGCTTCCTTGGCGCGCTCCAGATTGGCCAGCGCCATGCCCAGTTTCACCATATTGTCGGGCGCCTTGGCGCCTTCGGGATAGAGCTGAAGGTTGGTGGCGTAGATGCGCGCCGCGTCGCCGAACATCTTTCTGGCGTAAAAGGTTTCGCCGCGCCAATAGGAAGCGTTTTCGGCCAGTGGATGGTCGTGATGCACCTCGATGAAAGCACCGAGAATTTTAGCGGCCTCGTCATATTGGGCTTTGCGCAACAGGCCGAAGGCGTATTTGTATCTTTCTTCCGCCGTGCCTTCCGGCAGAATTGAGGCGCTCGCGGTTTGTTGCGCTTCTGGCTCGATCGGCTCGACCACGCCATCCTCCAGCGGAATGGTGCCAAGAATGCGCGGCGCGCCCGAGGGCTTGTATCCCTGATCGGTTTCCACCAGCGTGCTGGCGCCGCCGGTTTGCGCCGCGCCGTCACCGGCACTGGTGGCGCTGGCCGCCGCATCGGGCCGGGCGGCGCTTGTGGCGCCGGCGGGGGGCGTGGATTCGAGCGCGGTCAAGCGGTAATCGACATCCGCCACGAGCTTTTCGAGGCGCGCGTCCATGCGCTCGATGAGGTTTCGCAATTCATCGAACTGGCCTTCGATGCGGCGCATCTTGTTTTGCTCGACCTGATCGAGTCGCGATTCAACGATCGCCAGCCGCTGGCCGAAAACATCGTCGGCGGCGGGTGATGATGGGCTCGCCAAAGGCGGCGCTATCGCCTCTCCCGCTTCGCCGCCGCGGTCGGTGAAGACATATCTTTGCAGATCCTGAAACTGCTTCGACAGCGATTCGAAGTTGGTGCTCAGAAGATCGAACTGGCGGCGTAATTTGGTCGTTTCGCTCTGTGCGTGGGCGGCCGGCGAAAGAGCGAGAAAGACGGCCAGCCCAGCCCATAACAGGACCGCGCTCGCCGTCTTCATCGGCTTCTTCGGTTTCTTCGGCTTCATCGGCTTCATCCAGCCGCCGCCGAGACTGGCTTGGATCAGTTCACCACCGTGACGGAACGCCGGTTAAGCTTCCAGGATTCCTTGTTGTGCCCGAGCGCGTAGGGGCGTTCCTTGCCGTAGCTGGTCGTTTGCAGGCGCGCCGAATCCATGCCGAAGGCAATCAGATAATCGCGCGCCGCCGTGGCCCGGCGCTCGCCCAGCGCCAGGTTATATTCGCGCGTTCCGCGCTCGTCGCAATGGCCTTCGATCATGATCTTGAGCTCCGGGAAGAGCCGCAGCCACTCGGCCTGGCGCTCCAGGGTGCGCCGCCCCTCGGGTGTCAGAACGGCGCTGTCATAGTCGAAGAACACACGATCGCCGACATTCTGCACGAGATCTTCCTGCGACCCGGGAGTCGGTCCCGAGGAATCGACGGCGTCGACATCCACCGCCGCATCCGCCGAGGAATCGGTGGCGCTGGATTGATCGGTCTGCGCCGACGCAGTGTCGGCTGCGTCACCGTCGCCGCCCGTCGCGCCGCTATCGTCGGACCCGCTCGAACAGGCCGCCACGATCAGCAGCACGGCGGCCATGGCCACCATCTTTTTTGCTCCAAAAATTCTCTTCCACATCGGGTCGCTCCCTCAAGTATTATTCAGGTTGCCGGGGGCTCGAACGAGGCACTTATGTTGAGACAAATATTCTGGTCTGACTTGCCGAGCCAATAGAAAAACAAGTTTAGATGGGTCTTATTTAAGATCGCCGATATGTAAAACCTGTTAATTTCCAAGATTCGGCTAAATAAGAGTCTCATCTTATAACTCTGGATATTCACGGGATCAAGGGCGACCAGGCCGGGTCGGAGGCCGCCGTGGTTGTAAATAAAATCATCTCATGGTGGCCGGTGATGTCGATGGTGACCAATTCCGAGGAGTCGGGGTTGCGTTCGCTCTGCCGAAAAAACATCAGCACCCGACCGTTGGGCGCCCATGTCGGCCCTTCGACCAGAAAATCCTGCGACAAAATACGTTCTCCACTGCCGTCCGGTTTTATCACGCCGATCGAGAAACGGCCCCTATAGCTTTTGGTAAAAGCAATCAAATCTCCGCGAGGAGACCAGACCGGCGTGCCATAGCGGCCCTTGCCGAAAGAAATGCGCCGCGCCGGCGATCCCTGGCGATCCATGACGTATATCTGTTGGTCGCCGCCGCGGTCGGATTCGAAGACGATCCGCTGGCCGTCCGGCGAATAGGAGGGCGCCGTGTCGATGGCGCTGTTTTCGGTCAACCTGCGCTTTTTGTGGCTGCGCAAATCCATTTCATAAATTTCCGAGTTGCCGTCCGCCGCATAGGTCAGGACGACGCTGTTGCCATCGGGCGAGAAACGCGGCGCGAAGGTCATGCCGGGAAATTTTCCCAGCAATTCATGCTGCCCCGAATCGATCTCGCGCAAATAGGCGCGCGGGATGCCCTCATCGTAGGAGAGATAGGTGATTTCCTGTGCCGTCGGCGAAAAACGCGGGGTCAGCACGAGCTGACTGCCGTCCGAAAGAAAGCGCAGATTTTCGCCATCCTGGTCCATGATCGCGAGCCGCTTGATGCGCGCATCGAGCGGTCCGGTTTCGGCGATATAGACGATGCGGGTGTCGAAATAGCCGATTTCGCCGGTCAGCCGCTTGTATATTTCATCGGTCACGATGTGGGCCATGCGGCGCCACTGGTTGGTGGCGCTCTCAAGCCGCTTGCCGACCATATGCTCTTCCGAAAAAATATCCCACAGGCGAAACTCGACCTCCATACGGTCGCCGGATTTGAATTTCACGCGCCCGGTAACCAGGGCCTGGGCGTTGATCTGGCGCCAATCGGCGAAGCGCGGCTTGCTCAGCATCTCTTCGGGGCGCTGAATGAAGGCGCCTTTGCCGATCGGGCGAAACAAACCGGAGCGCTCCAGATTGCGCGCCACGACCTGAGCGATTTTCCTGCCGAAATCGATCGCTTCGCCGGATTCGCCGTAAAAATCGGAAATGGCGACAGGCATCGGCTCGACCTGCCCGCGCGTAATATCGACGCGCAATTCGGCCCGTGCGGTTGCCAGCGGCACGGTCAGGGCAATGAGGGTGACAGCGAGGATGACGGCGAGGATGACGGCCAGCCGGATGGCGGGCCGCGACGGCACGCCGAGGCGGTAACAAGAAGCCTTGCCCCGTTCCCTGCCGGTCCGCCAAATCATGCGCCACTCTTTCACTTCGCTATCACGCGTCGTTACCCGCCTGCCCTGATTCGCCGCTGTCATGATCGCATCTTATACCAAGGAGCGATGATAATGACCCACAGGGATATTTTGTGGGATCGCCCCCGCGGCCCGTCGGGTAGGGGGATGGCCGCGGGCGATGCGGCCCCATCGGCAAGGCCTTCCGACGCCCTCCGACGGGTCGCGGGGGCGACCGAAACGGCGGCTTACCAAGGCTTTCGGACGGCGTCGCGCGCGGCTTCCGATGTGCCGCATCGCTACGCCGCACGCTCCTAGCCGAAAACCTTGGCAAGCCGCCCCTGTGAGTCATTACCATCGCTCCTTGGTATTACAACGGCGGGCGAAATGTCATCGTCACAACACGCCACTCATTATAGTCATCGCCGAAGCGCCGCAACGCCTTGATCGGGGACGCCTTTAACACGGCGCGCCGGGCGCTTTCCGCCATG
>PVBE010095415.1_pt1 | contig 10926 bp, 9 predicted proteins | sample 1631181 | NCBI WGS metagenome assembly PVBE01 (sample SAMN08397723, study PRJNA350692) | Marine metagenome, whole genome shotgun sequencing project. | isolation source: water | place: Pacific Ocean | collected 2012-04 | reverse complement strand
CCTTCAGTAATAATAATTGTTATATTAATATCTTCTGCTCCTGTAATTGCAACCCCTAAGTCATAGCCAAGAAGTTCATTAATATCTTTATCACGAACTCCACCTACAACGATGCCTTTAACACCGGTATCCAGCGCCTTCTTGATTGCATCAAAATAGATGATTGATCCGCCGGCAATTATCTTGCCTCTGTGTTCTTCTTTTATATCCTCCGGTTTTACAATATCATCAGGGGAATTAACTATGACCTGTAACTCACCGGTAGTTTCACCTCCAATACCGAAAATACCCTGAATAAAAGTAGCATTTGTCTCTATTACTACACCCTCTTTTTCTAAGGTCTCCACAACCTTACCATCAATATATGCACTTATTTGAACAGGTTTAGGAGGTTCTCTTAGTAGAACCTGACCTGTAATGTCTGAAACACTTTCAATTATTCCGGTGATAGGGGAGAGGCAGATAGACTTAAACATTTTAATAAATGGCTTGGTCTCTGCTATTGGTTCATCTTTTACTACACTATCACCCTCTTTTTTTAACATATTCTTGCGTAAATCATTCGGCAGGATGGCGAGACGGTTGATTACGTTTACAGAATGGACTTTTCCCGGCAGGTTTGTCTTGGCTACAATATCATCAGATTTTACCAGATCCCCTTTTTTAACAATCACATCACCGGGAAGAGGAAGATTTCTATCTTTTCTAATTTGAATTTTATCCGCCAGTCTTAAGCCTGGCGTGTATGCGTGTGTCATAATGATTCATAAAAAGTTTAAACTTTATGTTGGATATGCATCGAAGGCCCTGTTCCACTTCGAAAGCACCTTGTCAATTGGTTCCTTGCCTTTGCTACCACCAAGGTCAAGTGGCCTACCTCTTGCATCGATAACAAGACCAACTACGCCACCCGTAACCCCTTTTGTTATTTTCTGTCCTTTTCCTTCTCCAATATCGAAATGCCTGGCCGGAGTTACCTCAACCTCTGTCTTTTCTCCTTCTCCTAATTCAAATACCTTAATCTCTCCAAACAGAAGAGACTCTTCCAGTTTCTTTCCATCAGAATATGTAATTACAAAGTCCAGGCATTGGGCTCCATATTTCCCTGAATTTATCAAGGAGATACATGGTCCGAGGTAGATCAAACAATCTTTTTCAAATACCTCTGTCGCTGCTTTCTCGTTTATCGTTGAGAGTACACCAAGATGCGGCATCATAAATATACTGTCTACTGCTATAATGGTAACACCCTGAGGCTGAAAGGCGTCAATCATCATCATCATCGCCTGAGATCTTCTGGGTGCGTGTGATAGAACACCACCGCTTCCGATGATAAGATCAAGGCTGTTCATCTCAACAAGTGTTTCATCTTCCGCTACCCGATCAAATGATTCAGACATGTCCTTTAGTTTCTGGACACCCTTCAGTCCAACAGCAAGTGCCTTGTGCTGCACAAATGAAAGCCTCAACGCCTCTCTTGCTATAGCGTGTTCAAGTATCAAGTCTTCAAGCAGTTGAGGAATGGTAGTGGGACGAATCATCTTGTTCTTTATCCTGTTGCGAATATCCGCTTCCTCTATTTCAAAAGGGAGCCATTTCATAATGTTTTCAATGCCGGTTTCCGCAATAACATTTGATATGCTGTAACTCATCCCAAAGTTAGCGCTAACAGTGCGATTGAAGACTCCATCAAAGACTGAAAACACATCGGTGGTAGCGCCGCCTATGTCAACTCCGACTACATTGATGTTATCTTTTCTGGCAGCTGTCTGTATCATCTCACCAACAGCACCCGGAGTGGGCATTATTGGGATACCGGTCCATGCCATTAGATTCTTGTATCCCGGAGCGTGTGCCATTACGTGCTCTAAAAACAGATTCTGGATCTCTTGTCTTGCAGGTCCAAGATTCTCTCTCTCCAGCAATGGCCTCAGGTTATCTGTTATTCTTAATGCAGTCTTGTCTTTTAAAACATCACTAACTCTGTCTTGTGCTTCCTTATTACCGGCATATATAACGGGAAGTTGAAACGTCATGCCCAGTCGTGGCCTGGGATTAGCAGCACCTATAAACTCTGCCAGCTCGACGACATGTGATACTGTTCCTCCGTCAGTTCCTCCTGACAGCAGTATCATGTCCGGGCGTAGATCTCTTATTCTTTCAATTTTTTCATGAGGCAGGCGTTTGTCATTAGGTGCTATTACGTCCATGACTATTGCACCAGCACCTAAAGCCGCCTTTTGCGCACTCTGTGCTGACATTGTCATCACTGCCCCGGCAACCATCATTTGTAGGCCACCACCGGCACTGCTTGTTGATATGTATATATCGACGCCTGTACCATCTTGTGCAGGCGTAATGATCTTTTCACCATCCAGTATCTTTCTACCAGACAGCTCCTCTAGTTCAGCAAAGGCATTAAGTACGCCACTCGTTACATCTTCAAAGGGGGCTTCAACGGTTGTCGGTGCTTCACCCCGGAAGGTCTGTCTATATTCGTCACCTTTATTTTCAATAAGTATCGCTTTTGTTGTCGTACTGCCGCAATCCGTAGCGACTATTACATTAAGATTTTCAGTCATTATGTTTTACACTTTTGCTCTATCTCTTTTATAAGCAGGTCTATGACTTCCCTTTTTTCCAATATGGTTGCTAGTTTATCATACTCTGCACTGGTAAAAAAACGTGAAATAATCGGTTTGAAATAAACCATTGCCTGGCTACCAACAAAGTTTAATGGTCTGACGGATTCGAGGAACATAACAGCTGGTACGGACATATTTCTCCTAACCACATAGTCTGCCAGCTTTCTAATCAGGTCAGTATCACAATCCTCAAGCTTCACTCCCTCAGTTGCAAAAGCGTGTTTAAAGCCGTCAATAATCTTTTTTATTTCAACCATTGGTTACTTTATTGCAATTCGTCTGAACACCAATAAGTTAATAGAAGTTTTTGATTATGGATTGAACACTATTCTGCTGCTGCCTATGTTACCTTCATAATCTAATGCATTGATTACGATGGTATGTTCATCAGAAGAAATGAAGGGAATTGTAATAAGGAATGTTTCTTCTGTTGAATCAAAAATCTTATCTTCAGGAAAAGCAGTCTGCCAATTTCTAGAGTCTATAGAATATTGGATATCAGTTATATTACACATTCCATCCTTTGCTGTGCCTGAGACAGTTATGGTGTAACCGGAACGGCTATGACTATCTATTGCGTCGGACTCAATAACCGTTTTAAGATCTAATACTACCGGTCTTGTATTGTCTATTAGAAAACTATCACTCTCTATTTCTTCCTTCAGTGCAAATTCCAGCGGATTATCAAGTTCATCACACGCTATAACTTTTGCTTGATAGTATCCGTCAGGAATTCTATTTATGTTCCAATAGAATTCATTTACTTCTTTAACATTTCTTTTCAGGATCTTCCATTTGCTTTCATCGACACTCTTATATTCAAGATGAAATTCCAATCTGTCATGATTAGGATCTTCCACTTCCCAGGATATCAGTTTTCTTGTATCGTTTCTGGAGGATCTCTTGTTTTTTCGGCTGCCATCCAGGTATAGATCATCCGGTGAATAAGGAGTAGTTTCCTGCATATTTAAGGCATTGTTATTGCCTGTTTCATCAACGACAAGATTTCTTGGAGTAGTAACCTCAACCCTTCTTATCACAGGCGGTTGGTTTTGTGGTAAGTAAGCGATGCTGACGTTATCAAGGGAAGGTGTAATTCCTGCATTATCAGTCGTAAGAGTAGCACGGTATTGTATAAATCGAGCTGAAGGACTTTTTATCTTTTCCCCGTTTGAATGGTATCCCATTGCCCAATCACTCCATGTATTATCCGGTTTTCTATTATTCCCTGACCTTGTAGAGAGTGTGATGTTTGTTTGTGGTGGAGTTTTTCCTTTCCACGAAATACATCCCCACGAAGAAACATAAGTTGTGTCGTGAACAGCCGATTCATAGGTGCCTTCATGAGAGTACGCTTTGGATAATTGATACACATTTGCGTTATTACCAGTCGTCATGTAATTGATTCCGTCTTTGTATGCGAGAATATCTAAAATCTGAGATTCTTTGAATTCATAAAGCAAGTAGGCTTCATAGTTGGTATTAATCTTAAACAGTGCAGCTTTATTCCCTGTGCCAACAAGAATTTCATTGTTGTCGTCAATTGTCATACAAAGAACAAAGCCTTCTACTGCAAAGATTTTTCTTACCCTTCCATCTTTGCCGATCCGATATATGGTGTTCATTTCAGGGATCGCAGGCATGTCCCTCCTTCCGTTTTCAGCATAGCCATTATTCATGAGCGGAGGGGTGGTTGCTTCAATATCATTCTCAGACAGAAAATCATCCATCCAGACATCGGTTGGTTCACCGGGAAAGCTTTCCATGAGTGGCGGTAACGGAACTTCCGGTTGTGCAGGTGGTGCGGAAGTGCGAAGCACCGGAGGTGTGCCGGATGATGTACCTGCATATAAAACACCATTTTTATCTATAGCCAGACAATGGATTTCATCTTCATCAGCATCATATAGGACAGAGGCATCTCCATTTGGTGTTATCATGTAAATAAGGCCCTCTGGTTCACAGGCTGCATAAATATTACCATCATTATCAATGACAAGATCTAGTATATTTGAAGACGGAGAATCAAAATGGACAGAAATAACACCTTTATCTGAGATTTTATAGATAACTCCGTTGTCGCCAGTAGCGGCATATATGTTACCATTTTTATCAGAAACCATGTCCCATATGTATGGAACAGGGAGTTCACAGAACATCTCTCCTTCGCCCTTCGATGTGATCCGGTAGACCCTGCCGTGAGGTAAAGTGCCAGCGTAAATATTTCCGGTAGAATCTATAACAAGGGCTTGAACGTGCAACTCAGGAGTTTTAAAATATTCTATAACATTTCCATCATGACTTACCTTAAATATTGAACCCGGGTTGCCTGTACCGGCAAATAGTGAATCAGTACCGTCCGCCACCAGACACCAGACATATGCAGCGGGTATTTCACTAATTTTACTTTTACCGGGTGATAATGTAAATTTTCCAAGACTATTTACCGATACATTTTGTAACTTCCCATTTGAAAGGTCTATCGGATCTGTGTTTGTCCACATTTTGGTAGTAACTGCATATGTGGATTGTATGTTTAATGCTATGAATGCAAAGCCCATCAAGATGATGAGTAATTTGAAATTTCTAAAGGATTTTATCATTAATCAGTAGGGTGGACACCACCCGTATAAATTGAAAATTTAACTCTCATTATTCACAAACAAATTGATTGTCTGTTTACCATTGATAAGCCATTCGGTTGGAATTCGTTTAACCATCTCACTCCTCAATGGAGTGACACCACTTTGATTTGATAGGGACATTATGCTTATGAAAGAGTTTGGCAGCGATGGGAAATCTTCACCCATATACGTTAGACCTTTTCTTTTTAGTCCAATTTTGACAATTATATTATTGTTTCGTTCTCCATCTTCAAAGTAATCTATTAATTGTTCAAAGCTGGATGGCAAAAAATGCCCCGGAGCGGTTGTTATTTCCAGCATCTTACTAATCATAGCATCGCATACTATTACCTGTATACTGCTCCCGGGAGCAACATCATCAGGCACCTTTATTTTCACCGGTATTGATGCTAATTCCTGCGTATATGGCTTCAATCGGATATCCAGAACCAACTCCTCTCCCGGAGAGACCCATTTATTACTGACCCTGACATTATCAATAAATGCAATATTATTCTGTTCTGAAATTTCGCCAACTAATTTAATGGATTCGATCTCAGCGGTTTTAAATTCATTATTGAGCAACATTGTAATTGGCTCAATAACGTTGTAAATTGGAAACCAGGACGGCCCTGAATCGAAAAACTCGTTTTCTATCCTGACAGGTTCTTCTCTGCCAGCAATACCAATTTCGAGTTTCAACGTCATTGACTTGTCCCCAATAGTTTTCTCGGTAGCAAGTAGTGCACTCTCGACTGCCATTTGTATAAGAAGAGGCGTTAAAATACTGTCATGAACAACTTCAAAGTTGTACGTAACAATTAAAGATCCTCGTATTTCCGTCTGGCAGGGAATCATTTGGGTATACTCACCAATTTTTCCGGCAATCGCAGATCTTCTGTCCTGTGTGATCCGTCCAATGATCTTACCGGGCGAAGCCATTTTAGTTGAGGTGTCTTGACTTGCAAGTATTGTATGAACCTCTGCTGTTGCCATAGGCAGGTCTGTGTTTCCGATTTGAACTATCGGATGACCAAAAGCAAGAATATCATTGCCATCTCTGTATGTTACTGTTCCTATAGCAGAAGCGCTCAAATCTCCCCTGATTATTTCAACTGCAACAGCTGACCCGGGCATGAAGTTATTCAAATCTGCAGGTACACCGTCTTCACCGCTGCTGCTATGAAGCGAAAATCTACCAATTTTACCGAATAGAGGACTCATTCTGGTCAGGCTTTGGTGATCGAACCCTGAGACAATTAAGGGTGTTTGAATAGGCACAAGATCAAGAACAAATGGTTGTTGAGAATTGATACTTTCATACAATCGGTCTTCATGCAACAATCCATATGATTCTAATTTGGCTACTACAGATGGATCTTGTCTATTCAGTAATGTGCTCCATACATTGTCATTACCTGTAGGAGCACTATTTCTGTTTCGTCTGTCGATTTCCAGTACGTCCATCATTGCCCTTATAGGGGTTACTCCTGCAATTGCATCTTTAGAATAGCTCCATCCGTGAGATACTGCTCCAACCAGCTTGTCATCTATATAGACCGGACTGCCACTCATACCAGCAATTATCCCGGTTCTTTCCAAGGGACCTCCAGACATTTTTATGAGAATCATATCGTTTCCTGCTTCCCATTTTCTTAATACTCCCAACACCTCTACATCAAATGATTCAATCTGTTTTCCTAAAAACACAGTCCTTCCATAACCCTTCATTCCGGGCGTGATTTCGTCAGTATCCATCGTCTCCCATGCAAGAACTAAATGCGATGAAAACAGGAACACTGCACAACAGAGAATGAGAATTTTTTTTGCGTTTATCATTATTTTTGTCTTAAATAACTCACTAACAATTCACTTGAGAATCGATCTAAATCTATCAGCTTGCCATTTTCTTGTCAAGGTGAAAAGGATTACCGTCAAGTAATCATATTCCCCGTTTAAACATCAATTAGCCTGGTATAATATATATTGATATTACAATTTAATGGTGCTATATTTAAAAACATAAATAGACAATTAAATACATGGTTACAGTAATTCAAAGAGCAAGTTGGATCAAATGAAGTGGAACCAACTCCATGCGGAATAGTTGATATTATGACGGCTAAAATACTCGATCTGAAAAACCCGGATACATACACAGAAAATATTAAGATTGCTGCAGATGCTTTGCTATCCGGCAAGATAGTAGCTTTTCCAACTGAAACTGTATATGGGTTGGGAGTATGTTCTGACAATAGTGCTGCCATAGATAATCTGTACAGAGTTAAACAGAGATCAAAAGACAAAAAGCTATCTATCATGATATCACAGCCTGAAGATGTGACAAAATATGTAAAGCAGATACCTCCAATTGCTGAGAGACTGATCAGCGCATTCTGGCCCGGTCCTTTAACTATCATCCTGAATATTGACGATAAGAGTACCGTGGGTTTGCGAAATCCGGACAATCGTGTTATAAGAGATCTCATCAGTGCAGTGGAAATACCAATTGCCTCAACAAGCGCAAACATTTCAGGTAGAGCTCCTGCAATTGATGCACAACAGGTTGTAATCAACTTTTCAAATAAGATTGATCTTGTCCTTGATGGTGGACCTGCAGAGGCAGGTAATCCATCTACTATTGTAAAAATTAGTGACGACACTTTTGAAATTATTCGTCATGGTGTAATTGGAAAAGAAAGGCTTAACAGGTGTTTAAATGAAGATTGCTTTAGCATCGGATCATAGAGGATTTGACTTTAAAAATGTAGTTGCCAGACATCTTTCTGATATGGGTCACGAACCGGTTGATTATGGAACTAAAAATGGCAATGACTCAGTTGACTATCCAGACTATGGGCTTAAGGCAGCAAAGGCTGTTGCAAGCGGAGAGTGTGATCGCGCTATTCTAATATGCGGAACAGGACTGGGAATGTCACTTATCGCAAACAAAGTAAATGGCGTACGAGCAACTGTATGTCATAATCCATTTACTGTGGAGATGGGTAGAAGACACAATGATGCTAATGTGTTGTGCCTGGGTGTAGATGTGATAGATCATGACTTGCTAGAAGAGAAGTTGAAACTATTTCTTGAAACAGAGTTTGAGGGCGGCAGACACGCAAGGCGTGTCGAAAAGATTATGGATGCAGAATCAAGTTAGTTTTGACGAGCTGATCGCCTTTTAATGCGTGTAATCTTTGTAGACGTATTACGGAGGAGAAATGAGCACAGAGAGCCTGACGAAAAGCAGCTTCTTAGTGGTAGATGACTCCCCAGACAATTTAACTATATTGGCCAACACGCTGGCTAATGCAGGACATAATACACTCATCGCCAGTAGCGGTAACAGTGCCCTGAACCAACTATCTCACCACATTCCGGATTTGATATTACTGGATGTACTGATGCCTGGTATAGATGGTTTTGAAACTCGCCGCCGCTTAAAAGCTAAACCCGATACCGCCAACATTCCGGTAATTTTTTGACCTCCCTGTCAGATGTTGAAAATATAGTCAAGGGCTTTGAAGTTGGCGGGGTTGACTACATCACCAAGCCGTTCCAACAAGACGAGATGCTGGTCAGGATCAACACCCATCTGACCATTCGTTCTTTGCAGAAGCAGCTTGAAGTCAAAAATACTCAGTCAAATGAGAAGAATGCTCAGCTTGAAGCTGCCTTGGATAGGGTAAAGCTGCTCTCCGGAATACTACCCATTTGCTGCAACTGCAAAAAAATCCGTAATGACGAGGGTTCCTGGCAAGACGTGGTTATTTATGTGCGTGATCATTCTGAGGCGATGTTTAGCCATGTTATCTGCCCGGATTGCAAAATGGAATTATATCCGGAGATTTTCGAAGATAAGTAGTGAGCTTGTATTATATATAATGTTTACAAAATCTTTGTAATTAATACAAGGTATGGGTGAGAATCAATTCAATAGCGTCTTTCGGCAGCTAATTTATTTCAATAATCTCAGCTTTTTTTGGTTTCTTAAAAAGAAATATTTCAGGTTTGAGAGTATCGTTTATAGTAATATTGTTCAGCTTTAAGTCCAAGGTAGTATTTGTATCTACCCAATGAACCTGAACCTCTTTAGAAATAGACTGGTCGCCTATTTCCGCATAATCTCGAAAGAATACCTGTGCCTTGATAGAACTGTCTGGATTAAACATTGTAATTTCCGTAACAGTGCTATCTATCCTATCCACTTTTAACCTGCTATAAGGCACGATCGCATCACCTCTACAATCTAATATGTGAACTAACCAGAAAGCCGGCAACGTTTCCATAAAGGCGGGTCTTCCTACAAAGAGTTTTTCATACTCTAGAAGAGCAGCAATATCATCGGGGGAAATATAGACGCTGGAATCTCTCTTTTTCGTAGTATCACATTTCCCTGTATAAACAACTTTCTCGTTTGGTAGATAAAACCAATAGTTCTCTCCATCTGAAAGCATATCAAATGCAGTCCTTACCAGCTTGGAGGCAATTACCCTGAGCTTTCCGGGTTTTTGAAATCTCACTACTCCCTTGCATCTGAACTCACCTTTAATCTCAGGGGAAGTGATTATTATGTCAGCTTTGGCCTTCAGCGTGTTAAACCTTGATCTTTCTGTACATATTGTCTCTTTTACTTCAGTGAAGGAGTGGGTCTGGACCTTACTGAGATCAATGCCAGGCCTGTCCAGTAGCATGTCACCAACGTAAGGCCTGGCTTTTTGAGTAGCGCAGCCGATAGGGAGGAAGAGAAGAATAAAGATGAGTATTTTAAATCGCATCTAAATAAAGATCCCGTTAGGTTCATCACCTGATATATCGTATATCCACTTCAAGTTTGTTTGATCGTGTTCGATAATTTCTTCATCTTTAAAGAAAATTGCAATTTCTTTCTCTGCGGACTCGACTGAGTCTGAACCATGTAGCAGGTTGAAACGCTTACTTATAGCATAATCTCCTCTAATTGTACCCGGTGCAGCTTCATGCCCAAACGTGGAACCCATCAACATCCGGGTAACGTCTATAGCATTCTTACCTCTCAATATCATAAACACGACAGGCCCGGCAGTAATATATTTTATGAGTTCTTCAAAAAAGTCTTTACCTTCATGTACAGAATAATTCTTTCTTGCCAACTCCTCGGGGATAACAGACATTTTTAAGCCAATAATCTCCAATCCTTTTTCTTCAAATCTACTGACTATTTTGCCAATTAATCGACGTGGTGTAGCGTCAGGTTTAATTATTACTAATGTTTTCTGCATATAAATCCCTTACCTTTAAAAAAAAGTTTTTGTACTCCTCTGTCTGAAAATCGGGATAAGTCCATGGCAGATTCTTAAAAACCTCATGTTGATAAAACAGTGTGACTTCAGCATAAATACCATTTTGAAGATGAATCCGATGGTAATAATCCTTAGCAGAGGCAAGTATGAGGTTACAAAGTGTCAGGTATCCCGGATCTAGATTGATTGGCCTCACAACGTCAAACTGGTTATTGTGTTTGAACTGGTCTTCCAGCTCATTTGTCCAGATCTTAATGGCAGAAAGTTCTTCAGGGTTTATAAGTTTTCTGAAACATATAAACTGTCTTGAGATACTTGCTCCCATATCTTTTATGTAGTAATCTGTGAAATTAAATGGGATAACTTCACTCT
>PVBE010013224.1_pt1 | contig 10926 bp, 8 predicted proteins | sample 1631181 | NCBI WGS metagenome assembly PVBE01 (sample SAMN08397723, study PRJNA350692) | Marine metagenome, whole genome shotgun sequencing project. | isolation source: water | place: Pacific Ocean | collected 2012-04 | reverse complement strand
GCGTCTACAACGGCGTTTGTCTCCCAGTTCAGCCCCCGCAAACTCAGATGCAGCCCAATTCGAGGCGGTAGTAAGTGTAGTTTGCATAAGAGATTCTCCTTAATCTCACCACACTTAACATCGTCATGCCAAGACAAAAAAAAGATGTGGGTAAAGACAAGCCCGGGAGGGCCCGGGCCCCTGCCCCTTTGAAACAGAGCCCCGAAGGGGCGGCAGAGATGTTCATTCACAGGCCAACGCCTCTGTCGCCCCGCCGGGGCTCTGGAATATCTGGACTTCTGTTCCGGGGCCTCCCGGCTAAGATCGCGCCGCCCCTTCGGGCCTAAGCAAGGCTTTGCGGGCGTTGGCCTGAATTGGATTCCCATAGGCCGCCAGCCTTGACCCGATAGGCCCAAAACCATACGATAGCCCGCACTATGCGAATACTATCAGGTATACAACCGTCCGGGCGTCTGCACATTGGCAACTACTTCGGAGCTATCCGCCAGTACCTCAAACTGCAGGCCGAAGGCCACGAGTGCTTCTACTTCATCGCGAATTACCACGCGCTGACCAGCACTACCGACAAAGACGCCCTGGAAGACATCACCCTACACGTAGCCCGAGCGTATCTGGCGCTGGGGATCGATCCGGAAAAGTCGACATTCTTCGTACAGTCCGACGTGCCAAGCGTTACCGAGCTGTGCTGGATTCTTAACTGCCACTGCCCGGTCTCGCTGATGGAAAAAGCAACCAGCTACAAAGATAAAGTCGCACGCGGACTGGCGCCGAATATGGGACTGTTCGACTACCCGGTCCTGCAGGCCGCCGACATCGTGATCTACGACGCGGACCTCGTCCCGGTAGGCCAGGACCAGAAGCAGCACATCGAAATGACCCGCGACATGGCCGCCAAGTTCAACCGGGCCTTCGGCGCAGAAGCGCTCGTAATACCCGAACCGCACATCGTGCCCGAAGTGGCGGTCGTTCCGGGCATCGACGGGCAGAAGATGTCCAAGAGCTACGAAAACACTATCGAGATAATGGCCACCGCCAAGCAGACCAAGAAACGCTGCGCCAAGATCGTGACCGACTCGACCCCGCTGGAAGAACCCAAAGACCCGGCCGGCTGCAACGTGATCGCACTGCTGAAGCTTTTCACCTCGGACGAGGAGTTGGCGGAGATCGAAGCCAGCTACCGCGCCGGCGGATACGGTTACGGACACGCAAAAGGACGCCTGGCCGAACTGATAAACGTGCAATTTGGCGAGGCCCGCGAACGTTATGCTGAACTGGAGCAGCGTAGCGACGATGTTCGCGACATGCTGCGCGATGGCGGGCGTAAAGCCAGAGAAGTAGCCGAAGCCACAATGCAGCGCGTACGAGACGCCTGCGGGATTATCACCAACAGATAACGTATGTAATGCAGGGAGCGGCAATGAAAAGGTACTTCGCGTTAATCGCCTTACCGTTGCTGCTGTCAACTCCGGCTCGCTCCGCCGAAAGGCTGGAATACCTCACGATCAAACTATCCGACACCGAGTCGATGAAGCTTGTAAAAGTCCCGGCCGGGAAGTTCATGATGGGCTCGCCGACCACCCAGAGGTTCCGCGTGCGAGACGGAAGGGAAACGCCCCAACGCCAAGTGACTATCAGCAAGGGTTTCCACATCGGCGTCTGTGAAGTCACGCGCGGACAGTTCGCCGCGTTCGTCAAAGACTCCAAGTACGTAACCCAGGCCGAACGGGAGGGGTGGGCTTTCGCCTGGCAGGGTCGCGTATGGACCAGGATCAAGGGCGCATCGTGGAGGAACGTCGGCTTCAAGCAGACAGACTCCCACCCGGTTCTTTGCGTCAGTTTCGACGATGCGGCGGCTTTCTGCAGATGGATGAGCAAGAAAACCTCCCTTTCGGTGCGTCTGCCAACCGAGGCCCAATGGGAATACGCGGCCCGGGCGGGCACGCAAACTGCGTTCGCATGGGGCGACAAGTGGGCTGGCGGTAAGGGATGGGCCAACGCCGCCGACGCCACCGCCAAGAAACGCTTCAGGGGCTGGCGAACGTTTCCCTGGGATGACGGATACTTGTTCACCTCGCCGGTCGGCACGTACAAAGCCAATGCGTTCGGCCTGTACGACGTGCATGGCAACGCCTGGGAATGGTGCGCTGACTGGTACTCGAAGGATTACTACAAAAACGGACCGAAAGTCGATCCGACCGGCCCGAATACCGGTTCGACCCGCGTGCTTCGCGGCGGCGGATGGTTGAGCACTCCCTCACGATGCCGCGTAAGCGGGCGGACCGGATGTCCGCCGAGAGGCTCGTACTGCGACCTGATACCGAGCTTTCGAATAGTGATAGACGCCGACAACACCCGCAAGCTGCCCGAACCGGGCCTTGGGGCCAAAGAAGATACGAAACCGCCTCCGGTCAAAACGGTTCGTTCGGGCGCCAAGCCCCAACTCAATCCGCCGCCAGCGGCCAGGGCGCTTAAGACCCTTACGCTGAATCTGGGCAAGGGCGTGAATATAAAGTTCGTTCGCATCCCGGCCGGTAAGTTCATGATGGGCTCGCCCAAGACCGAGAAGGATCGCGCCCGGGAGGAAGGCCCCCAACGCCAGGTGACCATCAGCAAACCGTTCTACATGGGCGTAACGGAAGTGACCCAATCGCAGTTCCAGTCGGTAGTGCGCCGGCGATCGAAACCCAACCGATATCGAGGCCCCCAAGAACCGGCCGAAACGTTGTCCTGGAACGAAGCGATGGTGTTTTGCAGGGCGATGTCGGAGAAGACCGGGCGGTCGGTTTGCCTGCCCACCGAAGCCCAATGGGAATACGCCTGCCGCGCGGACGCCAAAACGCGTTTTGCCTTCGGCGACGATGACGAAGACCTGACGCCTACGGATGGAGCAAAGCCAACAGTCCCCGCAACCGGCACCGTCCGGTCGGCCTGAAGAAACCCAACGCCTTCGGCCTGTACGACATGCATGGAAACGTGTGGGAGTGGTGCTCCGACAGATACGCCGAGTCGTACGCCAGCGCCAAAACCGTTGACCCAAAGGGACCTACCGCCGGCCAGGGACGTGTTCTTCGGGGCGGTGCGGCGAACTACGCGGCGCGATATTGTCGCTCGGCCGGTCGCTACTGGGGCCCGGCCGACGCCCCCTGCTACGACTGGGGCGCTATCGGTTTCCGGGTGGTGATTGCGGATGTTTCGGACGATAAGTAAAGCAGTTTAGCCTTTAGGCCCGTGTTCTTTGGCGGGCTCAGTATCCGTACAGGAGACAAGCATGACAGGCAGATCGCTACCGCTGTTGGCGATGTTCATATCGGCCATGTTCACTAATGCGCTGCAGGCGGCCGGACCGCTCGAACATATCACTGTCAAACTGTCCGACACCGAGTCGATGAAACTGGTGAAGGTCCCGGCCGGGAAGTTCATCATGGGCTCGCCGACTAAAGAAAAGCACCGCACGCGCGACAAACGCGAAAGCCCCACGCGCGAAGTGACTATCAGCAAAGCGTTCCATATGGGCGTCTGCGAAGTCACGCGGGGACAATACGCCGCGTTCGCCAAGGACTCCAAATACGTAACCCAGGCCGAAAGGGAAGGCTGGACATTCGCCTGGAACGGGCGACTCTGGGACAAGGTCCCCGGGGCCTCGTGGCGAAAGGTCGGCTTCGAGCAGACCGACAAACACCCCGTGCTCTGCGTGAGCTACGACGATGCAGTCGCATTTTGCCGCTGGCTGAGCAAGAAGACTTCCAAACCCGTACGGCTGCCTACCGAGGCGCAATGGGAATACGCCTGTCGCGCCGGGTCGCAAACAGCCTTCTGGTGGGGAGACAAATGGAACGACGGCGAGGGCTGCCTGAACGCATCGGACGCCACGGCAAAGAAACGCTTCCGCGGCTGGCGAGCGTTCTTCTTTGAAGACGGATACCTTTTCTCGTCGCCCGTGGGCAAGTACAAAGCCAACCCCTTCGGCCTGCACGACATGCACGGAAACGCCTGGGAATGGTGCGCCGACTGGTACCAGCGTGACTACTACAACAACGGTCCGAAAACCGATCCGCTCGGTCCAAAAATCGGATCGACGCGCGTAGTGCGAGGCGGCGGCTGGATGAGCAGTCCGCCGCGATGCCGGGCCGCCGGTCGAACCGGAATTAATCTGCGGGGCTCGTATTGCGATCTGATCCCCGGTTTTCGCGTAGTGATAGAAGCCGACGACAGTCGCAAGAATCCGCCCCCCTCTCCGCCCAACCGCGACGGATGGTGCGACTGGCGAGGTCCGGGGCGCGATGCGATAAGCATGCACGTGCCGGAAAAACTTGACGCCAAGCCGCGATTCGCCTGGACCGTCAAGACAACCGGACCGGGCCTGTCGGGACTCGCAGTCGCGGGCGGACGCGTGATCCTGGCTGACAAGTCAGTCGACAAGAAGAACGATATCTGGCGATGTCTCGACGCCAAAACGGGCAAAGAGATCTGGACGCTGAAATACCCCGCCGAAGGCCAGATGCCCTACACCAACTCGCCGCGAGCCACGCCGGTGATCTGCGAAGGCAAGGTCTACCTGCTCGGCGCGTTCGGCGACCTGCATTGTGTCGAGTTCGGGACCGGGAAGGTGATCTGGAAAACGCACCTGATCAAGGACTTCGGAGCCAAGTGCCCCAAATGGGGGATGACCGCAACCCCGCTAATCGTAGACGACAAGCTAATCGTGAACCCCGGCGCCAAAAAGGCCTCGGTCGTCGCGCTGGACCGCCTGACTGGTAAAGTAATCTGGAAGACACCCGGCCAGCCGGCCGCTTACGCCCCGTTTGTTCTGGCCAACATGCGCGGCCGGCGCCACATAATAGGCTACGACGCAACTTCGCTGGGCGGGTGGAATATCGACTCGGGCAAGCGAATCTGGACCGTCACCCCGCCGGAGAAAGACGACTTCAACGTACCCACGCCAATCGCCGTAAACGACAGGCTCTTGGTGGCGACCGAAAACAACTCGACGCGCCTGTACGACTTTCTCTACCCGTCCAGGATGATCAGGAACCGCCCCAGAGCCGACTTCCCCGACCTGGCGCCGGACATGATAACCCCAGTCGTCCATAACCAACTGGTCTTCGGATGTCACGATTCGCACCTTTACTGCCTCGACCCCAACACGCTCAAACTCCTGTGGAAGGCCCAGGACGAATCGTATTATAGATTCGCCACGCTGATCGCAGGAAACGGGCGGGTGCTGATCACGACGATCGACGGCGAGCTGCTGCTGGTGCGGGCCGACAGGAAGAAATACGAACTGATCTCCCGCCTGCAGGTTTTAACGGGCGAGGAGACCGAGGTATGGTCCCACCCGGCGATAACCGAAGGACGTCTCTACATCCGCGACAAATCGTCAATCACCTGCCTCCTGCTTAAATAATCGCCTACACATGGTTCACCTCCCGGCCGCATACTCGACAATCGACCGGCGGCGTGATAAACTTTTGCCGCAATGGCAAAAGAATACCGTGTAAGTCTCGATAACTACAGCGGTCCGATGGACCTGCTTCTCTACCTCATCCGACGCGAAGAGGTCGACATTCATGACATCCCTCTGTCAAAGATCATCGATCAGTACATCCAGTACGTCGAACTGCTCCACGAGGTCGACCCCAACGCCGCGGGCGATTTCCTGGTGCTGGCGGCCACGCTGACGGAGATCAAGACGCGAATGCTGCTCCCGGCGCCAGAAGCTATCGACGGCGACGAGGACGGTGCGGCGATCGACCCGCGGGCTGACCTGATCCGACAGCTCCTGGAATACAAGGAGTTCAAGGACGCGTCATTCGACCTGCAGGAGATGGTCGACCGCCAGAACCAGAGGTTCCCCAGACGTCCTCCCAAGTTCGAAACCGGCGACGACGGGCAACTCGACCTGGAAGACGTGCAGGTGTGGGACCTGTTCGATTCCTTCAGCCGCGTTATGGAAGCGATAGGAACTCGCTCCGACAACCACGAAGTAATCTACGACGACACACCGGTGGAGCTGCACGCGGCGGACATTCTCGATCGCCTGCAGCGAGACGGCGCCATGTCGTTCACGCGGATATTCGAAGGCAGAACCTCTCGCGGCGAGGTCGTGGGACTGTTCCTGGCGATGCTGGAGTTGGTGAAGCAAAGGCAGATATTCACCAGTCAGGACGAAAACTTCAAAGATATACATATCCACCTGAACCCCAATCCGCCGACTCCGGAGGAACTGGCCGAACAGGATCGACTCGTCGACGAACATATACGCAAAAGAGAACAGGAACGCCTCGAAGCCAAAGAACTCGAAGCCAAACTTGCCGCTGAAAAAGCGGCTGCAAAAGCGGCTGCAAAAGCAGCGGCGGATGAAGCAGCAGCGACCGCCGAAGCCGAAGCCGAAGATGACGATGACGATGACGATGATGACTATGACGAAGACGATGACGATGACGAAGACGATGACGATGACGAAGACGATGACGAAGACGATGAGGAGGAGGAGGAGGAGGACGAAGATGATGACGAAGATGATGACGAAGACGATGATGATGAGGAGGAGGAGGATGACGATGATGACGATGAAACGGTAGTTCTCCAGAACCCTGCTGACGGGAATAATGAAAATGACACCGGAACAAAAACTCCAGTCGCTGGGAATTGAATTGCCCGTCTGCGCCAAGCCTGTTGGCGCTTACGTACCGGCCGTTCGAACCGGAAATCTTGTCTTGACCGCCGGGCAACTGCCGATGAAGGATGGGACTCTCACCGCGTCGGGCAAGACCCCCGACGATGTTTCGCTGCAGGACGCTCAACTCGCCGCACGCCAAGCGCTTCTGAACGCACTTTCAGCCCTGCGCGCCGAAGCCGAGTCGCTGGACAATGTCTCGCGGATAGTTCGCCTGAACGTTCTGGTGAACTCATCACCCGGTTTCACCGACCAGGCTCAAGTTGCTAACGGAGCCAGCGATCTGCTGCTGGAGCTGTTCGGAGAGGCCGGAAGGCACACGCGCACCGCAGTTGGAGCCGCTGAACTGCCCCTGAACGCGCCGGTAGAGCTGGACATCACCGCCGAAATCAGCGTCTAACGCCGGATCCCAGCTGCGCTCAGTTCGGTAAGAGGTTGGCCTTCAAATGTGGGAACCTCGCCACGCCGGCACAACTGGCCGGGCTTAAACCCGCCCCTGTCGCCGCGGACGATTCGTGCTATGCAGTAGAGCTCTTTGACCTGCGTAACTTCCAGCCATCCGATAATTCTGCCGCGAGCGTAGCCCAGTATGTCTTCGTTTTCGGGGTTCACGATCGGCTGGCCGAGCTCGCGCACCTCGTAGACTGTCCCGCTCCTAATCTTGCGGTTCTCGCCGCCGTTCAGGGCGACCGTTCCGTCCGGCTGTAACGCGGCGACTTTCGGGCTCCACTTGCGATCGGCGATACTGCGGGTGATCTGCTTGACCGCCTTTCCTATAACGTCGGCGGTGGCGCGTCCCAAGGGCGTGCGAACGAACATACCGCCGCCCATCGCCATCTTGGCATACGCGGTGTTTACTGTAACGTCGCGAGCATTGACTGCCTTTTCCAGGCGAGTTGAGCTTACGACCTCGCCGGATTCGACCTCGATAACCTGCAGCGTCATGCCCATAATCGCCTTCTGGGCGCTGGTGAATATCTCGAAATAGTCTATGTGCGACAGCGCCCCCTGGCTGGACGATACATGCCCGAAGTCGGTAATGGTGCCCTTGACCAGATACTGGACGTTCTTCAGGCGACCCTGCCCGGCCCGTCCGGACTGGCGGGTCGAACCGGTGTACTGGAACCGCAGCTCGCGAAGGACCGTGTCGATCTCTATACGCTCAATAACGCGATAGCGTTCCGAGGTCACCAGCGCGTCGGTGAGCATCTCTTTCATACCGTCGCCAAGGTCCCACTCCAGCGGGAACGGAGCGCGATTCTCGAACTTGATGACGGCTATCGAAGGTTTGACGAATTTCGCAGGATCGCCCATGCCGAAGCCCAGAACGCTGCAACCGCTGCAAAACGCCATCGATAGAATTATCACCAACACTATTTTTTTCATAACACACTTCATGACAGAATTCTCCGCATCATCTCATCAGTCTTGTACTTATCGTCAGAAATGGGCGGAAATATTCACTCCGTGTAAAAATAAGAGCCTCCGGCGTGTCAGAAGATTATGCGGCAAACCTGCGAATCTACGCTAAGCCGCGTCTACGAACGGCAGGCGGACCTTTACTTCTTCCTGGACATCTTTTTCTTGATATCCGCCAGGCCGCCGGCGTTTGTCACGTTTGTGTATCCGAGTCTCTTCAGAGTCGCCATCGCCAGACCCGCACGCTTGCCGCTGCGACAGTAGACCACTATCTCGCTGTCCTTGGCGACGCCCTGATCTCCGATTTTCGCGGCGATCAGATTGTAGGGTATATTGATCGCCCCGCCGATATGGTCCTCGCCAAACTCATAGGCCGTCCGAACGTCGATGATCAGCTTCGCTGGCGCCTTGGCCTTTGGTTGCGTAGTCGGTTGGGTGGACGGTTTGGCGCCCAGGCCGAGGATGTAGGGTTTGGTCTTCATCTTCGGATCGGTGCCCGCGACCCGGCCGCGCGTGGGATCGGGCTTTGCGGGGACCGTGAATTTCACCACGCCGGATTTTCCATCAGCATCGATATACGCGCTTAGCTTGGGGTAGTATTCGATGTGCGCTTTGGACCAGTTGGCCGGCGTATCCTCGATTCGCCGCAGCATTCGTTCCTGGTTGGCTATTCTCTCCCAACCGCCCCGCTGCTCCAGGAAGTACCACAGCTCCACTCGCCAGATGATCTTTCCCGGCCGCGCCGCGCCGGAAGCGGCCACAAACTTCCGCAATCGCATCTGCTCGATCAGCATAGTCGCCCGCCGGCCGAAGCCTTTGACGTAGAGAACCCGCCGGTCCTCCATGAAGTCTTCCATGTCGCGGGCGTAGGTGAGAATCTTGTCCGCGTCGGCCTGGGTGAACTCCTTGCTGCGGTCCGGCGGCAGGTCAAGCTGCTTTCTCCGCTCGGCCGCCAGCTTCAGCAGACGAGCATCCACAAACTCCAGATCGATCCCTTCAACTTCACGTCCATCATCCATACGAAGGCACAGATCGTACGCGGCGTCTCCGGGCAGGTTGGCGAACGCGAAGCTCCCGGTCTTCTTCGAGAAGGAATCAGGTTGATACTTCTTCTTCGTGACCCGCGAAACCGCATGCAGCGAGACGATCTGAGTCTGCGAAGAGATTTCCCCTTCGATCTGCCCGGGTTTGGGCGGCTTGACCGGGGGCGGATCGTCAACAAGCTTAACCGCGCCGCAGCAGAGGCTGGCGGGAACACCAACCAGCAGCAACGCAAAGAAGATGAAAAATGTCCTGGTTCCGGTCATTTTGTCAGCATCCTTCATGGCCCGCACGGCGACGGACGGGGGCAGTCTATTCGTATGTACGTCCTTTGCGTCCGGCCCGGAAGTTCTTCCTGGCTTGGCTTATCAGCTTCTGGCCGCACGGGCTTGGGTACTTGCCAGTAACGCAACCGGTGCATATCGAGTCCTGCTCTACGCCCAGACAAGGTCCAATATCCGGCACGGGCAGATACCGCAGCGAATCCACGCCGAGTTCTTCGGCCATCTTGTCCAGTGCGCCCTGGTCGGGAACGCCGTCATATTTGCGTCCGAAGTACGGAGGTGCGAACAGTTCGCCCAGCGTCGACATGTCGATGCCGTAGAAGCACGGCGAGATAATTGGCGGACAGGCGACCCGAACGTGTATCTCGCGAGCCCCGCCGCGTTTGCGTATCTGGCTGGCCAGTGCTCGCAGCGTTGTCGAGCGTACGATCGAATCCTCGATAAGGAAGACCCGCCTGTTGTTCAGCACCGATCGCAGGGGCGTGTATTTGCTCCTGACTGACTGGCTACGCGTCGAACCGCTGTTGATGAATGTGCGGCCGACGTATCGATTGCGAATGAGCCCCTCAACGCAGGGTATGCCCATAGCAAACGAATATGCATCGGCGGCGGCTTTGGCGGTGTCGGGAACGGGCACGACTACAGAGTTCTTCTGCACGCCCTGGTCTTCCATCTCGGCCAGCAAGCGGCCGGAATTAGCGCGTGCGGTATAAACGCCCGCCTCGTCGATATTGCTTCCAACGTTGGCGAAGTAGACCCACTCGAAGAAGCAGCGGGCCGGAGTCCGCTCTTTGGCGAACCGTTCGATCCGCATAGCGCCGTCCTCGACGAGAATCATCGTGCCCGGTTCGAGCGACTTGATGTTGGTGAACCCCATGTTGGCAAGCGCCACCGACTCACTGGCCGCCGCCAGCAGTTTGCCCTGGACCGCCCAGCTCATGGGCCTCAGACCCAGCGGGTCGCGTGCGATCACCATCCGCCCCATCGCGTCCTGGAAGACCATGTTGTACGCCCCGTCAAAACTCCGGGCCAAAGACGCCATGACCTTGCGGAGGTCCGGCGGGCTGTCGCCGCGCAGACGGTACGACAACGCGTGCATGATTATCTCGGTGTCGGTGTCGAGCGTGAAGTGGTAATGCCTCTTGGCCAGCAACTGGTCGCGCAACTGGATATAGTTGGCCAGGTTCCCGTTGAAGGCGAAAGCGAACCACTTCCACAGGCGTCCGTGGTGTCGTTCGAAGGGTTGTGCGTAGCGAGTGTCGTCGGCGCCGCAAGTGGCGTAGCGGGTATGCCCGATAATCGCCCTGCCTCCATACTCCTTTATGACCGCCGCGTACTTTGCCGGATGCGACATCCGGAACGCCTCGGAAACCGTACCGACCTGCTTGTAGGTGTCCAGAATCTGCTTGCGACCGGGATTGTATGCGGTGATTCCGGCGGCCAGTTGGCCTCGGTTCTGGATGTCCAGCAGCATTGCGGGAATAAGGGGCGTTACGTCCTGATTGG
>PVBE010627593.1_pt1 | contig 10927 bp, 10 predicted proteins | sample 1631181 | NCBI WGS metagenome assembly PVBE01 (sample SAMN08397723, study PRJNA350692) | Marine metagenome, whole genome shotgun sequencing project. | isolation source: water | place: Pacific Ocean | collected 2012-04 | reverse complement strand
GATGCCGAAACTCTACGCCGGTAGCGGCGGAGTTTCTACGGGGGGCCGCCGTGGTCGGGCCGCAACCGTTACGAGTAGTACAAGCTCACTGGGGCTGATCCTCGGGTAAACACCTAAATTTCTAGAAAGAAAACTGATAGCGTGGCTCTATGAGTAGATACGAACGTGACCCGTACCAGGAATTGGTGGACCGCGAGAGAGATCGCAAGCTTTTCGGGCGCGATATCCACGAACCGACTTTCAAGCAAAAACACGGGAACCTTTGGCGGTGGTTTCTGTGGAAGTGGTACCGATCATGGTTTTATCGCGTTCCGTGGCAATTGATCCGAATTCTCCTTGGTACCCACCCGCTATACCCGAAGTAACGCCCTCCGGTTGTATAGCCGAGGTAACCTCCGCCTGTCCGGGGATGGGAAACTAGACGCCTAGAACCGGCACAAAAATTGCCCCCGTAATTGCCCCCTTAATTGCCCCCAAAGCGCCGAAGATGACGAAGATGACGAAGACGTTTCAGGGGATATCAGGCGATATCGCGCCCAATGGCTACAAGGGTTTCGGCGCAAACCCGCGCCAGTAAAGGGTTCAGTGAAAAGGCGGGAAGAGGCTTAGGAATCCCGTGCTCTATCCACCTGAGCTACAGGGGTAAGAACTTCCGAAAGCCTTACCTACTAAGAGTTTACAGCGACATCCGGCGACCGATCAAACTGCGAAATGCGGCCTTATTTTGGCAGATTGTCCCGAAAATGTCCCAACGGAGCCATTCTCGTGGTCGGGCCGCAACAGCTACGCACAGTGACAGCTCACTGGGGATAGCCGCGACTGTTATTCTAAGTCCGGCCTACAATGCTGCCGAGGGACGACTAATTCTCTACCAGGATAAGGAACCAGATATGGTTTTAAATGATTTAATAAAATTGGAAGATGAGCTTTTATCGGCTGAGGGGAAAGTTACCTCCGTCATTCTCGACGATACAGGTGGAACTATAACTGGGAAAATAAACGTTTCGATTTATGGTTTAGTTTACGTGAATTACAACTTAAGTAAGAACCCCGAAACACCGGGCCAAGGTGGAATGGTTGGGAACGCTAGCGCCATTGATGACGATGGAGCTAGTAACACGGCGGCACTCCATGGTGTATGGAAGCGTACAGGGCATCAAATGAAAATCTATTGCATGGATGACATTTCCGACGGAATGATTCACCTAGCGGTTGTGTCTATTGATTTTCGAGCTGATAGCATAAAAGTTGATTTCTCAAGGATTGCGAGCTAGTAAGGCTCTTAAATCGGAAGTACTAAAACGTAAGTACTATCCGTCCGATGACTAACGACGAAGTTTCGCTGGTAGCCGTCGGTTAGGAGCCTCTGACGCTGGTTAGCGCCCGAACCCCCTCCAGATCACGTTGCCCTCGTCGTCGTACAGAGCAACCATCGCCGGTTTTGCGTTGTCACTGCACCGGTGGAGGGTGTTTTCGGCATGTTGGTTCCCTAGAGTTCAACACGCGTAACGCCGGGGTTCCCGTCATACCCAACAACGAATCTCTTGACATCGCCCCTGTGCTGCATACCGGCTAACTCTTCCCGTACCGCTTGTTTGATCTTTCCGCCAGTTCCCGTGGATCCATAGCCATGGATTAGCCTGACGACCCGAAAACCACGTGACCGAGCCTTGTCAATTTCGTACTTCATCTGCTGGAGGGCTTCGTGAACCGGGGGGAACCCTTTTTTAAGATTGATAGTTTTGACTTCGTCTTTAGGCCTAGGGGCTACAGAACCAACGGCAGGGTGTGCGTGTTGCTGCAAATCGCAGTATGGACATTTCCTCGCTCGGTCCGGGATTTTGTTCCCGCATCTGCGACAGGTTTTCATTCTCTGAACCCTACATGAGTACCTACTTGGATGCCGGAAACTCTAATCCGGTGGCGGCCTGGTGTCGGTTTCTGGTAGTTAGTCGAAACTCTTCTGATACCCAAACTGGATCGATACACTAGATTTCATCTGAGGCCCATTGAGGTTCTGATGAATGGGGTATGTCACTTCCATCCCGACCCGGTCAGCATAATCGCCGGGAAAGATATAGAGCAGTTGATTTAGTCCGACCCCCAATTCAGTGACTGCACCACCGTAATTTGAAGGGTTCGCCGTTTGTACTGGCGCTATGATTGAAGAATTTCGACCATCAATCGAACCTTGACGATGATGAGTCATTCGTAACGAAAGTGCTGTCTTCCGAACCAGCTCTTTTTGCCCCCAACCTGTCAATGACAGCGTGTCTCCAAAATTCCACTCGCCTTTGGCAATTACATTTCTGGATCGCAACTGTCCTCCATAAACCCATCCGTCATTGTTCGCCACATACGTCAATGCCGAAATCACGGAGGTTGATCCATCACCAATCTGCATACCGTAGAGCAGGACCATTGCTTGACGCGTGTTCATGGGTGTCAACATTTCACCTGTTACATTGTTTGCTCCGACAGATCGCTGGACCCCCACTTGCGCATGCACTCGCGCAGTGTCTCCCTCATAGAGTCTGAATAGACCAGAGAGAGAGATACTAGTCAGACCAAGGGATGATGTTGTGAAGGAACCAAGCTGGGGTCTGTCCGTCATCGGCCCCATCCCCGGATAGGTGGTCAAGTCCATACTCTTGCTCATGAGCATTCCCGTTCCCATCAGGGTTACCAAGTTACTAGGCGCGTACATCAAGTCGAGCATGGTCATATTCATCACCATGTGCTGAGGTACCACGCTCAAGCTGGTTGGACTATTGCCCACTTGATAAGGATTCGGCAGTTTGATGATCTGAGCATCAGAGAGATCGTCAGTTCCATTACGATTCCCTGCCATCCAGTTACGCATCTGTTGGATAGATACCATGAACATGCCTTTCATCTTCATTACGCTGTCACCCATTACGCCGATAGGTGCGCGATCAAGGGCACGTTCTTGTGCTAAGACCACACCGGTACAACAAAAAAGACACTGCCCATGAAGATCATTCATGGCACCGCACATCATCCAGGCACAGGCCATCGTCATCAACAGCAAACAAGTAAGAGTCACCTTATGCCGCATGTTCATCTTCCAAACCCTTCATGAAGATTGCTGTTAGATGCCGGAACTCTAAGCCGATGGTGGCGGAGTTTCGCTGGTAGCCGTCGGTCAGACGACGCGGCAGGTGAGGTTATTTGGCTAACCTGTTACCTACTTCGTCAAAGACTGGCGAAGGATGTTCTGCGCGATTAATTATAATCGTTACGTCGAGCGGGTATCCCATTGACCAATACTTGTAGCCACCGTGCTCTAACTTCGTGTATGGCTTTCCCCAGAAATACTCGACATTCCCATGGTCCCTAATGAACTGCACACAGGCCACGAATTCTTCGTCATTCTCCCAAGTCTTTCTCAACGTGTAATGGATCTCGTCGGTATGTCGTTCAAAATAGCGTGCCAAGCGCGGGTATTCCCAATGAGGCGCGTCCGGCATCGTCTTGGCGAACCGAAAATCATTCTGGTCCATGTGCGCCCCCAAATCGGCTAGTCGCTCAATTCGCGGCAACTCTTGCCAACATTCAAATAGGCATTGATCACACTGGTCTTGGAATTCATGTTTGCCAAATGGTGGTCCCTCCCAGCCTCTTTTCCTGCCCTTCATTTGGTGCCCCCCTATGCCGATCAGTTCGGCGTATCAAACTCTACGCCGGTGGCGGCGGAGTTTCGCTGGTAGCCGTTGGTTAGACGGTGCCAAAAGTCGCACCTGTTTTCATACCTGTTCGTACGTGCAGATCGTACCTAAAGCGCCGGAGCGCACATCACCTGAAGACCGCCCGCGAACGGCACCTGTTCCCTGTTCGATGGGGTGCTAACGTCGCGGAATCACCAGGGTGTGCACGATGCTCCCGTCTGTGCTGGTGACGGCCACCTTGAGTTCGGAGGTCGTGGCGTCTACGCGCGCGACCTGGTCCTGGCCAACGACAAGCAGGTGATAGGAGTGGTCCACGTCTGGCCCCGGCGGCGCATACGAAAAACGATGCCGATGCCCGGCAATCACCAGGTCCACGGCCGCCTCGTTGGCGGTCTCGACCCAAGCATCGGGTCCGTCGACCAGCCAGCCCCACCCGGGCTGGTGCATCACGATGACACGGAACGGCGCCTCGGAAACACGGGCCGTGGTCTTCACGTGTTCGCGGAACCATGCAAGTTCGTCGGCGCGGTAAGGCACAGTCCGGTTCAGCTCCGCGTACACATTGGTGTCATCCGGCTTGTCTTCACCGGTGTCGAGGACTATCAAATGGACTGGCCCGGCGTCTCGCGCATAATAAAATCGACCCTCCGGCACCGGGACGTAGTCAAAGAGCCGTCGGGCGAACGGGCCGCGTAGCTCGTGGTTACCGCGGGCGTAAATGAGAGGCTTGGTGTGCGCCAAGCCGGCCGTGGTCGGACGGAGCCAGGCACGGAACAAGTGCTCCTCGGTGTCGATCCAATGGAAGGCGTCGCCCGTGTGTACCAGAAAATCTGTGGAGCCCCAGTCTATGGCCTGGTTCAACCTATTGATGCGGCCTGTATCCTCATGCGTGTCTGTGACGACGCTGAAGGACACGGACGGGCTACGACGATCGAACGTAATGAATTGGTGCGGCCCGCTGCGAACGTCCAACCCTTTGTCCGGCCAGTATGCGTTGAGCTTCACGACGCGAGTCGCGACGGCCTCATAGCTGTAGCTGGTGCCGGGCAACAGTTTGTTGAGGTGCACGACGTGGCGTGTGCCGACCGGAACTAGACCATCCAACTGAGGCTGGGCCACCATCGAGAGGTCGCTGCCAGGCCCGTATCGGACCTCCGCATGGCTGGGCGTGTCCGTGAGCCAGACGATCGTCACCGTCGTCTCGCTCGTCGCCACCAGATACGGACCTTCGATGATAACCGGCCGCGTGTCGAAGACCCTGTAAGGCTCGGATTGGGCAAGGACCGGAGCAGCCACTGCGAGTATCGCGACAGAGAGGATCAGCGCCCGACGAATCATGATTCTCCTATCGCACCGTTTCCTGAGAAATCTTCATAGCTATCGTTGACACCTCGAATCGTCGTAGTAGGTGCCTAAACTCTACGCCGGTGGCGGCGGAGTGTCGCGGGTCCCGTCGCCTGTCGAATTGCTAAGGGCGCGATGAATCGTCGCCGAATCGGGGATTTGGTGTGGGCAGCTTCGCGTCTACTTCGCTGCGCCATCGCTCGAGTAGCTCATACATCTCTCTCACCCTGCCCGGCATCTCGTCGACGAGATCGTTCTGCTCGCTGACGTCGTTGTCGAGATCGAAGAGCTGTAGGCGCACGTGCTCAAACGACTCGATGAACTTGTAACGACCCATTCGAACGGCGCTCCCGGGAAAGCCGCCCTGGTTGCCGTAGTGCGGGTAGTGCCAAAAAAGGGCGTCTCGTTCCAAGGTGCCGGTGCGTTCGAGCAACGGGACCAGGCTGATGCCATCGACGTGTTGGGCCGAATCGAGTGGCAAGCCTGCCATTTGTAGGATCGTCGGGTAGAAGTCCGTGCTGATCACCGGATCATCGATGACGCTGCCGGGTGCCGTATGCCCGGGCCACTTGATGATCATCGGCTCGCGAATCCCACCTTCATAGAGCCACCCCTTACCGGCCCGCAGCGGCAAGTTCGAGGTTGGATACCCCTCTGACGTTGACAGGCCGCCGTTGTCCGACATGAACACGACCACGGTTTCGCGCTCGAGCCCGAGCTCTTCGATAGCGTCCAGCACCCGGCCAACGCTGCTGTCCATGCTCTCGACCATGCCAGCGTACACCGCGTGTTGCTGCACTAGTCGTACCCGGCGCGGCGGTTCCTCGCCGAAGATCGGCCCCTCGAAATCTGTTGCCGCCCACTTCTTCTCGTACTTGTTCGCCATCTCTTCCGGGGCCTGCAGGGGCGTGTGGACTGTATAAAACGATAGGTAGAGCAGGAACGGCGCGTCGCGGTACTGCTCCAAGAACCGAATTGACTCATCTGCGAGGCGCGCCGTGAGGTGCTCTCCCTCTGGTCCGTCTAGCAGCTTCGGGTTGTCGTAAGGGGAGAAATAACCGGCGAAGGGCATACCGGCCTCATAGCCGGCAACGTTCACATCGAAGCCCTGGTCCTCCGGGTAGTAACCCTCACCTCCCAGATGCCATTTGCCGAAGAAGCCGGTCGAGTAGCCAGCGTCCCGGAGACGCTCGGCGATCGTCACCTCCTCGAGCGGAAGATAATCGAGGTACGGCGCCGGCAGCAGCTTACCCACCATGTTGCCGCCGAACCAATTGGTGGTGTCGGTACGGGCCGGGTATCTACCGGTAAGGATGCTGCCCCGGGTAGGAGAGCACACTGGCCCGGCCGCGTATGCGTTGGTGAATCGGGCCCCCTGCGCCGCCAGCCGATCGACGTTCGGAGTCTCATAGAAGCTGCTGCCATACACCTCGACGTCGGCCCAGCCGAGATCGTCGACCAGAACGAACACGAAGTTAGGCAGCGTGGTGGCACCGCCAACATTAGGTGGTGTCGAGGTGCCGGCGCAGGACGCCAGAACACCGGCCAGCAGGAAGAAGGTGCGGGCCAGAATGCTTTGATGCGCCGTCATTCTCGTCGCTCCTTGAGGTGCGGTTACGGTTTCTTGTGCAGTACGGAGGCTACTTTGGGATGCGTTAAACAGCAGGTTCACTGTACCAAACGGTTATATCGCTCCAAGATTGCACGCAATCGGTCGTGGTCCAGCGCTTCGGAGCGGTTGCCATCCCGCCCCACCATGGTCTCGGCAGCGATCAACGCGTTGATGATGGCCTCTTCCGTGGCTTCAACGGTGGCGTCGAAAACGGGGGTAATCTGGGAGTTGCTGAGCATCGTGAGCTCGGCGAAAGGCCGAGAGCGCGCAGCGTTCGCGTTGGCGGTGGAAAAGGCAACGAAGATGTCACCCGATCCGTTACCCGCGGTGCCGCCCGTACGCGCGACCCCTAGGGAGGCCCGGCGCGCGATCCTCTTGAGCTGGTGGGAAAGTAGCGGGGCGTCGGTTGCCACGACGATGATGATCGAGCCGCGGTTGGTATCGATGTCCGGGGCCTGCGGGGGCTCTGGTAGGCGCGCCTCATCGCGCATGATCTCCCGACCCACCGGAACCCCGGCGATCGTAAGCTGCCGGCGGCCGCCGAAGTTGGCCTGTACGAGAACCCCGACCGTATAGGTTTCCCCACCGAGTTCGACGATTCGCGATGACGTCCCGATTCCGCACTTGAAACCGAGGCACCGCATGCCGGTTCCACCGCCGACGTTGCCTTCGTCAACTGGTCCGGACGCGGCGTTCTCAAGCGCCGCGTACACGTGCTCCGGGCGAACGTGGAAGCCGTTGATGTCGTTGAGTGAGCCGTCATAGGTCTCGGCGACCACAGGCAGCGACCAGGGTTGGAAGCTAGATCCTCGTTCGGCCTGCCAGCCGATGATTGTGTCACGCACCACCCCGACGCTGTGGGTGTTGGTGATTGCGATCGGCCCCTCGAGAAAGCCAGATTCCTCGATCCAGGTTGTGCCTGTCATCTCCCCGTTGCCGTTGAGCGCGAACCATCCGCTGAATACCGGATCGGAAGGATCGTCCCAGCGCGGGACGATCACCGTCACCCCGGTGCGTACCGGACCCTCGCCGACGCGCAGTTCTCCTTCCCCCCGGATTAGCGTGGTATGCGCGACCCGGACGCCGCTGACATCTGTGATCGCGTTCAGGGGGCCGGGCGATCCGTCGAACGGTACGCCGAGATCCCTGGCCCGCGCCCCTTGTTGCGCCATCACGGGTCCTGCTGCGGCGATCAAGAAAGCAACGAGCACCGCTGAAGCGCAACCAAAACGAAACCTGTGGGAGTTTATTATCTCGAGCTTGTCCAGCCTGGCATCGACTACGGTCGGTTCACTCATCGTCGGCTCCCTCCATGAAGATCGCTATTGGATGCCGGAACTCTACGCTTGTGGTGGCGAAGTTTCCCGGGTGCCGTCGATCAGGTGGTGTTCACTCCCGCCGTAGCTGCCGCAGTAGTTCTTCGTTACCCTCGACATCGAGAAAGGTGTCCCACTCAAGGAAGTAGCCCTCCGGATCGTAGCCGACGAAGACCCGCACGTGGCCGCTCTCGTCGCCGATCTCATCGCTGCGCAGCTCAAACCCGGCGGCACCCTTTATGTACTCGAACCAGGCGTCGACATCGTCGACGAACAGCGAAACGGTCACACCCTTTTCATCGGTGGCTTGGTGTAGGCCACGTTCGCCATCGACGATGCCGATAAAACCCGAGGGGGACGCCTGGTGGGCCCAGGCCCAGCCTTGATCGACGATCGGGCCGGCACCGAGAATCTCGGTGTAGAAGCGATTGGCAGCGGTGGTGTCGCGGTAGTAGAGCCAAAGGATCGTGGCCCGAACGCCGAGCTCCGGCGGCCGGCTTGAGTCCGCACTCGGGTTCGGATACAGGGGCCGCAGCTGTTCGAGAGCCGGAAGCAGGTGCTCGTTTTCCTCATGTGGTTCGAATCGCTCGAACTCAAGGAAGTAGCCCTCGGGGTCAATAGCGACGAAACCGACGTGTGGTCGCCCGGTCGCGGGTTGAAACTCTGCACGCATGGGAACCCCGGCGTCCGTCAGATACTCATACCACCCTTCGACTTCGTCGGTTACCAACGCTAGGGTCGCCGTCTTTGGCTCGGCGGCGGAGTGCATGCCGCGCTTGGCGTCGACGAGCGTCAGGTACGAGGTCGGAGCGACCCTGAGGATCTTGGCGAAGCCGTAGTCGGCTACCGTCTGCAGGCCCAGGATTTTGGTGTAGAACTCCCACGCCGCCTCGACGTCGGCGTAATAATAGAAGGCGTTGGTGGCATCGACGCCCGGTCGCACAGGCTTAGCCTCCGTCACCGGAGTAGGGTTGGAACTGCAGGCTACGGAAAGCGACATCAGGGCGATGGCGGTGAGCATTGTGACCATCCGATGCTGGCGCAAGGGAAGCCTCCTACGGCTGGAGTCTCGAAACATTCCTTCCCTGTCATCTTACCGGTGTCAGCGCTACCACATCGCGCTCTGTCCGACTTTTTGCCGTGATCTTCCGTCGTTGCTTCATTCGACGATCAGGATATGCTCACCTCGTCTTTCTGATCTTGAGACTTTCACACATCGTTTCACAATGTGACACTGTGACTGGACAGGCCTTCGTAGGAACAACAAAAGATTCAGGGAAAGTTGTGAGAGGCTCATCCATACAAAGCACCCCACCCCCATTGCTACGGGGACAGTTCCTCCACCTCGTATTTCTGGCCACGGCGATTACGCTTCTCCTGGTGTTATCCAACCCCGGCCCTGCATACTGGCAGGGGATCCCGGTCTCCGTTTGGTTCTGGTCGGCCTTGTCGATTCCGATCCTGCATCAGGTCTATGTCTTACTATGCTGGAGGTTGGAGCTTCGAAGCCAATCTGTGACATCCAGATGGGGGCTCAAACGGGGCTTCCGCATCTATACCATCGGCTTCTTCGTGCTCTTCAGTAGTCGCTTTCTGAGCCTGCTGCTGCTGGCAGTCGCGGACCAGGCCAGCCTACCGATGTCCATGGGTCTGCGATGGGCCTTAGCTACCCCAATTTTTCTCGTGGCTGGCTACGCGATGTTCTCCGTCAAGCACTACTTTGGGTTCCAGCGGGCAGCTGGAATCGATCACTTCGATCTCGCGTATCGGACCAAGCCGATGGTCCGTGACGGTATGTTCAGGTGGACGAAGAATGCGATGTACACCTTTGCTATCCAGGCGACGTGGTTATTCGGAATCCTGGCCGCTTCCAGGCTGGCCATGATCGTCGCTGGCTTTCAATCAGTCTACGTCTGGGTGCACTATTTTGGGACTGAGAAGCCGGACATGGACTATATCTATCATCGCTGACTCATCCGCCTGTCCGGTCGCGCCGCGACCCGTCGTATTATTGGATGTCGCCGTTGGTGATCGCGACGCGAAGAGGCATTGTCAGTCGGCAAACGAGGCAAGCCAATCTAGGCAGATGGCCAGCGTCGTCAGAGCAGAAGATAACTAAGAACTACCGTTTGTTTGTTCATCGCCAACCATCCGTAATTTCCAGGAACTTATCGATCTCGTCTTCATTGTTAAAAAGAGCTGCGCCAACCCGGATCTTTACTCCTTCTTCGCGGAGGGTTGCCTGGACAGCTGCCTTGTCGAGCGATTGACGAACAGTTTCGGGGTCGTGATTGTGCTCGAAAAGGACGATGGCGGAGCCGTTTCCCGGAGGGGTCAGTAGCCGGTGGCCCTGGGTCATTAGGCCATCGTACAGGCGCCGGGCAAGGGCAACAGTGTGGCGTTCGATGTTGGCGATGCCGACGTTATCCAGGTAATCAAGTGCGGCGCCCAGCTGATAGATGGCACCGAAAGCAGGTGTGGCATAGAGATACTTGCGAGCGTCGTCGTGTAGTTCGAAATGAAAATCGGGAAGTTCTTGGGCGATGTTGAGCGAGCCAGACCGATCGGGCTCTATTGTGTCCAGAAGCTCTGAGCGTACGAAGAAGGGGGCGACACCGTAGCCGCCGAGCAACCACTTATAAGTTCCCGCCGTCAGAAAGTCGACACCGGTTTTACGAACGTCCAGCGGTAGCATACCGATTCCCTGGATGGCGTCGGTGTAAAGGTACGCACCGTGGCCGTGGGCGAGGTCTGCAAGGGCCCGCAAGTCGTGGGCGTATCCGTTTTGGTGCGATACCCAGGCGACTGAGACAAGGCGCGTGGCGTCATCGACTAGTTCTTCAAATTCCTCGGGAGTGGCGGCACCATTGTCACTACGAACGATGCGAAGCTCGATGCCGCGGGTCTCGGCAAGGTTGCGGTATAGGGCGTAGGTGGTCTCGTAGTGAAGGTCGTCAACGACCACG
>PVBE010100549.1_pt1 | contig 10928 bp, 8 predicted proteins | sample 1631181 | NCBI WGS metagenome assembly PVBE01 (sample SAMN08397723, study PRJNA350692) | Marine metagenome, whole genome shotgun sequencing project. | isolation source: water | place: Pacific Ocean | collected 2012-04 | reverse complement strand
TTGTGGACAACGACAGGCAGCCTGGCCTTGGTCCGTTAGGCGGTATCGCCACTGCGCTGCAGTCGGCCAAGCATTCGCGGGTGCTGTTTGTCGGCTGCGACATGCCGTTTTTATCCGCCGATCTGATCGATGCCTTTCTCGAGGCAGCAGCCGGCGGTCAGGGAGCCATGTTCACTCAGCACGAACGGGGAATTGGGTTTCCGTTTTTGTTGCTGCGGGATGACCTGCCATTGGTTGAGAAACAGATCGCCGGCGGCGAGTTGTCGCTGCAGCTCTTGGCCAGGCGATTGAAGACAAGGATCTGGCAGCCACCAGCAGCGCGCGAGTCGGAGTTGTTCAATATCAATACTCCCGCCGATTTGGCCGAGGCCAAGCGGCGACTGAAGGTGGTGCCTCAGTGAGTCATGTTGTCGTGAAGTTGACGCTAATACTGTTGTTTGCGACAACAGTTAGCCGTGCAGAACGGCATGAGTACTCACGGCCGCTGATGGGGATGGCGTTTCGGATCATCGTCCATTCGGAGAATGAAAACTTGGCCAAGCGGGCGGCACAGTTGGCCTTCGATCGAGTCTCCACCCTCGACAAAATCATGAGTGACTACGCACCGGAGAGTGAGTTGAACAGGTTGTCCGACATGGCCGGCAGTGGCAAGGTGGCCCGGATCAGCAGTGAACTCTGCTCAGTACTGGCCCGCGCGCAGACGCTGGCGAACGATACGGGAGGGGCGTTCGATGTCACGGCGGGGGCGTCGATCCAGCTTTGGCGGCGTGCCCGGCGTGTGAAACGGTTGCCGCTGCAACACGTGCTCGCCAAGGCGCTGAAGACGGGTGGTTTTCGCAGGCTAAAACTCGACACAAAAAAATGCACGGCCGAGCTCACTCAGCCGGGGACGCGTCTGGACCTCGGCGGCATCGCCAAGGGCCATGCGTTGGACGAGGTGTTGGCGGTGTTGAATAAACATGGGCTGCGGCAGGCCTTGGTTTCCGCTGGTGGCGACATCGTGGCCGGCGCTGCGCCACCCGGAAAAGAGGGTTGGCGCGTGGCGTTGATCGACCTGCGAGAGGAAGCCAAGTCGGAGTTTTTGTGGCTGGCCAACGGCGCAGTGGCCACGTCGGGTGATCTTTACCAGTTCCTCGAGGCGGACGGCACGCGGTACTCGCATATCGTCGATCCGCGCACTGGCAGGGCGCTAACGGAGCAGCGGTTGGTGCACGTGCTCGCCCCGGACGGGATCACGGCGGACAGCTTGGCCACGGCAATCAGCGTGCTGGGGCCAAGTGAGGGCCTGCGCTTGGTTGCCGGTGATAAGCGGCTCGGCGTCCGTGTGGTGTTTCGCGGGGTGCTTGACCAGGTGCAAGTCGCGGAGTCGCCGGTGTTCCGCGCTTGGCCAAGGGTGGAAAAGTAAAATGGCCTGCTACCGTGGGTAACAGGCCGGTAAAGTTTGATTGCAATTTGGCTTACGCCTTATCCACGTCGATCTGGAGGTACTCGCGATCCTTGATGATGCCCGGCTGTGGTACCGGGTACTTGCCGTCCGGGTTCATTTGCAGTGGGGCGGGGGAGTCCATCGTCAACTTGTCCGAGTTCGGGGACAGGTCGTGGTCGTGGTTGAGTACCTGATCGACGGTAACTTCCTGTCCGGTGTGCGTGGCAAAGCGTCCTGCAGCGGTCACCACACTGGCCATGACACCACGGTCCACTTCGTTGAACGGTTTGTCCTCCCGGATGGCGGTCATCAGGTCGTTCCATTCGTCCTGGTAAGGGTTGGTTTCTCGGCCCGGGTAGGCCCAGGCAACATCATCATTCATGCTTTGACCCTTGAAGATTTTGCAGGGTGCCGGGGCGTGGCCACGCATGGAAATGATGCCCAGTCCCTTAGAGCCGTGAGCGTAGCTCGCAAAGTCGCCATAGCAGCCTGGCATCGTGCGGCCGTGCAGGTACAGCTTTGCCCCATCGGCAAATGTATACTCGACGGTGTAGCAGCCGAGGTTTTGATCAACGTAGTCCCCGCGATAGTGGCGAGCGCCAGCCCCTTGGGCCTTGATAGGCCAGCCATCCTTCATCCAGCAGCATTCGTCGATGTTGTGGATGAAATAATCGCTGAATGAACCGCCACTGGCCCAGATGAAACTGTGAAATCGGCGAATCTGATAAAGTAGCTCGCTCTCGTTTTTCTTCGGGGGGAGTGAGTAGCAAGAGGCAACGGGGCCGTGGAGGCGGTAGGCGCGCAACAGGTTGATCTCGCCAAGTTGCCCCTCCTTGATGCGATTGAACAGTTCGCCGCGCGCGCGGCTGTGGCGGCACATCAGGCCGACGCCCACCTTGAGATTCTTCTTTTTTGCCTCCTTGTTGAGGGCGAGCATGCGGCGTGCGGTGGGGCCATCCGGGCAGACCGGCTTTTCCATGAAAACGTTCAGCCCCTTCTCGATGGCTTTCTGGAAATGCACCCAGCGGAAGGCGCAGGGGGTTGTGAAGATGACAACATCCCCCTTGTTCAGGTTGTCCATCGCATTGGCATAGCCGTCGAACCCGATGTACCGGCGGTCGGCCGGCACATCCACTTTGTCCTTATGGCGTTTTTTGAGAGCCTTGTAGCTGTTGTCCATTTTTACCGTGGACACGTCCACCATGGCGACGAGCTTGTTGCGGGCTATGTTGTCAGGTACCGACAGGGCGTTATCGGATGCACCGGTGCCTCGGCCGCCTGCGCCGACGAGGGCAATTTGCGTGGTGTCATCAACAGCGGAGTGGACGCGCGGGATTGCGACACCGGCCAGCACGGATGCTGCCGTTACGGAGCCTGTGGTCTTGATAAAATCGCGTCGGTTGCTTGAGGGGAGTTCTGCAGGTTTGTTCATCGGCACCACTCTTACCTTTCGTTGTGGCCGCTCGTCAATCTAAATTCAACGCCTGCAGGCGCTTGGCTGTTTGAACTTGCCCGGGGCCAAGTCATCATGAAAGATGCGGCCCATGAACTTATCCGTAAAAACAGCCTTGGTAGCTCTGCTTCTTTATTCGTTTGCCGCTCGCTTGGCCAAGGCCGACAGCACGACGCTCGTCGAGCGGCTTGGCTACAAGGCAACAGATAAATTGTTGATCATAAACGGCGACGATGCCGGCATGTGCCACGCCGCCAACGTCGCCACCATCGACTCGATCGAGCGCGGCCTCATGACTTCGTCCACGATCATGGTGCCTTGCCCTTGGTTCCTCGAGATCGCCCACTATGCCAAAGCCAACCCGGATAAGGATTTCGGCGTTCACCTTTGTCATACGTCTGAATGGAAGAGGTATCGGTGGGGGCCGGTCGCATCTCGCGACACGGTTCCGGGCTTGGTCGATTCGCATGGTTACCTTTGGCCAAGCGTGTTGGAGGTGTACCTTCACGGCACACCGGAGCAGGCACTGATCGAAGGGCGCGCCCAAATCCAAAAGGCACTCGGCGCCGGGGTGGACGTGTCACACCTCGACTCCCACATGGGCACACTGCAGTCTGAACCGCGTTACCTTCAGGCTTACCTGCAGCTCGCCGTCGAGTTCAACTTACCATTGCGCATGCCTTCGCAGGCCACGGCGAAGGCGTTTGGCTTCCCCGGCTTGCGTAAACGTTTCGCCGACAAGGGCATCGTCTTTCCCGACTACTTCGTTTACGAGGAGTTGAAAGACGAAAAGAAGGGTGTAAAACAATTTTGGCTTAGCATCGTCCGGAATCTCAAACCGGGTGTCACCGAATTATTTATTCACGCCGGAAAACCGACCGATGAGTTGCGAAGGATCACAGCCACTTGGGAAATTCGCTCCAAGGAGTATGAGACCTTCACCAACGATGCCGACATGCGGGAGCTCATCAAGGAGATGGGCGTCATCCGAATCGGCTTCAAGGAACTGCGCGACCTGCAGCGCGCCCAAAAGAAATGATTTTCTCGGCGGTCAACATGCTCGCCGAGATTGAGCGTATTGTTTCGTTTGGTATCCGCCGCCCCGGCTATGATGAGGGTCTGAGAACAGAGCAGCACCTGCTCGACCGCTTCAACGAGCTGGGCCTGAGTGACACTCGTTTCGAGTCGGTCCCGGTCAACTACTGGCAGTCCGTGAAGAGTCGGCTCTCTGTCGGCGATGCGGCGACGGATATTCCCTGCTTTGCCGTGCCGTACACCGGTTGGACGGCGGGTGACGGCGCACAGGCCGGGGCGGTTTACGTTGGGGTCGGTGGGGTCGAGGTGTTCGATGAGGTCGATGTCTCTGGCAAAATCGTGGTGGCGGACATGCAGTTCGGCGAACTCAACGCGTCTCACCTCAAGGGCGGGGCGCACTTCATTCATGATCCCGGCGGTACGATCCCGGACGGGCCACTGCACTGCGCCAACTGGCTGATCCCCAACTTTCGAGCCTACTACGAATCGTGGAAGCGCAGCGCGAGCGGTTTTATCGGACTGTTGGGCGAAATGCCGGTCGACGGCTGCGAACTGTACGTCCCGTACGACGGTTTCCTCAAAAAGACACCCGCCGCCTGGGTGGGCCGCGAACACGTCGAAGCTGTGCGTTCGGCCGCGGTTGGCGGCAAGCCGTTCCATTTCACCAGCACCGGGGAGGGGCGCCTCGTCGATTCCCACAACGTTGTTGGTGTTCTCCCGGGCCGCACCGATGAGTTCATTCTGCTGACCTGCCACCACGACGCCCCGTTCGCCTCCGCGGTGGAGGACGCCTCGGGCCTCTCGGTGCTGCTGGCCTTGGCGGAGGTGTTTGCGCAGTCGGATGAGCCGCTCGAGCGCGGCCTGGTTTTCCTGGCGGCGAGCGGGCATTTCCACGGCGGCATCGGCTGCCGGGAGTTCGTCGCGAAGCACCGCGGCGGTTTACTCGAAAAAATCGTCGCTGCCATCGGTGTCGAGCACATCGCCGAGGAGGCGCAGGGCGATGCCAACGGAGGCTACGTAAAGACCGGCCAGGCGGAAACCCGCGCCTTGTTCATGGACAAGACTCCGGAGTTGCTCCGAGTCGTCGAGGAGGAGGTGCAACGCGTCGATCTGAGCCGCACGCTGGCGGTGGATGCCTACCTGTTTGGTTCAGAACCGCCGTGCGACAGTGCCCCGTTTTTCACGGCCGGCATCCCGTCGGTTTGCCATATCAGCGGGCCGCTCTATCTGTTCGATCCGCACGACACAATCGACATGGTGCGGGAGGAGGATCTGCCCAAGGTCGCCGATTTGTTTCAAGGTGTCATCCGGCGAATCGACTCGATTCCGGCAGTCGACTTGGCCAAGGGCACAACCCGGCAGCGTACCGACCCGCCGCCGGCCCCGCCGCCTTGGTTCCTGCCACCCGAGACCTTTCTTGGTGAATAAACCAGACAGTCCATCCGTATTTTTGGAGTTCTGAAAATGACCATCCTTAAAACAGTATCGTCACTATTGCTGGCCGGAGTGATGTTTGCGGGGGTCAGCTTCGGTGCGGATTCGGGTTCGTCTGGAGTTGTTCGGGTGCGGTTGAAGGGGGGAGAGTTGCATCTTGAGGCGAAACTGCCTGACGGGCACGACTGTGGGCTTCTGCAATTAAGGCCGCATGAGAAAGCGTCCGGAGGGAGGCGTGTTGACCCGGAGTGGCATCGTTCCAGCGGTCTTTCGTTAGCCAAGCTAAACCGGTTCGATGGAAAGGTTGACAATGCATTTGCGCGTTATCAACTTGTAGATGGGACAAGTGGCACGCCGTTTGGTCAAGCGCGTTGGGTTGGAAATATCGAGTCGACGGCCAAACGCACTTTTTCGTTCCCGAATTCCAATGGCATCAAGGGATTGCAATGCATCGTGGACATCGACGATGCGTTGCAGCTTGGTGTCAAACAGGCCGGCATAAACGTCACCGTCGATCAATTGGTGGACTGGGGTGCTGACTCCGGTCGGTACTCCCGGCAGGTGGATGGCAAGACTGTTTGGTTTCGCGCCGGATATGTCTCCCGCTTGGACTCGCGACTCAAACGGTTCACCGATGCAGGAATCGAGAGTTCGTTGGTCATCTACAATCGGGTACCGCGTTCGCGTAACGGGAGCCCGTTAATTCATCCCGATACCGACTTGGCCAAGTCGCCATTCCATGTTGCGGCATTCAACTTGTCCACTGTGGAGGGGGTGCGGACTTACCGCGCGGCCATTGAGTTTCTTGCGGATCGTTATTCCAATCCGGAAAGGAAAAACGGCTTGGCCAAGCGCTTTATCATCGGCAACGAACTGCAGTCGCACTGGTACTGGTGCAATCTGGGAGAAATGCCTAGGCAGCAAGTTGTCGAAGACTACCACAAGGCACTGAGAGTGGCTCATCTGGCCGCGCATGGTGTTCACCCTGGAATACAGTTGTACATCTCGCTCGACCATCATTGGTCGGCACGAGTGAGTGAAAACCCACTGCACAGCATGTCGGGAAAAAATTTCATTGATACACTCAATGCAATTGTAAAGGTTGGTGGTAATTTCGACTGGCACGTTGCTTTTCATCCCTATCCAGAAAATCTTTTCGACCCGAGAACATGGGAGGATACATCAGCTACTTCATCATTCGACACCGAAAAAATTACCTTCAAAAACATCGAGTTGCTGCCGGCCTATCTTCGGCAGGAGCAGTTTCTCTACAACGGCAAACAACGGCGAATCATCCTCTCAGAGCAGGGCTTCCATTCGGTCGACGGTGACGCCGGCGAACGCGATCAAGCGGCCGCTTATGCCTACGCTTACTATCGCGTGCAGCGCATCGATGGAATCGATGCCTTCATCCTGCACCGTCATGTTGACCATCCGGGGGAAGGTGGTCTGCGACTTGGCCTGCGGAGCAGTCTCGATGGGGGAGAGCGGTCCATCTACGAGGTGTTCCGCCGGGCTGACACGTCCGAATGGCAGGAGGCGTTCAAATTTGCCCTGCCTGTTATCGGCGTGAAATCCTGGCCCGAAACGCTGCCGGAGTGAAGCGTTGTTACCACCCTGTTTATCCATCGGGGCGCTAGGCGCGGGAAAGCTGCTCTTTTTTTTATGCTTTCGAGTTTGTTGGCGCAGGCCTCGCGCCCGTTGGATCTGATCGCCACTAATCTGGAGTCGACTCGTAAGCGGTTTGGTCAAGGCTCTGCACTATTGGGATTCGGTTTAAATCCATACATCATTCCGCTTGTCCAAGCGCTTGGGTCATATCGGCTTTGATTTGTTCGTTGTCGGCGTAGGGGTCGTCGTGACGTTTGGCGTAGGTGGCTAACTTCGAGGTGAGTTGCTGGACGATCTTTTTGGACTTGGGATTGTTGATGGCGTTCTGCAATTCATGGGGGTCGTTTTGCAGGTCGTATAACCAGGGATCGCCCAGTCCAGAGTAAATGAGTTTGTGGCGGTCGGTGACGGCGGCGAGCCAGGGTTTGCCGGTGGAGGTCGAGCGAATGAATGCAATGTCCTCCCATTGGTCTTTATTGCCTTGAAAGAGGGTGGAAGCATCGCGCCCTTCGACGCCCTTGGGCAGTTTGTCGCCGGTGAGCGCGAAGAGCGTCGGCACGAAGTCCACGCAACTCAGTGCCTGGTTGACGACGGTGCCGGCCGGGATCTTGCCGGGGTAGTAAAACAGAAACGGGATGCGAGCCGAGCCTTCGTAGGGAACGCCTTTGTTAAGGCGGCCGTGTTCGCCACAGAGGTCGCCGTGATCGGATGTGAAGACGATGATCGTGCGCTCGATCTGCCCGTTTTTCCGCAGCGTGTCGAGGATTCGGCCGATGTTGTCGTCCAGACATTTGATCATCCCGTAATACTTCGGCATCAACAGGCGTACGGTGTCGGCGGTGATCTTCGGGCTTGCCGCTCCCCAGCGTGGGGTTTGTGAGAGCGACTTGTTGACTGAAACCGGGACGGGCACGTTCACTTTTTTGAACATCGTGTCGTACGGCTTGCGAACGGTATTCGGACCGTGCGGATCGGGGAAACTGACCATGTAGCAGAACGGTTTGACCTTGTTGGCGTTGATGAAGTCGATTGTGCGGTCGGCCAGCCAGTCGGTGGAGAATGATTTGTTGTTGGCGTTTTCGACGCCGTAAGACGGCTTGCCCTGCTTGATGGCCGCGACGTGCGGACCATCCCCGGTGATCTCAAATTTCTTCCAGTGGCCACGGTTGAACATGTAGCGGTTGTCGTCGAAGCCGAACTTCCGTTCGGGCGCCCACTGCGGTTTACCAAAGCCGTCGAGGTGCCATTTGCCGGCGTAGCCGGTCTTGTAGCCCTTCCGGCGCAGTACCTCGGCGAAGGTCACGACGTGATCGCCAAGCGGGATGTTGTTGTTCGTGACCGGTGTGTGTTGAGGGTAGAGCCCGCTGATCAGCGAGCCGCGTGAAGGCGAGCAAACCGGCGTGGTGGCATAAAAACTCGTGGCAAGCGCGCCTTTTTTTGCGATCCAGTCGATGTTGGGTGTACTGACGATTTTGCCGCCGTAACAGCCGAGCGTCTTGAAGTGGTGCTCGTCGGTCTGGATGACCAGAACGTTGTAAGATTTGGCCAGTATGAGCGCCTGGCCAATGGTTGTGAAAACGAGAATGAGCAGCAATCGCTTCATGGCGGCGAATCGTGCCGCTTGGTCAAGTGCTTGGCAATGCTCTAGCACCATCAATCAGCAAAGCGAAAGAGGCCAAGGAAGCCGGTGGGGCGCTGTGTCTTGCCATCAAGCGCCAGTTCGCTGAGCACACTCCCCATCACGCTGGCGAACTTGAAGCCGTGCCCGCTGAAGCCACAGGCGAAGTGTACCCGGTCGCTTTCCGGATGGCGGTCGACGATGAAATGCCCGTCTGCCGAGTTGGTGTATTTGCATACCTTGACCGATTGTACCGGACCAAGCGCGTCCGGTATGTAGCGCCGAAGCGGCAGCAGGATTTCCTCCTCGTCTGGCGGGAATATTTCGTCGGTGATTGCGTCGGGAGCCATCGCTTGGCCGGGGTGGTGCCTGGCCAGCTTGAGCCCGTCGCCGCTCATGGGGAAGCCGTAGTAGATTCCGGTGAGATCACCATCGCCGTTGGGGTCGATGTTCCACACGGGAAAGGCACTGGGCTGAAACAACTCCAATCGCTTGGGTTGCACCCAGCCAAGCACTTGTCGCGTGATGGTGAGTTGCAGATCCTGCAGACGCAATAAGCCGCCGGCCCATGCCCCGGCGCAGAGAATCAGCTTGGCCGCGGTGTGCATGCCGCCGGGAGTGCGCACGGTTACACCGCTGCCATCGCTTGTCCAGTCGATGACAGGCTCGTTGGTCAGCAGTTCAGCACCGAGTCGTTGTGCGGCCTGTGCGTAAGTCTCGATGGCCAACTCGGAGAGAAGATAGCCGCCTTCCGGTTCAAGCGCGCCGACCATGCCTTCCGGCAGGTTGAACTGCGGGAACTGCTCCACCAGTTCCGCATGCGTCAGTGTGGAGTAGGGGAGGTTGTGAGTTTCGGAGGCCAGGCGGACGCCGCTGATGGCTTCGCCGTTGGGGAAACCCATGTAAAGCACGCCGGTTTTGTGGAGCAGTTGGGTGTTGGTTTCCTGTTCAATTTCCTCCCAGAGTTGGTACGCATCGCGCAGCAGCGGCACATAATCGGGATGCTCCTGGTAGGTTAGTCGGATGACTCGAGTCTCCCCGTGGTGGGATGAGTTTGTGTTGGGCACCGACTGGCTGTCGATGCCGAGCACCCTCGCGCCGCGTTTGGCCAGATGATAACAGGTCGCCGCTCCCATCGACCCCACACCGACAACGATGACGTCGTAGTGGCTCGGCATGGCAGTTAGCGGGAAGTGTGCTTCAGGAAAAAATCCACAATAGTTTTTGGGTCTTTTAGGCTGTGGGGGTGATGTCCTACTCCGGGTTTGTGGATAACGTCTATCTTGCCGCCGAGCGTCTTGTAGCGTTTTTCGATGATGTCGCTGTTCTCTGCAATTGGCACGACTTCGTCAGCATCTCCGACGACGTGGAGAATCGGGACGCCGGCTTTGGCCAAGGGGGGGAGCTGGTCGATAGGATTGCCTTTGTACGCCAGCGCGTCGGTCTCGGTGAAGTTGTAGGCGGCGAGACATTGTTTCCACGTGCCGGCGCTGCCTTTGCCTCCACCCTTGCCAGCGGGCCAGCTTTTGAAATCGCACACCGGCGCGTCTCCGTAAAGGGCAGCGACTTTGTCAGGATTGCTCGCTGCCCAGTTGTAAATAATCAGTCCACCGCGGCTCATTCCCTCGAGAGCAGCTTTCTTTGAGAATCCATGTTGAGTGATCAAGAATTCGTAAAAGCGATCCCAGCGTTTTATGGCCTTTGGGCTGCCAAATAAGCCGCCGACTTCGCAGTAGACGACATGCCAACCTTTGGACAGCAGCGCCAGATCGGTTTGAGGTTCATGCCCCCAAAAGCGTGCACGCCAAATCCAGGGTTTGCCCTTGGCTGTTTTGCGGGGCTTGACGACGCGGCAGTCAGCATCGCCGATTTTGAAGTCATAACGGGCGTAATCCTGCCACGTGGACTTTTTGCCTGGGAACTCGGTTGCTTGACCAAGCGCTCGGCCAAGCGCCAAGGCGACAAGAAATAAAACGACTTTGTGATTCATAGCTAACTTTTTTCTTTCCCAAGGATTACCACCTGGGTTTTGCGCTTGGCCAAGTCGAGTAACTGCGTCGGTGTGATGAAGCGGGATATGTTCAAAAAGTCCGGTTGTTCCTGGTCCGTCGCCGGATAGTCACTTAGATTGAGCTTGCTGATGTCTTTCTCAAAGAGTGACGCGAGGGTGACGAGGCTGGCGGAGCCGCGGGTGCCCCACAATTCCAGGGGAGCAGCGGCGCAGCGTTCGAGTGTACGAAGGGCGCGAATGCAGCGGCGCACATCCCATACCTGTTGCCCGGCGAGCGTTTGGCCAAGCAGCATGAATCGGCGGCGGGTCTGCGTGAGATGTTTTTCGTTTTGCGTCAACC
>PVBE011872548.1_pt1 | contig 10929 bp, 9 predicted proteins | sample 1631181 | NCBI WGS metagenome assembly PVBE01 (sample SAMN08397723, study PRJNA350692) | Marine metagenome, whole genome shotgun sequencing project. | isolation source: water | place: Pacific Ocean | collected 2012-04 | reverse complement strand
TTCATCTACATTTTTCCCAAGAGCAAGAGCAGAAACAAATGCAGAAGAGAATGAGTCGCCAGCGCCCGTTCTATCAAGTGGTGGTTTCGGGTCTGGATATGGTGGCATAAACCAGGCTTGCCCCTCTGCATCAAGAGCATATGCTCCTTTTGGTCCATCTGTTACAACAGTAATCTTTGGTCCAAGGGCATGAATACCTTCCATGAGCTTTTTTATATCACCCTCGTCAGTCACAAGAATTTTCTGCGCCTCCTGAACATTACAGAAAAATACTTCACTCACTGCATAAATATCCGCAAGTTCGTCTTTTCCAAGTTTTATTTGAAATGTGCCGGGCTGGAATGCAAGTTTAATTTTAGGATTTTCTTTAAGCCAAGTTGCGAGTTCGTGGTGGTATGGAACTGAATTTTCTCCTGTTGAGCTTAGATAAAGCCACCCCTCATCTCCCATGTCAGGTATTTTATACTCAAATTCTTCATGCTTAATAAGTATGGTTCGCTCATCCTCATACCAAAGCACATAGTGATAATTAGTATGTTTTCCGTCGTGTGCCTCTATTAGCTCTGTCGATATCCCCTCTGCTTGTAGTTTTTCTAAACATTTTTTCCCACCTTCATCGTTTCCTATATTTGTATATGGTGCTGAATTAAGTCCAAGTCGGTGTGCAGAAACAGCTGCATTGGTACTATTACCTACAGCGAGCACTTCTGTTACAGATTCATAAGGAATTTTGGCTCCAAAGTCTACGCACAGCTGGCAGTTTTCTTTATTTATGTCGCAATGTACTGAAGCGTCTTTAAGACGAATAAAAGCATCTGTTGTAATGTCTCCAATTGATACAAAATCGTATTTTTTCATTTATTTGAATTTCAGTAATTAATTACTGAATTAATTATATGATTAATACTATACATTATTGCGCACAGTATACCTTTTTTTCGATATGCCTAATACGATATACTAGTGAACATGTTGAAACTTAAAGAATCTATACAAAAAGCAGAAGATGCACATATAGCTATTGGCCATTTTAACTTCTCAAACCTCGCTGCGTTAAATGGCATGTTTTCTGCCGCAAAAGAGCTTAATGTTCCAATAATTGCAGGTACTTCAGAGGGTGAGCGGGAATACGTTGGGGTTCGTGAGTCTGTAGCTCTTGTGAAAAGTCTTAGAGAGGAATTTGATTATCCAATCTTTTTAAATGCAGACCACACATACTCAATAGAAAAAATTAAAGAGGCAGTAAGTGCCGGGTATGACGCGGTAATTTTTGATGGAGCAAAGCTTCCATATGAGGAAAATTTAAGAAAAACTAAAGAGGCAGTAATTGAAGCTAAAAATATTAATCCAGATATCATCGTTGAGGCAGAACTTGGTTATATTGGCACGTCTAGCAAACTCCTTGATGAAGTTCCGGAGGGGGCAAGTGTAGACTCAGGAACTCTTACAACTCCAGAGCATGCAGAATATTTTGTAAAAGAAACTGGAATCGATTTATTTGCGCCAGCGGTTGGGAACTTACATGGAATGCTTAAACATGCAAAAAACCCACACCTAGATATTGAAAGAATTAAAAATATAAGAGAAAAGGCTGGTATACCACTTGTACTTCATGGAGGGTCGGGTATAAGTGACGACGATTTCAGGGAAGCTATAAAGGCGGGGATTTCTGTTATACATATAAATACCGAAATTCGTATTGCCTTTAAGGAGGGGCTAGTTAAGGAACTTCACGACCACCCAGATGAAATAGCACCTTACAAGTATTTAAAAATGCCAAAAGAAGCACTTAAAGAAGTGGTCAAAGACAGGTTGAAATTATTTAACTTTATATAAATCTAATAAATAAGTATGAGTAAAATTTACGTAACACGAATGATTCCAGAAGCTGGAATCGAAAAATTGAAGAAAGAAGGACACGAGGTAGATATAAATCCAGACGACAGAGTATTAAGTAAGGAGGAGCTTATTAAGGCATTAAAGAATAAGGAATACGATGCTGTGCTTTGTCTTCTTACGGATAAAATTGATACAGATGTATTTGAAGCAGCAGGTGCCCAATGTAAAGTTTTTGCCAACTATGCAGTTGGTTACGACAATATCGATTTAGACGCAGCAGCAGAGAAAAATATTTTGATTTCAAACACTCCTGGGGTTTTGTCTGAAACTGTTGCTGAACATACTTTTGCATTGATGCTTGCAATAAGTCATAGAATTGCTGAAGCAGATAAATATACAAAAGCAGGTGCGTACAAGGGCTGGGCACCAAAACTTCTTCTTGGAAATGATTTGTCGGGTAAAGTATTTGGAGTTGTTGGATTAGGACGTATTGGCTCTTTAGTAGCAAAGCATGCAAAATTCGGATTTAATGCGCAGGTGCTCTATTACGACTTAAATAGAAATGAAGAATTTGAGAAAGAAACAGGAGCCGAGTACAAAGAAAGCGTTGATGAACTTCTTAAGGAGGCAGATTATGTGTCTGTTCATGTACCACTTTTAGACTCTACAAAACATCTAATAAACAAAGAACGCCTATCTTTAATGAAAAATTCAGCATATTTGGTGAACACTTCAAGAGGGCCGGTAATTGATGAAGAAGCCCTCGTAGACGCCCTTGAAAGCAATCAAATTAAGGGTGCAGCACTTGATGTGTTCGAAAATGAACCAGAGCTAGCACAAGGGCTAGCCGAATTAGATAATGTAATCCTAACCCCGCATATTGCCTCTGGCACAGAAGAAACAAGGGGTAAAATGAGCGAAATGGCGGCAGATAATATTCTTGCCGTTCTCTCTGGTGGGCAGCCCCCTCAACTTGTAGTGAAGAAATAAATAGGGTATAGTACCTGTCAATGTCAGTTTTAAGTGCAGAAAAAAGAGAGGTTTTTAGGCGTAAATTAGCGGGTGCCCGTAAAGATGGTAAATTACCGGCTGTTATGTATGGCCCAAAAGAAGAAACCTCTTCAATATTTGTTAATGCGCGTGAATTTACAAAGGTGCTTAAGGAAGCAGGAGAAACAACTGTTATCTCACTGAAGCTCCCAGAGGGAGCGAAAGATGTTCTTATTCACAGTATAGATCTTGATCCTGTAAAAGATGTACCGGTACATGTGGATTTTTATGCAATTGATAAAACTAAGAAAATTACAGTAAGTGTACCCCTTGAATTTGTTGGTGTTTCAAACGCAGTAAAATCTCTTGGAGGTACTTTAGTAAAAGTCTTGCATGAAATAGAAGTTGAAGCACTTCCAAACGAAATTCCTCACGAAATAGAAATAAATATTGAGCTTTTGTCTGATCTAGACAGCAAGATTACAATCGCTGATATAAAACTTCCAGAAGGAGTTAGTCCAACACATGGAAAAGAAGAAACCATCGCAAATATTACTGTCGCGAAAGAGGAAGAAGAAGAGGAGGTGGCCGCCCCAGACCTTTCAGAAATCGAGGTAGAGAAAAAGGGCAAGAAAGAAGATGAAGAAGCTGAGGAAAAAGAAGGAGAAAAACCAGCTGAGTAGCAATTTTCAAATTACGGTATAATAGTAGCGTCCTCGTTTTAGGACGCTATGTTTATTTTTGGGAAAAAAGAAAAAGCAGTAATAACAAGCATCTGTTTTTGTATGCTTATTGGTGTTTGGTTACCAGTGGTAGCAACCGCACAAGACAGCGGTAGCGTAGATGCTCGTAAGGCAGAACTTGAACGAGAGCTTGCTGAGCTAGAATCGCAAATACAAGTTCAGAGAGGGTTTTTGTCTGAACAACAAGAAGAATCCACAAGCTTAAAAAGAGACATTTCTATACTTGAAGCTCAAATACGCAAAGCCAAGTTAGAAATCAGGGCTCGCGATATTGAAATAGGAAATTTAGGTGAAGAAATAGTAGAGAAAAATGTAAAAATAATCGAGCTCGACGTAAAGTATGGGCGTGAGAAAGATTCACTTATAAAAATAATACAGAAAACAAGAGAGCTCGATTCGATTTCGCTTATTATGGTCGCCTTTGCGAATGAGTCTATATCTGACTTTTTCCAAGATCTTGATGATTATGAAGTTTTACAAGGAAGTCTGCAGAGTTCCTTTGCAAATATTAGAGAAACGCGTACCGAGACTGAGAATAAAAAAAATGAACTAGAAGATAGGCAGTATAGTCAACGAGAACTTCGTTCAATTCAGGTTAGTGAAAAATCAAAAATAGAATCAAATGAGGATGAAAAGCAACGCCTTCTCACAATTTCTGAAGGAGATGAAGATCGATACAAAGAAATAATAAGTGGACAAGAAAAAACAGCTGCACAAATACGTGCCGAACTCTTTACTTTGCGTGGTTCTGCAGCAATTCCATTTGGTGAGGCGCTAGATTATGCAAATTTCGCCTCTGGTAAGACAGGAGTTAGGCCGGCACTTATTTTGGCCATACTAGCAGAAGAGTCTAATTTGGGTGAGAATGTTGGGACAGGTACATGGACGGTAGATATGCATCCTGACCGAGACAAACCAGTATTTGAAGCAATTACTAGAGAGCTTGGGCTCGATCCAAATCAACTTCCTGTTTCTAAAAAACCATGGTACGGGTGGGGAGGGGCAATGGGTCCTGCACAGTTTATTCCATCAACATGGGTTTGTTATGGAGGATTTATAAATACCAATTCTGGTGACTGTAATAATTTAAAACGAGACTTTGTGTGGAACGATTTTTGGCAAGGTCCGTGGAAGTATGTGGCGAACGAAGATAGAGTACGAAATCTTTTGGAAAAGCAAAGTGCAACAAATCCTTGGATACCAAAAGACGCTATTATGGCATCCGCACTTCTAATGAAAGAAAATGGTGCAAGCGCAGGAACATACGAAGCAGAACGTTTGGCTGCTCTTCGGTACTTTGCCGGCTGGGCAAATGCTCGAAAGGCCGCTTATGCATTTTATGGAGACGATGTTATGGGTCTTGCTTCCAAATACCAAAATCTTATTAACCAGCTTGGTGGATAGAAAATACTTGACAAAGAGCATCAATATGGTACAATATAAACAGAAGTTAACCGCTCTTGTCTAAAAGGAGACATCAAGTGAGCGACGAATCGCAAGTTCTGGAATGGAAAAAAGGTTGTATCAAGCTGGTCGAAGGAACCGGCGCAAATCTCCCTGAGAGACTTTTCACCGACGGGCTCGAAGGCGAGTACGCCATTCCGCCGCAGGAGAGGACGCGTTTCTACTTCAACTACGATGAGGATGGCAGGGGGAGAACTCTTCTGACCTCGGCCGTGCTCTGGGTGGAGGGGCACAAGAGCCAAGAAGGTGTCTTGGTGTTCCGGACCCGCAACAGCACCTATCATCTCATCGAGACGGAAGGAGCCGCCTAATCCGCGGAACAAGGGTCCTCACATTCATTTGTGAGGACCCTTTCCATTTTATATTGCAAAAGGTGCGTACCTTTGGTATAGTTTTGCCACAAATCATGAAGAAAGGAATACATCCAGAAAATTTTAGAGACATCATATTTCACGATAATACCAGTGGTGAACGGTTTTTAATTAGCTCAACTGTTGAATCTGATGAAAAAGATACATGGACAGACGGCAAAGAATACCCACTTTTTAAGGTAGAAATTTCAAGCGGTTCACACCCATTCTTTACTGGAAAGCAAACTGTGGTAGATACAGCAGGTAGAGTACAGAAATTTAAAACCAGAATGAAAAAGGCAAGTTCAAAAGCAGATCTTGAGATGAAAAAAAAGGCAAAAGAATCTGCAAAATCTAAGAAAATTGCCGCAAACAAAAAAACCAAGACAAGCAAAAAGTCTTAACTCAAGCTATCAATATATATACCAGATGCTTTTTTCTGGTGTATTATTTATATTATGGATTTAGAAAAATTTAGAAAAAATCATAAAACAGCATATTTGGCTGACGAATACAGTAGGCTTTTAAAGAGTGAAGAAGAAACCAAAGCCCTTATTGAGTCAGATCCTGAAATAGCAGAAATGGCAGAAGGAGACCTTTCTCAGATAGAAAAACAAAAGGAAATGGTCGGGAAGCAAATGGAAGACATCCTTCTAAAAGATACAGAAGAGAAAGCCGAACCAAAAGAAGTCATTATGGAAATTAGGGCAGGAGCCGGAGGAGAAGAGGCCAGTATTTTTGCTATGGACCTTCAGGAAATGTATGCGCGATACGCAGAAAACAAAAAATGGAATGTAACTATGCTCGATAAGTCAGAGAGTGAGTCAGGTGGGTACAAAGAAGTCTCCTTTTCAATCACAGGAAAGGGAATGTACAAAGCACTTCAATATGAAATGGGAGTCCATAGAGTTCAGAGAATTCCAGCAACTGAAAAACAAGGAAGGATACATACATCAACCGCATCAGTTGCAGTTTTACCTGTCAGGGAACATCAAGAGACACAAATAGCAGAGGGCGACTTAGAGATTACTTTTGCACGTTCCGGTGGCGCAGGGGGGCAGAATGTTAATAAGGTAGAAACAGCAGTAAGATTGCTCCATAAACCAACTGGTATTGTTGTAAAATGCACCAGCGAACGCTCACAGTTAAAAAACAGAAATAAGGCGATGGATATTTTGCTTGCAAAAATTACAGAACTTGAAGACGAAAAACGGGCAAAAGAGGAAGGAGATGAGCGTAAGGGCCAGATAGGCACAGGGGATCGCTCAGAGAAAATTAGAACATATAATATTCTCCAAGACAGAGTAACAGATCACAGAATACAGAAATCGTGGCACAATATTGAAAGTATTTTCGCAGGCAATATCGACCCTATTATTGAGGCTCTTGGTGAGGCCGAGCAAGTATAAATAAAATGCTTTCGTATCTAGATTTCAAAAAAAAATTCAATATTCAATTAAAAAAGTATATTGACAGTGAACTTCTATTGATTGAAAAATCAATTAAAGACCCATTTGTTCAAAAAGATGTTCTTTCATATGCAAAAAAGTTTAGTCGTGGAGGGAAAAGGTTGCGTCCATATGTAACATATCTAGCTTTTCATATGTGTAAGGGTAAGAGTATTGCTGGGGTATTTGATGTGTGTGTATCGCTTGAGCTTTTACATATGTCATGTCTTATACATGATGATATTATGGATAATGCCAAAACTCGACACAACATGCTCACTGCTTATTTTTATGTAAAGAACAACATAATAAAACGTAAGGATTCAGTTGGTGATATAGAACATACAGCACTGTCTCAGTCTATTTTACTTGGCGATCTTTTTTATGCATTTTCCTTAAAAAAGCTTTTACATGTAAGAAAAATTTCTCAAAGAAAGACTGATAGAATAGGAGATGTTTATGCAAATATGGTTGCACAAACCATTGCCGGACAGATGATGGATATTAATCACACCAGTCGCAAAAGAGTCAAAGATGAACTCATTACAATTAAAAATATTTTAAAAACTGCGAATTATTCATTTTCGAAACCCATTCTTATTGGTGGAATTCTTGCAGGAAAAAAAAAACAAATTGCTCCGTTTGCTCATGCATTTGGTAGGCATGTAGGACTCGCATTTCAAGCACAAGACGATTTATTAGATATCTCTGATTCTTCAAAGATTGCAGGAAAGGATACACTGAAAGATGTCGCACAAGGCGAGCACACAATTTTTACACAGTATATATTTAAAAATGGAACCACTACTCAAAAAAAGAAACTAGCAAGTCTTATGGGGTCTGGACACGTATCTCTAAGAAATAAGAAAGAGCTTAAGAATATATATCAAGAGTCTGGCGCATTTGAATTTGGTAAGTCATATATAAGCACATCTATTAAAAGAGCGCGTATACTACTTAACACTTTGCCTAGAAAAACATTTTCTATTGAGGTTATGGAACCATTACTCGAAGAACTAGAAAAAAGAATATGAATCAATTTGTAAATAAAATTATGCATAGTCAGTACACACTAGCTGTCCTGTTCATTGTTTTATATACACTTTCGCAAGCGCCATTCATGTTTGAGTTTTTACGGTGGTTTGCACTTGTTCCACTTATTTTTGTCTCTGTTGATAAAAGGCTGTCAATAAAAAAAAGCATAAATGTAGTGTGGTTTGGTGTCTTTGGAATATTACTTATACAATACATATTTTTTCTTGACCTGCTTCCACTTGATTGGTTGGGTGTGTCAAATCTGATAATAGGTTTTTTTGTTGTACTTACTTTATGGTTAATTTATACATTTTTACTTTCAATACCTGGTACGCTCCTTGCTTTGGGTAGATATTCACCATTTCTATTTCCATTCCTTTGGGTTCTAAACGAATATTTACGTTCATTTTTTTATTCAATTGTTGCCTTGGGGCCTGTGTCATCAGTTGGAGAACATTTTTCATATAGTTTTCTTGCTTATAGTTCATACACAAGCGATATACTTCTCTATATTGCTCCATATTTTGGTGCGTATGGATTATCTTTTATTATTGCTTCTGGTAATGTCGTCGTATATTTTCTTATACGGAAATTTTTTATTGAAAAAAGAGTTAATGCAATAACAACACTTTTATCGTTTTCTACACTTATTTTTATTGTTGTTGTAGAAATTATACCCATACCTTATGTCCCAGAAGGTGAAAAACAATTAAATGTTCTGTCCATGCAAGCAGATGATATACCATTATTTATATATGATGGAAAGTATTATAAAGAGACGTCTGAGAAATATTACGATTAAATAAAGAATGGGCTGGAAGAGTACCCAGACACAGATGTTGTGTTGTTGCCAGAAGGGACACGATTTCTAACCACTCTGTCTCAGTTACGTGGCGTGAGTCAGAAAGATATAGCAATAGATGTCTTAGGTACGGACAAATATCGCGTAATTGTTTTTGGTAGTTACGAGACATTAGAGGGTGAATATAGAGCGCTTACATTAATACAATCAAACGACATAAACGAAGATGTTATTACAATTCATAAAAATATTCTTATGCCGATAGGCGAATACCAGCCATATATAATGAATTCTGGTGCTTATCTGCTTGGCGGTGGAAGATGGAGTGATTTGGTGAATGAAGTGCATGCCGTTGGTGAGCCTCTTGAAGAAAAGAAAATTGCATACACTCCATTAGCCAATTTTTCAATAGTTGAATGTTCTGAGATTCTTTCATCTAATTCATATAATAATATCTCTGAAGCAGATGTTATATTTCATCAGCAACGCCTTTCAATTTTTCACGGTAAATTAAAGACGTTTAAACATATACTTTCCATCTCACAATTAAGAGCGGCTATTGCAAGAAAACCTGTCGTTGGCTCCGTTGATGGAAGCGGTTTCTCTTATTCTATAAATCCATATGGAAAAATTATAGATATAGGCGAACAAGGAGACTCCTTTATTTATACAGAACTAACTATATAACATTAATATGCAACACTTGAGTACAGGATATAAATACACTGAAAGACTTCTCTTTTTTCTTGTGACTGTGACCTTGTTTGCTTTTCTAAGTAATTCTCAGATAGTGACAGTTTTTATATTATTGGGCTTGCCACACTTTATGCTTTCATATGTATATCAGTTAAGAGCTGGGAAACATTCAATATTAAAAATATTTTTGCACAGTGCAATACTTCTTGCTCTACTTATACTTTATAGGCATGAATATTTCGGTATTTTATTTAGTGCTGCAGCAATTTCATTCATTTTTCACTTTTTGTTAGATGAACGATTTTTGTTTAAGGGTCATGAGCTCCCAAATTTTATTCTTGAAGCGGGTCCAATTATTGTTATCTATAGTGGGTATATATTAAGCGCCCTTATTGGAAAGTGGTTTATTGTTCCTACTCTTCTTATTACTTTTGTCTTATTACTTTTGTACCTTTTCTTCATTTTGATGAAGAAGGTAAAAATTAACGAAGTATCTATATATTTTTTGTGTGGTTTCCTTGTCCTTTTAGGAGTCATATGGCTCAATCCAACTATTTCTCCAGTTCGTTTGTTTGGGTTTGTAATTATATTTCATTTTATTAATTGGTACATTTTCTTTCTTCATAAATTTCGTGAACATAAACAAGTATTAAATACATATATAAAAGACGTAGTAGTTGCGAACTTATTAATTCTATCTATATACATAATCTCGCTTTTAGGTGAAAGTATTCTACATATCACTTTAGGTATTATATTTTTACCCTGGGTCTATTATATTGTTGCGGCTATGCATATCGTTTCATCCGTTCGTGCAGCCGATTATAGTACCATTTTGTCCATTGAATAAGGCCTGATATACTGGCCCGTATGAGAAATTATCCATGGATAAAAAGCCTGCACACCCAAACTCAAAAGGAGATGTATGTCCCTATGGATATGAAGAAATGGCCTAAATCATGGCTCACCGTTGAATATAAACAATATAAAAGGAGACATCAATTTAAATTGCCAGAACCCGAGGAGATTTCTGCACCTTTTTCCAGTATCTTAAAAAATCGTGTATCTTGTAGAAAATACGACTCATCTAAAGAGGTTACGAGTAAGGAGTTGTCAAATCTATTGTATTGGTCTTGTGGACAAAAAAATATAGGCATTACAAACAATACACAAGATCAATCGCGCATGTATCCCTCTGGTGGTGCAAGGTACCCACTTGAGCTGTACTTTGCTTTTATAGGAAATTCTGAAATTCCACAAGGTGTTTATCACTACAATGTTTTAAACCATTCTATTGAGCAAGTGTTTGAATCGGAGGGAGAAAAAGAATTGCGCAATATTCCAACATATCCATTTGCAGTTGATGCACAAATCTCTCTTTATATAAGTGCAATCTTTGAACGAAGTATGCACAAATATAGGGAACGAGGGTATAGGTTTATTATGCTTGAGGTTGGTATTATGCTCGAAAATCTATATCTTGTAAGTACAGCTCTCGGGCTTGGGTCTTGTGCCTTGGGGACAAATAAGGATACACAAATAGATGCCGTATTAGACTTAGA
>PVBE011682531.1_pt1 | contig 10929 bp, 13 predicted proteins | sample 1631181 | NCBI WGS metagenome assembly PVBE01 (sample SAMN08397723, study PRJNA350692) | Marine metagenome, whole genome shotgun sequencing project. | isolation source: water | place: Pacific Ocean | collected 2012-04 | reverse complement strand
CCGATCAATGTCATCATGGGAATAATTGATCTTCGCATTCTTATTGAACACTCCTTTGGTGCCCACAAAGAACTGGTTATTCTCAGGGTTAATTCCTGCGAAGATGGCTGGGGCGCCATCCCACTTCACCGTCACATTAACGCTGGATTTTGCATTTCCAGCGAGCATATCTCTTAGGGATTGAAGGAAGTTAATTGCTCCCCGCGTTCCCACTATACCATTATTTAGAACCTCATCTTCTAGATGTTCTAAATGTAAATTCTTCTCTTCTGTGAGGAATCCATCAAATGTGAACATTACCGCTTCATCCTACTAATTGTTCCCTCAAGTGATTCGTATTGGGGTTTAATTTTACCCCTTTCTCCCTTTTGAGCTTTTCCATCAACTTTACTCATAATACAGTTTCGCATATCATCTCCAAATCCACTAGCAACTTTCTGTGAAGTTCCAGCAGTTCTCCAAGTATCTAATGCTAAAGTTCTTTCTTGACCTTCATCTTGAATAAGAATGTTACCATTTGACTGATCTACTCTACACCTTTTTCTTAAATGGTCTTTCAATGCTTCTTTACCTTTTTTATCACTAACATCACCTTTAAATCCCGCCTGTTCAGCTAGACATCCTCTAACTTGACTTGGTTGTGCTCCCCGAATACCCATCTGAACAATCATTTTCTTATCACCACCATCAATGTAGGTATTAAAATGCATTGCATCCATAACTGTATCAACATAACCTTGAGCATGAGGGCCATTATCTTCGCCAGGTTTCTTAGGCCCACCATCTGCTTTTATAATATTGTCTACTACATTCTGGTGAGCAGTAGTTACAGCATCTTTTTCTGATTGTTTTATATCAATACTTGTTTGTACAGATTTACTACTATAATCTATATTAGGATGTTTACCTTGAAAATTCTTTGTTCTGGTAAACTCACCCATTTTTGTCCAAACTTTTCCATAAGGTTCATAGGCTGGTTTAGCACCTTCCGCTATCAATACTTTACTGTGTGCTTGCATCGCCTGTAGTTTTTCTTTTGTTGATAGTTTGGATGGATCTTTCCCCTTACTTTGAACAAATTCTTGAAATTTTTTGTTACTATCCAATTTATCCATATATTTTTTCATCTCAGGGGTATCACAAATTTCTATTACAGAATTATCAATTTTTATATCATTACCTTTTTTGACTGCAGACATCTTAGTATCACTAACTTGTTCAATACCATCTTCAATTGCAGTGGTTACTTTTTGTGCTACTTCTTTACCCTGTCTCTGTTCAATCAGTTCAAATCTTTTTTTAGGAGTTGTATTATTCTGTGGATCTCTTAAATCACTTCCCTTTTTATTAGAAACTGAAACTATATGGGTTCTACCTTTTGAATCTTGTCCGACAACATAAGTATCGTGATATTCTCTAAAATGTTGAAATTCATCTAATTCATTTTGATAATACTTTTTATCTTCTCCTGATGCACTATCAATTTTCTTTTGTAAATCACTTGCAACCTTATCATCAATTTCTTTTTCGGACTGCATTGTAGTCATTGCTTTAGAAATATCCATATCGGTATCTTCTTTCAGAATTTTTCTTGTAGCTAATGCACCATCATATCCAGTTCTCATCCATTCTTTATATGCTTCTTCATCCCCATTAAATCCAGCTTTACCAGATTTATAAAATACAGAATCTTTTATACCTTTAATTCTTTCTAATTCTTGGTCAGCAAAAACTTCGCGAGTTCCTGCATATTCAAGTCCTTCATCTGAATCTGGATCAAGACCTATTGAACGTAATTCATCTTGTTCATATTTTGATAGTTTACCTTTAATATCTTTTTTCGCATCATCAATCCGATCTCTATTTTGTTTTTTGAAATCTTGAACATCAAGAGTATTCATAGCATTACAATATCGTGCTTCACCTTGACTCGCAACAGGGCCACCAGCTCCAGCAATACCCATATCTCTTTGATTCTCTAATTCTGTTTGAGAATCGTTTATACCCTCAATAGATTCGGGCCGGGATCTTTCACTTGATTTCTTTGGTTTTTCCTTTTTTGGTTCTTCATCACCACCTTTATCTCCACCAACAGCTACCAATTTACCACCAACAGACTTAGCTACAGTTTTACCACCCTTCTCTTTTGCATAAGCACCTCCACCTTTACTTACCAGACCTGCTTTTTTAGCTGCATCAGAGGCCTCTGATTCGCTCAAAGATTCAAGTATTTTTCTATAAATTCCCATTCTAACTCCAAAAAAGGTTACAACTTTCTCCGAATATTTATAATCATCCAGCTCTTGGGGTGGGCGGATCTGGCTCTGGTTTATTCTTTATGGTCTTATATGTGGATATGAAAACGTGTTCTTCCAGTTCATGCCAACCTTCACAAGTGTCATCAGCCATGATAGCACCATGTAAATTACCAAATTGGTCTTCTAGGACATACATAGGTTCATTTCCGTATGTAATGGCCTTATCTGTAATGAACAAACAATGGGCCATGATTCCAAGCTCTGGATAGATGTAATATCCGCCAGGCTCAAAAGCCATGATAGGTGGGGGGAGAGGTGGTTTTTTCTCTTTTCTGTAATCTTCTAAATTTACAACATTAGTCAACTGGTTCGCCTGTTACGCTTAAAGGAAATTCATGTTCTTTAGCAAGTTGTAATACATCAGAAATTTTGGTTTCAGCTGTCTGAAAATCATAAATTCCAACTATAGCTTTTCCTGCTTTATGTACTTCAAATGTCAAGGAATTTGCCTCTACTTCAGACCTATTGAAAATTTCCATAATAGTCCATGCAACAAACTCCATTGGTGTATAATCATCATTATGATAAATCACCTTAAAAGATTTGGGTGGTTTTGCTTTAAATTTTATTCTTTTAGGAGGCCTGTCTTTGACCTGAGCTCCCTTTCCTTGATGTTCATCTTCAAACATTGTCTGTATTAATAGTTAATTTTTCAGGAGCCCCTGACATTGGTGCAGGAGGTGGAGCCTGTTGTTGCATTTGTTGCTGCTGTTTTTGCATAGTTTGCCATTCATCCCTACTGATAAAATCAGCATTAAATGACATACTTCTTCTTTCGTAATCTCCATCAGTTTTAAATGGCCATACACAATGTTGTAAATGAGCAGGAAATACGAAAAAATCACCAACTGTTGGTTTATGTTTAATAATATTACGAGTGAGTCTATTATTACTCTTACACCCACCAATAAAGGTAATACATCCATCATCCGCACGATCTGGTTTTGTAGATGGTAAAAACTCAGGTACTTTAAGATACATTACAGTAGAGATTGCACATTCGGTGTGTATATGTACTGGATTATACTCACCTGGCCATTGACTAATAAGCCATGCACTCTTCATTTGAGTCATCCATTCTTCTTTGTCTATTAAGTGCGAGTCTGCCATAGTAGCTTGTTGTTTCATACACATTTTAACATATTCCCCAACAATATTCATTAAGAACGTAAAAATATCACCACTTGTACCAAGCTTATAATTCTGCATCATTTCATGAGGAACTAGTGGTTCATCTTGAATCTGACCTGCAAGATTATGACCCCAATTTGCACGTTCTGGATCTTGAAGAACTTTATCTGAAATTTCAAGCATACCTTCCAAAACTGGATCTGGAAGTTTTGTTCTTAATAGAACATCAGACCAAGGCTGTATCATTTCAATTTCAAGACTTAAATTTGGATCGTTTGGAGTTCCAGTACCTTTAGCCTTTTTATTTTGTTTTTCTTGCATTCTTCTTTGTGCTCTATTCATAATCAAATCCTGAGAAATCTCGTTTTTTAAATTTACCACCAGTTGCCACATCAAAAGCTGGTGTATCATTGTCTTGGCCATTATCGACCAATTCATCTTGAGCTGATTGATCTACATCAAACAATCTCATCTTATTTCTATTTATGCCGACAACAAATTTCTTATTTACAGTTGGATCATTATACCGATTTTTCAACTGTTTGACCATTATTTGTCCGAGTTCTTCCATTTGTTCTGTAGATATAATTGCAAACATAAGATCCGCCGTAGCAGGTAGTCCGAAAGATTCGCTTGTGTCTTCCAAACCAACATCTGTATTGGAGTACCCCGATCTGGTTGTTTGAGTCGCTGATACGATTGGGATCTTATTTTCCACAGCCATTCCCCTAAGCTCCTCAGCAATGGATTTGATATATGTGTACGAATTGACATTAGCTCCCGCTTTTATTCTAGAAGAAGTACATATATTCAAATAATCAACAAATATAATATCTGGAACGAATGATCGTTTCAAATTCAATTCATTCAACAATGCACGAAAATGGTTCACATTTGCAGATGCAGTTGGGTACTCCTTAACTATCAGTTTACCTTTAGTTGTTTTCCTTAAATTTTCCATTCTCTTATCGTACATACTCTTTGAAAGAGCATGTAGATCATCAACTCCAATGTCGAGTAAATTTGCGTCAATTCTTTCAGCAATCTTTTCTTCTGCCATCTCCAATGTAATATAAAGTACATTTTGGTTTTGAGATAAACAAGAAGATGCAACATGACACATAAAAAGGGATTTACCAACTCCTGTTCCAGCAAGACAAATGTTTAATGTCTTTTGTGGTAATCCCCCCTTTGTGATCTTGTTGAAGTATTCCAAGTCAAACGGAATACGTTCTTCCACACGATGATAAAAATCAAAACGATCATCGCTGTCATCAAGATAGTCATGGCCGACATGAGGATCAAAGCTAACAGACAAGGCATCACTAAGAATGTCAGGAATAATCCCCTTATCGTTTGAAGACTTTGTATCATCCAAGATGCCGATGGATTCGACCACTGCGTTGTATATCGCCTTGTCTTGGCAGAACTTTTCTGTTGTATCAAGTAACCAGTTGAGGTCTGTGTACTCTTCTGTTTCTTTGGAAATGTCATCCAATAACTCCATTGCTTCTTTGAACTCTTCCTCGTTGATTTTCACTTCTTGAAGTTCAATAGACAAAGCTTCCTTTGAAGGAAGAGAGTTATACTTACTTACAAATTCATGTACAGAATTGTAAATAATCTTATCAGCATTATTTGTAAAATAATCATTTTTTAAGAAAGGTAGTACTTTCCTTGTGAATTCTTCATTCTGTAGAAGATTCTTCAGTATCGCCGATTCTGTTCTCATATTTTTCTGCTTGTTCCCATAATAATTCAATTATTGCTTCACCAATGTTCTTTTCAAAAATTTCACCTTCCTCATCAGTAATATTTCTTTCACCGATTCCGCCTGGTGCCATTACTATATCGTATTCATAATCACAATCAACCGACCCATCATCATTCAATTTTTCTTTTAGACTAAAGTTTTTATATTTGATTATTACATGATGAAACGGGCCATCTAGTATTTGAATACAAAGATTTTTATCGTTTGGATCTTCTGGATTTTGACAGACCCGAAACCACCTATCCCTCAGTTTCAGCTTCGGTATCTTCGGTGCCAAGTTCGGCATCATCACCCTTTCCATAAGAAAATTCTTGATCAGCTACTTCATCAAGTTTAGTTAAAAGTTCAGTTGTAAAATGTTTTTCTGGATCACTCAAAATTTGTTTACCATATAATTTTGATCCATCAGGCATTTCATAACGAGTTGCTACTTTCTTTATTATACCATACTTTTCAGCTAATTCAAGCAGTCCGTAATACCGACTTAATCCTTCGTCATAGGTTAAAAGAACATCAATTCTTTTGTTTTCCTTAGTCAATCTAGATTTGAAATTTTTACAATGAATAATATTTCCAACAACATCTGTTCCCACCTTTTCTTTTCTCTTGGATAGAAACACAATATTAGATGCTGCATACTGTAGACCAGAACCACCACCCATTACATCTTGTGGAAACATAGTTCCAACTTGTTTGTAAGTATGATTGGTCACCAGTAATGGAATACCCGCTTTAGCAAGTTTAAGTGTTAAGACTCTAAATGCACCTTTAACAATTCGTGCCTTGGTCATATCTACTTTGTCTGCACCTTCCGATACATCCCCAACTTCCTTTGCCGTTGACAACATTCCAAGACTATCAAGACATAAGAGTAAAGGTTTACCTTCACCATTCTCCAAATGTTTGTCTACTACCTTTGAACATTGTGTTGCAAATTCTTGAATCGTGGCCACAGGAAATTGTACAAATCTTTTTGTATCAATATTTCTTTCCTCGACCATCTCAGGAGTCATCGCGGACTCAGACTCAAAGTAAAGAACACCACCGCTAGGATTGTCTGTAAGAAACTGTTTGCAAAGACCAAGTAGAAAAAATGTCTTTCCTGTAGCAGACTCACCTGCGAAGGCGGTAATTTTGTTGGATGGCAGACCTTTATGTATACTGCCAGAGAGAAGCCCATTAAGAATATAAGAGCCTGTGTCAATGTACTCATTTACGTTTCCTAACATTCCATCTGCAACTTTGGAAGCATATTGGTTTCCTGTTGCACTAATTAATTCATCTAAAAAATCAGCCATGTACTAAAATCTTTCCTTTATCGCCTAGCCTACTGGCTAGTTCATGTTCACACATATCTCTCAGACATACAATGTCTTCAAGTTCCATTTTCTTAACATGCTCTAGATGGACTTCAATATGTCCAGATATATCAAGAGCTCTTTCCTTTGGCATCATACCTAATATGCCAGGAGCATCAGATTTTCTATGTACACCTTCATACATAACCACCTGACCAACATTAGCTCTAGTACCATAATGAGCGTTTAAATACTCTTTTGAGTAAGTTATAGTTTCTGTATTTTTATCCATTAGATTTCCTCCTTTGTAGTTCAGCTAAAACTCTCAGACCTTCTTGATTGAGTGCAACCCTATCAGAATAATCTTCAGACCTATTTCTACGATCCATAAGGTCTTCATATAAATCTCGTAGGTCTTCATCTAACCAACCACCATAATCTATATCATCTGTAACATTCATAATAGTTCTATTGTAACATGAGTTGGTAAATTGTCAAGCAAAGAAATCCATAATGGTAGACCTTCTCTCATGATCCCAGCCAATAGTATCCAAGATACCTCTCATTGGATCTAGAAAGGATTTCTGAAATTGTCTATCATAATCTATGTAGTCTTCTAGATTAAATTCTTTAGGAAGTTCCCCCAACATAGCAATTGCAGAATCACCAGTTGGATTTGGTTCTTTAAGATAAGTATATTTAATTTTCTCACCCTCTTGAATCTTTGGATACTTCTTGATAAGTTTATTCTTTTCCAACATCATATTATAAATCAAAGACCCCTTAACATGAAGTGGTGTAGATTTACGATATATTGTAGCAGAATCCCGATACTTAGCAAGACCCTTTACTGATCTTGGAAATGATACTTCTTCTGGAGCGAGGTCATTGAATTGTTTTCGATAGTTCTCAATGAAGTTAATAACATCATCTTCAGTTCCATTTACTACAATCTTAAAAGCCTCCTTCAAGGCATTCCTCACAGACTCAGGGGTTGAGGACTTAACAGCCTCAATCCCCATAATCTTTAATTTTGGTTTTTCATACTGAACACCTTCTGAGTTATGAACATTCAGAATGTAATGTTTCTTTGCAGTCCAGATTCCCACATCAGCAAGAACCTCACGTTTCATTACCATCTTCTGTTGGAATGCATGAACGTATTCAGCTAGTTCTTCGTAACACTTCTCAATAACACCCTCTATCTTACCTTCACAAACTCCATCCATGAATTTGATAGTCTTGTCTGTATCTTCTAATTTTACTATCTCGACAAGAGAACTAAGGTCAACGTATAGAGAGTCAGTATCAGAAGCAATAACGTAATCTGATCCATCTGTTTTTAATACTCCGTTTAAATAATCATTTACAGCTCTTTCAGCCCATCGAATCGAAAGTTGACCAGCAACCGAAACAGCCTCAGCATTACTTTCATTGTAATATCTGAACCATTGATTACCGAGAGCACCATAGGCTGAGTTAAGAGCAATCTTTAAATTCAACTGAAGATTATGAAGATGAGCAATGACATTAGGATCTGCTTTACTTCCCTTCTTTTCCTCTTCAATCATTTGTTTCTTATACTTTACACGATTTGTATACATCTCTTCCATTAAACTTGGAAGAAACCCCTGTTTGTCTCTTGTGTAAAGTGCTCCATTTGGAGTCATTGTTAAATTTTGTTCTTCCAGAAAACTCAAGTCATCTTCCTTATTCAACATGGATTCTACCATAACATTATGACCCGAATTATCTTTTCGTGCCTCTCTGTAGATTCCCTTCAATGTCTCAGGAGAAATATTGTACTGCATAATCAAATGTGGATATAGTGAGTTTAAGTCAAAACTACATACCCACTTATGTCTTCCAATCTTCGGATCTTTTACATAAGCACCTTCATAAGCACCACTCTTGTTCTCAAGTCTCTTTTGTGGAATGGCAATCTTTTGTTCCCTAAGATGGTTGTATATAATCATATCCCACATTTTCACAGGACTGAATACATCATTGAAATTAATCTTAGCCATATAGGCCAGAGAAATTACCATCTCCATAACTTTGAGTTTATTCTCAATTCGTTCTACAAGAAGAACATCCTTTACGTTATAGTCAATGTACTTTTGAAAATTAGTTTTGTAAAGTTCATGGAGAGTACTTACTTCAGAATAGTCAAGTTTCTTCTCTCCCAATTCTACATAAGCAATGTGATTTAGTGCAAAGGATTCATGATTTCTGTAAGTGAATTTGGTATAACAATCCATGTAGTCTATACTGGAAATACCGACAAGTTCATAGACTTGTTGTTTCCTACCACCCATGAGATTTATTTCATTTCCTCTTAACCATCCCCACGGCGATAGTTTATCAGCCATCTTGTTTCCAAGAACATTACAGATACGATTTACAAGATATGGAATATCAAAAAATCTAGTATTCCATCCTGTAACAATATCTGGATAATCAGCCATCCAATCATTGACAAATTCGGTCAATAATTGTTCTTCATTTTCACACTTGATGTATTTTACATAGGATGGTGGATTGTATTCACCACAGGCATAGGTCTTGAATTCATCATCTATCTTGATAGAGATGGCAAGAACCTCTTCGTTGGCTAATCTTATATTTGGAAATCCATGTTCTGAACCACACTCTATATCAATATATGCAATTCTAACTTTTGATATATCGTAATTGATATCACCAGAATATGTATCAGAAATGAAAGGATATTGGAATTGTTCTGGGCCATAGACATTGGCACCATAATCTCTCATGGCCTCTCTAGACTCTTTCATAGACCCCCACTTTACAGGAGCTACTACTTTACCTTCTAGAGTTTTCCATTCAGATTGTTTTTGTGTTGGCACATAAAGAGTGGGCTCATAGCGAACTTTCCTTTGGAAATGTTCACCATTGTCATCAACCCCTCTCAATGCAATAAAATTGCCATGAGGTTGAACATTAGTATAAAACATTAATAATATTTTTGATAAGGGATTTCTAAGTTGTCAAATGTATTATAACACCATTTGATCTGATTGTCAACCCACATAATTCGCGTACTATATGCGTTGACAAAAAATAGAATTTGTAGATATATTTTTAGTATAATTCCTATTAGAAAATAAGACCCGGCTTGTATTGAGTTTTTCCATTTACTCTTAAAGCTGTCATAATTTTCTTTCGGTTTGAACCATCCTTTTTGAAACTGCAATGTACCCATCCGCTATTAGGTTGACCTTTAGTATAAAATTCAAGAATGAGCTGATCAAAATCAAGCTCTTTGGAAATCCAAGTTGCAACTTCACCATTTGGAGTTCCATTTTGTTCAAAATCTGCTGCTTCTCCAAAACAATGTTGACTCGTTTTAGATCCGCCTACTTTACTGTTGAGAGCTGGAGATCTATAGCCTGAATTGACTGTGATAACTCCAAAGTGTTCTCTAACTGGTTGTAACACATGCTGAGTCAAAACAGTAAGATTCACAATTTCTTCAATACCAGGCTCATTCGATATACCCAATCTATCTGCGGTTGAACTTTTTGTAAGTTCGTTCAACCAAAAATTTTGTGATAACCTCATGTTATAACCTCAATCTTTTGTGTATTGGGATCAAATTTTACTTTGACTGTCAATTCTATTGGTTTAAGTGTTCCGTCTTTTAAATTGATAGGAAGTTTACCTTCCACAGCTCCTACTAATGCATCTTTCGCAGTTTCAAAAGTATGAGCAGGATCTTCCTTTACAATCTTATCTAATTCCTTCTTCGCTTTATCTGGAAGAAGATCATCAATCATTTTTTCAACGTGTTCTGATGCTAGATCCTGAGCTTTGTCAACTACAAGTCCAGCAATCGTATTGAATAATAATCCAGCTAATGGTAACATAATTATCCTTTATTATATTTCTCCCAAGCTTCAATAGCTCGTATAGAGTTTGGTCTATGATCTAGACCAACTGATTTCAAAAATGCATCTTTAGACATTTTGTTAGATTCTTGTAAGAATTCTGGTTCTGGAATGTGTAATGCAATTTCTTCTTCTAATTCTTCAGCATCAAACATTACCTCTTTTAGAACTTTTCTTTTTGGTTTCTTTGCCACATCACTCCCCTAACTAGTTAATAACTTCTTGATTTTCTGGTTCATGAACCTCAACATCTTCATCAGATTCAGTACCTACTACTTTATTTAGGATTTCAGTAACCCATTCTGGGCCTTTTTGTGTATCTGGAAATCCATCTTCAGATGCTCTCCAAAGAATTTCACCACCAACTTCAATAATAATATCATCATCTGGAATTGAATGTCTCTCAACATCTGATGGCTTACCTACAAGTTGTGGTTTGTGATGTTGCGATGGTTTGAATCTGATTTCCGTTCAGGCGAAGAGATCGGAGGTTGATG
>PVBE011465005.1_pt1 | contig 10929 bp, 2 predicted proteins | sample 1631181 | NCBI WGS metagenome assembly PVBE01 (sample SAMN08397723, study PRJNA350692) | Marine metagenome, whole genome shotgun sequencing project. | isolation source: water | place: Pacific Ocean | collected 2012-04 | reverse complement strand
TAAATTAAACTTAACGTTACTATTATCCCCAGAGAATATATTTACTATGTTGGTGGAATTGCTTGCTTCGTCACCAGCTATATTAACCCTGCCGCTGTCTTGTATAATTACCACATCGTCGCTATTTACCACTGTAGCAGTAGGGATAGGGGTACTAGAAGTAATTGCAGATACACCATTCAAAGTGCCATATATATTAGCTACCTCTACATTGGAAGCGTTATTTGTCAAGGTTACATCACCAGAGGTGACAAAGGTCTTGCCAGCATCTTCTTCTCCGATTGTTATATCGCTAGTTATAACAGGCGAGTTATAGAACTGATCCAAAGGAGAAAACCGAACACCAGAAACACCTTTTTCTATAGAAATCGGCTCGCTTCCATCAACTTCAGTGTTACCAGTAGTATAAGATTTACATGAAAAATTAACCAAAGAGCTGCTAGTTAAATCATCATTACCAAAGCCTACAAAGTCGTCTAACTCTTCGAAATGACTCCCGTTAACAGACGGAGTTATGAAAGCTTTCGTCTCGGCAAAAGGCAACTCAAAGTCTTCTCCTATACTTATATAGTTATCGTCACTCTCGCCTTTATAAGACCTTTCGTCTCTATTTAAAATCAAACCGCTAGGCTTCGGCCCGATAACAGTCTTTATATCTCCCAACGAGCTCAAAGAGCTCCTCGTAATACGTAAACCAGTCAACCCCTTAAACTCGACAGGTCTTCCGTCAGGTAAATCAGTAAGAGTATTGGTTATGAAGCGATCTGTTTCGTCAGTATTGTCTGGACTAATTTTTCTGGTAGGGTGAGTTTCGCTAAAAGAAAGGGAGCTTATTTGTAATTTGTCATTAGAATCAGAGGATTTTAAAATTGTTTCGTCTTCATCTTTAATTAAAATATAGGCTCTGTCTGGGTCTAGCTTGACTTCTGCCTCGTTAGTTCCGTCTACCTGAGAGTGCTCGCTCTGTTCGGTCATATCAAGCAAACAATTAGCAGAAGGAATATCAACCTCTAACGGTAAGAAATTCAGCTTCTTAATAACCTTGCCCGTATCCCCCGTATCCCCTAAATTTAAATTTTGTTTCTTACTTATTCTGAATTCTATTTCTTCTGGTTTATAATTTCTAGTTATGTCTGTTTTTAACAAGACTACAGGTAAAGAATTAAAAGAAGAGATATTACCAAAACCATCTGGAGTTGGGTCAGATACATACTCATTATTATAAAAAATATTTTCAGCCTGAGAAGTAGCGTCTGCTCCTAGATCAATCCAAGTAGAACCGCTATCTTTTGAGTATTGTAGCTGATAATGCCATCCAGACTGATGGCCCCTGTTACTTTTATACCCAACGTCACCAACAACAACAGCTCTCTTAGTATATAGCTTGTATACGTATTTTGTTATTCTTAATCTAGACGCTTTATTAAAGGTTTTGTCGGACTCGTCTTTTAGCTCCATATCATAACCTCCCTTTTTATGAAGCCTAACTAAATCTAAGTCGTTGCCTTTTGTATGTTCGTATAGATAGGGCGCAGGCAGAGGCGGCTTCGTATCTCCTGCAGACTTGTCTATATACTCGTAGTTATCAAAGATTATATCTATAGGATTTATATCTGAAGCTTTAGTTATAGGGGTCCCTTCGTAATTTTTGTTGATATGGGGGTTGTTAGGGGCGCTATAAGCATAACCATTTATATAATTTATTACAGCCCGATTGTAGCTATTCGACATCTCTTGGGTAGTTGAAGAAGCGGCCGCCCATTCACTCATGTAAAATAATTCTGCCTCGTCGCTTACGTCTTTGTATTGCGAAGGAGGGGATACGTTGTTAAAAGTATTTTTGTTTATTACCCAATTGCATGACGACACTTTTCTACTAGACTCATACTTTAATATTTTATAAGATTTAGGGTTAGCTTCTTTTTCAAACGGAGCAGTAGGTTTAGAAAAGTTCTCGCTATAATTAGACTTACCTATATATATCCTAACTCCATATAATAGAGCAGTTAGCCCTTTGCCAATCTCCAAAGCGGAGCCATTCGGTCCGGACAAATCACCATAAAGAACTTCCTTGCTCTTGCCTAACACACCATTCACACCATTCACAAACAAAGAAAGATCCATGTCCCTAGTTCTCCTATTCAATCTAGCAGTAATAGCTATATGACTCCAATCAGTAGTACTTAATGCTGTAGATTCTAAATAAGTGTCTCCATTGACGTTGAGCTTTATTGTATTGCTAGAGTAGAGAATCTGGAACGCCTTCCCCCTTTGTACCACATAACCAGTACCGCTGTGGCTAGAGTTCGGCTTAATCCAAAACTCCATAGAGAAATTTCCGTTTTGAATATCGAAAGACCTATGAGAAGCCAAAGAAAGGTAGTTGCTGCTGGTTAAGCTCATGATACCAACACTCAAAGACGCAATAATTGTACCGCTTGCAGTACCAGTACCGGACGTAACAGAGAAAGTAAAAGCAGTATCCCCAGTAACCGTCACCACAAAACTAGCATTATAAGCGGACTGATTAGCCCCAGAAATAGCCACGGTATCGCCTGTTCGGAAAAAGTGCTTCGCTGAAGTTGTCGCTGTCGCCGTTCCATTAGACTCTGTTATAGAAGAAATGCTATTTGTACCGAAAGGATTGCCGTATGTGTCTCCCACGCCTACATTAGTAATAGAGTGCTCGAACTTAGACTCATCATAAAACTTGTCTCCGTTAGATTTTAATATTAGACTATCCGGAGACTCATTGGCTACCCTAAGAGCGCTTATATTAGTCGTTATGTTTGACTTATTCCACTCTAAAGCTCTAATCTCTAGATTGTCGTCGCTAGCAGTAAACATATCATTTTCTAACGCCATAGCAAAAGTAGAGCCGTCAACATCTAGCATGCCACCGTGTATATCTATAGCTGGAGAGATGTCAGTCCAATTATAACTAGAGTCAGTATATCTAGCTTGAATTTCATAATACACCCCTGTATTTAAGGGGGTGAACTCTATCTTTCTTTTTCCTGCGCCTTCAGAAGTGATGGTTATATCGGTAACGGTAGCCGACCCACCATCATCATAGGAACCAGTCAAAGAAACACCTAAGTAAGACAACAAATTATGACCGTCAATCTTATCTTCCGTTTCTTTATAGTTAACTATGCAACCAAAATTATTTTCAGTATACGTTGACTCATTTTCTATATTAGTTAAAAGAAAACTCTTGTTTTCAGCATCCTTCCTATTCAAGTAGGTAAATTCTTCAGCCACATTAGGTCGCTTAGTATAATAACTGCTGTCGTTGAAAGGGTAACTGCCGAAATCCTTATGGTAGGTTTCTGTTAAGTAAAGCTTTTCTTGTCCCTTGGCAGAAGGGTTAGGGGTGTTTTCATTTATATTAGAAGTTCCTATGGCTCCAGCATTACTACTTGAAAAAACAGAAGGAGCATAGGAGTTAGCCTGAGTAGAGGTGTCTGAATCGACATAAATATCTCTTTCTAAATAGAACACAGATGAGCCTTCGCCTAACTCTGTTGACATCATTTCCTTAAGGAACAAAACGTCCTGCTCTTGCTTCTGTCCGGTGGCCAATATAGTTACAGCACCTACATAACGCTTTTCAAAAAACAAATTTGGCTTTCTTTCGTACTCTTCTTTATTAGAACTTAAGTTGGATTTTTTTATAGAACCATCTGAATGATCTATATTCAATATACTAGCGTTTCTTAAAACTTTTTCAGAACCATATTCATAATCCAATAAATAAACCTTTGATCTCAGCTTCATATCTGGAAGCTCGGTGGCTGAATCGCCTAAACACAAAGACTTATCACTTATTCTTATCTCCCTTTCTTTATTAAAGCAATAAGGTTCTTCGGTATTATTCACTGGATCGAAAGTCCTATATTCAGTTAAAGCATACTGCAAGTTCTCATCCCCCCAATGTTGATCACCTTGATAAAACGTGCTACGAATCTCTCCAGCCGAGTAAGAAAGCAAAGTTCTATCTGAGTGTAAGGTATTGTAACCCCCTTTCGGCATCACTAAATACTTCTCCCCGGAAGAATAAAAAGAGTAGCCGCCCCCGTTTGAATCATTATCTGAAACTTCCTCGGGTTCTATAGTATTAAAAACTCCAGAAACCAGAGACGGACCTATATATTCCTCTTGGTTCATAGACGCATGGTCTATTGTAATAGGAGATCTAGAATCAAGCTGATCAATAGTATCTCCAAAAACATTTGTCTCTATCTCCGTGTAAATGTCGTTCTCATTTTCGTCTTTATTTGACCCACTATTGAAAAACACTCTATCCCCAACACTAATAGTATCGTTAGGATCAGAAACCTCTTCGTAGTAAAGCTTTTTAGATTCTCTTTCTTTGGGAATAAGCTGATATTCTAATTGATAAAAGTTGCTAGCGTTGCCAGAGCCAGTGATAGATCCACTAATACCAGTGGAATTAGGACTAAAAGAAGCTTCAATAACACCTAGGATATCATGAGAGTTAATGTTGTCCCTAGATACACCTTTCTGAAGTAGCTTCATGCTTTCTCCGTTTTTAAAATTAAGCTCTTTTGTATCGAGCCTGAATGTATAGTCTTTTACCTCTGACTTACCCCAATCTTCTATCAAATCTACCTGAAAATAATCTAAATTACTTTGCGAATAGTCGCCTACCGGTTCGATTACCTCATAAACCCCCTCTACCTTAAAGTCCAAGGCACCAGTTACGTCATCTCCTAAGTACTCCGTATCAGTATAGGGGAATTTAGCTTGAGGACTCATAAGCTCCCAAGAAGGAGGGTTCTCTGTAGAGTTGCTAGCCCTTGAGACCTTTCTTTCCAGAGTGTAGCTTTTAGAAGGGTCTGATAAATAATTTACAGTTCTAGATCTGCGCAAATAATTAAAATCTCTATCCGATTCTTTAGTACTCACATCCCCGCTATCTAAAATCTTATAGCTTGTAACAAGCTCGTTACTTCTACCCGAATAGCCGGAGACACCGTAATCTACAAAACCAAAACCTAAATTCTGTTTTTGGTCACCAAGATCCGTTTCAACTAAATGGTCTTCTATATCTTTGTTAGAAAATTCTGCTACCTTTTCCCACCCAGAGTGAAACTCTATCAACTTGTTGTTATGCTTTTGTACCGCTGAAATCTTTCTGTAAGCGTAATAACCTTTGCTTTCTTCGGGCTTTGATAAATCTACCGGAAAAATAACCAGAGGAGCGCTCCCACTTACAAAACCCGATGTGTTTAAATTCTTCGAATCTACTTTATATGTCTTTCCCTGTTCTACAAGAGTGCATTTTTCTATATAAAATAAAGATTCTGGGCTAGAGTGATTATAATCATTAGCTATAACTAAGCCCGATACGTCCATATCATTATGGACTATGTCATTTAATACAATATATTGGTTCTCAAACAGCCTCCCCGAAGTTTGAACCCTAGCCTCGTAGTCTGCCTCTGTCTCATAAGGTTGCTTGGCTGCTTCGGAATAATATGGCCAAAAGTTTGTAAGCTCAGCCATCCTTACCCTATAATTAAAATTAGGGTAATCTTTTCTCACCTTCCCATACGGGATTCCTTCCGAGTCTTCTAATTCCGGATCGAAGAACTTTTCAATAAAATCTATATTGTTTTGGTTCGTGTTTGTTTCGGTGCTAAATGGCATTTATCCTTATTCCTTCCTATAAATTACACTAGCTTTGAATGTTTCTTGGGTCGACATAGTTGTATAAAGTAGGATCTTCTTCCACAGACCTTGAGGCCAGCTCCCCAAATTGCCAATTAAGAGCGCTAGTTTGCCTATAAATAGGGGTTGCGTATGGATTAATAAAAGACCCGCTCATTGCTCTAAGATAAAAATCCATTTGAGCATAAGGGTCAGTGTTTAAAATAGATCCTGCTACTACCAAAGGAATGAGTTTTAGAAAATAAAATCTAGGATAACAAGCCCCCCAAGGTCTAAAACCAACGCCCTCTAGCACATCCGTCTCCGTACCGTAATCCCCAATCATATTTCTTTTGCAAGAATGTTTCCCTGCTAAGTGATGCAGGTACTCAATGACTGCGTTTTCGTCAGTCCTATAAGGCTCTTTCTGCAATCTAGTCCGAGCTACGTTACGCCAACCACTACGTCCCACAGGAAGCCTTCCTGTCCCTCTTAAAGGCCTATCAAGAACAACTTTAACTATCTCGCTAGGAGGGGTATTGTTTATTGTTACAGAAGAAGGGTTTATGCTTCCGTTATCTCTAGAACTTACTACTTGAGTAGCTATTACTTTGTATGGCGCAGGAGTAGTAGCAGGACAGGAACGAAAATAATCATAAGGAGGTATAGGGTGTTCCGCATATAGATCCAAATTGCCTTGATAAGGGTCGTTAGTATTAAAAGCGTACGTAAGATTATTTGAGCTTTTAGATAGAAAAATATGCAACCTAGGCCCCGGTTCACCCCTAGCCCCCGGGTGCACCCTGCACAACTCTGTTCTAATCATATCGTACTGATCACCAACACTTCGTTCGTATTCTTTAGACCTATGGTGACATCTATTATTCAGAAAACCCATTATATCACTGTAAACGTCTGGTTTATATATACTAGTTATAGATGTGTTATAATGAGACGAGGTCATAAACATTATCCATTCATTAGTTTCGGGAGGACTCGTGCCATTATTTATACCATCAACCTCAAAAGCTCCCTCATACTTTGTGTCTATGCCGACGGCAGAATCTAGATATTCTTTGTGACCGCCTGTAAAAAACTTTCCGTTAGTATAAAGTTCCTTATTATATACTATACCAGCATCGCTACCAAGGACGGACTGCCCATATTCACTGAGGTTCCTGCAAACTACTTTGTATAGCTTGCCATATTTAATAGGTACAAATTTAGCATGTCCAATAGCGTTGCTGTCAACAGCGTCTACGCCCTTATCAAACCAACCAGCCGGTTCTACAGAGGGCTCCATATTTCTAAGTATTGTAGATTTAGCTTTCTTAGGCAAGCCCCAAGTATAACGCTTAAAATAAAAAACACCTCTTCTTCCTCCTGCTATATTTTCTATTGTATAGTTTAGTAAAGATCTTCTATCAGCAAATCTCATGTAGGAGCTAATAAATTTTCTCATTGATTCGTAAATAGGATTACCGGAAACATACATACTCAAGGCGGGGACCACACTTGAACCATATATATTCATACCTGAACCATATTTATAATAATTTTGCCAAACCCGTTTCGACTCAGTAAAATGATGGCCAACTGTGCCCAGCCCCTTTCCGTCCCCAAGTATTATATTTGAAGAAGTCTTTCTATAGTTTGACTTCTCGGTAGCTACCCTAAGTAAAGCGTATAAATCATGGAAAGAGGGTTTGGCCTTCGCCAAGATAGCAAGGTCTAAGGTCACCTTAAAAAGCTCTGTAGGCGGCTGCATTTTCTCTATTACAATATTTTTGCTATGCGGATACTCATCACCCTCCAGTGACTTCAGCCTCTCGAAAACGTTGACAACAGGACCAGCAACAGCGCCTCTGCCACCAACCAATTTACCGTCACTATCTATTTCACGGTCAAAAACTTCCAGATTCAGCCTATCATCTTGCCTTTCGTAAAAGTAAAGCTTTGCACTTTCTGGTTTAGTTTGTGCTTTAATATCATTACCGTTCGCATTACCAAGACCCGATTCAACCGAAATTTCGAAATTGTCGTCGTCTACGACCGTCACTGAATAAGGATTATTATAGGCGGCAGGTGAAGCCCCGGAAATAACCACAGTCTCACCAGTTTCTAAATTATGGTTCGCCGACTCTACTGTTGCAACTCCTGTCGACTCGCTTATGGAGACAATACTGATTTCCACACCCTCTTCTTCTTTTCTGACAAAGAGAACCTGACCGTCAAGAACGTAGCCAGACACAGTGGTTCCGGCGCTCAGTGAAGCAGGGCCACCAGCCCGCTGATACCCACCCGGAAGTGTACCTTTTTCGAGGTATTGGTATTTAATTTTAACCATATCTCCTGTGGTTAAATAGGGGGCTGCTGCTTCGTGCACTAAGTAACTCTTTCCTTGGCCAGCATATATAAACCACCGATCTTCAGGTGTTATATTCGGGATCAAGTCTGGATCATCAGTAAGGCTTTCCTTAGTAGCAGCTCTATAGCTAGCTTCTTTAGTCGAAGCTTCGTTCGTATCGCCCTCTTCGTCGACTACATAATCTTTAGCTATAGTACTAGAAAAGCTGTTGCCAAACGATATTAAACCATCCCCTTCGTTCCCCTCCTTATGAGGGTTCTCATCCTTAGACACAGGGACTATTTCAAATCTAAAATAGGGATAATCTAGACCTTCCTTAAAATAATACATCTTATTAAAAACATAAGCCCTCTTTCCAGTACGTGCTGCATCAGCATTTCTGTTAACAGCGTAACTATATTTATGTTTTATTATAGTTTCATGAACTATTTTCATAGTATAATTTGCCTGAGAACCTCCCCAAATTCTCAGCTTAAATTTCATATTTGCATTTTCCACTGCTGTAGTTTGTAAATAATAGCCAGCCAAACAACCATCAAGTTTAGCTTTGTCTTTTGGGTTAGTTAGGCTACTATAAGAAAAGTAGTTGCTGCCCGCGCTGCGCCCAGCTTGTTTATTTATATCAAGACTATCGTAAGAACATACCATTAGAAAATTAGAAAAGAGGTGAATTGTACCTTTATTATTCATGCCTTTCTTATAAAACCTAATTGTCTTACCATAAAATACATCCGTTGCATCCAAGCTAGCTCCGCTTTCGTGACTATCGTAATTTTCCAAGATTGCCTTATTTTTGCTATCTATTGGTTGATGACAAAATGCTAAAGGACCCTTTAGACTTACGCTGCCTGTGTTATAACCCCCCTCGCTTTCTGCTGACGAAGTAACAATAGGGATCTCGTATTTATAAGTAACTCTGTATTGTAGAACCTTAGGGTTGCCAGTTCCGTCCAACTTTCTGTAAAAATCGCCCGCCCGGGCCATGGCATCCCAGCCGGTCAATAGAAACATCCGTCCTAAAGCTGGAGCAAAAACATTTTGTCTAGTAAAGTATTTATAAAAATCAAAACCTACCCTGCATATATTTAAAGGCCCATGAGAATCGTTGCTAGTAATAAATGGGGTTTGTTGTCCCGCGTAATTTCTATCTGAATCAACGTCAATAACGTCGCTGCTCCATGGCCTTCGGAAGGGTTCTTCTCCTCCACCTTTACAAAATAAACTTCTCTGCTGCTCTGCTCCTCTAAAATAGTACGTGTATACCCACAATCCCCAATTTAACAAATCTTTCGCTGCATTTTTTCTTTTGAGTACCCCTGCTGGAGCCGCGTGAGCCTGTCCATACTTTACGTATACTCCATGTTTTATGGAGGGCGGATATCTCATGTATACAGAGTTGCTAGCATATTCAGTGAAATATTTATCCCCAGACCTACCCGCTTGGAATAAGCCTCTGCTCAAAAAAATAGGATCGTTAGGATTAGGGAGGTATTTGGCGTTTATCTTTAAACTTTGGTCATCGTAATGTATGAAGCCTACATCGTAACCTTCAAAGCTAGAACCACGTGATGCCTTATTATTCAAAGCTATAGCTCCTCTTTGCTTAAAAGAGCTTTCCCAATATTGCTTGTTGCTAAGAACAGTACGAGAAGATTCAACCGTTCCATCAAAAACATTTCCTTCGGCCCAAGGCCCAAACTTTTCTAGTTTTTTATTTTCAGAGGTTTTTCTCCCAAAAATAAAAGCATTCAAAGGGTTCATTACGTTTGCCCCTTGAGGGGTACCAGCAAGGGATTGCGGCCAATTACCCATTCCAGTGGTACCAGTAGGGTACTCGATATTCATGTACACTTTCCACCACTCATCTTCATCGGGGCTTTTCCCCAATGGTATCTGTGGGGTAGCTGTATTTCGCATACCAAGAAATATGCTATCAGCATAATAAAAAATTCTCCAAGCGCAGTCAGGACCGGAGCGCATTAACCTAAGATTAAACTGGGTAGCCAGCCTATTATGATCGAAATGACTGGGGCACTTTTTTTCTTGAGCTAAGGGTACATTGGAGTAAAAGACCATATTGTACTAGCTCCATTTTGCACAAACAACCTCTGCCGGATCAGCACTAGTCGCCGTCCCTCCGGCTCCTCTTTGCTGGATGTTCATGTCTATCCAACCAGAATGCCTACCCCAGCCCGTCCACTTAACTTGCAGAATATCTTTTTCATCATACGGTGGCGAAGCTATAAAATCTCCTGCTATTGAAAAAAAATGCTTAGGTACGTCTATAAAAAACCAATCCTGATCGGGTTTTGTGCCAGATCCTCGGTACTTCCCATCTCCCTCTAGCAAGCGACTTTTGATATTGCTAGGGTTACTATCTCTAGGAGGGAATGCATACTTCACCAGTAAGACCTTGCGGTTACCGTACTTGGCAGCCAGCGCCTTCCCGGCTTCAGCCCAACGGTAGTATTTTATCAAATCCCAGTCTCCATCAGCCGGGGGTATCTTACCCGCAACTGGGCTAACTTTATATATAAGTGGGTCTTTTTTCATTTCTTAATATATTTCTGGAGAATTAGGGATATCGTATATTTCTGGAGAATTAGGGACATCGTATCCAGACTCCATAACAGTTGCCGTTATCAAGCTTTCCGCTCTATATTCGTCCGCTCCGCTAATATGTAGTTTATAAGACATCGGATCCGAATCAACATAATTCTTAGCCTGCACAACAACATTTAAAAAATACGGACTTTGTCCCGCTACAAATTTATGTCTTCTAAGTGGGGTGGAGTCTATACCTGTTTCAGTATGCTCTATATACGAGTCTGTCGTCATGGAAGGGTCTCCAGTAAACACCTTCCAGTCTGTTACTGGTTTAGTAT
>PVBE010787171.1_pt1 | contig 10929 bp, 11 predicted proteins | sample 1631181 | NCBI WGS metagenome assembly PVBE01 (sample SAMN08397723, study PRJNA350692) | Marine metagenome, whole genome shotgun sequencing project. | isolation source: water | place: Pacific Ocean | collected 2012-04 | reverse complement strand
CTGCTGCGCCACGCGCATCACTTCGACCACCGTGATGACCGAGACCAACGGCGTGCTCTTGATGACAAGCGTGAATTCGTTGACCAGCGGCGGGACGATAAGGTTGAACATTTGCGGCAGGATGATCTTTTGCCACGTGACCGCGGGGTTCAGTCCGAGCGAACGTGCCGCCTCGATCTGACCTATGGGAATCGCGGCCAGGCCACCGCGCATTATCTCGGTGGTGAACGCCGCGCTCGACAGCGACAGGGCAACGATCCCGGCCACCAGCGGCGACAGGTCGATGCCGATCAGGGGCAGCACGTAGAACACCAGAAAGATCTGGATCAGCAGCGGCGTGCCCCGGATATAGCTGATATAGACGTTGATGGCGGCGATGGCGGGCCGGAAGCCCGTCGTGCGAAGGATGGTCAACAGCGTCGCCAACAGCAGGCTGAAGAAAAGCGCGCTGACTGAAATCTGCAGCGTCACCACGGCTCCTTCGAGGATCCGCGGCATCGCCTGCCATGTGTAAGATATGTCGAAATTCACACGCCGCCGCACCTACACGGGTGTGTCGCGGGCGCGGCAAGAATCGCCGGTCGGCCCGCCGGCCCCCGAGTTATCCGTGAGAACATGCCCGCTTCACGACCATCCCGCGGGCGGCGCCGTTACCTCGCGCCGACCGCCCTTCCGGGAGAGCGCTCCACCGATTGTATGTGCTCCCCCGCGTCGCCTAAATACCGCCTTTCGGTATGTAGCCCGAATCGGGGATCTCCATGCGGAATCCGAACCACTTCTCCTGGAGCTTGTAAAGCTTACCGCTGTCCTTCAACTCCCTGATCTTCGTGGTGAGGTAGTCCCGCAACTCGGTGTCCTCCGGCCGCGTGACCCAACCCAGCCAGGTCTTCTTCTCGACCAAGGGGCCAACGATTTCGAACATGCCGGGGCGTTCCTTGATCAGAGTGGAGAGGCTTGGAAGCAGGGAAGCCACCCCATCGAGCTGACCGTTGGCGAGCGCCAGGTAGGCCTCGGGCGCGGCCGTGTATAGTTTGAGCTCGAAACCCGGTTTGCCCATGGATTTGAATTTTGCGTTGAGTGCCCGCATGGTCTTCTCGCTCGATGTGCCCAGCTGGGTGCCGGCGACCCTGCCATTCAGATCGCCCGCGGTCTTGATTCGTTTATCGCCTTGCCGCTTCAACAGGGTGGATCCACCCTCCGCGATCGGCATGGTAAAGGCGAACTTCTTGGCGCGTTCGGGTCGGAGCTGGATGGTCGTTGCGATGAAGTCGAACTTGCCGGCCAGGAGTCCGGGCAGAATGCCCTGGAATGGAACATCGAGCTGATTGAGCTCGACCCCGAGATCGGCAATGATGTAATCGAGGATATCTTTTCCATAGCCGACGATCTTGCCGTCCTTGACGAACTCGAACGGCGGAAACGCGGCTTCGGTACCGACGGTTATCTTTCCCGATTTTCTGATCTTGGCAAGCGTTTCGCCCGCATCCGCGGCGCCACCAAAAATCAGCGGAACGGTCAAGCCAAGAATAACCAACAGTGTCGTAGGAATCAGACGTTCGAAATCAGACTTTCGAACCTTCATGATCTTCCTCCCGTTAATCATGATGCATTGCGCTCGGGTCCATCCAAGATTTTTTCGGATGATTTCTCCCAAGCACCGAAAACGGTAGCATAACGCGGGCAGTCGTGAAACGGGCGATCAACGCCCGAGGCGCAGCCCGCTGCATGCTCCTCCGGCACGACATGGACGCGGTGCATCATGTGGCGATCGACTGTGTCGCGGGTAATTCAAAGCCCGTGTCCGGCGTTTCTTGACATGCCGGATGGCCGGGCCTTATATGCCGGGGCCTCGGGCGCGTAGCTCAGCGGGAGAGCGCTCGCCTCACACGCGAGAGGTCGCTGGTTCAAACCCAGCCGCGCCCACCATCGACCGCCGAAGGCGTTCGAACCCCCGGGGACTTCCTGAGAATCTTATTCGGACAACCGGTATCAAGTGGTCCGTCTGCGGTGCATGTAGCCGAGTCCGATCAGACCGATGGCGAATATGGCGATGGTCGCGGGCTCCGAAATCATGGTTCCCGCGTCATGCGAGAACGGCACGAACACGTCCGAGCCGTTCCGCGTGCCGAAGGCATCGAAGTGGAGGGTGTCGGTGCCGCTGAAGGTCACCTCGTAGGCGTGGATGATGCCGGTTCCGGTGGATGACGTTGGTACCGTGGCGTCGAAATCGGCGATCGGCGAATCCAACTCGCTCAGCAGCATGTCGTCGTTCAGCGACCAGCTCTGCCACGCCGTATCCGAGCCGTATTCGCCGTGCGACGCCAGGCTCGCGCCGCTGTTCATCAGCGGGGCCGAACCGACGGTCTCGGCGCCGTCCGACATCGGCGTTGCCGGCAGTGATGTATCGGTGAACACCGAATCACCGGTCGTGGTCGGGGTCAGGGTGATGGACACCCCACCGGCGTCGGCCGCGTCATAGCCGGCAACGATATGCAGGTTGGTGAGGTCGAAGCCGCCGGCCGTCGCCGGATTGCCGATCAGCCACAGCGTCACCGGGCTCCCCGGGCCGACGACCCAAGTTTCGTCTGACGCGTCATAGGTCGCGCCGTCGATATAGAGCTGTAGGCTGGGCACGGCATGGGCCGGAACGGACGCGGCCAATGCGCCGACCACGGTCGCCGCCAATGCCAGATTCCTGGGTAAATTCATCTTTCTCGCTCCCAACCACGCTCGCGGCCGAAACCGGCCGCCGTCTTCTTTGTTTCACACCGATATGTAAGATCGGTTTATAGAGGTCGAACCTTGAGTGGCTTCGAACGGATCGGCCGAAATGGGTTTCTACGACAGGGTCGTCTTGCCGCGGGTGCTCGAATGGACCTGCGGCTCGAAGCCGGTTCGGCGACAGCGCCAAAAGGTCGTGCCACTGGCCGAGGGTCGCGTGCTCGAGATCGGCATCGGTACGGGCCTCAACCTGCCGTTCTACGACGCCGCGAAGGTCGAGCGGATCATCGGCCTCGAACCGGCGGAACAAATGCTTCGCCGCGCCAAGGCGAGGTCGGGGAACCTGCCGTTCGAGGTCGCGTACCTCGCCTTGGAGGGCGAACGGATCCCGCTCGATCGCCAAAGCGTCGACACCGTGCTCGTCACCTACACGCTGTGTACCATCCCCGACGCAATGAATGCGCTCGAAGGCATGCGCCGGGTCTTGAAGCCGGGCGGAAGGCTGATTTTTTGCGAGCACGGCATAGCCCCGGATGCGGCCGTGCGGCGCTGGCAGAACCGCTTGAACCCGCTCTGGGGCCGCCTCGGCGGCGGCTGCAATCTCAACCGGGATATTCCGGCGCTGATCGAGGGCTCGGGCTTCGACATCGACGACCTGAGCAACGCCTACCTGCCCGGCACCCCCCGGTTCGCCGGCTTCAATTACTGGGGGACCGCGAAGCCCCGGTAAGCCCTGCTACGTGCGCTCGCGGCGCACGGCGCCGAGCGCGAACAGCGCGACCGCGGCGATGACGATCGCGGGGCCGGATGGCAGATCCCACGCCAGCGATCCCGCCAGTCCGAGCGCCACGGCGGCGGCGCCGGCGGCGGCGGCGAGCACGGCCATCGCCTCGGGCGTGCGCGCCAGCCGGCGCGCGGCCGCGGCCGGCACGATCAACAGCGACGTGACCAGAAGGATACCCACCACCTTCATGGCGAGCGCGATCACCAGCGCGATCAGCAGCATGAAGGCAAGCTGGACGCGGACCACGTTCACGCCCTCGACCCGGGCGAGCTCCTCGTGAACGCTGATCGCGACCAGCGGGCGCCACAGCAGGATCAACGCGCCGAGCGCCACGGCCCCGCCGACATAGATCGAGACGATCTCGCCGGGCGAGACCGCGAGCACGTCGCCGAACAGATACGAGACGAGGTCGATCCGCACCGTTTCCATCAGCGCGACGGCGATCAGGCCGAGCGACAGCGAGCCGTGCGACAGGATGCCGAGCAGCGTGTCGTCGGCCAAGCGACCGCTGCGGCGGAGCAACACCAGAAGGACCGCCAGCGCCCCGCAGACGGCGACGATGCCGGCGGTCACGTTGATGCCGAGGGCGAGGCCGAGGGCGACGCCGAGCAGGCCCGAATGGGCGAGCGTGTCGCCGAAATAGGCCATCCGGCGCCACACCACGAAGACGCCGAGCGGGCCCATCACCACCGCGACCCCGACGCCGGCGGCGAACGCGAGGATGATGAACTCATCCATGATCGGGGCCTGTCGCGGCGTCGGGCGCGGCGTCGGGCGCGGTCACCGGCTCGCCCGCCAGGTCGTGGCGGTGATCGTGGTCGTGGGCGTAGATGCCGAGCGTCTCGGCCACGCGCGGCCCGAACAGCGCCAGGTACTCGGGATCGCGCGACACCGAATCGGGCCTGCCAGAGCAGCATACGTGACCGTTGAGGCAGACCACCGTGTCGGTCGCCCGCATCACCAGATGCAGATCGTGCGAGACCAGCAATACGCCGCAGTCATGCTGGTCGCGGATCGCCCGGATCAGGTCGTAGAACTCGGCCTGGCCGGCGACGTCGACGTTGGACGTGGGCTCGTCGAGCACCAGCAGGTCGGGCCGGCGCAACAGCGCGCGCGCCAGCGTCACCCGTTTGGCCTCGCCGCCCGACAGCGCCTGGAACGGCCCATCGAGCGCATAACCGACGCCGACCTCGGCGAGCGCCCGCTCGTACTCGTCGCCCGACGAGGCACCCGACAAGGCGAGGAACCGGCGCACCGTCAACGGCAGAGTTCGATCGACCTCTAGATGCTGCGGGACATAGCCGATTCGCAGCCCAGGGCTGCGAATGACCGCGCCTTCGTCGGGCTTGATCAGGCTGAGGGCGGCGCGGACCAGCGTCGTCTTGCCCGAGCCGTTAGGCCCGATGATGGTGACGATCTCGCCCCGGCGCACCTCGACATCGACCCGGTCGAGCGTCGGCCGGTCGCCATGGCGCACCGAAACCCCGGCCAGCCGGATCAGCGTCTCCGCTTGCTGCCCGCCGGCCGGGCGGTCAATTGGCACGGCCAAGCTCCCCATGGGACGCAGCGCAGTCGGGGCACAGCCCCATGATCTCGATGGTCTGGCGCTCGACGTCGAACCCGGTGGCGCCGGCCTTGCCGGTGATCAGCTCCTCGATCTCCGGATCGTCGAGCTCGCCGACGGCGTCGCAGCGCCGGCAGATCAGGAACTGCCCGGCATGCGCCGTCGCCGGCTCGCCGCAGCCGACATAGGCGTTGAGCGATTGAATGCGATGGACCAGGCCGTTGGCGAGCAGGAACTCGAGCGCGCGATAGACGGTCGGCGGCGCGCCACGGCGGCCCTCGCCCTCGAGCTGGTCGAGGATGTCATAGGCCCGCGCCGGCGCGTGTCGAGACCAGATCAGCTCCAGCACGCGCCGGCGCACCGGCGTCAGGCGTTGGCCGCGCCGGACGCAAAGCTGCTCCGCCGACCTGAGCGCATCATCGATGCATCGTTGGTGGCGGTGCCGACGCGGCTTGAAAGGCGAGGATCCGGCTGTCGCGGTCATGTTCCGACCCTTGGCGAACCATATTGCGTGCTGTAATGTTATAACGTCCGTATCATTGGGCAGCAACCTCGCAACAACTTCGACGCCATGAAGTCAGGAAAGCGCGCTCACATCCGGCGCCGATCGCTCGTGCCGGCCTTCGTCGCCGGTCTAAATCTCATCGCCTCTCCGGTGCAGGCGGCGCCCAAGGTCGTCGCCACGATCGCACCCGTTCATTCGCTGGTCTCGGGCGTCATGGCAGGCGTCGCGGCGCCGGATCTCTTGCTGCCGGGCGGCGCGTCACCCCATTCGTATGCGCTCAAGCCGTCGGATGCCCGCATGCTGGCCACGGCCGATCTGATCGTTGCCGTCGGCCCGACGTTGGAGTCGTTTCTCGAAAAGCCGCTGGCGCATCTCGCGCGGCGAGCACGCATCGTCATGCTGATGCGCGACGCCGGTATCGATCTATTGACGACTTCCGGCCACCACCATGACCAGGCAAGTCGAACCGATGCCAATCCGCATATCTGGCTCGACCCGGTCAATGCCGTCCTCATCGTCGACCGCGTGGCGACGGTTCTGGCCGAGCTCGACCCCGCCAATGCCGGGCGATACCGGTCCAACCGGGAGGCCGCAATCACCCGGCTCCGCGCCCTCGACCGGTCGCTCGAGGCCGCGCTGGCCCCGGTGCGCGGCACGCCTTTCATGGCATCGCACGACGCCTATGCCTATCTCGTCTCGCGCTACGGGCTGAACATGGTGGGGGTCTTCCACCCGACGCCCGAACGAGCGCCCGGTGCGCGGCACCTGAGCAAACTGCGAAATCGGATGACGCGGCTCGGCGTCCGGTGCGTGTTCAGCGAGCCGCAGTTCGCCTCCCGGACCGTTGCCGCCTCGGTGCGCCGCGCCGGCGCGCGATCGGCGGTGCTCGATCCGCTGGGCGCCGACACAGCGCTCGGACCCGCCGCATACGAGATTGTGATGCGCCGGCTCGCGGCGGCGCTCGCCGGTTGCCTCTCGGAGCGTTAGAGCGTTATCCAGTTTAATCGCACCGGCCCGCTCCCCCGCCCGGCCACCCACGGCATCGTAAGATTGGGGTGGCCGGGCGGGGGAGCGGGCCGGTGCGATTCCACGTAAGTGGATCACGCTCTAGGCCGCGCCCGCCGCTTCCTTCGCCGGTTCGGGCGGGGTGTCCTCCCGCGCGGCGACGACTTGGTTTCGCCCCCGGTGCTTGGCCTCGTAGAGCGCCCGGTCGGCTTCGCCGATCAGCCAATCGAGCGACTGGCGGCCCGCCAACTCGGTCGCCACGCCGATGCTGACCGTCACCTGGACCTCGCCCGTGGAGCCCGGAACGGCGAACGGGGCCTCGCGGATCGCCTCGCAAAGGCGCTCCGCGGCGGCAAACGCCGACACCTCATGGGTGTCGGGCATCAGGATGACGAATTCCTCGCCGCCATAGCGCACCGCAGTGTCGGGGCCTCGGAGATTGGTCAGGATACGACCCGCCACACCTTGCAGCACCACGTCGCCGGCGGCATGACCGAAGCTGTCGTTGAACGACTTGAAGCGGTCGACGTCGAGCACCATCAGCGACAACGGCTTCGAGGATTCGGCCAGCATCGCGTCGACGGCGTCGAAGTGGGCCTCGAGATAGCGCCGGTTGTTGAGACCGGTGAGGCTGTCGGTCAGCGCCGCCGTCAGGCTGCGGCGATAGTTGTCGCGCAGGTCGTCATCATAGCGTTTCTGTCGAATCTGGCTCCGCACCCGGGCCAACATCTCGTCACGATCGACCGGGCGCACCAGATAATCGTTGACGCCGAGCTCGAGAGCCTTGGCGAGACGATCGTGCTCGTCGCCGTGGACCACCAGTACGATCGGCGTATAGCGCGTGCCCTCTTCCTGGCGCAGCCTGGAACACAGCCGGAGCGCGTCCTCGCCGTGCAGGTCGTCGTCGACCAGGATGAGATCGAAGCTCGCGTCGCGCGCCGCCGCGGCGGCCTGGTCGACGGACCGGGCCGTGACGACCCTGTGGCTTTGTTGCGGCAGCTCCTCGGCGAGGCGCTGCGACAGGTCGTCATCGTCCATCACCAGCAGCACGTCGTCGCCGTCCGCATCGTCGTGGCCCGAGCCCGGCGTCGACGCGACGCCGAGATTGAGGAACGTGGCCTCGCGCGAGCGCCATTCGTCGCCGGCGCGCTTGAGGCGCACCAGCGAGCGGATGCGGGCGAACAGGGCGACGTCGTTGATCGGCTTGGTAAGAAGGTCGTCGGCGCCGGCCTCGAGACCCCGCACGCGGTTGGCGGTGTCGTCGAGCGCGGTCACCATCACGACCGGGATATGGGCAGTTTCGGGATCCGCCTTCAGGCGCCGGCACACCTCGAAGCCGTCGAGGCCCGGCATCATCACGTCGAGCAGCACCAGGTCGGGAGCTTGCTCGCCGGCGAGCTTCAGCGCGGTCGGGCCGTCGCTCGCGGCAACCACGTCGTAGTACTCGCCCAGCAGCTTCGCCTCCAGCAGGCGAACATTGATGGCGATATCGTCGACGACGAGGATGCGGGCGGGCATTGCTAGGAGCCGAGGACCTTTTCGATGGTCTGGAGGAAGTTCGCGATCGAGATCGGCTTGGCGATATAGGCCTCGCAGCCGCCGCTCCGTATCTTCTCCTCGTCGCCCTTCATGGCGAAGGCGGTCACCGCGATGACCGGAATTTCCCTCAGCTCATCGTCCTCCTTGATCCAGCGCGTCACCTCGAGGCCGGAGACCTCGGGCAGCTGAATGTCCATGAGGATGAGATCGGGCCGGTGCTCCTTGGCGAGCTGAAGCACCTCGCGACCGTCCTTGGTCTGCACGGTGTCGTAGCCGTGCACCTCCAACAGGTCGTGAAAAAGCTTCATGTTGAGTTCGTTGTCTTCGACGATCAGTATTTTTCGCGACATTCCAGTTCCTTCGAATGCCCTATCCGTCGTCGCGCGGAGCGAGCGTCCCAACTTGGTGATGACCGGGCCGTCGCCCGTCGCCATGCCGGCCGACGCTTTCCGAGCCACCAAACTGGCCAAATTTCGTTAATATTTGGTATGATCTCCCGATCCCCGCGGCGTGGCGCCTGGCGGCGAAAAGTGCTCATGCGCCAAATATGGAGGGGCGTCAATAGCTGTCGACGGGCCAATGCAGAGCCGCCGAACGGGCGACGCGGCGAGACCAGGGCGCGCCGCGCGTATCGGCGTCGATCTCGGCGGTACAAAGATCGAGGCTGTCGCGTTGGCGGGCGACGGCGACATCGCCGCGCGACGGCGAGTTGCGACGCCCAAGGGGGACTACGATGCCACCATCCGCACCGCCGCCCGGCTCGTCGCCGAGATCGAGGCCGAGATCGAGGCCGTCGCGACGGTCGGAATAGGCATCCCCGGCGTCGTCTCGCCCGATACGGGGCTGGTCAAGAACGCCAACTCGGTGTGGCTTATCGGCCGGCCGCTCGGGCGCGACCTCGAGGCGGCGCTGGCACGCGAGGTGCGCATCGCCAACGACGCCAACTGCTTCGCGCTGTCGGAGGCGCTGGACGGCGCGGCGCGGGGTGCCGGCGTGGTATTCGGCGCGATCCTCGGCACCGGCGTGGGCGGCGGCATCGTGGTCGACGGCCGCATCCTGGTCGGCGCCAATTCCATTGCCGGCGAATGGGGCCACAATCCGCTGCCGTGGCCCGAGCCCGCCGAGACACCGGGACCGCAATGCTATTGCGGCCGGCGGGGCTGCATCGAGACGTTCCTGTCGGGGCAGGGATTGGCGGCGGATCACCTGGCGGCCACCGGATCCAGCCTCGACGCCGCGGAGATCGCGCGGCGGGCGGACGACGGCGATGGCGCGGCGGCGGTGACACTCGGGCGCTATGTCGGGCGCCTTGCGCGCGCGCTCGCCACCGTGATCAATGCCGTCGACCCCGAGGCAATCGTGCTCGGCGGCGGGCTGTCCAATGTCGGGCGCCTCTATCGCGACGTGCCGCTTCTGTGGCCGGGCTACGTATTCTCGGACACGGTGCTCACCAGGTTGGTCGCGCCGCGGCATGGCGATTCGAGCGGTGTAAGGGGTGCGGCCCGGCTGTGGCCACCGCCCGAGGGAGCCTGATCCGACCCGCCGGGGGCGTCAGGCGCCACAGGACGGCCGCTCGCTCATCTCCAGTCGGAGCAGACGGGCGTGGACCGTGAAGTCGCCGAAATCGAGCTTCAGATCCTCACCCACGCCGTTGTCGTACATTACCATGCCGATCTCGTGCTGCGGCTCGGCGGCGTGCCCGGTCATGGGAAAGAACGCCATCTGAAGCGGCCACGACAGCCGGCCCTCGAGCGCCGCGAGCGCGTGCGGCAGCCCCTTTGCCGGCGGCATCGAGCGGCCGAGAAAGGCGCTGATCGAGAACGTGCCGTCGAGCGTCAGACCATCGAACACCGGCATCGAGAGCATCGTCGGCGCCTTGGCGGCCGCCTCGAGGGCGCGCACCGAATGGGTCGTCGGAAATACGGTGCCGGCGGGCAGGGCGTCGGTGCGCCCGGCCGGCCGCTCATAGACCACCCGGCCCGTCCGGCCCGGGGCTGAAAGCGTCGCCCGGCCCTCGATGCGTTCGGTGACGCGGCCGTTGGCCGAGTTGCGGACGTTGAACCGGTAGTCCAGCCCGTCTCGCGACTCCCAGGTCGCGACGGTCGACGACAGCCGCACCGCCTGGCCCGGAGCATAGGTCACATCGAGGCGCGATCGATGGTCGAGAATCCAGCCGGCGCACGATTCCGACCAGTCGGCGAGCAACTCGCCCTTGACCGTGGCGATGCCGCTGCCGCTCTTCGCCGAGGCCAGCGTGACCCCGTAGATCGCCCGATGGGGCATCAGCTCGAACGCCGCCCCGGCCGATGCCGCGACGAACTCGACCATCATGATGGCCAACATCATCCGGATGTTGCCTAGCACCCCGCCCTCCTGCGCCGACCCTGCGACCGGTTCCGTTGATCGGAACGCGCTTCCGACTGTTGAAATAAGTCTCCCGCCGCCGCCCCGCAAGTGGCGATGCGGACTGGCTATTCCCGCCCGACCCGGCAAACCGTGCCGGGTGACCCCGGAAAAACTTGCCGCCGAGCAGGCGTGACGGTGGCCGGCGGTCGATAAACCGTTGATTTCACGGGAGCCGAAACTGGCACGGGTCTTGCGTCGTAATTCCAACCCTGGAGGCGCCTCGGCGTCCTTAAATCATAACGAGGACCCAATGATGAAAGAAGTTCCGTCCATTTCGATCACTGAGACCACCGAGTTGAGCTCGATGGTAGACGTGATCCCCGATCGACTGCTCAAGGACGTGCCGTCCGACGACGACGGCGACGACGAGACGCGAAAGAAGGTGCTGCTCGAGCGCGCCCTGAT
>PVBE010598930.1_pt1 | contig 10930 bp, 7 predicted proteins | sample 1631181 | NCBI WGS metagenome assembly PVBE01 (sample SAMN08397723, study PRJNA350692) | Marine metagenome, whole genome shotgun sequencing project. | isolation source: water | place: Pacific Ocean | collected 2012-04 | reverse complement strand
GATGAACTGCTCACCAATCACCATGCGCTTCTTCTCCAGCACCGGAGGCACGGAAGCCGATTCAATGGGAGGAGATTGCTCCACTAAAAAATTATTTAGCCCCGGCAGTACGCAGGATTTCGCCCACTTTACCCCGGTCCTGCTTGATCCGATCCAGGTCAAATTCCTTCTTCGCCGCGCCGCCGAAAAGGCCATAAACAAACCGCATGGTTCCCCAATCCAAAGTCACAGCCACCAAGGGAGTTTCTCCCTTTTTATTCTTCGCATTTATATTGGCCCCAGCAGCAATCAGTACTTGGGTAATCTCAATATTACAAACGAGAGTTGCCAAATGCAAAGGCGTGTTTCCATCTTTTGGCTCGGGAATGTTCAAATCGACTCCACCGGCAATATACTTCTTTGTCGCGGCCAAGTCCTCATAGAAAACAGCACCAAATATATCGGTGATTGGGGGATGTGCGGCCTCCTTCGGGGCATTTTGCCCGCCTTGAGACTCCAGTATTTGGGCGCAGACTGAACGAGCTGCCCTGATTCTCTTGTAATCCATCCTGATCCCATAAGGAGCCAACGTCGACCCGATAAGATTATAGATATCCTTGGCATCCTCCCACGCCATCGAGACTCCATCCAAGGCAGTCGAACCACTGAGGTTTCGGATATTGGGTTCAGCCCCATTTTTCAGGAGAGCTTTAACCATGTCCGGACGACCCATAAATGCAGCTGCAATAAGGGCGGTTGACCCATCAGTTTTCTGGAGGTTGACGTCTGCTCCGGCTTCCATCAGGGCATTGGCCACCTTTTTATTCCCAAAGGTGACTGCCAAAATAAGTGCAGTATTATTCTGACCATCATCGGTGCGTTGATTCAGGTCAGCCCCGAATGCAATTTGCCTTTTAACCGCATCCAGATTTCCACTTATCGAAGCCCCTAACAAATCCGTGCCCAACTTGACTGTGGGCTTGCTGTCTGGAGCATCATTTTTGGCGGGTGCTTCTTCATTTTTGCCGCAGCCAATCAGTGCCGTGGCTAACAGGGTTACAATGAGAAATTGTTTCATGATTATTTTATTTGACACCTGCCGCCCGAAGAATTTCAGCGACTTTTACCCGGTCTTTTTCTATCCGTTCCAAGTCGAACTTCTTCTGCATCAGGTTTCCCAGATAATCGTAGCCCGCCTTTATTGTTTCCCATGGTATGGTTGCCGCAACCAGAGGTGTTTCCCCTTTTTTATTCTTTGCATTAACATTTGCCTTTGCAGCAATAAGTGCCTCCACAATCTTAATATTGCATACAAAAACGGCCCAATGAAGAGGCGTAGATCCATCATCGGGCTTGGGGGCATTCACATCAGCTCCAGCGGCAATGAGTTGCTTAACTGCAACCAAGTCCTCTTTAAAAACTGCATCTGATAGTGCCGCAGTCACCGGTTTATTTCCGCCGACTCCCAGAATTTTTGCCACCTCTACACGATCTCTGGAAATTCGTTCCAGATCAAACCGCTTTTGCAATAAGGCTCCAACAAAATCGTATATCGGCTTTAATGATTCCATTGGCAGGGTGGTGAGAAACACGGGCGTTTGCCCTTTGTTATCCTTTGCATTCACATCAGCCTTGGCGGCTAGAAGTGTCTTCACGATCTCAATATTACACACGAAAACCGCTACATGAAGAGGTGTGGACCCATCATCGGCCTTGCGCATATTGACATCGGCACCCTCAGCAATGAGTTTTTTGACCGCAGCCAAGTCTTCAATAAAGACTGCATCAATCAACGTCCCACCACCCGCGGGGGCAGCAGCATTACCACCGGCTTCGCGAAGTATCTGGGCACATACCGGCCGGCCGGCCTTTACTTTCTCGTAATCAACTGCAACTCCTGCTGGGCCATACACTATTGCACCCAAAAAATCCAAAATACCCTTGGCCAGTTCCCAGGGTGCTTCAGCAGAGGCCAATGCCGTTGAGCCGGTATTATTCCTGGCATTTATATCTGCACCTTTCTCAAGGAGTAATTTTACGACTTCGGGCTGACCGAAAAATGCTGCACTGATCAAGGCCGTTGTACCGTCCTTGTTTTTGAGGTCTAATTTTGCGCCACCATTAATCAAAGCTTTGGTCACATCCGATTGATCAAAGGTTATTGCTATCATCAATGGAGTATTTTGATCGGGACCCAACTGATTCAAATCTGTGCCGCCTGCGATGAGCGCTTCAACAGCCTTGAGGTTACCCTTGGTGCAAGCCTCAAAGATTTCCATGTCTGCATTGGTGGGAACCTTGGCCGAAGATTGGTTTGCGCCGGTTTCAGGATTAGCCGGTGCTTCCTCTTTCTTACCACAGCCAACGAGGACAGTGACCATCATTAATATGAGTAGTTTTTTCATGTTTAAATTCTCTTTTTCGAATATCCACCAATGTAACTACGCGCAATATTCAGTTTTATTCCATAAAAACACCAGCATCATCATACGCTAACTCTCTATATATAGTTACACTATTTCCGTCTAATTTACTGTATTTAGGTGAATTAAAATAACTGATCGATTGGGTTTCCGTCACGCACCAGCGTAATAGGCCGGCCCACGTTGGCCTGAAACTCTATCTTGGGATCAATCCCGATATTCCTAAAGAATGAGGCGGCCAGATCCTCCGGGCTTACACTTTCGTTCTTGGGTTCAGCTGCCTTGGCATCGGTTTCGCCAATCACCTGGCCTCCGCGAATATCCCCTCCAGCCATCAAGGCAAACATGGCCCGTGCCCAGTGGTCGCGTCCGCCCTGACCATTAATTTGAGGAGTCCGACCGAATTCACCAGCCACCATGATGGCGGTGGATTCAAAAAGGCCTCGTTCCTTGAGTCGGTCAAATAAACCGGCCAAACCCTGGTCAAAGGGAGGTAACAGTTTCCGCAATCTGGAAAAATTATCTGCATGCGTATCAAAATCAAACTCAGCGGGACGCAACCGGATGGTGACAAAGTGCACGCCTGATTCAATTAATCGGGAAGCCAATAGCAGGCTCTGGCCGAACTCGTGTTTTCCAAATCTCTTGGACTCAGAAGATTTTTCCTGTTCCAAATCAAAGGCATTACGGGTAGAAGGTGAACTAATAATATCATGGGCCTGCTCTCCAAACCGATCCAGCCCTCTTACGGGCGCATCCAGCTTTTCAAAACCACGAAAGGCCGTGTCCAAATCATTGAGCAGTCTTTTCTGGGATTTATATCTTTCCACCGTTAATCCATCCTCCAGTGAAATGCCGCGGACGCTGTAAGGAATTCCAAATGTGGGTTTACCTGCAGTCAGCGCACTGAATTCATTCCCCAAATAACCGGGACCCACAAAGGATTCGTCAATGGATACGTAAGTGGGAAGATCGCGCGCCGAAGGATGCATCTTACTGACCACCGAACCATACTCAGGGTAGCTTAGGGTTTGCGAGGGTCGGTTGCCGGTCAGAAGGTATTTTTTACCCAATCCATGGTCGGCAATAGTATGGGTAAGGCCGCGGACGATGGCGTAATCCTTCATCCGCTTGGCCAGCTGCGGCAGGTGCTCACAAATGTGAATACCGGGCACTGCGGTGGGAGCCGGCTTGAATTCACCGCGGTAACGTACCGGGGCTTCGGGCTTAAGATCAAAGGTATCCTGATGAGAAGGCCCCCCTTCCAGGAAAATAAATATGCCCGAACGTTTTGATTCCTTTTTGCCAACTGCCGCCTGCACGCGCAGATACTGGGCTAATGTTAACCCCCCTATGGCGCCCACCTTGAGCATTTGACGTCGGGTAAAAAGTGGGCGTTGTTTTTTCATCGGTTCAAAATAAATTCCTTGGTGTTCATCAGTGCCCACAACAAATCCTCCATGCCTTCCTTAATGGACTTGGCTTCCTGTAAATGCTTCATGGCTCGCGCCTCTTCAGAAATAGAAGGGTAGCGATTGAACGCCCGAAGCCAGGATTCCTGAACCATTTTCTTCTTATCCGTTGCCCCCATTTCAACCAATTCATCTATCCACCCGCTTTCAGATAAACGCATACGCACCAGCGGATCATTCTGCAGGAAAATGGATTGCAGAAGCGTTGGCTCATTCACCCGTTCACAATCACAATTGGTGGCTCTATCTGGTTTGCCAAAGACTTTCATCGCATGCGTACCTGCCATGCGCATGGAAAGATGACCCGTTCCACGCCGCTTCAAGTTGGCACGGACCAACTCCAATTGACTTGAAGCCGCCGTCACCTGTTTCATGGCATCATAAATGACTTCAGCAGGAATACGGCGCGGAATGGCCCGACTGTAGTTACGGCGGTCCCCAGCATTGGTTTCATTAGGTCGCCAGCTACGTTGATAAGTCTGGCTGGTGGCAATTTGCCGGTGCAACCATTTCATGTCGTAGTTACTCTTGATAAATTGTTCCGTTAACCAGTTTAATAGTTCAGGATTACTAGGAGGGTTGGAAGGGGTAAATTCATCAGTGGGCTCCACAATCCCAACATTGAAATATCCAGCCCACACGCGGTTCACAAAGGAGCGGGCAAACCAAGGGTTGTCCTTTTGACGCAACCAATCCATGATGGGTTCACGCGGATCATCCCCCTCAAGCTTTACGGTGTGACTTCGCAGGAGACTCAGTTCAATGGTTTTTCCGACTGTTTCCTGCCTCTTCCCCCTCCGAACGCCATTGAATACTGAGGGATCAAAGAAATTAGCAAAATCAACGAAGTCATTCTGGGTCCATTGATCAAAGGGATGCTTATGGCATTCGGCGCACTGCAGCTGGATTCCCAGAAAACTATGGGCAACGGACATCGCGGTATCCTTGGGTTCCTTAAGGCTTTGCCGGGTCCAGAAATAGGGCATACCTTGCCCAACTCCACGGGAAGGATTCGCTAGAATAATGCCTTCAACCAGGTCAGCGTAGGATTCGTTTTTAGAAATTTTTTCGTAGATCCAGTCATACCATTGACTGGCCTTGCGATATCCTTCCTCGGTGGCTACTTCCAGAAGGCTATTGATCGAAGCGGGATTACAACCGGTAAAGTCACACAGTTTATTAGTCCACCATGCGGCGTAGGCCGGGCGCTTTAAAAGCTCTTGTATCTTTCGATTGCGTTTATCCTTGGAGTTATCAGATAAAAAAGTCTTCACTTCATCAGGAGAAGGCAGCGTGCCCGTTAAATCGATACTTATGCGCCTGAGAAACTCAGCATCAGTACAGGTTTCTGATGGAGTAAGCCTAAGCTTAATCAGTTTGGCCGCGATAAACCGATCAATTGGATTGGTGTAGCGGGCAACATCCAATTGAGGTTGACTGTCTGTTAGCGGGCGTAAAACCGGAATCGCCGCGATACCGTTATCATACAATGCAACAACGTGGGTATCACCTTTGCCTACAGATTGAGCCAAACCGGCTTCATCCACCTTTACCACCGTATCATCCTTGGTAAGAAAACGGGTTAGATCAGTCACATCTTCACTCTCTCCATCCTCCCAATGAGCAATAATCCTGATTTGAACAGTGTCATTGTTTTTTTGGAAGAGCAGTTCCTTCGGTTCATAATCAAGCCGGACCAATTTCTTTCCGGACTTGATGGGTACTGCCCCGGACCCCACCGGCCACGGAGCCCCCATGCGAACCCATGCTTCCAAATCGGTAATTTCCTTCGGTTCCAATTTTCGTTTGGGGGGCATCTGCAAATCCGGATCGGTGTGGTGGATTGCTTTAATTAGTAAACTTTTGCCTGGAACCCCCGGCACGAGGGCTGGTTCGTCGGAATCCCCCCCTCGCAATAAATCCGAACGCGAATTGAGTTGCAGCCCCCCCTTTACGCTCGTTAAACCCATGACACTCGTAACAATTGGCCTCAAGCAGGGGTCGGATTTTCTTTTCAAAAAACTGAATTTTGTCAGCTGAAAACTCAGGTTGCTTTTTCAGTCGCACTCGTTCGGACTCATGGACCACCGTTCCCGGTGCTCCAGCCTCAATCCAACGGTGCAGTAAACGATATTCCCAAGAATCGAGTTCAATGATTTCCCCACCCTTATGTTTCACTGACTTGGTTGCTTTAAGTAGTATCAGGCTTTGGTCAGGAGACTTCAGATTCGCCCGGTTTTGTTTTCCCAAAGAGTCCTTTGCCATCAAAGCCGCATGATCCTGCTGAAAATTAAAACCAAACAAGGAAAGACGAAAGCCTCCCTGACCCTGAAAAGAACCATGACACTTGGCGGAACTACAACCTAATTTCCCCAGAAGCGGAACCACGTGTTTCTGGAAACCAGGAGTGACGATATCTCTAGAGGCACCAAAGCTGGCGCCGGCCATCAACACACTGAGTAATGGCCCTAAAATTTTCATGAGTATTTAGAACCGAAGAATTTATTCCTCAATCTTAACCAAATCTCCCTGCGCCTGGAACATATCAAAGACGACATCTCCATGCCGTGCTCCAATCTGAATAATGTCAGTGGGCCGAAGTTCTTTAAAGAGCTTCTCATACTGCGGATAAAAACCGGCCAAACGCACCCGCTTCCCCTTGATGCAATTGGGTACAGCTGCCTTATTGCCTTTGCCTACACTCATCACTTTCTCTACTTCCATCAGCACCTCATAGCCACCCACCTCAATAATCTTGCCCTGAAGGCCTCCTTCAAATCCTCTGAAATCCTTGGGCGGCACCCCATGAGCTTCCGGGTTAAAGGGCACGGCGCGTTCCAGCACATTAAATTTATGAGCGAAGAAGAGTGTATTGCTCTGGGCGATATAGCCGGCAGTACGCACCTTAAGCGTTTGACCCTTTTTAATAAGCAACAAATTATCCCTGAATTGCCCTGAAACCCCGCTGACCTTGACGGTCTTCCCAATGATTTCATCCTTTATCCATTTGCTGGTATACCGGTTAAGTGTGGCATAATCGACCTCCATGGTGAATTCCCCTAATTCGATATCCTTGGATTTCAAGCGGCCGATTACAATCGAATAAAAATTAGACCTGCCCTTTCCTCCCTCTTTCGCGTTTTCTCCCTTACCGACAACCTTACCAGCCCCTTTTCCCTTACCCTCACCCTCACCAAAGGAACCACCCGCTTTTATATATTCAGCGATGGCTTCTTTCTTGGTCATCTTACCACTTTCGACGGCATCCTTGAGTTCTTCACCCAATTTCTGAAGGTCAACTTTTCCCGACGGCTGGGTTCCTTTTTTGGAGCCCTTTCCTTTGCCGCCTTTTTGAGCTTCCAGAGCCTCCTTATATTTGGCGATGGCTTCGGCCTCAGTCATCTTGCCTCTTTCGACGGCTTCCTTAAGTTGTTGACCATACTCGTCCAAATCTACTTTAGTGGGTTTACCTTTTTTCGTTGCCTGCTTGCCTGCAGCCGCATCAGCCAATTTCTCAAAGGCTTCTTTCTGTGTCATCTTGCCGCTGGCCACCGCTGACTTGAGCTGCTGAGCCAGTGCCTTAAGATCAACTGCACCTTTATCCTCCTTGGTGCCTTTTCCTTTGGCCCCACCTTTACCGGCAACCGCTTCCTTCCACTTGGCGATGGCTTCATCCTCAGTCATCTTGCCACTGGCGACTGCTGCTTTTAATTGCTGACCCAATTCATCCAGACCCTTATTAGGAACTTCCCCACTCTTGCCCGGTCCAGCTGATTTTTGCTTGGCCGCCACCACAGGAAGAGGATCAACCTGATAACCCTTGGCAATGCGATAGAGGTGGGTATTGGACCTAATCAACATTGAGTCTCCGGCAATTGCCGGCATTGAAACAAAGACCGTGTCCGATTCATTTTTGAAGAGGACTTTTAATTCAGAAGAAGCCTCAATAACTGTAAAAACTCCATCCCTGCTAAAGAAGTATATCTTTCCTGATGCATAGATAGGTGAAACCCAATGATTTTGTATGCCCCCCAGCCTTTCCTGAAAAAGCTGCTTCCCGGATTTGGCGTCAAGGCAGCTGACCATTCCCCCGCTATCACTAATCATATACAGATTGTCTCCAACAACCAGTGGAGCTGGAATATTGGATACGCCTCTGCGTGTTGTCCACCGGACGTGCGTATCAGTAACATCCCCCGAACCGGAGGGATCTATGGCAAACAGGTTTTTTGAAATGCCGGAGTTCGTGAAAACCAAGCCATGCCGATAAATCGGGCGGCATGTGACATTATAACCAAAGCCTTTTCCATGACGAAAAAACCATAACTCCTTGCCACTGGAAGGGTCATAGGCATAAGTCGCCTCGGCAGCGGGGCTGATGAGCTGCTTCCTCCCATTGTGCTCGATGATGGCGGGAGTCGCATAGGATTTACGATTATCATTGGGCTTACTTTTGGGAGGCTCTTGGCCGGACTTATACGTTCTTTTTGTCAACCAGCGCGTCTTGCCAGTCGCCTTTTCCAGGGCAGCAACAAACTGCTGATCCACTCCATCATAGGTCAGGAACAATAAATTCTTGTCCATCACGGGCGATGAGGCGGACCGAACTCGATGGTCGCAGTTCAGATCACGCCGTTCCCAAATCTTCTTTCCGGTCTGAGTATCCAGACAAGCCGTGCCATAAGTGCCAAAGTGAACATAAATACGACCTTCCTCAATAATTGGAGTGGGCGTGGCATGAGTGTTTAAATCCGACCATTCGTTTTGCGGATTAGCCACATCAAACACTTTGATGTCGTGCATGATTTCCCCAGTCTCCAGATTGACGCAAAGGGCAAATAGTTCCGAGCCATCTTCCCGTGCCGTGGTTACCCATACCTGATCCTCCCAGACCACAGGCGAAGACCAACCCAGATCATGAATGGCAGTACGCCACCGGACATTCTTTATTCCACTAAATTCTGTCGGAAGATTCGACGAAGTGCTGACACCGTCTCCATTTGGTCCACGGAACTGATTCCAATGGGTCGCAACCTTGAAATCTTTGCTGGTCGCATTAAACGGCAACCCACACGTAATAAAAGCCACGAGACAGAGGCCAAGATATTTGATTTTATTTTTCATTCTTCAGACAATAAACGAATTGATTAGAATCTTACTATAGTACAGCTCCTCAGGCGGGTTAGTTACACGAAAAGTAATATTTTTTTAGTGAATAATCACCATTTTAGTTTCTGTCATCTCATTAACCGCATATTTCGGGCCTTCCTTACCAAACCCACTGTCTTTAAGTCCTCCATAGGGCATAATTTCAGCACGCCAGGCGGTCCCAAAATTAATATGGAGATTCCCACTATCCACTTCCCTGGCAAACTGCATGGCCCGGTCAATATCCTGTGTGAAGACTGCTGCACTCAACCCGAAACGTGTCTGGTTAGCCATGGCGATGGCTTCATCAATATCCGCTGCGCGTGTTATTCCCAAGGCCGGGCCAAAAAGTTCCTCACAGCTCATTTTCATGTCTGCACCTACATCCGTTAAAAGAGCAGGCTGAATTAGCGATCCCTCGCGCGAACCTCCACACAATAACCGGGCTCCTTGAGACTCGGCTTCCCCCAGCCAATCCTCCACCCGCCGGGCATCACTTTCGCGCACCAAAGGCCCTACATCGGTTCCTTCAGCTAATGGATCGCCCGCAACCAATTTACTAACCTTGGCTAGTAGGGCATCCATTAGAGCATCATGGCATCGATTTGTAGCAATTACGCGCTGGCTTGAAATGCAGACCTGCCCTGCATTGGCATAACCGGTCACAGCCAACGTGGAAGCCACCTTGTCCAAATCCGCATCATCCAGAACAATCACCGGGCTGTTCGAACCCAGTTCCATCGTCACCCGCTTCAATCCTGCAGTACGCGTAATGGATTCACCCACTTGGGCACTGCCAGTAAAACTGATTTTACGCACCCGTTTATCCTCACAAATGGCTGCGCCCAGTTCACTTCCCGGCCCGGTTACACAGGCAATCGCTTGCGCAGGCAAACCCGCTTCCAATAGAAGCTCCACCAGTTTTAATGCAGAAAGGGGCGTATCACTGGCCGGCTTAAGGAGAACCGCATTGCCTCCGGCAATCGCCGGGCCCACCTTGTGAGCCACCAGGTTCAAGGGGAAATTAAAGGGTGTAATCGCCGCCACAATCCCGCAGGGAACCCGCAGGGTAAACCCGAGTTTACCCACCCCTCCCGGAGTAGAATCCAGTGGAATGGTTTCCCCGTGCTGGTTGCGGGCTTCATCCGCCGACAAATCAAAAGTCTCTGCAGCACGCCCGGCCTCAATTAGACCTTCAGTAAGCACCTTGCCTTCCTCAGTACTAATCAGTCGGCCGAGTTCCTGCTGATGATTCTGAATAAGCCGGCCAGTCTTGCGCAATATTTCCACCCGCTGATGGACCGGCATTGCGCGCATGACTTTGGCCCCCTCAACCAACCCGTCGAGTGCAGGAGTAATATCAGCCGCTGTCCCCACAGGCACCGTGTCAATGGAATCGCCATTATAGGGATTGACCACCTCAGTACACTTGCGCCCATCAGCCCATTCGCCTTTTAAAAACATTTTCATGGTAAGGAAAGAAAGTGTTCAGATAACCGGTTATTTCTTGAGTAACTCCACCATCCCTCTACCCAACGCATCACCGATAAGAAAGTAACTTTCCGCATTTCCAAACCAGTGATGGCCGTGGCCCACATTGGGCGACTCCTCCTTCGGGCGTGCAAAGGCGGTGGTGGAGATAAAGTCTACATTGCCTCCCAGTGCCTTGCGGCCAGATCCCGCCTTTTGCGCTGCACGAATGGAGAGCATGTTCTTCCCGGCCTTAAGACCACCATTGCCTAGTTCGCCAATCACCCCCGGCAGCTTGGGCTGCTTGTATTCCTTGCGTACATCCTTGATGAGGTGCACCAGGTTATCCTCATACTGTTCAAGCGCGTCCTTGTTAAACATGTCGTTCCAACCCTGAAACCAGATAAACCCAGAGATTTCAACGGAGCGACCGGCAAG
>PVBE011530168.1_pt1 | contig 10931 bp, 10 predicted proteins | sample 1631181 | NCBI WGS metagenome assembly PVBE01 (sample SAMN08397723, study PRJNA350692) | Marine metagenome, whole genome shotgun sequencing project. | isolation source: water | place: Pacific Ocean | collected 2012-04 | reverse complement strand
GGCGTTCGATCGTGCGCGAGGAGTGCCTGTTGACGACATCGCCTCGGAGCACAGGGGACCGGTAGTCACAGGCGTCTACCCGGCCGGTCCGTCGTACGGCAAGATCTTCGCCGACTACGACATCATCACTCATGTGAACGACGTGCGCATCAGCTCCGAGCAGGATCTAGAGAATGCTCTGACCGACGCCATCCAAGGGGACATCGTCTCCGTGCAGACGTATCGCTTCCGCTCCGACGAGACCGGCTTCGCCCGCATCCGCATTCGTTGAGGTCCGTCTAACCTCGTCTTCCCGCTGCGCCCGCCGTACGTAGAGGCGGCGTGATCGGGCCGAGATACACCTCGCTTGCGGCGGTCCGACCTCCGGCAAAGGTTGTCTCCCATCGTACACCCCGGACATCCTGGTCCCGATCGAGTCCAACGTTGGAGGGAATAGTGAGAACCTGTCTCGTGTTTTTGGGCATTACGTTGCTGCAGGTGCCCCTGAGCGCACAGGGCATACCCGAGGGCGAGTTCCAGGAGCGCCGGGCCCGGCTCATGGGCACTATCTCCGACGGCATCGTATTGCTGCACGCTCGATCCGGAGCTAAGGACGAGGATCAGCCGACCTTCCGTCAGGACGCCACATTTTACTACTTCACCGGCCTAGCCAATCATCCGGATGCGGTGCTGGCGTTGGACGGCCCAAGGCGAGAGGTACACCTCTTCGTATCCCCTCCACCGCTCTCGTTCGGACGGCCGGCACAGGGCCTCGTGCTACCCACTTCACCGGAGGCGGCAGAGAAGCACGGCCTGACCAGCGTCCGGTCCTGGGACGGATTGGCGAACTATGTCCGCAGCCGGATGGGAGACGGCGTGACTACGTTGTACGTGGACGCCTCACGACGCCCCGAGTCGACGGGCAATCCACCAGGGTTTCGGCCGGTGGCTGGGGCTAGCACGCTATGGCAAGCCTCGGTGAGTGAGGCCTTTCCGTCCGCCCGCGTCGAGTCCGCTCGACCCGCCATCACCGCCATGCGGTGGGTAAAGTCGGACGCGGAGGTGGACGTTCTGCGGAGGAACGCCCGCATGACAGCGGCCGCTCTCCTTGCCGGAATGAGAGCCGTGAGGCCCGGCATCGCTCAGCGCGACTCAGAGGCAGCGGTCGTGAACGGATGCCTCGCCGCCGGTGCCGAAGGTCCATCGTTCTGGCCCTGGACCATGTCAGGGCCCAACGCTCACGTCGGACGACTGGTACGGGCGTTCTACGACTACGAGGCTCTCGACCGCACCATGCAGGCCGGTGAGCTGGTCCGAATGGATGTGGGGTGCGCCGACGGCCACTACGGCGGTGATGTGGGACGGACCATCCCGGTGTCGGGCTTCTTCGGCGCGGGCCAGCGTGAGGCCTGGAACCTGCTCATCGAAGGGTACAAAGCCGGCATGAGCGCGATGCGCGCCGGTGTCACTAGGACCGAGGTGGGAGCCGCCGCGGCCGCCAGGATCGAGGCGCTCGCGCCCGATCTCCGGACACCCATAGGGCGTGAGGCGGGTGACTTCCTGCTGTCCGAGTCAGGTCGAGGCACCTGGAGCGTCCACGGCGTGGGAGTGGATAGCGGTGAGGAGGCCCTGCCGACTCTGGAAGCCGGCTCGGTACTCGCCTTCGAGCCCATGTTCGCGGTCGGAGCGGCCGCCTTCTATCTGGAGGATATGATCCTGATCACAGAGAACGGGCATGAGGTCCTGAGCACAGGACTTCCCTATACCGCCGAAGAGATCGAGACGGTCATGACGAATGGTGGTAGATAGATCTCCGTAACCACACCCCTCATTCAAGCGGATAGGCCCGAGGCACCCATGAGCCAAGACGAAGCCGGAGCATCGAACGTGGCGTTCACGTCCAACACCGAGGTCGCCATCCACGTCCCCAACCTGGACGAGGCGAGAGCCTTCTATGTGGGAGTGTTGGGATTTCGGCTGATGACCATGACGGCGGACTACCTCGAGTTGGACAGTGGCGCCCTGCGCCTCTACGTGAATCGGGACGAGAAGAACTTGCGGTCCTTCATTCCGTCCTTCGATGTCCCGGACCTGGCAGCCGCCAAAGAACATCTGGCCTCCGCTGGCTGTGACACGGTGCAGCTCGATTCAGGGGGGGTGTACTTCAAGGATCCGTTCGGTCTGGTCTTCGACATCATTCAACGGTAGGGCTCACAACCGAACCCGAGACGACCTCCAATGAAGTCCATCGACGGTGCACGACTCCCCCGGAACAGCGCGGACGAGAACACGTTCGTGCTTCCTGCGTTCGTGCAGAAGCTCCTGGGGCGTGACGATCGGCTGCCGATTCGGATCTATCGAGTGACGTTCGGCGAGGGGTCGCGAATGAACTGGCACCGCCACGACGATGTCCAGGTGCTCTTCGGTCTGAGCGGCACGTGCGTAGTGGTGAACCGCGAGGGTAACGAGGCGCTGCTCGAGCCGGGGGACATGGTCGTGGTCGATTCCGAAGAAGAGCACTGGCACGGGGCGGCCCCCGGGAGTGAAGGCGAACACCTTGCCATCAACCTTGGAAGCGACACTACCTGGCTCGAACCGAGCTGACGGCCATCTGGCAATCGTTGATCTGTGAAAGCTCTAGCCATTCGTCTCAAGAGCCTGGCGCTCCACCCTCTCTGGACCGAAACGGCCGCCCACAAAGCTCGCCGTCGCTTTCAGCTCCTCCTGACCATGCCGTTCGTCCTCTTGGCCGGGCTGACTTGGGGCTTCTTCTCGGCTCCACATATGGCTGAGGGGTCCACGCTGTTCTGGAGCGCCCTCGGCGCGGCGGGCTACGGACTCTTTTTTTACCTCGAACAGAGGTTGGTCCCCGCCGTGGCTTCCGCGGCCGATCGCATCGGGATTGGCGACCTGGCGGTCCTGGCCTGGGAGATAGGTGTGGTAGGCGGTCTGATCTTCCTCTTAACGAGCGTCCTGGGCGTGCCGGCGGTCTCGGCCGTGGCCACCGCAATCGGGATCGGAGCCGTCTATACCCTTTCGATGGAGTATCTGGTTCTCGGCTCGGGTGCAGATCACGCGGTGAACCTCCTGGGCCTCGGGCGGGGATGGTCACGTCCGAGGAAATCGGATTACTCCCACCCGGAAGCGTTGGCGAAGCAGGGAGACCTCGACGGCGCCGCAGAGATCTACAAGGAAGCGATCTGGACCAACCGACGTGATCCCTGCCTTACTCTCGCCTGGTACACATACGAATACGCATAGGCCTGTACGAAGAGGCCATCGAGATCCTGCGAACGGCACTGGGCGTAGCACGGTTCGATACGAACGAAGAGGCACGATTCCTTCGCCAGGTCCATGAGATCTCATCGACGCACCTTGGAGATGCTGCCAGGGCTGCCCCGGACCTGGCCCGGTATCTGGAGCGGAAGTCCCAAGGCGAACACGTCGAGTGGGCACGCCGGGAGCTCACGTACATCAAGGAACACATGCGCGAAGACGAGTGAGGGGCAGCCCTATCGTGAGGAGCGCTTGCACGAGCGGAGCCCCCGGGCCGCCCCTCCTACCCTAACGGATCGGGATCGAGACCGTGACCTGATGGGTGAGCACCCGGGCGTCCTGCAGCGTCAGCGGACCGCTGGGCGCGACGATGAAGTCGGCGGCCGCCGCGGCGGCCGCCCGTGGGCCTTCCCACCGGACTCCCGGTCTCCCGGATCCCGTCGTCATCCGGCCTACGTAGCCGAGCTCGAACTCCGGGAACTTCACTCTGGCACCGAGGCTCGGAGTCCATTCCATCCAGCTCTCATCCTGGTCTCTGACGGTGTTTTCCAGGTTATCGCGCTGCTCGAGAGAATAGTCGTACGAGCGCACCTCAACCCCTAGCTGGAACCCGAGCCGCTCGGTGTCGTGAGCCAATCCGATCCGCATCTGCACGTTGGTAAAGAAGAACTCGTTCTCGATCGTCCTCTCCCCCTGTCGGATGGTGGCACCGTCGGCCGACGTCGTATCGGCCTCTGCTTCCACCCAGGTGTCGCTCCAGATGGGCTCGAAGACGAGGTCGATGCCGAAGGTGGCCGGCCCACTCGACTTGGCGATGCCGACGCCGAAGTCGTAGGCCCACGAGATTCCCGGGTCTCGGGGAATGTTCATGATCTCGTAGTTCGGAATCTTGGGATGCGCCTTACGGTTCACCGTCCACGTCCCCCCCACGCGCCATCCACTCTCTGTGATAGGCCTGGCGAACCCGAGGTGAAAGCCGGTCGTGTTGGTCCTGTCTTCATTGATCTCCAGACGGGTAGTGATGATCGGGATCTGGTCCGTCTCATCCCAGGACCAGTCGATGTACGAAACGTCATGAGTCATGTCGAATCGATTGTGAATGACCACCGCCTCGAATTGCCGCCCGTCCTGGTTGGAGAACACGCCCAAGCGGTAGTTCACGGCATGGCCCGATTGAACGATGCCATCGGCAAGCGAATAGAGATACTCCACGCCATCCAACGCGTCGAGTCCCGCCCACGAAACCCCGGCACCGAGTGACAGACCGCTCTCACCCAAGTCGAAGCCGATCACACCGTCCGCATATACGTTCGTCGCGGACAGCTCGTTGAGCCGCGGCCGGGGGCCGACCCAGATTGCGTCGACCGGAAGGAAGAAATTGCCTCCCTGGTTCCCATTCTCGATCTGCTGAAGCGCAAAGGAGATCCCGCCGAAGCCCTTGTCGGAATGGAAGAGCGCCGAGATCGGCAGAGTCCGCCCCCCTCCGTTCCCGTTCGAGACACCGTAGAACGTAGGGGATCCGAGCAGAGCCGACTCTTCGATAAGCGAGCCCTTGGCCGGGTTCACGAAGGGATCGAGCAGGGCATCGTCGAGAGCGATCGACACACTGCCCATTCCGAGCCTCGCCGACGGGAGGGTGAGGAACTGATCCCCCGACGCCACGGGCACGGTCTTCAACGAAATGAGCTGCCCCGCTGCAAAGCCCGGGGCGGCGGAGAGGAGTGCCGCGACGGAGAGTGTAGCCAATAGAGGTGAGCGGTTCCGTAGCGGAGTGTTCATGGCGTTTCTCCAGACCGGGGGAGCGGTGCGGGGTCGGCAGGTCCATCCTTCCGACCGGAGGTGTTACAGAGAAGAAACGAGTCACACGTGGGCTTTGTGACGCATCCCCGACTGCCATCTGCGGGTCCCACACCGTCACCATTTCCGAGCTGGGGCGGCACCCAGACAGCGACAGCGTGCGGATCCGACTAGGTTGCCGGAACTGAATCCCTTCGCGTTGACACGGCCGGAGCCCATGATCTCGAGCTTCTATTGGCGCTTGGAGTGCCGACATCGAGCCTGGCGATATCGCACAAAGCTGGCCCCTGAAGAGATCCGCTGGATGCGAGGCGTCCTGCGGCCCGGTGGCGTCGCGGTCGACGCCGGAGCGTACAAGGGCGGCTATACCTACTGGATGCGGGAGGAGGTAGGCACCTCGGGACACGTCCTAGCCTTCGAGCCACAGCCGGCGCTCGCGACATTCATACGGCGTGCCGTGAAGGCTTTCTCATGGACCAACGTCGACGTCGAGCAAGCAGGGCTCTCGGCGGCACGAGGCGAACGCACGTTGCACGCCCCGGGAAGTGGCCCGACTCAAGATGCCTCGCTCGTCGGAGCTCTGGCCGGTCCCGACGCGCGCCACTACACGGTACGGACCGAAACGCTCGACGACTTCCTGGACCAGAGGCGACTCGGCCGGCCGGTCGATTTCATCAAGTGTGACGTGGAGGGGCACGAGCTCGACTCATTCTTCGGCGCCGAGGCCGTTCTCACAACGGACCGCCCCATCCTCCTCTTCGAATGCGAGGTCAGGCACAACCCGGACCGAACGGTCACGGAGGTCTTCGACTACCTCCAGGATCTCGGATACCGCGGCTCATTCTTCTGGCACGGGGATCTGCTCGACGTGCGCCAATTCGACCTAGAAGCCCATCAGACGCTCGGCCGAGCCCCGTACGCGAACAACTTTGTCTTCGAGCCCGGCTAGTGCCCTAGAACCGCCACTCCATTCCGAAGACCGGCAGGATCGACCGTTCGGCCAAAGGCCGCAGCTCCTCGTCCCGCCAGGGCTCGAAATAGTAGAACAGGGCGTCACGCTGATCCAAGGCGTTGATCAGGCGTAGATAGGGACGGATTTCGACCGAGCGACCACCGATGCGTGGGTTGAATCGTGCGAAGAGCTCGAGATCGAGGCGCAGGAATCCATCGTCGGGCTGTCCCCCGAACACGGGGTCCTCCTCAGCGGCGTCGCCCGGAAGCTGTGGAGGTAGCGGGCCCCCGGCAGTGGCCGCGTCTTCGGATCCCCGGCCGAGAGGGATGCTCGTGTACGGCAGGCCCGCGGAGTACGCGACGCGGAGGCTACCACCCGTACGTCCGTCGAGCATGCCGGTGAGCCCGGCGCTCAAGAGTTGGCGCCCGGCAAAGTTCGACGCGCTCAGACCCCTCGTCCCGGACCAGAACCAAGCGAGGTTGTACCCCAGCCAAGCGGTCGCCCGAGAGCCTTCATGCAGAACACGCAGGTCGACTCCGGAGCTACGTAAGACATCATCGTCCGGCGTCGCGAGCCCGGAGAAGCCCTTCCAGAAACCCTCCAAGCCAAGACGCACTCCCCGGCCGAGTCGCTGATCAAGCGAGAGAACCACGTGGTCCGCGGCGGCCACGGACAGGAGCGGACCGGTCACGGACACGGGAGCCCCATCCGATACGGCCAGCTCGACCTGCTCTTCCGAGGCTCGGGTGTACTGGTGATACCGACCGGCGGCCACGGTGAGCAACGCGTCCGCGCTAAGGCTCCAGAGGAAGGCGACCCGTGGAGCAACCCGAGCACCCGACTCCGTAGAAAAAGCGTCCACCCTCGCCCCCGCCCGGAGGTCGAGGCCCGGCGCAAGGGAAAGGACGCCGTCCACGTAGCCCCCTGCCACAACACCGTTCGCCCCCCTCTCGTCACTGGGTCCCAGTGCCAAGTCGGCGAATTCTCGCGCCGAGTAGCTCGTGGTCACACGATCGACCGCCCCCCCGAAGCGTATGCGGTTCTCGCCGAACGGAGCGGAAGCGTCCAAGGTGAGTCTCAGACGGCCCGTCTCGGCACTGGCCAGCAAACCTTCCGAGGGATCCGCCGGATCGGTGCCGGTGCTCGTGGGCCGAAGCGGCAGGTCTGCTTGGTAACCGCTCGCCGCCGCCGCATCGAGCGTGACCTCGCCCAGCACGCCACGATAGGCCACGGTGAGCGCCTGGTTGCCCCACGACGCGTCCTCCGGACCCGGAAGCGCCGGGACACCCGTCGCGGGCTGACCTTCCACCGAGAGAAGGACCGACTCTTGATTCCAGAACGCAGTCGAGCTGAGCCGGTGGTCGCCTCCGAGCTCCGCGTCCACCCGGGCGAGGGCATCGCGGTAGCCGTACGGGTTGTGGGCGCCCCCCAGAACGATGGACCCGAGATCGTGCAGCGCACGAGTGGAGACCGCAAAGCTGACCTGGTCACCGAGGGGCCCCTCCAGTGCCACGTGGCCGCTGATCAGGTCGAGACCTCCCCGCCCTCTCATCCGGTCTCGCCGCGGAGTTCTAGTACGGAGGTCCAGGATGTAGGAGAGCCCGCCGTCATAACGAGCGGGCGCACCCCCTACGTGGAGCGCCGCCCCTCCAAGAGCGAATGCGTCGAAGCTGCTGAGCAGCCCCCCTAGATGAAACGGCGTGTAGACCGGCGCCCCGTCCAGAAGCACGAGCTTGAGGTCCGTAGTCGAACCTCGCATAAAGAGGACATCCGACGGATCTGCCGGATCGTTTCCCGGAAGCGTTGCCGCCGCCTCTCCCAGGCCCGCCTCCCCCAGCCCCGGGCTCAGAGCCAGGGTGATCACCTCGATCTCGGGGATGGGAGGATCGACAGCCGTCGGCGCCCTTCCCCGCACGACCGGATCACTCAACACCTCGATGGGTGAGAGCAGGATGGGTCGTTGCTCCAGGTCGACATCGAGGGAGACCGTGCCACCGGGGGGCACCTGAACGTCCACACGGGCCGACCGATGCCCCGGATGGCTGATCCGCAACCGCACGAGTCCGGCCGGGAGGGACTCGAAGCGATATCGCCCCAAGCTGTCTGCGACGGCACTCCGGTGCTCTCCCGGCGTCGCCGCCTCGACCGTGGCATAAGCCAGGGTCCTTCCGGAGGTCTGCTCGTATCCACGTACGACGCCCTCGATGGTCCCGCTGGTCGGGACCTGGACCGCCAACAACACGGCGGTGAGCGTCAGATGGATTGGCATCGGTCTATGTGTCTCCCGGACCCGCGCCTCGAGACTACTGGATCCTCAAGCGGATCTCGTCGGGAGTGCGCGTAACGATCGGGCCTGCGACGTCGAGCACATCCCCGGCCTTCGTAATGTACATACGTCCATTCACGTGGATTGATGCCACTTCCACGGAGCGGGGGACGTCGACACGCACCCGGCCGGAGCCGCCGGTGACCTCGATCAACCCGTCCGCCGTACGAAAGCGCGCCGGCTGAGCGGCGAACACTGCGGCCTGAAAGCCATCCACGAAGCGCACATCCAGGTCGGTTCCCGGCTCAATGTCGTCGAGCACGACCACGAGCTCCCCGGTCTGGACCTCGAGACGCACTCCGGCGGGCTCGGGGGTCTGAGGTGGAGCGACACTTTCCGCCGGCGCCGCGGTGCTCTCAGGCTCGGTCGGTCCGAGGAAGAGGGCCACGGCACGCTGCCACCCTTCGGTCATCCATCCGCGGACGGGTGAGGCCGGCAAGGCAGTCGCGACCACAGCCCCGAAGAACAGGACGAGGATGGCGGCCCGTGCGAACGCGAAGCGTCCGACGATCGCCGGAGCGACGCCACGCACGCGTGCCTGAGGTGTGGCGCTGATGTCCGGGATGGTCTCAGCAGAAAGCGCAGGGGATACACTGCGCGCCTCACCACCCACCCGAGCGAGGACCGCCGCCTTGGCACCCGCCGGGGCACCGGCTGTGTCGAGATGCCCCAGAGCCGTGCCGATTACGGAGCTGGCGTCCCGGAGTTCGTCCATGAGTACCTGGCAGTGGTCACACTCGCCCAGGTGTCCTTGTGCGGCTCTCATGTCGCCGTCGAGGATCTCCCCGTCGAGCAGTGCGCGTAGCAGTCCCTCATCCAGATGCGTCATCATTCTCCTTAGCGGGCTCATAGGCCCTGACAAAACGCTTCTCGGCCCGTGCAAGCAGCGTACCTACCGATCCCGACGCCACGTCGAACGCCTCGGCGATCTCGCGGTAGCTGAACCCTTCGTATCGTGCCAAGAGCATGGCCCGGTCGCGTTCACCGAGGTTCTCCAGAGCCGTACGGACTCGTGCCACGTCTTCCTCTCTCTGAACGCCTCGGTCCGGCCATTCGAGGGCAGCCGGTTCGACCGGATTGGCCTCCAGAAGCCGTCTCCGGTTCTCATCCACGCGGTAGCGGTCTCGCACCAGGTGTGTCGCGGTGCGGAAGAGCCATGCGCGAATCCCGTGCTCGTCTCCCTCGACCCTATGGTCGTACAACCTGACAAAAGCCTCCTGCGCCACGTCGTCGGCCACATCAGGGTCACCGGTCAACCGATGACAGTACCGGAACAGCCCGGCGTGCAGCTCGTCGAATGTCTTTTCGAAGTCCACGCGGATCAGAATCCCAGGAGGTATGATTCACACCTATAGTTTGGATTTGACCCGAGCGCCTCTTGCAGGGCAAGGGCCGCGCAGCCAAAGCCCGGAGATAGAACGAGCGAGCCTCCAGGAATGTGACAGGGGCCGCTTCATGAGGTGGATTCCTTCGAGCAGATTTGAACAGGGATGTCGGTTGTCTTCAGAGTGACGGCAGTCCGCCGGAAGGGGCAAGACCGCACAAGCAATTTGCGGTTGCAGGCGGCGGATGTTTCGTTGTCTCATGGGCACCGGACCGTCCCGGTGTAGGACCGGCTCCCGTCGCCGGCATATCCGATCTCAAACGCGCTACGGAGGGGTCTTCTTGCCCGAAAAAGAAACTGTCGGCGGCGTCCAGTACCACCAGGTGGACGCCGAGTACTTCGAGAAGCGCGGGCTGAAACGTCACGCGCGTGTCTGGTCCTTGTGGGCGCTCGGTGTCGGCGCCGTCATCTCCGGCGATTTCTTCGGCTGGAACTTCGGTCTCGACGCCGGCGGTTTCGGTGGGCTGTTCATCGCCACACTCATCATCACGGTGATGTACGTCGGCATGTGCGACGCCATAGCCGAGATGTCCCCTGCCCTACCCCATACGGGAGGCGCCTACTCGTTCGGACGCTCGGCCATGGGTCCCTGGGGAGGGTTCGTCACCGGGCTCGCCGAGAACATGGAGTACGTTCTGACTCCCGCTGTGATCGTGGTGGGCATCGGCGGATATCTGGGAGCGATCTTCGGCACCCCTGATGCCTTCGCTCCCGTCTGGTGGGCGCTCGCCTACACCCTCTTCGTCGGTCTGAACGTGTGGGGGGTCGAGGTCAGCTTCAGGTTCACCGTCTTCATCACGCTGATCGCGCTGGGCATCCTGCTGATCTTCTACATTGGGGCCCTTCCCCACTTCTCCTGGGATAGCGCCCTCGACATCGAGCCAATCGCAGGGGCCACCCGATGGCTACCCAGGGGTTGGGGAGGCGTGGCCGCCGCGCTCCCGTTCGCCATCTGGTTCTACCTGGCGATCGAAGAGTTGCCTCTCGCGGCCGAGGAGTCCCACGACCCCAAGCGGGACATGCCCAGGGGGATTCTGCTGGGACTCCTGACGCTGATCGTGTGTGCTTTCCTGACGCTGTTTCTGAACGCAGGTATCGCACCGGGCGCTCAGGAGGTCGGGCTATCCGACGAACCGTTGCTGCTCGGCTTCAAAACGATCTTCGGTGACGGAATCGGGACCAAGGTTCTGGCTCTCCTCGCCGTCGCCGGCCTGATC
>PVBE012958680.1_pt1 | contig 10932 bp, 12 predicted proteins | sample 1631181 | NCBI WGS metagenome assembly PVBE01 (sample SAMN08397723, study PRJNA350692) | Marine metagenome, whole genome shotgun sequencing project. | isolation source: water | place: Pacific Ocean | collected 2012-04 | reverse complement strand
ATCGACCATGGTTCTGATCCCGGAAGTCTGCGAAGCCGTGAAGTCTTACAACATCCCCGTACTGGCCGCCGGCGGTATCATTACTGGACGTCAAATGGCGGCCGCCATGGCCATGGGCGCGGCAGGCGTGTGGTGCGGTTCGGTCTGGTTGACGGTCGATGAAGCGGAGACGCCACCGGTTATCGTCGAAAAGTATTTGGAGGCAACCTCCAGGCAAACCGTTCGCTCCCAGGCGCGCACCGGGAAATACTCACGGCAACTGCGCTCGCCCTGGACCGATGCATGGGAATCGGAGGGGGCTCCTGCCACTCTGCCCATGCCCCTGCAAGGGCTTGTCAGCGAACCGGCTTTGGCGCGGATAACCACGCGGGCGGAGGATGGCCACGAAGGCGCAAAAGAGCTGGCGACCTCATTCGTCGGCCAGGGGGTGGGATTGATGAACTCAAGACAATCCAGCCGCGCGGTAGTCTATGAATTCATGGAAGATTTTCTGGCGGCAACTGAACGGTTGAACGGCCTCATGGATGAGGATTAAACATACTTCCGAACGTGAATTAGAGTCCTTGGCCGGGGCGGACGTCTCACCAGTTCACCTCAACAGCATCGCCCCGGCCGAGTTTGAGCGTCCGCTGCGCGTTTCCCCCGTTGACCGCGATCTCCAGAAAACCCGAACTGCCGATTAGCGCCAGAGCCTCATTCGGAGCCGCGTCGCCATAGGTGCGGAGCAGACTCGGGAGGCTCACGCTGCCGATGCGCGTCGCGATGATGGCTTCCTCATTCAGCATCGAACGGTGGACGTTCGAGATGAGATTGCCGAAGCGGTCGGCGTGGATGACCTGGCCTTCGACCCGGCTTTCTCCATGAGCTCGCGGCCGCGGGGGGTCCAGCAGTTCGATCATGTCCAGGCGTTCGCCCGCGTCCTCCACGCCCCTCCCCGAAGCAATGGCGGCGGCCGCGGGCGCGAAGATGTCCCTTCCGTGAAACGTCGCGCTCACCTTGTTCAGCATGAACTCGGGATTCTCTATCGTGCGGGCCTCTTCCAGAGGGTGGAGTTGGGCGAGGAGCGTAAGAAGACCGTTATCCGGACACACAATAATCTGTCCCGCCGCCTTCGCCACGATAGGAAGGCGTTTCGTGCCTACCCCAGGATCCACCACGGCGACATGAATCGTTCCCCGCGAAAAGTGCGGGACCGCGCCCGCGAGAAAAAGAGCACCGTCCGTGATGTCGCGCGGCTCGATGCCGTGTCTCAGGTCCAAAATTCGCGCCTGCAGACACCGCGACAGGATGACCCCCTTCTTTGCGGCGGCGTATGAATCGCGATACCCGAAGTCCGTCGTCAACGTAATCGCGGGAGCTGCATCGAGTTATTCCATCCCAGATAAGCCTATTGGCGCACATCGTAATACAGATTTCCTGGGTCATCGAAGTCGAGCATCGAGAAACGCGTAAAGCCTGCCTCGCGCACCATCTTCTCCGCCACTTCTGGATTAAACCCCAACGTGCCCAAACCTGCGCCGCCCGGCTCGGACAGGGCTGACGACATGCACGCCGAAACGGAAAATCCATACATCATCGCCAAGAGCGGATTGCGAAAGTTGTCCTCGAAGCGGGGCTTGCTGCGGATGTCTTTTATGAGCCAGACACCGTCCGGCTTCAGGGCCTTGCGAATCGCCGCGATGACTTCCGCCGGCCGCGTCATGTCGTGGATGCAATCGAAGGTGATCATGAAATCGTAGGCCGATTCCGTGGGGAGGCTCTCACCGCGCACGACATGAAAACGCGCGTTCGTTATCTCTCGCGCCGCCGCGTTTGCCGCCGCCCGCTCGATGGCGTGGGCGCTCAAATCGTAGCCGTGGAACTCCGAATCCGGATAGGCTTCCGCCATAGCCAGCAACGCCACACCCGCGCCGCACCCCACATCGGCCGCCAACGCGCCGCTTTCAAGTTTCTCCGAGACTCCATCCAGCGCCGGGATGATTTTAGGCACCAACGCCAACCGCGTCCACGGACCCAGCATCCGTTCCGTCCGATGCGCCGCGCAGGGCCCCAGATCCTGGTACGATAGCCCGATGCCCGTCCGAAACGCGTCCACCAGCTTGTCCACCGTTTCCGGCTGCGCCGCCGATGAAAACGCGCCCGCCGCGAAGGCCAAACTCGTATCCTCATGAGCCAGCACGGCAGAGCCAACCGGACTAAGCTCGAAGCGCTCTCCCTCCGAATACTCCAGAATCCCAGCCGCCGCCTGATTCTTCAGCCACTCCAACAGCCAACGCTCCTGCAACTCCGTGCGCCTGGCCAACTCCGTCGCCGTGATCGGGCCCGCCCCATCCAGCGCTTTGTACAAGCCCAGCCGGTCCCCAATATGAATCATCAAGGAGACTACCTCGCCCTGCTTGAACTTCCAGACGTTGATCGAATACTCCTTGAGTTCTTCGGGGTCCAGGGCGGCTTGCTTCGGGGTGTCGGTCATGGTGACGGCCTTTCTGAGAGTGTTCTAACCCGGTTATCTCACCGCTCTTCTACTGCGACAGCGGATAAGGTCGCTCTGACGAGACTTTTCTCGCCTTTCGATCTCGACGTGACCCGCCACGCTGTCGTCCGAAAGGCTTCGAATAAGCCTCGACATAGCAACCTTCTTCACCGTCTCGCTACGAAAACCGGTGAGATAACCGGGCTAAAGAGGATGTTGTCCAAACCCGTCTTCTGTATCCCGACGGCTAGCCTAACATGGGAGACCCCCCGGCTTCGCCGAGGAGGTATCGGCAGTTTGACAGACACGGGAGACCATCGACGAAACTCCGAATCGTGAGCCGCTGACAAGAGGACGAAAATCGCAGACTGGACCAACTGGACCTGTTGCGCTGATTAGCTACCGCCAAGGTGGCCCACAATGCGGGTGCGCGTTAGCTCCATCGCGTTTCGCGTACCATGCCTACCATTTTCTACTGTACATTTGGCTGTGTACGAATTTGCTGTCGATAACCAGCGAGATCGAGATCATTTGGCACTGTCTCAATGGCGCCCACTGTTTTTGCGCTCTGCAAGCCCTGCAAGATCCTCGGCCAATTCCCTCAGAAACAGAGTAGCGTTCCGTCCCCGAATACACGACGAATGAACGATCGGGACGAACATCTTCTCGCGCGTGGTGAAAGCCCCTTTCGCATTTGGGCGAAGACCCAAGCTTAATCTCGATCGCCCAGAGCGCTCCGCCTGGCAACTCGAGAAGCAAGTCGATCTCAGCGTCCGCTGAGGTGCGAAAGAAGCTCGCATGTGTCCGCGTGGCGCGGCCGACAGCAGGCTCTCTTCATCCTCGGTGGCTAGATAGCTGTCCGGGTAACCGCCGCGACACCATAGGGAGATGGCCTTGGCATCGCGATCTCCCACTTCCAGAATATCAAAAGGGCCCAAATCAACGTATCCGATCCTACCCGCCAGACTCTCACTTGACTGGCGTAGCAAACCAATTGCCGCTGAACCCAGGAGCAGAAAACGCCCCTTGCCTCTGCCACTTCGGCGACCCTTGTCAATCAGACCACGCAAAGACTGAAAGAGTTCAGGTATCCGATGCATCTCGTCAAGGATGACAAGATGGTCATCATATTGACTTAGAAAGAATACCGGGTTCGATAGTTTTTCGCGGTCCGCCCTATCCTCAAGGTCCAGATACATCGACTTCATATGTTGGGCCATACCCATTGCCAGCGTGGTTTTTCCTACCTGGCGAGGCCCAATTAGCACTACAGCCGCTCGCCGACTCAAGGCAGCCTAGACTTTACTCTCTATACACCTTGGAATCATCATTGTATTTTGTCTTCCCAATGGATAAAGTGCAATGATATCCATCTCAACTTGCCAAGATATGGGCGTAAAGTGTGGCTGTGGCTGTCGAGTAGGCGGGGGCACAGGCGGGACCCGGTGAGCAACTGAGCGAAAGGGAGGAGCGAGGATGAATATCGTATGGGTAATAGCAGATACATTTCGACGTGACCATCTTGGTTGCTATGGCAACGAAGTAATCCGCACACCGGCATTGGATACTCTAGCTGCCAAATCGGTGCGCTTCGACCGCCACTACATCGCGAGCTTTCCAACCATGCCGGCTCGTGCGGATTTTTACACCGGCCGTTGGACCGGCACCTCTTTTCCCGGTTGGGCACCGCTGACCAAGGACATGGTGATCCTTCCTGAGATTCTCAGGGACAAAGGACTGCATACCGCGGCGGTTGTCGACACGCCATTCTACCAACGCAACAACTACAACTATGATCGCGGCTTCTTCACGTTCTACGACATACTCGGGCAACCCGCGGCGCCTCCTACGGGCGAAAGCCACGACGTGCGCGCGTCATGGCGCTTTGAATCCGACCGTTTCGCTCCTCGGACTTTCACCAAGGCGATGGAGTGGCTGGAAGGCCGCCATGAGGAAGACTTCTTTCTCTACGTCGATGCGTGGGACCCGCATGAACCTTGGGATCCTCCTGAGTACTACACGAAACTCTATTGGCCCGATGATGGCAGTGAGGTGGTCATGCCTTCTCGCGCTGAACTATCTTTTGCCGAGCTCCCTGAAGATCAGCGCGGCTCTACTTGGGTGGGTGGCCGCCTGGCCTCAGGCGCAAGGCCCAAGGAAGACAAGATCCGAAAGGCGCACGCTTTCTACTGCGGCGAAGTTACCATGGTTGATACGTGGCTTGGCCACTTTATAACGCGCCTTGAGAATATGAATTTGATGAAGGATACGGCCATTATTTTCACAACCGACCACGGGACCTATCACGGTGAGCACGGCGGCCGATTTGGAAAGCACACACTCGCTAAACTCCCGGAGGGTATGACGGGTTTGGGATTTGGATACTGCCCGCTCTACGAGGAGGTAGCTGCCGCCCCCCTTCTCATTTATGCGCCAGGTATTGAACCGGGGGCCTATAGCGGCCTGACCTCGGCTATCGATTTGGCGCCGACAATCCTGGATATCCTGGGACATGAGATACCATCCAGTATGGAGGGACGGTCGTTACTGCCAGCCATGAAGGATCCGTCTGTGGCCGGCAGGGACTATGTGATCAGCGCGGCCCCGTTCAGAAGCAACGGCAGCCCTGAGAAGGTGGATGACTGTGTATTTTATAGAACAGAAGATACTTCTATCACTGTTACGACTGATGAGTGGTCTTTGATTTATTGCGTTGAACCCGGCATATCGGAGCTGTTCAACCTTTCCTCAGACCCCAAGCAGGAGACAAACGTTATTGCTGAGCGCCCAGAGGTCGCCAGAGAGCTTCACCGGCTACTCGTCACATTCATGGATGAGCACAACGTGCCACCGGAACGGCGTGATCCGCGCTCGGAACTGAGACTATAGCCGTACGGTCAATTGGCACGGAGAATCCGGTACTCTCAAGTTCTTGACGGTTTTGGAGGCAAGGATCCAGTGCGGGAGTGCCGCGCGTTAGAATGGCGCGTTTCCGGACGGACCGTAGAAGAACCTGTCAGGATCGTTTGGTTCCCAGCGATACACTTCGAGGTCGCAACTACCTGACTCGTCGAATTTCACGCCTTCTTCTAGGAGCAGTTGCTCCTGAATAATGGGACGGCCAACCTCGCTACGCGCGCTGATAGCGCCGCGGTGGTTGATAACACGCTGCCAGGGCACGTCTTCGCGGTGGCCGCTCGCGCGCATGGCGTACCCTACCGCGCGGGCAGCGCGGGGCGCGCCCAGTATCGCAGCGATTTGCCCGTAAGTCATCACACGTCCCCTGGGGATTTTACGTACAAGAGCGTAGACGGCTTCGTAGAAGTTTTCGGCGTCTTCGCGTTGTTTGTGTTTTGATCGGCCCACGGGCAAGATTAGAGCATAGAGTGGGCTGTTTTTCCAGCGCGTTGGATGTCCGCCCCATGTCTACCCCCAAGAGCATTGCGAGGACTATGCAGTCACGTTGCCCCCATCTCGAACCCCTTCGTATCGATAGCGAAGATTTTCTGCCGGCCGAGATCATAGAAGTCTTGTCGCCTTTGGTCTCCGTTGAGCGAAAGGAACGCATCGCTACGACGCTGGACAGCCGCACTTACAACGTGACTCCCGTCATGGAGGGACTCTACGACCGGGGCAACGTGAGCGCCGTCTTGCGCAGCGCGGAGGCCTTGGGCTACCAGTCGGCCCACATCATTCAGACTTCGCCGAATTTCAAGAAGGCGAAACGGGTCACGCAGGGCGCTGAGAAGTGGCTGGATATTCAGGTGTGGGAATCGACCGTTGAGTGTGTTCGGTCGCTGAAGAGCCTGGGCTACAAGGTGCTCGCTACCTGCCTGGAAGGGACGCCTCGGCCAATAGCGGAGATCGATTTTACCGAACCCGCGGCTCTGGTCTTCGGGAACGAGAAGGACGGCGTTTCGCGGGAACTCCTTTCGCTCGCCTATGAGCGCGTGTCCATCCCCATGCTGGGGTTCTCTCAAAGTTTCAATATATCGGTAGCCGCGGCCCTTAGTCTCTACCATGCCAATCGCGACCGCGTGGCCCGGGGGGGGCGTCACGGTGACTTGACCGCGGATGAGCGCGATGCCCTAACGGCGATTTACTATTTCCGCAGCGTGGGTAGCGCCAGCCAAATCCTCATTCGGGCCCGAAAAGATGCCTCGGGGAACCCGATGAACGGCGAATAAATATGAGCATTTGCTTTTATATAAGGCTTCCGTATAAAAAGAATTGTTGACACTTGCTTATCGCCTCTGTTCTACTTTTGCAATGGAAGGATTTGCCTTTCCCCCTCGGGGCGGCCTTCCTCGGGACGAAAAGAGGGGGCAAAGCCGGACGGATCGCATGAAGGCGGCCGCAGGAGGTAAGAACATTGGCTACGGGTACAGTTAAGTGGTTCAACGACCAAAAGGGATATGGTTTCATTTCGCCGGACGATGGTGGGGACGACTTGTTCGTCCACCACTCAAACATCACGGCTGAGGGTTACCGCTCTTTGCAAGATGGTCAGAAGGTGGAGTATGAGGCTGGGCAAGGTAAGAAGGGTCCAGAGGCAACCAACGTGCATGGCGTTTAACACCGTTCCTACTGCACTCCTACGGGCTCCGGCGAAAGCCGGGGCCCGTTTCGCATTGACAACTCATCGCCCCGCGGCGGCAGCGAATCGCAGAAGAGGCACGACACGTTTGTGCGCGATCGATTCAGCTCTTCTCGTTCCCGTCGTACGTTGTTCGGGGATTTGTGCGGGTTTCGCCCTCGGAGAGGGAGGAAGCTAGGCCCGCGGTTTCCGCGCAAAAGTTTTCGGTCAGTCGTCTTGGTCTTTTACCGCTCTTCTCCATTGCTTCTTCCGGCCGAGGCGTTTCTTGCTTTCGAGGATGCGGTTCCTGACCCCCTTCGGAATCGCTGTCGCGATTCGGGGCCGTGCCCGGTGAAAACGTTGTCGCAGCTTTCTTCTGAGGTCGGTAAGCGCGAGTTGTTTGTTGCGGTATTGGCTTCGCTCGTGCTGGCACACGACGGTCAACCCCGTAGGCCGATGGCGCAATCGCACGGCGGTATCGCGCTTGTTCACGTTTTGTCCGCCGTGGCCGCTCGCGCGAAAAGTATGGATCTCGCACTCGGCCAGTAGCGATTCATCTGATTTTGGCAACGACATATGAGGGATCCAGTTTATCCGGGCTAAGCGCGGGCAGGGCTATCTTCCATGAATGGAGCGTCGTGATGCAATAGGCCGCGTTATGCGGCCGGTCTTGGTTGGTTGAGACATTATGCCGGCGAATTGCTTCGCCTCTCGTATGTGCTACCATGCGCACAGTCGGTGTCTGCACGAGAACGCGTGAGGTAGCGTGGATCCTATGAGCGAATGGACCAAACCCCGGACCTGCGTGGCCTGCGGCAGCCCGTATACGTTGGAGGGCCACGGCTCGGAAGAAGCACAGGCGACGGCTAGGGCCCTCGATAGCGGCATGGATCCGGCGGCTTTGTCCGCGGTGATTTCCAGGTGCCCAGGTTGCATCGACACGAAGCAGATGTCCGAGCAGAAAGCGGTGGCCGCGGCCCTGGCGATTGGAATGGAGGCGGACGAGGAGGCGCTGGAACGCAATCGCGCCTACATGAAGTGGGCCGGAGCGTTTCTGGCGTTGCTCAGCGTATCCGGCATCGTGATGGCATTTGCGTACGCGCAGCTCAAGGCAGGCGAGTTCAATCCTGCCGGCCTGATGGGCTTGTGCGGTATTGGTCTCCTCGCGGGCATAGGCCTCTTTGCATATTTGAAGCTGTCCGGGGAAAAAGAGAAACTCTTCTAGCGGACCTTGCGCTGACCCGCCGCGAGGCCAAGGAACGGCTCCAGATGACGAACGCAGACCCAATCGGACGGATGCGCGACGCGCTGCTGCCGGCAATTGCCAGCGCGAACGTCCTTTTCCAGCAGCCAGCCGCGGATGGCGTCTCGAGCCATGTGTCTGTTCATCATGAGTTTATAGAGAATTACCTGCGCCGTCTGGCGGCGATGCGGAGCGAGTTGCGGGCCCTAGAAGAAGATCAGGGTGTGGCGCGGCAATGCTGGAGGTCGTGTCCACCGCGCCCGACCCCACCGATTACCTTAACGCTCTTATCGAGTACGCGGGAAGCCGCCCGGTGTCGAAATTCTTGAGCGAGTGCCTGTGGGATGTCATCAGGCGGCGGCTTCCGGAAGGGGCTGACGAGGAGGCCGCGTCGGCCGACCAGCAATTGGCCCACATGCTTCGTCACGCGCTGCGATTCGCGCACCGGGGCGCCGAGGTGCCGAGGTGCTTGGGCTATACATCGAATGTCTGCGCGAAGTGGGGACGCCGCCGCCTTTGGACTCGATCCCGCGGCCGGGCGCCGCGCCGTTAGGCGACATTCGTTCGCTGAAGAATTTCTACGGCTACCTCAGCGAGCGAAAGTTCTTCGAGGAGTACTTCGATGGATTTGTGAAGGGCGAACCCGTAGCGCCCCTGCTCGTCTCGGGCATACCCGGAGTTGGCAAGACTCATCTAACCATCGCAAGTGCCCTCTCCTATCTGGAAATCACGTTGATCAACGCGGAGGCGGACTCCCTAGAGCGGCCTCTCGAGAAACTCATCGCCACGTTGCGCGCGCACCACTATCGGCGTTTCGTTCTCTTTTTCGACGATGTGGATCCGGAGCCGGTGGACTGGTCCACCTTCCGCAACCAGGTGGAAGGCTATCTGCCTTACGCCGAAAATGTGGCCATGGTCATCGCGACGAACGGCGAGTTCTCTACCCGGGTGAAAAGCCGGTGCACCTGTTTCGAGTTCAGGCCTATGAACCCCGAAGTCTGCCAGGAGTTCACCTCCGACTACCTCGGCGAACACCGCTGGATGAGCCAGCCCTATCCCGACTTGGTTTCGACGGTTGCCGCGGATTTTGCCTCCATGTACAAGCGTGGCGTACTCAGCGATTTGACCCCAATAAGCCTTGTCCGCTATTTCGAAACCCTTGAGGGCGACAAGGAGAAGATCAAATCGCTCGTCCGCGAATCCTTGGGCGAAATCGTCCGGGTGCCGATGGCAGACGCTTTCTACGTGTCCAACAAGCAAATGCGCGAGCGCCTCGGCTTGCCACCGAAAGCCTTCGATCCCGAACTGCGCCCCCTGTTCGGTGGCGAGGAGTTGCCGAAACAAAAGGAGCAGTGATAGTATCCGCGGTGGTGAATTGGAACGTCGCGTACGCGATGGAATACTTTTTTGCCTGTCTTGTGTTCAACGTCAATGGTGGGGCATGCGAATTTCCCTGGAGTGGTCCAGGCACACGGCCTCAAGGGCCGGCTAATCGATAAGGAGGAATGAAAATGACGACTTTTCAGAAGCTAGGGGCCGCCGGCCTCTGCCTAACTGCAGGCATGTTGCTTCTGTCGGCCGCGGGTTTCGCGGCCGACACACCTGAGTTCAAGGGAGACCCGTACACGCTGAACACCTGCCCGATCTCAGACGAGAAACTGGGAGGCATGGGCGACCCCATCCTGCTAACCATCGACGACCGGCAATTTCGACTCTGCTGCGCGGGATGCAAGGCCTCGTTGAAGAAAGATACAGCAAAGCTTGTCGGAAAGATCGACGCCAAGATGGTCAAGGCCCAGTTGCCATACTACCCGATGGATACGGGCCTGGTAAGCGGAAAGCCTCTGGGCGACAAGGCCGTGAACCTTATCCACTTCAACCGTCTTGTGCGCTTGGCCGACCGCAACCAGGTCGCGAAATTTCGTTCCGACACGGACACCTACTTGGCGAAACTCGACGCCGCCGTCATCAAGAAACAGAGCGGCGACTATCCCCTTGAGAAGTGCACCGTCTCCGGCGATAAGCTGACGGCCATGGGCGAAGACATCAACGCGGTTATCGCCAACCGCCTCGTCAAGACTTGCTGCCCCGGATGCGTGGCCAGGGTTGTGGGTGACCCGTTGGCCGCGTTCGCCTATATCGATGGCAAGCCCATCGAAGCCGAAGGCAGCGATCATAAGAAGAATCACGACAGCGAAGAGGGCGGCGAGCACGATAGCCAAGGCGAATATTAGCGTTTGCCTCGCAACGGCAATCACGATATCCGGGCTGGGCAAACGGGAAGCTCTGCCCAGAAGGGGCCGTGGCATGTAGCCGGGGGATGAGCGAAGCGATTCCCCCGGTAAGCGTTTTTCCATACGAACTTCTTCGAAGGAGATGCGGCTATTCCCGTCCGGCAGGTAGCCGAGCTGGTTTCCAGATCGTCTCGGGGCTGTAATCGATGTCGCGGTCTTTGGCAAGGCGGTGAATCTTGTTTCGAGTTTCTCAGCCGCCATATCTCCTTCGGAGAAATATCGAGTGGTTAAGTTGACCGGGGGAATTGCTTCGCTCATCCCCCGGCTACATGCCACGGCCCCTTCTGGGCAGAGCTTCCCGTTTGCCCAGCCCGGATATCGTGATTGCCGTTGCGAGGCAAACGCT
>PVBE012825376.1_pt1 | contig 10933 bp, 6 predicted proteins | sample 1631181 | NCBI WGS metagenome assembly PVBE01 (sample SAMN08397723, study PRJNA350692) | Marine metagenome, whole genome shotgun sequencing project. | isolation source: water | place: Pacific Ocean | collected 2012-04 | reverse complement strand
GCTCCAGGCGCTCCTCCCAGTCCGCGCGCACCACTCGGAGGCTCCCCAGCCCCAGCCCCTCCCCTTCCTTCGCACAGACCAGCTCGTCCGCGATCCATCCCCAGCCACACGCCTTCGCCTTAGCGATCGCTGCCTGATGCCGAGCGACATCCAGCTCCTCTCCCCGCCACCAGGCGCACAGACCCTCCAGCAACACCGCGATCGGGTGGGCGCACACCAGCTCGGCCTCGGCGCCAGACTCGTTGAGGAAGCGCAGGTGCGCCCACCCGCCCCACGGGAGCAGCTCGACGATGAAGTCTTCCTTGTCTGCCTGCTCGATCAGCTTCCTCGCCTGGGAGTGGCGGCTCTTGCCCTTCGACAGCAGGTAGGCCAGCGGCAGGAACAGGGCTGCAGTCTCGGTCGGGAGCACCTTCGTCGTGCCGCGCTGCTTTCGCTCCGCGGTCAGCCCCCTGGCATACAGCTTGACCGATCCCTCGATGTCGCCCTCGATCAACCTCCGCAGCGCCCGGAGATGCGGGGCGGCGTCCTTGTCGAGCTGCCTCAGGAAGGCATCCGCCCGGTCCTGCTCTCCGTGTAAAATCGCCTCGCTTGCCGCACTCTCCAGCAGCTCAGGCTGTTGGAGAGCGCGGGAATAGATGAGCTCGCGCAGGCCCGGTGCCGGGATCGCGTTCTGAAAGGCGACTCGAGAGAGGTGCGCAAGGACCTCCGCTGCCATTGGCGAAGACAGTGCCTGGAGCTGGTCGAGGTCCACTGAATCGCAGAACCATCCCCACATGGTCACCTTCAGCCGCCGCTTCAGCTCGGTGAGGGTCTTCACGTCGCCGCAATGGATCGCCCGGCGGTACTCCCGCGCGATGGTGCCAGGGCGCACGTCATCATATCCCCACCGCGACCGGGGCTTGAGCGGCTCTGCGGCCGCCACCCATCCCACCATCTCCTCGTAGCGACCGCTCCGCATCAGCTCTCGGACGCGCTGCTCAGCTGCAGGGTGGACCGGCTCGATCCGGCTGCCTGGCTTGACCAGATCGGCTGCAGCCAGCTCATCGACCCAGGGCCGGACCAACGTCGCGGTCGGCTTCTTACCTGAGACGCGCACTCCCGCGCTGGCGAGGACCTTGGACAGGAGGGTGAGCGTCAGGGCGTCTTCGCTGACCGCTAGCGCATCAAGGATCAGCTCTTTGGGCTTCGTTGGAGACATTGGGGAGCGATAACGCTCTCAACCCAACAGCTCCCACAACATCCTTGCTGTGTGGGCTCGAGCTCCTCCACTAAGGACACACTCCTCCGGCCCCGGTCTGGCGAGAAGGCGGCCTCTCACCGCCGACGCCTGTAGCGCTTCTTGAGTGCCTCGCCCCACAGCGCCTCTTCGACCAGGGCGTACAGCGCCGCCTGTCCCAGCAGTCGCCCGAGGGCGTCGAGCTTCTCTGGCGCCTCAGTGGACACGGAGAGGTTGAAGGCCTCGGGGCGGGGTACGTGCAGAACCCCGAGCTCGCGCTCGATGAAGCGCTCCGGAGCGAGCAGCCGATCACGAGCCTGCCGGAGCGTGGTGGCCTTGTCGGGGTGCTGCTCGGGGGGGTACTCCAGCATTGCGTTGCGCCAGGCGGTCTGTATGGCCTCCGGGGTCGCGCCGGGAGGCAGGCCCAGCACGGTGAAGGGATCCGCCACGATGGTGCGATCGGCGCCGACGTGGATCGGCGGGTGGCAGTGGGTCTGCTGCGAAGCCACTGGCGCAGATCTGCGCTGTGTGGCCTGTTGACGCTGCTTGCGCTTGCGGATCTGCTGGCGTCGCTTCTTGCTGCGCTTGTTCTTGCGGGCCATCGCGTCCTCCTATTCGTCGTCCAGCCCGAACATGTGTCCGAAACCGGGAAAGCCCGGCCCCGGCTCGTCCATCAAACCAGACATCCCGAAGCGCTGGCGGCTGAGCAGCTCCTCAAGGTGATCACCGGGCGGGATCCAGGGCTCCTCGCAGATGGTCTCCACCAGCTCATCGATGACCGGTCCGATGAGGGGGTGGCCTTCGATCCCAGGGAGGATGTCGGTGAACAGCGCGCGCCTCACCATCGCCTTGATCGGTGCCGGGACATCCTCTGGCAGCGTCGGCTCGCGGTCCCACCACCGCAGCAGGCCGACGATGACGGGGACATCACCGCTCAGTCCAGCGATCGTGTCGATGATCTGGGACGCGGGGTAGCGGAGGACGAAGCGGGAGAAGGCGTGGGTGTCCGATGGCGGAAATTCCCGCAGGGCACCGAGCATCCCGCCGAGGAGCTGCAGGGCGTGTCGGAGCGCTCGCTCTGGGGGCTTCATGCGCACCAGCTGGCGGCTGAGCTTCTTCATCGCTGCGTTGAACAGGTCGAGATCATCGATGGCGTAGCACAGCTCCAGGAGCTGGATCTGCTCCTGGTGGTCCAGCGCGGTCGGGTCGATGCTGGCGGCCCGGGCGAGGACCGCGGTCACCGGCGTCGGCCAGACATACCCCTCCTCGCTCATCCACATCAGCGGCACCCAGTGGGCGAAGGCGTCGCTCTTGTCCGCCAGCGCGGTCACGAAGCTGTCCACGAGCCGATGGTGGCTGCGCCGGTCCAGCTCCAGCCCTTCAGCAAACACAGCGAAGCGCTCTACGATGATGGTCGGGTCATCGACATCAGGCAACAGCGCGACGAGTCCCTTCACCGCAACATCGCGGCGACCGGTGACCAGATCGTAGTTCGCTGTCATCCAGTCACGCTGTTGCTGGGAGACCTCTGCCTCCAGGAGGAACCGGCTGAAGGTGTGCCGGGGGAGCATGGCCGGATCGACCCGCTCCAGGATCGACTCCAGCTCCTCCACCGACCGGCGCATGTCGGGGAGACGAGCGGTGAACAGGATCGCTGCGCGGAGGGTGCGCGGCGAGAACGCCTCCACCTCAGCCGCGGAGCGCCCCAGCAGCGCCACCTCCTCAATGCTCCGGCGCGTGCCCAGGAGCGCTTCAAGCAGCTTGTCGGGCACCTGCTGACTCTCCAGCCACTCCAGCTTGAGGTGGAGGGTGTGGCAGAGCTTCTGCAGGGGCATCATCCTGAGCTGATGAGACAGCGCGCAGGCGGTCTGTGCCGGGCCGACCAGCCCGACCAGTCGCCCCTCGGTGATCTGCTGGTGGATGCGGGAGAGGATCCCGGAGAGCGCCCGCTGCTTTGTCTCCTTCGAGCCATCGGTCTGGGGATCCTCCGGCCAGTCCCCCTCACCGCGGATCCAGGCGTCCATCGTGCTCCCGGTCCTGCCCAGGTCCGGCCACCGCTCCGCGCTCAGGTCCAGCTCATCCGAGCCGAAGTTGTGCGCCAGGAATCTCGGGGTGAGCCGGTGCCCGTTGTGGAGCATGAGCATCGCCGCGAGGGTCTGCTCGGCGCGCATGGAGAGCCTGCGGATAGACGTCCAGGCGTAGTTGATGTCGGAGGTCGTGGCGAGGTTGTGGCTGAGTCCCTGCACCAGCGGCCGTTGCTTCTCGAGCGCTTGCATCGCGGTGCTCTTGGTGACCCGCTTTCCTGCACGACGGCACGCGACCATCCGCAGCAGGTCGAGGTAGGGCAGGGTCATCCCGTCCCCCAGCCCGGCCTTCTTGGCCGCCTTGCGGACTGCGGTGGGGTTGAGGGTGTCCGGGTCGGCCAGGACGAGCCTCAGGATCACCGCGATCTCTCCCTGCCCGCCGACCTCCGCCTGGCTCGCGAGGTCGGCGATGGCGCTGCGGTCGCCCTGGTCCAGCGCGCTCAGCCCACGCAGCAGCCAGCCCAGGCGCTCTGGGAGCCTGCCGGCGACCCGCTCCAGGGCTCGGGGGCGGCCGATGGCCTCCTCAGCGCGCTTCCAGGCGTCGAGGTCTTTGTCGGTGACGGTGCTCACAGGAAGATCCCGGTCTCGAACATCAGGTCGGAGAGGGTGTCGTAGTGCGCCAGGACGCGGTCGGGGTCGCTGGAGAGCGACTCCTGGCCGACGCGAGCGCAGTCCAGGAGTCGCTGGGCGTCGTCGGGGTGCTCGGCGCGGAGGCGGTCTACAGCAGCCAGGACCGACGCGAAGGTCTGCTTCGCCTCCTCCAGATCCCCGGAGAGCACCGGGACTTCCTCAGCGACCGGCTCCGCCCCATCGGCGGTATCCTCGTCTTCGTCAAACGCGAAGCCCTCGAGGAGCGTCTCCAGGTCCTCGTGCAGCCCTGCGGCGGCCTCCCCGTCGATGGCCAGTCGGGCAGAACCCGTCTGGCCGGACAGCTCGTCGGTGACGGTGACAGAGACCATGCCGTCGAGGTCCTGGCGAAACTCGACGGCGATGGGACGGGTGAAGCGATCCGGCGGCGCCGGGGGCAGGTCGTGGATCTCGATGATGCCCAGGAGGGTGTTGCGGCGCGGGCTGCTGTGGGCGCCCTGGAAGATGGGGAGCTTGATGCCGGGCTGCTGGGGATGACCGGTGGAGAACAGCTCGGTGTGTCGGGAGGGCAGCGCGGTGTTTCGCGGGGTGAGCACCCGACAGAAGAACCGCCCGATGAGCGGGTTGCCGTCGGCGACCCCCACCGAGAGGCTGTAGGGTGCGACATCGACCAGCACGCCATGCACCCGGCTGCCATCGACGATCGCCCCCTGGATGGCCGCCCCCAGCGCGACCGCACGCCGTGGTGGGATCGTGTGGCTGCCCTCCAGCCCGAAGTGCTCGTGGAGCAGGGTGAACACCATCGGCATCTGGGTGGCCCCGCCGACCAGGAGCAGCTCGTCGATGTCCGCCCCGGTCAGTCCAGCGGCGGTGAGGGTCTCGCCGACGCTGTCCAGGGTGCGCATCAACAGCGGGGCGGTGATCCGGGTCAGCTCCTCCCGGGTCAGCTTCAGCTCGACGTGGACGGAGCCGCCTGGACCGTCCGTCAGAAACGGCGCCCGGAGGACTGTCGCCCGTTCACTGCTCAGGGCGATCTTGGCCTCCTCGACGGCGGCCTGGAGGCGGACCCGGGCTGCCGCGGCGTCCACGATGGCGGCGTGTACGGTGGGCTGCTCGTCGGCGAGGCGGGAGAGGACGTGCGCGGTGAGGGCCTCGTCGATGTCGTCACCGCCGAGCCGGCTGTCGCCGTGGGAGGCGAGGACCTCCAGCAGGGGACCGTCCTGCTGGACAATGCTGACGTCGAAGGTACCGCCGCCGAGATCGTAGACCATCACCCGGCGCCGCAGCTCCTGCCCCTGGGCGTGTGCGAGCGCAGCGGCCGTGGGCTCATTGATGATGCGCTCGACGGTCAGCCCGGCAGCCTCTCCGGCGCGGCGGGTGTCGGCGCGCTGGGCCTGGGTGAACCACGCCGGCACGGTGATCACCGCCCGGGTGGGTCGCGCACCGTGCTCTGCCTCAGCGGCATCGAGCAGCCGACCGATCACCATGGCGGCGACCTGCGGCGGCGCGACCGCGCGCCCGTCGATGTCCCAGGTGTGCTCGGTGCCCATGTGGCGCTTGGCGGAGCGGACAGTGCGCTGCGGGTCGAGCGGGAGGCGGTTCAGCGCCGGCTGACCGACGAGCGGCTCGGCGCCGTCGGGGACGGAGACCACCGAGGGCAGCAGTACCGACCCATCGACCGCGATGAGGCGCGGCTCCCCCTGGACGACGCAGCCGATGGTGGAGCAGGTCGTGCCGAGGTCGATTCCGTAACAGGGAGGGATCATGAAGATGCTCCTGGGGTGCACTTCCAGGCGGTGACCTGGGCGAGCCGGAGTACCACACCGCGCTGCTGCCAGCCCCGCCGAAGGGTCTGCGCGATGTGCTCGTGTTGGTCTGGGTCGGCGGTCGGGAGGACCTCGATGACCTGGTGGAGCCTGGGGTCCACCGGCCCGGTCCGGGGGATGGGGGTGATCTGCTCAGCAGTCAGCGCATCCCGGATCCGGTCCAGTGCAAGGCGGAGGCCATCATCGGGTGGGGGGAACGCCCGGACACCGAGGAGCCGCTGCCACCAGGTCGGCGGGGACAAGGCCGCCGTCGCCTCCAGGGTTCGCTCGGCAGCCTCGGTGAGATCCAGGAGGAGCGCAGTGTGCGGGCTGTCGGTGCGCGCTGGGCCGCCCTCTTCGAGCATCTCCAGGATGCGGTTCAGGCGGAGGTTGACCTGGATGAGTCCCTTGCCGAGGTTGGCGATCTGGCGGCTGGCGGAATCACCGGACATCGCGGCTCCTGAGGGCGCTTGAGAACGGCGCTCTATTCCGTTTCGGAAGAAGCCGAAAGAGAAACGGCACTCCGGTGAGCTCTGGAGCGCGGTCGGAGAGGGCTGGATTGAGCCTGAGGTCCTCCGCGCCTATCGAAAGGTCAGCGCCGGATCACCGCTCCCAGCGTCCCGCCAACCCACCCCCGAGGAACGCCATCGCGATGTGGCAGGACATCCAGACCGGCCTGCACACCCAGCGCTGGAGAAACGGTTCCGGTTTGCAGGGTGAGTCCACCACACAGCAGCGCACCGGTCCCCAGCATCGGCTCACCCCACAGCCCGATGCCAACCGCAGGCTCCAGACGCCCCCGCTGCCACCACCGCGCTGCTGTCACCTCGACGCGGCCATACAGCGTCGCTTCCACCCCCGGCGCGATCCACAGCGGCTCCCGGGAGCGGAGCGCGCTCAGGCTGGCAGCGACGTACAGAGATGCCCCCTGGTAGCCGATTCCCAGCCGCGGTCCCGCTGCCGCGCTGCCGTGGCCCAGCCCGGCAGCAGTCCCCATCGTCAGGGTCCATGGCGGGGGCGGTGCTGCTTCTGAAGATGATGTGGACGACTGTGCTGACTCAGAAGCGTCTGACCGGGGCGGCGGTGGGGTCGTGTCAAGCACGATGCGCTCAGCGGGCGCCGCTTCGATCCAGTGAACCTCGAATTCCCCGCCCCGCTCCGCGGTGAGACGGTGGGTGCCGGGGAGTACCTCCACGGTGGTCTGCCCACCAAGCAGCGGAACTTCATGACCATCGAGGTGTGCACGGCTGCCCCACGGCAGTCGGAGGGTGAGGTGGGCCGGTAGCGCTTCATGCAACGCCGCTGCTGCTGCGTTCACGTCAGCGGCGATCTCATCCGGTATGCCATCGACCGTTCCGCCAGCGGCCACATACGCCGAGAACGCCGCGGTTCCATCCCCACCGGAGAGCTTCATCGCCCATCCAATCCTCAGGTTCGCCAGCCTCCACTCTTCGATCGTCAGCCCATCGCGACCCGCCAGTGATCGCGCATAGGCGTCCTGGACATCGCGAGCCTCCTGCCTCAGCCGACCACGCCGCAAGATGCTGTGGGTCTCCTGGAGACGGTCGCGCTCGTGGATGAGGGCCTCCCGAGCCTGCTGACAACCATCCACCAGCCGATGGGCCGCAGCCCTGGACAGCGAACCGTGCTCCTCCAGAACAGACGCGGCCTCATCGACAACCGAGAGCTGTCGCAGCGCATCATCAAGGTCCAGCCTGGCCTGCTCCAGCTCCTCCGGTGTGGCCCGGGCCACAGCCTCCCGGCTCCGGGCGACGCGGGTGGTGGCAAGCTGTACGTCATGGAGAAGGCCCTTCTCAGCGAGCTGATCGTCAGCCTCCGCTCCCAGACCAGCCACCGCCTTGAGCTGCTCACATCGGACCAATTCATCGTTGATCTGCTGGTTCAGGTCATCAATCCGAGCCTGCAGGTGATCGAGGTCTCCGACCAGCGCCTGAAACCGCAGCTCCAGCTCTGGATCAAGGCCAGCCAGCGCCGTGGCGAGAAGGAGGAGGATCACCACAGCGCACGGTCTCGGCGGCGCCAGCCCAGCGTCAAGGGGAACAGGATGGCTGCGCTCCCTCCGCAGCCGACAAAGAGATCCCCCTGCCCATCACAGTCGGTGTCCAGGCGGTCGCCCTCCTCTGGTGCGCCGGGGTAGATCTGGCTGTTGCTGTCGTCGCAGTCGCCCTCCAGCAGGCTGAAGCCATCGCCGTCGAGGTCCTGGTCGCTGTCGCCCTCATCTGTGAGACCGTCACAGTCATTGTCTTCGCCATCCGCCTCATCCCAGGACAGGTCATCGGCGCCGGGGTGGATGTCGCTGCGCTCGTCGTTGCAGTCGCCATCCAGCGGACTCCAGCCGTCCCCATCCCCATCCCAGCCCTCGGTGCCTTCGTCGATCAGACCGTCGCAGTCGTTGTCTTCGCCATCCAGTAGCTCCAGCGCTTCTGGCCAGATATCCGGATCGGCATCGTCGCAGTCCTGCTCGCAGAGCATCCAGCCGTCACCGTCCTGGTCGAACTCGTAGGCATCCAGGCTTCCCGCACAGCGGTTGTCCAGACCGTCGCACAGCTCGGCTGCCCCCGGCCAGGAGGCCGGATCGGTGTCGTCACAGTCGCCCTCGGCAACGCTCCAGCCATCGCCGTCCTGGTCGATCTCATCCAGCCCGGCCCAGGACAGCGAGAGCATCATCATCAGGTACATCATCGCACTCTCCTCAGGGGTCAGAACGAGTCCGGGTTCTCCAGCAGAACCACCCGACCGGCCACGTATGAGCCGGAGTTGCCGTCGAAGCCCGTGACGGAGCACTCCAGGGTCTCCGAGTCGACCATCGTGCAGTCCGTTTCGTAGCCGAAGTCGTCGTCCCGGTTGGTCTCGTAGGCACTCACGATCGGCAGCCACACCTGCGCAGCGTCCGGATCAACGGTGAAAGAGTGGGTGGTTGTGCTGCCGGAGTACGCCGTGAATTCCCACTCTTCGATGCGGATGTCGTCGGGAAACATGAGCTGACATCCCTGATAGCGAAGGTCAGAGCCGCTGTTGCCGAACCGATCCTGCGAGAGGAACGTGGAGGTGCAGGTCTCCTCGTCGGTGTCCCAGGCGACACGGGTGGCGTAGTCGTCGTCTGTGGTGGTGTCGTAGTCGGTGGTAAAGCCGACGGTCAGCAGCCGGGTGTAGCTGCCCCATCCCGTTGGGAAGAGGGTGAAGGTGTCGTCATCGTGCCCCTGAGCACAGACCAGGTCGTTGATGCCGCCGCTGGTGGCACCATCGGGGATCTCATCGAACCCGAACAGGTAGAAGTGCCCGGACAGGGTTGTGGCCAGCGTCGCCCCACTGCCGGGTGATGGTGACATCGAAGCGGCTCTCCTGCTCCTCCCACGACAGCCACCAGCCCAGGTCGTCCTCACCGTTCGGGTCATCGGACTCCACCAGGGCGACCATCACGAACACCTCGCCGTCGGGCTTGGAGATGCTGCCGTTGGTGGTGCCGTTGCCGGTGGTCGTGAACGACATCTGGTTGATGCGCACGCTGGTCTCTCCATCTTCCTCGCCGAGGGTGTTGACCGCCTCTGCAGAGCAGGTCGGGGTGCAGTCCTCGCAGAACCAGGTCCGCCCCGGCAGCCCGCCGTCCGCCTCGTCGCCGATGTAGACTGCATCCTCGCTGTCAGCGGAGAGCGACTCGAAGCTGTAGCGCCACTCACCACCGCTGGCTTCGTCAGAGAGGGTCAGATCCTCGACGATGAAGGCATCATCGCCCAGCCCGCCGACGCTGAAGGGCAGCTCGTCCATCCGCCACCAGCTCACCAGCGCCTCCCGGGGATCGGTAACGAATCCAGTGACATCGACCTCCACGCTCTCGCCGTCAGCGTAGAGCTGATCTTCCAGCCGCACCCAGCCACCGTTGACCACCAGCGCGCCAGAGTACAGACCATCGAAGTCTGATGCCGTAAACGTCACGGTGATGGCATCGGTGACGGACAGATCAACAAAGGTGGCAAACGGCAGATCCGGTCGGGTCGAGGTGTAGCCGAAGTGCGACCAGTCGTCGTGGTCGTATGAGCCTGAAGCCGCCGCTGTGTAGTCCACCGTGCCGAACGCGTCGGTCATCGACACTTCGCGCACCCAGCCATCCAGCCCGCCGTCCGCCAGGATGGTGATCCGGTTCTCTGCGGCGCGCTCGACCAACCCGGTGACATCGACCTGGACCGTGGTGACGTCGCTGGGGTCCCACCGGGTCGGCGGGATGAAGACGGGGGTGCCGTTGGCCAGCAGCCAGAGCTCTCGTGGGGAGGTGAGGTTGTACAGCTCAAGCTCCAGGCGCACGATCCTGGCTGCGCTCTCCGGACTCCAGGAGATCGCCGGGGTGTCGCCCCGGGTCTCACCACCGTGGGACCACTCCCCGTCGTCGCCGCGTCCTTCCGTGGTCTCAAGCGTCAGGCTCCCATCCTCATCCGAGTCGGTGATGTCGACGTCGGTGACGTAGAAGTGGCGATCCTGGTTCTGCCACATGGACACCGTGGCGTGGCTGAGGGTGTAGAGGTACGGCGTCACCTCGATGCTCTGGATCTCCTCGTCGGTGTAGCGGGTGGTGGTCTCTGGGAGGGGGTGGCCGTTGAGCAGCAGCCAGACCGGCATCACGCCCTGGCTCCATCCCACCGGCGTGAACGTCAGCTCGGCTTCGGTCAGCGGATCTTCGGGCAGGGTGGGCGTCTGTCGCTCTCCGCCGATGGCCTCGAGGGCGTCGATCGCGTTGAGCCGGGGGTAGATGTAGGTGGTGCCGCTGCGATTGTCTTCGACGGCGTCGTCGGAGGTGATCAGCGCCTCTTGGAGCTCATCGGGGGTGGCGCGCTCGTTCTTCTCGATCAGCAGCGCGACTGCTCCGGTGACATGGGGAGCGGCCTGGGAGGTGCCGCCGATGGAGGAGCCACCAGCGGTGATGATCGAGCCTGGCGCCGCAACGTCAATCAGCTCGCCGCCGTTGGAGCTGCAGTTGATCTGATCGGCTTCCGTAGAGGAGTCGGTGCACAGGGTCTCATCGCAGTCCTCGTCCGCACACCAGCTCTTGCTTCCAACGTCCGCATCGTAGACATTGGCCACCGCGACCACATCGGAGAGGCAGGCCGGGTAGCTGATCGCCTCGTGCTCGCCGTCGTTGCCGGCCGCAGCGACCGGCAGCATGCCCGCCTCCCGGGCGGTGGCGATGGCGTCGGTGATCCCGCTGAGGCTCACATCGTCGCAGTCCT
>PVBE010190933.1_pt1 | contig 10933 bp, 9 predicted proteins | sample 1631181 | NCBI WGS metagenome assembly PVBE01 (sample SAMN08397723, study PRJNA350692) | Marine metagenome, whole genome shotgun sequencing project. | isolation source: water | place: Pacific Ocean | collected 2012-04 | reverse complement strand
ACGCGGTGATTTCCCTCTCTCACCGCCGTCATCGTCGGCACCACTCGTCTCAGCGTCGACATCGACACCCCGCGCCACATCGTCCTCGTCCTCGTCCTCGTCCTCGTCCTCGTCCTCGCGTCGTCGCGCCCCCCTCTCGCGCGCGCGCACCTCGACACCTCCCGGTCCGGTCCCATTCGGAAACGAACCGTTTTTTACGAGTAAGGAAGGCGCTGTGGGTCCACCATGACCCGTAGTTAAAGAAGTAAAGTTCTATGTATTTCAAACACCCATCCCTCAACCCTACCGGTCCACGCTCGACCTCGCCGATCGCGGTGTCGGTGCGTTTTCATTTTCTTTCGTCGTCGTCTCGTCGTCTCGTCCCCATCGATCGTCGACCGGATGTCGACCGGGCGAACGCGCGCGGTGGTGAAGCCATCGACGGTGGCTCGAGGGGAGAGACGGAGACGAGCGAGCATCGGGAGAAAAGGGTCGTCGAGTCGACGCGCGGTGGCGACGCGGGATGACGACGGCGTCGATGAGGTGCGGTATCACTCGTGGCGAGGACATCGAGTGGGATATCGCACCAACGGCGAGAGTGGGGCGGCCGTGGTGTTGATTCACGGTTTTGGGGTGTCGAGTTATCAGTTTCGAGAAAATTTGGAGGCGTTGGGGGCGAATCATCGCGTTTTCGCGTTGGATTTGGTCGGGTTTGGGTCGTCGTCGCAACCGGATGCAGAGTACAAGATGGAATTTTGGCGAGACCAAGTGATCGATTTCGTGGAAAACGTCGTCGGTGAGCCCGCTGTTCTCGTCGGTAATTCTATTGGTTCGTTGACCGCGGTCCACGTGGCCGCGGAGTCGCCCGGATCTACGAAAGGTATCGCGTTGGTCAACTGCGCCGGCGGAATGAATAACAAAGTGAAACGCTTGGACGGCGACTTCGATGGGTACGGGTTTCAATACAAATTGATCGTTCCCATCTTCAGCGCGGTCCTAGCCTTGATCGATACCGTGCTGAAAATCGAACCCATCGCGAAACCACTGTTTGATAACGTGAGAGGCGAAGAAAACGTTCGAGGAGCGTTGGCGAACGTCTACATGGATCCCAGTCGCGTAGACGATGGACTGGTGCGCTCAATTTGCGATGCTGCGAGTCGAGAGGGCGCTTTCAAGGCGTTCGTAAATATTCTCACGGGGCCGGCGGGGCCGCGACCGGAGGAGCTGATGCCTAGCGTGTCTTGCCCAATGCTCATCATGTGGGGGACGAAGGACACCATCACGCCTCTCAATTTCCCGCTGGGTCAATATTTTTATAACCTGCCAAAAAGTCGGGAGTTCAGAACGGATTTCGTGCAGTTTGACGGAGAGGGACACTGCGTCCAAGACGATAATCCGAGACTCGTCAACGATGCCCTCAACGACTGGGTCGCAACCTTAAACTAACGCGCTGTTGTTATTATTCGTACACTCGTCTGTAATCGCTCGTCGTCGTCTACTACCCCAACACAATGATATCCACGTCATCGTGCGCGCCCTGTAAGAGCATCTCCCCCTCGAACGTTATCTTCTTCCTCTTTTTCGCCGCCCGCAGCGTTCCGTTCAACGCTTCAAAGATGTTCGCGCACTGTTCGTCTCGAACCAACAGTCCAAACTTCACCACCACGCCTCGATCCTCCATCGTTCCGAGCCTGCGACACTCGCGCACGAGGGCGTCCACCTCGGCCTCGACATCCATCGGAACGACGCGTCGCTCGAACGCTCGATCGATCGAGCGCCGTCGACTCTCGAAAACAGTCACCTCACGCACGCGCAATCACTCATCACTCATCACTCATCACTCATCAATCGCATCCAACGACCCGAACGAGGTGCCGACGATAGTTTTACGGTTCATGACTCGTCGACGGGAGGACGCCGAGCGCCTCCGCGTCCGCACACGTGGCGACGTGGCATCGGTCTCGCGCGCGACGCGCACAGAGGGACGCGAGGAGGGACCCGCGAGCGTGGTCGCGGAGGCGATGGACGTCGGAAGAGAGGACGACGCGCGTCGAGAGGGCGGTGCGCGTGGGGACGCGCGGGACGGAGACCGCGCGAGAGGCTGCGATGTGAGCGGTCGAGACGGACGAATGGAGGCGAGCGCTCGCTCGTCGTCGAGCGCGGGCGCGGACGAGGGGAACTGGAACACGGCGGAGTTGCATCGGAGACTCGTGGACCTGAACATTCACGCGTCTACGTCGGGATCGAGCGATCGAGAGAGTCGAGGGACGGACGGCGGGTCGACGAGCGAGCCTTCGGGGACGTCGAGCGGAACTCCCACGGGGGTGCTTCCGACGAAGCACACGTCAAAGATGACGACGAAAGAAGTGAAACTCGGTGCTCGTAGCTTTGATTCCTTGAATGAGTACATTTTGATCAAGGATCTGGGGCGTGGATCGCACTCAAAGGTGAAATTAGCGATGAATCAACAGGACAATCGGCTCTACGCGGTCAAGTGGACCCACTCCAAAGTGGGGTGTTTGAAGGCGGTGCGGAAAGAGATTGCCGTTCTGAAAAAGTTGAATCATCCCAATATTCGTACGTTACACGAAGTGATCGACGATGAGTCGAAGAAGGAGCTCATCTTGGTCTTAGAGTACTGTCAACGCGGGTCGATATTCACACGGTTCAACACGGTTCCCATACAGGAACGCATATTACTGCGTTACGCTCGGGACATAGTCCTCGGTTTGGATTATCTTCATTCGTTGCACATTGCTCATATGGATCTTAAACCGGAGAATATGCTTTTATGCGCAGATGGTGAAGTGAAGTTGGCGGACTTTGGGGTGAGTTTCATCCACGACTTGGTGGCTTCGGATGGAGTCGAGAAACGTCTCGTCGGAACACCTGCTTTCGTAGCCCCAGATTGCTTGGATGAATCCGGTTACGATCCTTTCAAAGCAGACATATGGTCACTTGGCGTGTGTTTTTACTCGATGGCCACGGCGAGGGTACCATTCACAGGTAAGTGTGTGCATCAGATTGTCGCCAACGCGCGCAGTCAAGACGTCGATTTCCCAGATACTCAGAAGTTGTCGGAGACTTTCGAAGATCTACTTCGAAAGATGTTGTGTGTTGATGCTACAAATCGTCTCACGATCGCCGAAGTGATGCAGCATCCTTGGATCACGCGGGACGGCAAGGAACCACTTGCCCGTCCGCTCACCGAGTTGCCGCACGCCATGGTGGAAATCACAGAGGAAGAAATCGCTAGCGCTATCAGAACTGATCCGCTCGCTGCTTTACTACAACCTGCATTTTCATTGGTAGAATTCAGTGATGGTGAGATTCTCATGCACAAAGGAGCGATTGGAGAGGTGATGTACTTCATCAATGAGGGATATTGCGAAGTACTGATAGACGCAGTCGGAGTCGACTTGGACACGATCGATCAAGAGAAGGAGTCAGACGTTCTCGTTGTGCGTGAAGCGGGAGAAATAGTCGGTGAAATCGCATTTTTGAAAGCAATGCAAGGTATACGAGAGAAGTCACTCGCCCACGGGTACCGCACTGCGACCGTGCGGGCAAAGGGTCCGGTCAAGTGTCTCGCCGTCACCGTTAAAGACATGTTGTCGGCACTCGGCAAGGACGAACCCTCGCGAGTTCGGGTCGTGCGTAGCGCTAGCTTCAAACTAGAACAAAACGAAGAAGTCCGGCTTCAGCTTAACGTCAACTCTCAAAAGAATGTTGGCGCTAATGAGATCGAAGAAAAGGCGCCATTCAATCCGTCGCGCGCAGTCAAAGTCCTGTACGCTGAGGACAGCATGCCTACGCAGATGATTGTCAAAGCCTTTTTCAGAAAAATTGGTCACGTCGAAGTCACGATCGCAGCGGATGGTAAAAAGGCGTTGGGCGCACACGCGAACCCTGAAAATAATTTCGATTTGATTCTCATGGATTGCCAGATGCCCATCATGGACGGGTTTGAAGCTACGCAAAAAATTCGTTCACTCGCACCACCGAAATCGTTGATACCGATCATTGGCGTTTCTTCAGGGATAGAAGGAATAAGTGACGAGTGTTTGCAAGCTGGGATGAACGACTTCACCCCGAAACCGTTGAATGTCCAGAAGTTGGTCGACATGATGAAAAACAATCTCCCTCAACTGTTCATCGACGCGCGCGAAGAATGAAAGTGACACAGAATGGGTTCGAATCACGGCGTCAAGACGGAAACTATTATACAACAAATTGTAATTATTATTGAGCGCACGCTATCAAATCAACTATCACGGATGAACTATTTCAAGCGCTCTTCCTCCCGCTCGCTTTTCTCGGCATCGTCAACGCAGCGGCAGACCAGAGCGCAGTCTCGAGCTTAGACGCGGTGAGATCTTCGGCCCCGAGTTCATCGCTACGTTGCTGCAGGGCCTTCATGAACTCTCGGTATCTTGGAAGAGAATAGCGATCTTTATCGTTGTTTCCGTTTCCAATCACGACTGCCAAAGCTTCGTCCGAAAAGAAAGGAAAGCGGTCGTCGGCACACGACATGAAGGCGCTCGCCGTTGCCGGACCGCATCCTCTCAAAGCAATCAAAGGATTCATCGCATCCACCAGATCTCCTTTCCCTTTACGTCCGTCTTTACTATGCGCGAGAGCGAAGGCCTCTTTGCTCGCTCGTACGATCGTATCGTCGTCCAGCGCTCGCGCGTACTTCATCAATCCCGGACGAAACTTTCCTCTCGACAGCTTCCAATCCACCACCTTGACGTATTCATCTTTAAAGAGTCTCGCCCCAGAATCTCTCGACCCACCCCCCTTTTCGGCGCGCGACTTCACCCTTCGAGGAAGTTCTATCCGCACGAACGCATCGAGCGCCTTCAACCGTTCGCCCCTGTTCAGCGCGTCCAGACGGGCGTCGTACGCCTCGATCGCGGTTCGCCACGCCTCGACGGACGTAGATTTCCAGAGCGTCACCGCGTTCGGGTGCGCCACCGGTGGCATGACGGCGGCTCGACCGCGGCGAGCGCGAGACGAGACGAGAGGGCACAGTGACGCGCGACGTCACTGGCCCTCTCGTCTCGTCTCGACATGGGAGGCGCCGTGGATCGACGGGAGAGGGACACCGCGGAGACGACGAGCGCGCGAGACGGAGGGGGGAAGAAAAACCCAGCGGCGAGCTTCCTCGGCGGCGCCTCGGCGGGATTGGTGTCGAGCGCGCTCTTACAACCGTTCGAGGTTGTCAAGACGAAGATGCAGGCGGAGAAGCTCAGGGGCGCGCGAGGGATGGTCACCGTCGCGTCGAGCGTGGTCAAAAAGAACGGGGCGAAAGGTTTGTGGAGCGGTGTGAGCGCGTCGATCGTGAGGACGACGGCTGGGGCGGGCTTGTACTTTTTTCTGCTCGAACGCGTGACGAAGGAGCTCGCGTCGAGCTTTAACAGAGAAAAAGCCAGCTCATTCGAGCAATCGGCGATGACCTTCGGGGCTGGATGCTCGGCGAGAATGGTCGCGGCCGTGCTTTTGAACCCAATCACCGTGGTGAAGACTCGGATGGAGTACGCCGGTGCGGGAGGTGGGACGACGAGGGGACTGGTGTTGACGTTTGCGAACGTCGCGCGAAAAGAAGGGGCAGGGGGCTTGTTTTCAGGATTGGGTAGCACGGTCGCTCGAGACGCACCGTTTTCTGGATTAAATTTACTATTATTTACTCAGACCCGGTCTTTCATGCACGAAGTGGCGCGCATGCAGCAGCGCGAGGCGGGCGCCGTGGACACCTTCATCGCGGGGGCTCTCGCGGGAGCCGGGGCGACTTTCATCACGCACCCGCCGGATGTCATTCGGACGCGTGTCCAACTCGGGCGGATGATGACGTCGGGTCAGGGCGCGGGGAAAGCGCCGGCGATTTCACTTTTGAACATCTTGAAGGAGGAGGGCATCCAAGCGCTCTGGGTTGGATCGTTACCGAGAGTGGCGCGTAGAACGCTTCAGCAGGCGATTACGTGGAGCATGTTTGATTTCGTGTCGCGATCGCTCGGGGGAAGCGACATCTTTCAGCGCTGATGATCGTAAACTTTAGGTGTGTAGCAAAAGCTGTGATGTAGCAAAAATTAAAAGCCTCTTCAAATATCGATGAACAAATTCGCCCTGACGACGGCGTCGAGGGGCATTCGAAGACGCCACTCACGACTCTTCTTGTTCATACCCATTCCCTTTTTCGCCGGACGATTCGCCGGCACGTCCGCGAGCTTCCACTCCACCTCCGAATCCGTGATATCCGTGATCTCCATCGTTTTCGTCACGTTCGCTTCGGAGTCCGGATCTTCCGCCTCTCCCTTGTACGTGACGTCCATGACGAGCTCGCGAAAACGCTTCAAGTCGCCGGGCACTCGCAGCTTTCTCGTCGCCCCTGGGCTCGCCACCTCCACCGCGACGTCGTCCGGAAACCCACGCTCGTCTAAGATCGCGTTGTGCGCGCGCACGATGGTCGTCAACTCATCCAGCGTCGGCGATCCAAACTTATCCTTCAACTTATCCACGCTCACCAAGACGCGCCGACGCGCCGGGTTCACGCGAAACGAGAAAATATCATACTCACCCCTCAAACCGTCCCCCTCGAGCGCCTGTCGAAGGGCATCCAGCGACATCTCCCCGTACTCCGTCCCCGCGGTATCGATCGAGTCTCCATCCTCCTCGCTCTCCTCGTCCGCGCGCACTTCCTCCTCGACGTCAAAGTCCTCGTCGAGCGCCGTCTCGGCGTCGACGTCGACGTCCGTCTTCGATTTCCCTCGATTCTCCGACGATTTCCCCGCGAACGCGCGCGCACACCTCCGCGCGAACGCGAATTCTCTCCCGCGTCCTCCACGTCCTCGCATCGCGCGCCTCGTCGTCGTCGTCGTCGTCGTCGTCGTCGTCGTCATCGGCATCGCCGCCGCCGTCCCCGTCATCCGTCTCGTCGTCGTCGCGCTCGTCCCGCGCCTCACCGTCGTCGTCGCCATCGACGCCGCGACTCGCACCATCGTTCTCACCGTCGTCATCCCTCTCGCGTCCTCGTCGACGCCTCTCTCTCTCTCGTCCCGCGCCGCGGTGTCGCGCGCCGGTCGTTCGTTCGTTTTCGCGAATGCATGAATGCACGCGCGCGCGACGGTGGAACGCGCGAACCAAGGCGAAGGAACGACCGCGCGTCGATGGATGAATGGATGCATCGATCGATCGATCGATCGATCGAGACGGTCCACGAGGTTCGGAACGGAACGGAACGGATGGGTTGAAATTTCAATTTTTTCAATTTTTGGGCGACAGACGACGACGCGACGACGCGACGACGCGACGCGCGACGACGACGGGAGAGACGATCGAGTCGTGCGTCGACTTGACTCGCATCGCGTCGATTCGCATCGACTCGAACCGCATCGAGCGCGACGACGACGAGACGCGAAGAGGATGGGAGACGACGAGGGGACGCGCGCGAGAGGCGTCGGGGGACGGTGTCGATCGATCCTGCGCGCGGCGAGCGATGCGTTGACGCGGTGTGAGACGCGGTTGAACGAGGTGAACGAGAAGTACACGTTCGAGCTGTGCCCAGAGTATAGGTTGAAGGTGAACAAGACGATCGGGACGACGCGGGTCGGGATGACGTTCGACGCGAGAGAGCGGAGGTATCGAGTGGCGGTGAAGCGAGCGGGATCGATGAAAGGGGAGGATGAGAGCGAGAGAGAAGATGATGTGCCGTTGTTTTGGAGAGCGATGAATAAATTGGTGCTGGATCCAGAGGAGAAGAGGATTGAATTGTATAGTCGACGCGTCGATTACGGACCGTTGTCGCTTCGAGGCGTCGGCGAGTACAACGCCACCGATGGTGAGTGGGGATTGCGATGGCAGTTGCAGACGTTTCAGAAGGAGAAAAAACGCTTGCGATCGGCCGAGTACGAACTCAACGATCGGGTGCGAGGGTGCTTGCGTTGGGACGTGCAGAGCGTCGCGCCGGAGGTGGAGGGCGCGGTGGGCTCCAAGGAGAAGTTTTCGTTCGACGTCGACGTCGGCTCGTATCACGTGACGGTGCCTAGACTCGAGATGAAGGTTGACTTGTAAAATTTATGTGCTTGCGTGATATGATCGTTACATCTAAACCTAATAAAGAAAGCTAATAACTCACCCGAAGAGCGTCTTGAACGCCACGTTTCCGCTCATGTCGTCGTGCTTGTAACCGCATCCGTCAAGACACTTTTCAAAGTCTTCTCGCTCGTCCTCGGGAACTTGCACGCCGAAGAGGACTTGTCCGACGCGGCCACCGTCGTTACGGTAGTGCGTCATGGAGATGGACCACTTGGGGCTGATAAAGTCCAAAAAGTTGCCGAGCGCGCCGGCGCGCTCGGGGATTTCAACCTTGTACAGTCTCTCATTCGGGACTTTACTTTGACCTCCAGTCATGTGACGAAGGTGGAATTGCGTCGTGGCGTCGTTCGACAAGTCAACAGTCTTGAAACCCAAGGCTTGCATTCTCGCCATGGTGTCTTGAACCGCTTGAATGTCGGAAACTTCAATCGAATACAACACTCGAGCGTCGGGCCCTTGCACGCGATATTTGAACTCGGAAATGTTGATGTCACCCACAGTCTCAACAAATCGTTTAAATTCACCATTCTTCTCCGGGATGATGCTCAATAAAGTAGCTTCTTCCTTACCACCCTGATCTGCGATCTCAGAGATGACACGAAGTCGATCAAAGTTCATGTTGGCGCCCGACGTGACGGCGACGACGTTTCCGGTGACTCCGTGCGCCGCGCAGTACGCCTTGGCTCCGGCGACCGCCACCGCGCCCGCGGGTTCGAGGATCGACCGAGTGTCGCCGAAGACATCTTTGATGGCGGCGGCGATCTGATCCGTCTTCACAGTGATGATACCGTCAATCATGTTTTGAATAATTTCAAAGCAGTCGCGACCCGGTTCGCGGACCGCAACGCCGTCCGCGAAACCGTCCACCTTGGACAGTTTGACGATCTCACCTCGAGACAAAGATATGGCCATCGCGTTCGCCCCCGCGGGTTCCACCCCGATGACTTTCACCTCGGGTCGAATGGCCTTGATGTACGCCGCCATGCCCGCTGCGAGACCTCCGCCGCCAATCGGAACGAAGACGATTTCCGCCGTGGGCAACTGACGCAACACTTCGACACCGACCGTTCCTTGACCCGCGATCACGTACGGATCGTCAAAGGGCGGAATGTACGTCAAACCTTCCTCTTCGGATCGCTTCTTCGCGTACGCTTGCGTCGCGTCGTAGTTTTCACCGACCAACTCGACGCCGCCGCCCAAACGACGAACCGCCTCAACTTTAATCGCCGGCGTCGTCACCGGCATCGCGATGATCGCCTTGCACCCCAACTTTTGTCCCGAGAGCGCGACGCCCTGCGCGTGATTACCCGCGGAAGACGTGATGACGCCTCTCGCTCGCTCCTCTTCCGTCAACTGTTTCATCTTATTGTACGCCCCGCGAAGCTTGAACGAAAACACCGGCTGCAAATCCTCCCGCTTGAGGTAAATGTTCGCCCCGATCCGTTCGCTCAATCTCGGCGTGAGCTCCAAGGGAGACTCGATCGCGACATCGTACACGTCCGCGGTGAGAATATTCCGCAGATACCACGCCTCGCGCGCCACGTCCGAGTCCTTCGGTTCCGGACGAAGCACCGGCCCCAACTCGCCATCCACCAACACCAACTCTTCCGGGTCCACGAGCGGAAGCTCCCCTTCCGCCGGTTCCGGTCGCACCAACGGCGCGAACACATGCGTTCGCGCGTGTCTCACCCCTCGTCCTCCGTGACCTCTTCGCGACGCCACCGTCATCGCTCGCGCGAGTCGCGTCCCCACCGCGCATCGTCCCGGCGCGGCGGCGCGCGTCGGGGACGCTCGCGCCCCGACGACGCCGCGCATGTTCGTCCCACAGCGCCTCGCGAGGACGACGGTCGAGGGTTCGTTCGTTCGCGCGCGTCCACGCGCGGGCGTCGACGCGTCGTCGTGTGAAGAGCCCGACGCTGAGGGCGGACGATCGAGCGTCGGGGCTGGAGGGCGAGCGACGGCGACGCCGAGGATGATGTTACAACGCGCGCGGAAGTCTAGTATGGTACACTCGACCGCGATGGTGGACGCGGACGAGAGTGTAGTTGCGCGGACGACGCGATCACGCGATCGGACCGCTGTGAATGTTGTTCGAACGGACGCGATATTTCGCCGGTTTGGCGGTGACGCCGTAGGCGACGGAGGCGGAGTGCCACCCCGTGCCCGGAATCTTATCTAGACGTATTCTTCTGTGAGGAACCGAGGTCCAGCGCGTGCCGAGGGCGGGTTTGAGATTACTTCCGTGATCGTCCGCCAGAGAATCTTGACCGGCGCTGACGGTGTGGTTGGTGTACAGCGCCGCCGTCTTGCGCGTCGCCGCCAAGCCTCGAAGCATGGCGGCGACGGTGGCCATGATGGTGTATCCCTGATGATGCGCCTTGGTGAGGAGCGGAGAGAGAAGCGAGGACAAAGAATCGATGACGAGCAGTCCCATCGTGGCGTGCTCTGGATTATTATCGTCCTCGCTCGCCTCTTCACCGAGCTGCGAGAGCAAGTGTAACAACGAAAAGACGTCGTGACAGCTGTGCACGGCGATCAAATTGAGCGTCTGCTTCAAATGTTGCGCCACCTCCGTCTTATCCGCGTCCTCGGTGAAGAATCCACGATGAAACTGTTTCACTCGCATCGCCGAAAACCCACCCGTGGTGTCCACGTACACCACTCGATGTCCCAACGCGGCGAAACTCGCCGCCGCGCTCAGGCACAGTTGCGTCTTTCCGCTCGCGCTCGGTCCCGCGAACTCGATCACCTGCCCTTGTCTCAACCCTCCACCGAGCAACTCATCGATAGAATCGCACCCCGTCGGTAAAATCTCCAAGAGACTCAACTGTCGCTCGATCTCCGTCCCGTTCACCGCGTT
>PVBE012798876.1_pt1 | contig 10934 bp, 10 predicted proteins | sample 1631181 | NCBI WGS metagenome assembly PVBE01 (sample SAMN08397723, study PRJNA350692) | Marine metagenome, whole genome shotgun sequencing project. | isolation source: water | place: Pacific Ocean | collected 2012-04 | reverse complement strand
GTAAAAAAGGAAACAACAAACTTCTATTACACAACTATCTTGAAGAAAAAGGCCTGCCGGTGTTTGATACTTTTCTCGCTTCCTCAGCAGAGGAAGTTATTTCATGCTTCGATAAACTTTGTAAGATAGGATACAGTGAAGCGGTTTTGAAATCACAAATCGGTGCCTCAGGATGCGGTTTGGTGAAACATTATACAGCTTGCAACCCTCCTCAAAATGAATTCCCGGATTATTTCTTTTTCGAAGGGCCCTGCCTGGTACAGGGATGGCTTGATGAAAAGGTTAAAGAAGTGAAACATATAGGCTCTCCAAGTGTTCAGATGTTTTTGAGTGATACAGCGCTTTCTTTGTTTGATGTAACAGAACAGTTTCTAAGTGATAGACACGTTCATGAAGGGAATATTTCTCCTCCTCCGTATTTTAAAGAATATCCGCAAATTAAAGAGGAAATGTTGTCCCAGGCTGAGGTAGCAGGACGCTGGCTGCACGAGCAGGGTTACCGGGGAACAGGGGGTGTGGATTTTCTAACTGTTAAAAGGAATGGAAAAGTCGAAGTGATTGTTAATGAAATAAACGCAAGGGTTACAGGCGCTACTTACCCCTCTGTTCTGGCCAGACATTTTCTTCCACACAAGGCATGGATTATGAGGAATTTGAAGTTTGATAGCGATGTGCAGGGTCATCAATTATTAACTAAACTTGATCGCAACGGCCTGTTGTTTAAAAAAGATATGGAAAGAGGGATATTGCCTTTTAACTTTAATCAGGATGAGTCCGGGAATGTTAGCAAAGGTCAGTTTCTTTTTTTAGCCTCTGATACGGAAGAGTGTAAAAATTTATTAGAGAAGATACAAAATCTCTTTCCATCAATATGTAAATTTGATAGAGATTAGGAGAAAAAATGAAGGATGATCTCAGCCATCGTCTTGTGGCGTTAACCCGCGACCTTGTCCTTATTCCAACCATCAGCTCACGTCCCGATAATATTGAAAGGTCTATTGAGTTTATAAAAAACCATCTTGAAGAAACCGAAGGAATAACTATCCAGACACATTCTTCTCACGGCATCCCCTCTATAACGGCACTTCCAAAAAATCAGCCAAAGCCGGATGTACTTTTCTGCGCTCATGTCGATGTTGTTACTCTGTCGGAAGATGCCTTGTACAGGTCACGTATAGAGAACGGAAGGATATATGGGCCGGGGGCAGCCGATATGAAGGGCGCTCTTGCTATTCTTCTTGAAATCTTTCGGGACATCCATACGAGTGTCCCTGAAGCCTCTTTAGGGATTATGATTACGACAGATGAAGAAAGGGGAGGGGACTACGGGGTAAAATTTTTGCTTGAAGAAAAGGGATTAAAATGTGGTGTCGCGATAATTCCAGACTCGGGTTCATTAAACGAAATCACTGTTGAAGAAAAAGGGATTTTACACCTGGCTATCCGCTGTCATGGACCCGCAGGGCACGCTTGTCGTCCATGGATGGTTCAGAACCCGATGGAAAAACTATTGGACCGCCTCAGACATGTAAAATCCTTCTTTAATGAGATGAAAAAAGACGAGGATGATCACTGGTATTCGACATTTACCATCACAATGATACGAACGGAAAATGAGTCGTACAATCGTATTCCCGCGCATGTTGAAGCAATTTGTGATGTCCGCTTTACTCCTCCATGCACAACTGAAAAAATGATCAAAATCCTAAAAGATAAACTCGGTAAAGAGATGGAGTTGGAAGTCCTGATTTCAGCAGAGACATCTCAATTTTCACCTGATCCCCTTTTTATCTCTGTAACCGAGGAAGTTACCGGCAAACCGGTTAATCTTTGTAAAGCGCACGGGGCAAGTGATGCCCGGTTTGTTACTGCTCTTGGTATTCCGGTCATATTATCCCGTCCTATCGTCGGAAATATTCACTCGGAAAATGAATGGATTGATATTGAATCGATGTCTACTCTCTACCGGATTTATGAAAAGTATCTGACAAAGAAGCTTATAAAATGACTATAACTTTTTTAAAATGATTGATTAATAACCACGAAGAGCACGAAGATCACGAAGGGAAAATTTTAAATACTAACTGCATTTAATTTTTTTATTCTTGTTCCTTTGTAATTTGTATAAAGCATCTATGGTTTTTAATTTTAATTTAAAAAAAATTTTTGTAATGAAAACTGAATTCAAGTCTTCGCAGGCACTCTTCTTTGGGCGAATCTGCGAAGCAAAATATGAACTCTAAAGCCTGTAAGGTTGTAATAATAAAACTTCTTCGTGTCTTTCGTGAGCTTCGTGGTAGAAATTGGGTTATGGACCTGCTACAAAACCCTTGCAACAGATCAGAAATAATTATAGTGTGAGAATGTAGTTAAAGTCCTGTGCCTCAATGAGACTGGCAAAGTTATTCAGGACAGAAAAGCAAACATTAAAAAACGGAAACAATAGAGGAGTTTCGCGCTATGAAAAAAAAACATGACTTTTCGGATTTAATTGAGAATCCTTCTGAAAAGCAACTGAAGAAACAGGTAACTCTTCGACTGAATGTCGATGTGATTGACTATTTCACGAAGCTGGCCGGGGAAACAGGGGTACCCTATGATAGCCTTATTAACCTCTACCTTCAGGATTGTGCCAGGTCCAAAAAGAAATTGAAATTCAAATGGGCGTCCTGAAGCACTTTCAGAAGCATTTGAAGTGGTAGTCTGCCCTGTTCCAGAGCGGTCCAGTGCTTGCTATGAGGACTAGGAATAAAAAATCCGTCCCCTGAAACCTGATCCCCTCCTATATTTCTGCGGTTTTTGTCTTTGCAGCAAAATTAGCCCGGAATTGTTTTTAGAAAAACCTCTCTATTCCGTGGTCCGTCAAATTCCGCGAAAAATATTCCCTGCCATTGGCCTAGCACTAATGTCCCTCTTTCTATGATAACTGTTTCTGAAGCTCCGAAAAAAGAAGATTTTATATGGCTGTCCGAATTCCCTTCTCCATGGCGGTAGTCAGGGTCATGATGATCAACGAACTTGGAGGTTTTCAGGTTAATGTCATTAAGCACCGCAGGGTCCGCGTTTTCATTGATAGTAATTCCAGCTGTTGTATGTGGGCAAAAGATGAGTAAAATGCCGTCTGGAATTCCACTTTCACGGACAGCTTTTGTAATGTCCCGGGTGATGTCCAGAAATTGACATCTATATTGGGTTTTTACTTTTAAAGTGATCATGTTTTTAAATTTCTGTTCCGAGAGAAAAACTATTTAATAAATTGTTATAGTGCCATCACAATGAAGCAAAGCGAGATTCTTCGCAAGCTAAAAATGGCAAGAAAAAACTATGCGTGAGTCACCCTGAGCCTGCGAAGGGTCCCCATGAAGAATCAGAATTACCCAATAATTTATAATTTAATGGCTAGGAATTTCAATCTTTATAGATTTCCGCTGGAGTTTTTTTCAGCGAAAACAGGAACCTGAATGACAAAAAGCGCCGGGTTGTCATTCCCGAATCTTTTTTATAAAAATTTTTTCATAATCCATTTTGCGATTTCGGAAACATCGTCTCTTTTAAACTGTGGAATATCAAGACCGTACTTATCGTCTGAAATGAGGGCAATAACATGGCTATCGTTTTTGCAGGACAAATTATTTTCCGCTAAACCATCCGCAATTTCTATTTTATGATGATCTCCTTCTTTATATCCTTCAGCAATCAGTAAATCTGTGTTATCAGTATAGCGAGAGGCGATCTCGGTTAAAGAAAGCTCCTTCTCGACATCGCGGACTAAAGCAAGTAGTTTTGGGGAAGATAGAACTGTAACCGTAGCGCCGGCATGTTTATGTCGCCAACTATCCTTTCCCTCTTTATCGAAATCAAACCCATGACTTCTGTCATGTTTTACAGTTGCAATGCGGTACCCTTTTTCAGTCAACACAGGGATAAGCTTTTCGATAAAGGTCGTTTTCCCGCTGTTTGATTTACCTATAAACGATAAAACTGGAATCATAATTTTAAATTTCTACTCTGAGGAAAAAAGTACTTTATAAATTGGCATTTAGCCATTACGATAAAGCAAAGCGAGATTCTTCGCAAGCTCAGAATGACAAGTTAGGGTTCTGAGTGATAGCTTCTCTGTCATGGTGAGCCCGCCGGACCATATGCGATCTCATCGGTTAAATTTATTTAGCAAGGAATTTTTCTATGGTTCATCTCGATAAGTCAAGGCGTTTAAAGAAGCAACTGACACTGCTTAATGTCTATGCCATTGTAGTTGGAGCAACGCTTGGAGATGGATTTTTTCTTCTTCCCGGTATTGCGGCGGAACAGGCAGGGCCAGCCGTGATTCTCTGTTATCTTATTGCTGTCCTTCCTCTTATACCGGCTATCTTCAGCGTTGTGGAACTTTCAACGGCAATGCCTCGCGCCGGTGGGGTATATTATTTCATCGACCGGAGCACACACCCCCTTTTCGGGACCATAGGTGGTGTTGGGACCTGGTGCGCTCTCACCCTGAAAATTTCCTTTGCTCTCATTGGGATGGGAGTCTATATAAATCTTTTTTTTCCCGATTTGCCCATTACACCCCTTGCCGCATCTCTTGCATTGTTATTTGGATTTATCAATTTATTTAGCGCCGGTAAATCAGGTTCGTTACAGGTTATTATGGTTTTTGGTGTTCTGGCATCTATTGGATGGTTCATAGGCGCGGGTTCATTTCATATTGAACCAAGTCACTTCACCGGTTTTTTTAATAAAGGCACCGAGGCATTTCTCTCCACGGCGGGACTTGTCTATATCAGTTATATAGGTATTACAAAGATAGCGAGTGTCTCGGAGGAAATAAAGGATCCTGAAAAAAATCTCCCTCTCGGCATCTTTTTAGCTATGATTACTGTGGTAATTGTTTATGCTTTAGGCACGCTGGTTATCGTGGGTGTTGTCCCTCCACAGAAACTTTTTGGCAGTCTCACACCTGTTGCAGATGCAGCGCATATCCTGGCGGGATCATGGGGAGTAAAAATTACTGCTACGGCGGCGTTGCTTGCTTTTTTGTCCATCGTGAATGCCGGAATAATGAGCGCTTCAAGATATCCGCTTGCTATGAGCCGAGATCATCTACTACCTCAATATTTCACTTCATTTAATAAAAGTGGTATTCCAGACCGCGGAATCTATATTACTATCGCCATGATTCTTCTTGTTATTTTTCTTTTTGATCCACTTAAAATCGCAAAATTAGCGAGTGCTTTTCAACTGTTGATGTTTTCACTTATATGCCTTGCTGTTATTGTTATGAGGGAGAGTAAAATAGAATCTTATGACCCTGGATACAGGTCTCCCCTCTACCCCTGGATGCAGATTTTTGGAATGTTCGCCCCTTTTGTCCTTATTTTTGAAATTGGCATGATCTCCCTGTTGTTTACCTTCGGCCTCGTTCTCCTCAGCGCTGTATGGTATTTCTGGTATGCCCGTGACAGGGTAGAACGGGTTGGAGCAATGTATCATATTTTTGAGAGAATGGGACAGCGTCGATTTGGCGGTCTTGATAGGGAACTACGTGGTATTCTTGTTGAAAAAGGGTTACGGGGTTCAGACCCTTTTGATGAAGTGATTACACGTGCAGAAGTTGTAATGCTTTCAGGAAAGACAACCTTTGAACAAGCTGTATTACGAGCTTCAGATATGTTATCTCAGCATCTGCCATTCACAGCCGGTCAACTCACCAAACGCTTTTTGGAAGACACAAAATTGGGAATGACTCCTGTTACCCGTGGTCTTGCTCTTCCTCACCTTCGACTTCCAAATATTAAGCGGTCTGAAATGGTCCTTCTTCAATGTCGTCCGGGAATCGTTATAGATAAAAATATGCAGACTCCTGATACAGGTTACTCTTCAGGTAGAATACACGCCATCTTCTTTCTTGTCAGCCCGCAGGAAAATCCGGGTCAGCACCTGCGAATCCTTGCCAACATCGCCGGTCACGCGGATGACGATCGTTTCATACCTGACTGGCTCTCAGCTTCAGACGAAAAGCAGTTAAAGAAATTATTTCTTACAGACAAGAATTTTCTCACAATTCTTATTAAAACAGATTCCCAAACCGCTCCGTTGATTGGTCAGACCATTGGTAGTTTGGAATTGCCGGAAAACTGTCTGATTGCTTTTATTCTCCGAATGAATAAAACCATTATTCCCAGGGGAGACACGGTCCTCAATGAAAAGGACCAGATTACTTTTATTGGGGAGCCTGATGCTATAGAGCAACTGTATAATCAATACGGAGGGCGCAAGCAGAAAAAAAAGTTAGAAAAGGATAAATAAAGTTTTTAGTTGCAAAAAAAAATAATCAGGAAAGGCTAATTTCCTTCTATCAAGAGGATTAGAAACGGCTAAAACAAGGACAAGGAGATTCTTCGCTTCGCTCAGAATGACAAGCGAAGGGCTCAGACCTGTCATGAACGAAGTGAAGAGATGACAATCTAAAAACTACCGCCTGTCATTCTGAGGGAGAGTAAGCGACCGAAGAATCTCGATTTTTGCAACATTAAGGTAAAGTCAGAATATATATTATCCTTAATTCTGAACAAACCTAATCGGCAATCTATTAATATGAAAATATCTCTATTTCAAATCAATGCGTTTACAAATGAAGTCTTTTCAGGAAACCCCGCTGCGGTCTGTCCGCTCGAAAAATGGATTGATGATTCCAAAATGCAGAGTATAGCGGCAGAAAATAACCTTTCTGAAACAGCGTTTTTCGTTAAGAGCGATAATCATTATGATCTTCGATGGTTTACGCCAACCACAGAGGTAGACTTATGCGGGCATGCTACTTTAGCCGCCTCTTTCGTATTATTTAATGAACTAAGAATATCAGCAAAGGAAATCGTATTTCATACAAAAAGCGGTCCGCTTACTGTTCAAAAAAAAGGAGAGCTTCTCGAAATGGATTTTCTTTTGCATATACCGATTGACTGTGATGTTCCTGAAGATTTAATCAAAGGCTTGGGCAAGGAGCCGGTAGAAGTTCTAAATTCCGAGGATTATTTAGCTGTGTTTGGTTCCGAAGACGTGGTAAGAAATTTAAAGCCCGATTTTGAACGACTAAAACGTCTCGATTTAAGAGGAGTAATTGTGACCTCACCCGGAGAGAAATCGGACTTCGTCTCCCGATTTTTTGCTCCAAAAGTAGGTATTGATGAAGACCCAGTGACTGGATCCGCCCATTGCTCATTAGCTCCCTACTGGGGAAGAAGACTGGGAAAAAACAACCTACATGCTATGCAATTATCTTCACGAGGCGGAGAATTATACTGCGAAGTTCTTGATGAAAGAATACTGATTTCAGGAAGAGCAGTTAAATTTATGAGACGGGAAATCTTCGTTTGAAAGTGTTTAGCAGCTTTTCCTCTTGGCCTATCCCTTCCGATTAATTCAGTATTGTTGAGAGACAGGTTTTTTCTTGCTCATCTTAGTTCATTTCAATTGAATTGTTTTCATTGTTGAAAATCATAGAATCTTACAATAAACTAACTTTAAAGAAATTTCCAATTTTTATTGGTAGTAATTACTGAAAGAACAATAAAATCTGTACTGATGAACAAAAAAATAAAAATTAAAATACACGAGAAAAAGGTCGCTGAATTTTGCGAGCAAAATTATATTAGAAAACTATCTCTTTTTGGTTCTGTTTTATCGGACAACTTTCCGACTGATAGTGATATCGATGTGCTTGTGGAGTTTGAACCTGGACATGTGCCGGGGTATATCACTTTAGCAGGGATGATGCTTGAACTTTCAGATATCTTTGAAGGGCGTAAGGTTGATTTAAATACACCAAAATGCCTGAGTCGCTATTTTCGGGATGAAGTGCTTTCCACGGCAGAGCCACTATATGGCTAAAAGTGACACAATTCGTATAAAACATATGCTTGACGCCGCAAATGAAGCGGTTGTAATGGCAAAAGGAAAATCAGTAAATGATATTAGTATCGACAGGATGCTAAATCTTTCTCTTGTCAAGCTGATTGAAATTATAGGAGAAGCTGCCAGCCGCGTTTCTCTGGATGGACAAACAAAACATGCCGAAATCCCCTGGGGGAAAATTATAGGGATGCGACATTGTTTAGTTCATGGTTATAGTGATGTTGACTTTGAAGTTCTTTATCAAACTATATATGAAGATATTCCTCCTCTAATTGCCGCACTTGAAAAAATAGTTCCACCTGACACTGAGAAATAGTGTAATCAATTTTAATCTCATCATTTTTATTCTATGCATCGATTTTTTTTAAAACAAGAACAGATTCAAAACAATTATGTCTTTTTCAATCCAGAAGAATGTAAACAGATAAAAAATGTCCTGCGCCTTTCAGCAGGAGATCGGATACTGGTCTTGGACAATGGAGGGAACACTTATACTGTGGAAATCTCAAAATCAAATAATAAAACTTTAAAAGGAAATATTATTGAAAAACAGTTTCAAAAACCGGGCAACAAGTTTTCTATCTCATTGGGACAGGCTTTAACTAAAGGTTCTAAAATAGATTTTATTATTCAAAAGGCGACAGAACTGGGTGTGGAAAATATCACGTTTATTGAAACGGAAAGAAGTGTGGTTAAATATAAAAATGTTCAGGCAAAAGACAAACTAAAAAGATGGGAAAAAATCTCCAAAGAGGCTGCGGAGCAATCGCGTCGCTTAACTATTCCAAATGTTTCCTGCCACCGGAATTTAGAAGATTTTTGCGAAACTAATGAAAATGCTTGCCTGAAATTGATATTTTGGGAAGAGGAAAAGGAAAAAAAGTTGAGAGATTGCTTTAAAAATGATATTGGTATAAGCCGTTTGTCAATTTTGATCGGTCCTGAAGGAGGATTCAGCTCAAAAGAAATCGAGCTGACCCGTAAATTCGGCTTCATTTCTGTAGGGTTAGGTCCTCGAATCCTTAAAACAGAAACGGCTGTAATGTCTATTTTAAGCATTATTCAATATGTAGAAGGAGAGTTAGGGTAGAGATATGGGAAAAATAAAAACAGCACTCATTAGTGTATCGGATAAAAGAGGGATTCTGGAATTTGCGAAGTTTCTATCGGAAAATGGAGTAGAAATATTATCTACAGGCGGTACTGCCAAACTTTTAAAAGAAAATAGCCTGCCTGTAACAATGGTCTCAGACTATACAGGATTTCCTGAAATGATGGACGGCAGGGTAAAGACCCTTCATCCAAAAATCCATGGCGGATTATTGGGAAAGAGAGACGATTCAAATCATATGAAAGCCATGGAAGAACACGGTATAAAACCTATAGATATGTTAGTGGTGAATCTTTATCCCTTTGAAGCAACCATCTCAAAAGAGGATTGTTCTTTTGAAGACGCCATTGAAAACATTGATATCGGTGGGCCATCCATGGTGAGGTCCGCTGCCAAAAATCATAAAGATGTCGCTGTTGTCGCAAGCTCTCGCTGTTATGAAAAATTAATACAGGAACTGAGTGATAATGACTTTTCTCTCAGCAAGAAAACAAGGCTGTTGCTGGCACAAGAGGCGTTTGCCCATACCAGCCGGTACGACAGCCTTATTTCAGAGTATCTTTTTGAAAAAAGCGAAACTAATCAATCTGTTTTTCCTGAAAATTATCATATCCCGTTGAAAAAAGTTCAGGATTTGCGTTATGGAGAAAACCCTCATCAGAACGCCGCTTTTTATATCGATGCTCGATCAGGAAATGCGGACATTACAGAGGCCCAACAGTTACAGGGGAAAGAACTCTCTTTCAATAATATTATCGATCTGGAAGCTGCTTTGAAAGTGGTCCTGGAATTTAAGGAGACAGCTTCAGTTATTATTAAGCATACAAATCCCTGCGGTATTGGCATAGATGAAAGCCTTCTCGAATCCTTCAAAAAGGCGAAGGAAACAGACCCTGTTTCTGCTTTCGGGGGTATTATCGGATTTAACAGAATCGTTGACGCGTCAACCGCTGAAGAAATTGTGACGACTTTTGTCGAAGCTATCATTGCGCCTGATTACGAAAAAAAAGCGTTAGAGATATTTACGAAGAAGAAGAATTTAAGATTAATGAAGCTACCGATGGGAGAGAAAAAAAAGAACGGGGGAAGCTTGGACATAAAAAGGGTGTCGGGAGGTTTACTTTTGCAAAATAATGACAATATAGATTTAGTGGAATCACAACTCAAAGTGGTTACTAAAAAACAGCCTTCGGAAGATCAATGGGAAGCATTGCGTTTCGCGTGGAAAGCGGCAAAGCATGTGAAATCGAATGCCATTGTTTTTGCAAAAAAAGACCGTACTATTGGTATTGGCGCCGGACAGATGAGCCGTGTTGATTCCACAAAGATTGCAGTTGAAAAAGCAAAAAGTCCTGTAAAAGGAACTGTTATGGCGTCAGACGCCTTTTTCCCTTTTCGAGACGCAATTGACGCGGCTGCTGAAAATGGGATAACAGCTATAATTCAACCGGGTGGTTCTATAAAAGATGAGGAAGTAATTACGGCAGCCAATGAACACAAAATTGCTATGGTATTTACCGGTATCCGACATTTTAAACATTAATTTTTAGCGATCTGCTGTCAGCAATTAGCTGATAGCTAAGATCATAGCTCAATCATGAAAGTCTTAGTCATAGGCAGTGGGGGAAGAGAACACGCCCTGGTGTGGAAAATTTCCCAAAGCCAGATGGTTTCTGAAACCTTTTGCGCTCCTGGAAATGCGGGGATATCTGATCTGGCAAACCTTGTTGATATTAAGGCTGATGATGTTGATGGTTTGCTTAACTTTGCCAGAGAAAAAAAGATTGATTTAACAATCGTAGGTCCTGAACTGTCTCTAACTTTAGGGATAGTGGATCTTTTCGAAGGAGCAGGGCTTAAAATTTTTGGTCCATCCAAAAAAGCTGCTGAGTTGGAAGGGAGCAAGGCCTTT
>PVBE011771731.1_pt1 | contig 10934 bp, 12 predicted proteins | sample 1631181 | NCBI WGS metagenome assembly PVBE01 (sample SAMN08397723, study PRJNA350692) | Marine metagenome, whole genome shotgun sequencing project. | isolation source: water | place: Pacific Ocean | collected 2012-04 | reverse complement strand
AGGCGTTGACCAAGGCCTTGCGAAGGATGATAGCCGATGGGGACCTGCGCTCGTGCATGGCGGAGGTGGCCTATCAGGTGGGCCAGCAACTGCCCTCGTGGGAGCATCAGGTGGCGGCGTTTGCCGACGAGATTTCGCAGCTGGCGTGAACGAACGCAAGGGGCTCCGAGCCGCGCATGATGAATGAATTCTCCCCTGACTGGCTCGCCATGCGAGAGCCGTTCGACGCGAGCACGAGCTCGGCCGCGCTTGTCAAGACCTTCGCCGCGGCGCTGCCGGGCTCACCGTGCCTCGTCGACCTGGGATGCGGAACGGGCGCCAACATCCGCTATCTGGCGCCGCTGGTCGAAGGCGACCATTCCTGGCTCGCCGTGGATGGTTCGGCCGATCTCCTCGACCGTTTCACGCCCGCGATGGAGGCTGGGCCGAACGCCATGCGGTGGCGGTCCGCAAAGACGATAACGATCTGGTTTTCGGCGGCGGCACAGCCCTTGGCGGGTCTCGCGCCGATAGCTCGATCTGGCCAACGAGCTCGATGAGCTGGACTTCGGGTCCTTCGACGGGATTGCCGGCTCGGCACTCCTCGGCCTGGTCTCGGCGGAATGGTGCGAGCAGTTGGCGGAACGCGCCGCGAAGGCCGAGGTGACGCTCCATCTTCGCTCTCTCGGTCGAAGGGCGCCTCGTATTCGATCCGAAAACGACGGCGAGGATCAGCTGGTTCAGGCCTTCTCCCGCCACCAGGGCGGTGATAAGTGGATCGCCCCGGCGTTGGGCGCCTGCGGCGCGGATGAGTTCGCCGAGCGCCTGCGCGGCCACGGTTTCGAGGTGTGGATCGCGAACACCAATTGGCGGGTCGGCCCCGACGATCTCGCCATGCACCACGCCTTGATCGACGGTATGGCTGGGGGCGCCCGCGAGGCGGTGCCGGAGGGAGCCAAGACCTTCTTGGCCCGGCGGAACCGCCGGTTGGCGCAGGTCAAGGCCAGGAGTGTAGAGGTGCTGGTCGGGCACGTGGATCTGTTCGCGACGCCCGGGCGGTGAGAGGGGCTGTCCGGCAGCGCCTGATACATAGCGTAATTCCGGCGGTCACTCTCCCAGGCCATTCGTTTGCGAGGTCGGCCAGGCGCGACCGCGCGTTGCCGCTCGGGCGGTGCAAGCCAAGCGCTTGGGAAGTCCGCGCCCGGGAACTTGCGGGATGAGATGACGAGCCAATCCGTTGGCTCGTCGTTATGAGAGGATGCCCCGAACTCAGGCGAGCACCATGCAGGTCGAGACCCCGTGGGCGATGAGCTTGCCGTCAGCGCCGGCCACCCGCGCTTCCGCGAGCGCGATCCGGCGTCCCGCGTGCACCAGCTTCGCCTCGCAGGTGAGCACGCCCATGTCCTGGGTCATCGGGCGCACGTAGTTGACCTTGATGTCGAGCGTCGTCATGCGCTGGCCCGCCGGCAATAGCGACCAGACCGCGAGCCCCGTCGCCGATTCGATCAGAGTTGCGGCAAAGGCGCCGTGCACCCCGCCTCCCGGATGGAGCATGTGCTCGCCGGGCGTGCCCTGCATGACGATCTGGCCGTCCGCGGCCTCGGTGACGGTGAGCCCCAAGAGCATGTAGGTCGGCGGGTGCGGGACCTCGCCCTTGATCATCGCTCGGATGAACTCGATGCCGCTTAGGTCCCCGGCCGCCTCGCGGGCGAGGCTCGGGTCCTGCCAATGGACGATGTGGGTGCCCTCGAAGGCCTTGGCGTCGCTCATCCTCCCCTCCTGTGGTGGCGATTCGTATATTCCTCATAGAGACCGAACGAGTCCCGCGCAACGCCCGCGCGGCCCCCGAGAACCTTCCCGACCGCGCCGGGAAGTGCCACAATCCGCTTTGAAGGGAAGAAACGCAATCATAACCGACAAAGGAGAACGGGAGATGGACGTCACGGCCAAACTGGCCGTATTCGCGGCCGATCTCACCTATGATTCGATACCCGAGGACGTCCGCGAGCGGAGCCGGATCTTCGTGTTCGACGGCATCTCGGTGATGCTGGCGGCGGCCGCGTTCTACCGGGACAACGACGATCGCATGCTCGCCGACTACCTCGAAACCGCCGCGCCCGCGGACGGCACCGCCACGGTCGTCGGATACGGTATGCGCACCTCGCCGATGATGGCGGCGTTCGCCAACGGGACGCTTTCGGAGGTGCTCGACTTCCAGGATTCGAACTTGGGCAAGCTCACCCACAACGGCACCCCGATTATCCCGGCCACGTTGGCGACCGCCGAACACACGGGCGCGCCGTGGCGAGAGATTGCCGCCGCGGTCGTCGCCGCCTACGAGGTTCACAACCGGCTGCTTGCGGCGGTCCAGCCGAGCCACTGGTACGGCGGGTTCCAGAGCACCGGCACCTTCGGCACCTCGGGCGCGTCGATCTCGGCGGGCAAGCTGCTGGGGCTCGACGGGGCGGGACTCACCGCCGGGCTCGGTATCACCGGGTTCGTCATGCCGGTCTCCAACGGTGACAACGAGTTCAAGGGCCACAACGCCAAGCCGATCCACGGCGGCCAGGCGGCGATGGTCGGGGTGTCGTCGGCCTTCATGGCCAAGGTGGGCTTCGAGGCGGGGCCCCTGGAGGGCGAGCCGCCCCGCTACCATGCCGCTCTCCACATCTTGACCGACGGTCCGCCGAAGCTCGAGGAGTCGCTGGACGGGCTAGGCGAGGTCTGGCACTGCCGCGACGTCGCCTTCAAGCCTTATCCCATGGGGCACCTCATCATCGGCCCGGTCGAGGTGGTGATCGACATTCTCAAGGAGCGGCCCATTGACTGGCGCGAGGTCGAAGGTATCGACATCGCCAGCTACAGAGCGGCAGTGCACGCGACGGGCAAGAAGTATACGACACCCGAGGGCAATTTCGTTGATGCCCACTTCTCGATCCCTTACTGCGTCGCCGCGACACTGATGGACGGCGAGTTCACGCCGCGCCAGATTCACAACGAGCGCCTTCTCGAACCCAACGTCCACGAGCTTGCCTCGCGCGTGATCGTCAAGGAGGACCTGGAGATGAGCGCCATGTTTCCCGACAAGTGGCCGGTCGAGGTCAATATCCGACTCAAGGGCGGCGAGGTGGTGACAAAGCGCATCGACGAGGTGAAGTGGTCGCCGACCCGTCCGCCGAACTTCGACGAGCTCGCTGAAAAGTTCCACGCCGAGGCCGATCGATTCATCGGCAAGGAGGCCGCGGATCGGGCGGTGGATCTGATCTCGGGCCTCAAGGTAGAGGACACGCTCAAGGACGTCATGGACCTGGTCAGGGGCTAAGCGCCGGCCCCCACCGCGCCCGCCGCCCGCTTTCAGGGGCCGGCGGCCGAACCGCGGCCCCGCTCCGATCGTTCTTTAAATTGAGTGTGGTTGTGCCGAGGCCCACGACGGCAGGACGGCCCGCTCGTGTTCTCTGGCCAAACGGGAAACAGGGAAGCAGATCATGGGTGTATACATCATTCTCGCCAACTACACCCACAAGGGGATTCAGAACATCAAGGAGTCCCCAGAGCGCGTCGATCGAAGCCGCGACTTGGCGAAGTCGCTCGGCGCCGAGATCAAGTAGCTCTATCTGATCATGGGCGCCTACGACCTGGTCGTCCACCTGGAGGCGCCGGACGATGTAACGGTCGCGAAGTTCGTGCTTGCCTACTCGTCTCGGGGCAACGTGACGACGACGACGATGAAGGTATTTTCCGAGGACGAGTTCCGGGAGATCATCAGCAACCTTCCGTAGGGGACGGATCGCTGAGCGGCGGCATCTGCCGCCGCTCTATGCGACCGGGTGCCGGCGTGACTGGACGGGCGTGGCGCCTTGGGGTGTGCCCAACGCGGCTATAGGGCGGGTCGCCCGCGATCGTCCCGGCCGACGCTGTTTGGTCGGCAGCGTTTGCGCGTAGGCGAGGATGTCGACCAGGTTCTGGATCGGCAGGAACCTGAGCGCCGGCATGGGCACGCCCGGATGTCCGTTGCGGATCTTGTGCAGCACCTCCCACGGGTTGGCGTTCGACAGCGTGCCGATGAATTATGGGTTTTCTATCGCGACTTGCCTGTTCCCGAAAAGGGCTGATCGTGCAAAACCAGGGTATAGAGATGTGAACCGCCCCCGCCATGGAGCGGGTGGTCGGCCAAGCGTATACTTCCCAATGCTCGCGATCTTTGATCTTGGGCGAACGAGGACGAGGAGGAAACGGCCCATGCCGCTCCCCCCCTATCGGGTGGACTACCTGCCCATCATCGATCGCCCCGTGATCCGATGGCCGGGAGACGCCCGGGTGGCGCTCTGGGTGGCGCCCAACGTCGAGCACTACGAGTACTTGCCGGACTACGACGGCAAGCGCGATCCCTATCCCCGCTCGCCCTACCCGGACGTCCAGCAGTACGCTTACTGCGACTACGGCAACCGCATCGGGTTCTGGCGGATGCTCGAGGTGCTGGATGCCCATGGTGTCCGCTGCACGGTGTCGCTCAATCTCGCGGTCCTGGAGCACTTCCCCGAGGTGCGCGACGCCATGGTTGAGCGCGACTGGGACTTCATGAGCCACGGCTTCTACAACACCCGCTACATCACCACTTATTCCGAGGCCGACGAGCGCGCCTTCCTCGTCGACAACATCGAAACCCTCAAGCGCCAGACCGGTAAGCGGCTCAAGGGATTCTTCGGGCCTTCCTCCACGGGGACCGAGCGCACGCCCGACCTGATAGCCGAGTACGGCATGATCTATCACTGCGACTGGGCCCACGACGACCAGCCGGTGCCGATCAAGGTAGAATCGGGGCGGCTGATCTCGGTGCCCTACACCTTCGAGCTCAACGACGGGATCGTGCTCAGGACCTATTGCGACGGCGAGTACTTCGCCTGGATGTGCAAGGCCCAGTTCGACAAGCTCTACGAGGAGGGGGCGGAGAGCGGCCGGGTGATGTGCATCGCGCTCCACCCCTTCCTGATCGGCCAGCCCCACCGCGCGCGGCACCTCGACGACGCGCTTTCCTACATCCTTTCGCACGACGGGGTCTGGCAGACCACCGCCGATGAAATCGCCGAGTACTACCTGGAGCACCATTACGACACCGTGACTGCCCACGCGGCCCGGCTGAACGCCTGAGGGGATCAAGCCTCGGTCCGGCGGCGGACCGAGGCCGTTCCCTGGAAGGAGCGTGACTATGGACGAGACTTATGCAACCATCGCTCGAAGGGTGGCCAGAGAGACTTGCTGACAGCTTCGATGCCATATTGCCGGAGCAGGTCGACAGGGCGCTCGCCGCAGGGGGCGGCGGAGGGCTGGCACCGCAAATCCTTGAAGATCAAGGAAGCGCTCGGCGACCGGCCCGACAAGGCCAAGACGTACGCGTAGTTCGGATCGCTGGCGGAAGAGCGGGGTCAAACAGAGGAGGGACTCGAATGGGCCATACGTGCGGTAAGTCTATTCGCGGAGTTTCATCACTAGGAAACCGGCACGGCTCCGGGCCACCTCGCCCGATTTACGCACGAGTTCGGCATCGAGGCGGTGGCGAAAAGCTGGCTCCGTATCACCGAGATCCCGCTTCCCGACACGGTTCGGGCGGCCCTCGTGGAAGCCGCGCGGCGGATCGCTGACGCTCAAAAATAGTGGGAGGGACGACCGATGCCGGCAGAACGCCGCTTTGGCATGGATCATCCGCACTACCGCTGGTCGCCGGTGGTGGCGCGCGCGCCGCTTCGCTGGCCCGGCGGCGCGCGGGTGGCGCTTGCGGCCGTGGTCTGCCTCGAGCACCTGGATTGGGAGCCGCCCACAGGCACCTACCAGCCGCCCGGCCTCTATCACCGGCCCTTGCCCGAGTACTGGGCGATCTCGCACCGCGAATACGGCCACCGGGTCGGCATCTTCCGGGTGCTCGACACCCTTGAGAGGCACGGCATCCGCCCGACCGTGGCGATGGATGCGCTGACCGCCGAGCACTATCCCTATCTGGTCGAGCACTGCCTCGGGCGCGGCGCCGAGATCATCGCCCATGGCCTCGCGGTGAGCCGAATGATCACGAGTGGCATGAGCGAGGCCGACGAACGCGCCTATATCCGCCAATCCATCGATGCCGTTGCAGCGGCGACCGGCACCACACCAGCGGGCTGGTTCGGCCCCGAGTACGGCGAATCGACGCGCACGCCGGCGCTCCTCGCCGAGGCCGGGATCCGCTATGTCTGCGACTGGGTCAACGACGAGCAGCCCTATCCGATGACGGTGCCGTCGGGCGAACTCACCGCGCTTCCCCTGATGCTAGAGCTCGACGACGTCTTCGCCCTTCGCGACCGGCGCTTCGAGACCGACGGCTGGGCCCGCAACGTCAAACAAGCCTTCGATCGGATATACAGGGACGGCGCAAAAATTAGGCGGTTGCTGGCGCTCAGCTTGCATCCCCATCTCATCGGCCAACCCTTCCGCATCGGTCTCCTCGATGCGGTGCTTGGCCACATCATGCGTCGCAAGCGGGTGTGGCCGGCGACGGGGTCGGAGGTCGTGGAGGCCTATCGAAAGGGAAGCGAACTATGACGATTTCGCCGAGGTGGATTCGCGAGCAGGGAGAGTGCCTGCAAGGCTACCTTGTGGATACCAGGCGGGCCAACGAGCTGGCCCGAGAGATCGAACGGCTCAATCGCGCGGTCCGCGAGGCCGCTCGCGGCCTCGCTTTCGAGGACGAGCCGAGCCGCTTCTTCGCCGTGCTCGACGCCGAGGCGGCGCGGGCGCGCCGCGGAGGCGGCCGGTGAGTAGGGAGCTCGCGAACCTCGGTCTCGTCGCGGTCGCCGGGCTGATCCGGCGGGGCAAGGTTTCCGCGGTCGAGGTGACGAAGGCCAGCCTGGCGCGCATCGAGGCCTGGCAGCCGCGCATCAATGCCTTCATCGAGGTCGAGGGGGAGGCTGCCTTGAAGGTCGCCCGCAGGCTCGACCGCGAACTCGCCAAGGGGAGCGTGCGCGGGCCGCTCCACGGGGTGCCGCTGGCGCACAAGGACATGTTCTATCGCAAGGGCGTGGTCTGTTCCGGCGGCTCGGAGATCAGGCGAGACTGGGTCGCCCCCTACACCGCGACGGTGATGGCAAGGCTGGAGGCGGCTGGGGCCATCTGTCTAGGCCGGCTGAACATGGCCGAGTTCGCCGCCGATCCCACCGGGCACAACGCCCATTTCGGGGTTTGCCGCAATCCGTGGAACTTCGCCCACATCCCCGGCGGCTCTTCCGGTGGCTCGGCCGCCGCGGTCGCCGCCCGCCTGGTCTACGGCGCGCTGGGCTCGGATACTGGCGGCTCGGTGCGTCTGCCGGCGGCGGCCAACGGCGTCGTCGGCCTCACCTCCACCTACGGCCGGGTTAGCCGCTTCGGTGCGGTCCCCCGCTCGTGGTCGCTTGATCATGTCGGCCCGCTCGCGCGCACCGCCCTCGACTGCGCGCGCCTCGCCCGGGTGATCTCGGGTCGTGACGCGAACGACGCCTCCACCAGCCCCGAGCGCGTGCCCAACTACGAGGCCGCCGCCAAGCGGGGCATCAAGGGGCTCAAGGTCGGGGTGCCGATCGACACCTTCTTCGACGAGGTGACCGGCGACGTGAGGCGGGCATTGGAGGAAAGCGTTCATGTGCTTGCCTCGCTCGGCGCGCGGGTGCGTCGCATCAAGGTTCCCGACCCGGTTCCGCTGTATGCGCTCAACGACCTGATCGTGAAATGCGAGGCCGCCACCATGCACGCCCGCTGGCTCCGCGAGCGGCCGGGCGACTACTCCGAGTACATGCGTATCCGCCTGGAAGGGGGCCTCTTCATCCCGGCGACCCGCTACCTGGAGGCCCAGAGCGCGAGGGGCCCGGCGCTGGCGGCGTTCCTCGAATCCGTCATGAGCAAGGTGGACGTGCTGCACTGTCCGGTGATCCCCCGTCCGGTGCCGACGCTGGCGGAGATGGACCCCGACGTAGCTACGCCAGAGATGCTGTCCAAGGTCGGGGCGCTGGCCCATCTGACCCGCTGGACGAACTACCTGAGCGTGCCCGCGCTCAGCGTCCCCTGCGGGTTTGCGGCGAACGGGCTTCCGCTCTCGTTCCAGGCCGTGGCCCGGCCCTTCGAGGAGGCAAAGCTGTTCCGCGTGGCCCATGCCTACCAGCAGGCGACCGATTGGCACCTGTGCGTCCCTCGAGGCTGAATCCAGGCCTTCGTCGCTCACGGCCTTTCGGCCCGCATGACCGCGAACATCATGTCCTTGAAGGGGACGTCGACGCCTCGGAAGCCTGCCAGCTCGAGCCAGCGGAGCTGTTCCACGAGCGGTGCGCAGCGGTCGTGTTCCATGCGCTCGAGGGTCTGGGTGACGGTCTCCGCGCTCGCGTCCGCGGCGCGGACCCGGGCGAGCTAGTCCTCGCGGTATTGGCTCTGCAGCGCCGGCGTTGCCCCCAGCACCTGATCGGCGTTGACGAAGACGCCGCCGGGCCTGAGCGCCGCATGGATGCGGGCGACCAGGCCGCGCTTCCCCTCGTCGGTCAGGTGATGGACGGAGAGCGCCGAGACCACGGCATCGAAGGGGCCGCCCTCCAGGGGCTCGGAGGCGTGGTCCATCGCACGCACCTCGACCGTCCCGCTCAACCCCGCGAACCGCTCCTTGGCGCGCGCGAGCATGTCCTCGGCGATGTCGACGATGGTGAGGCGAGCGTTGGGGAAGGCGTCGAGGACGAATCGGCTTAACAAACCGGTCCCGGCCCCGAGGTCGAGCACGTCGATCGCCGCGTCGCGCCGATGTTTGAGCGCGCCGACGGCTGTGCCGTAGAAAGCTTCGAAGCAGGGAACCAGGCGCCTGCGATCGAGGTAGTAGCGCCCAGCGACCCTGTTGAAGGCGTCGGCGAGGATCATCGCGCCTCAGTCCCGGCCCGCCGCGACCTCGGTGAAGACCCTGAGGAAGTTGCCGCTGGTGATCCAGCCCACCTCGTCGTCGTTGAAGCCGTCTTCGGCGAGCATTCCGGGAAGCTTGGCGAACGGCTTGAGGTCGGGAAACACCAACCAGGCCGCCGGCGGCCAGGTGGCGGTGCCCATGTCGGTGCCGATGCTGACATGCTCGATGCCGAGGGCGTCCACCATGCGCTTGATCTTCTCGATGTGGCCGGGGAGGCCGCGCTCCTGGAAGGCTGCGGCCTGAACGCCGATCACGCCGCCGGTCTCGGCGATCAGGCGGGCGTATTCGGGCGAGACGAAGCGCGGGTGCGGCGGGTCTTCCTGTAGGACGGCGTGCGAGAGCACGATGGGCTTGGACGAGACCTCGGCTATGTCGCGCACGACCTCAAAGGTCGCGTGGGTCACGTCGACGATGATGCCGAGCCGGTTCATTTCCTTGACGACGGCGCGCCCGGCGTCGGTCAGGCCGCCGTGCTCGGGCGGCGAGGTCTGGATGTCGCCGAGTTCGTTGATGCGATAGTGCACGATCTGCATCGAGCGCATGCCGCGATCGTAGAACTCTTGCAGGCGCTCGGGCTTGCCTTCGAGGTGACATCCCCCCTCGGCGGCGAGAATCACGCCCGGCGCCGCGCCGACGTCCTCGGGCCTGAGGATCTTCGGCACGTTGAACTGCCCCAGCCAGTCGTCGACATCGTCGAACTGGTCGTGAACGTCGCGATAGCACTCGCCGAGTTCGGGCTCGCGGTACTTGTAGAGCATCGCCCCCGGCATTCCGAGCTTGGCGTCGGTGCCCCAACGGGTGATCACGTTGTCGGTGATCGCGCTCAGCACGATGGCGCTCAGGTTGGACTGGGGGATGGTGCCGAGCAGATCCCCGTCCTTCGCCGCCTCGATGCAGAGCGCGCCGGCGTGGCTGTGGATGTCGATGCAGCGATGGTCAGACGTACTCATATAGTCTCTTCCCGAACCCAGCGCTTCAGGCCGCGGCAGCGGCGGCGGTCGCCCGGAATACCCTGATGAAGTTCCCGCTGGTGATCTGGTCGACCTCGCCGTCGTCGAAACCGGCCTGGGCAAGCTTCGCCGGCAGCGCCACAAAGGGCTTGAAGTCCGGAAACACGGCCCTGGCCGAGGGCGGCCAGGTCGCCGTGCCCATGTCGGTGCCGACGCCGACATGGTCGATGCCGATCGCGTCGGCCATGCGCCGGATCTTGTCGACGAGACCGGCGAGGCCCCGGGCCGGACCGCGGTCGTCGTAGGCCGCCGCCTGGACGCCGATGACGCCGCCGGTCGCGGCGATCAGCCGCGCGTGATCGCGATCGAGAAACCGGGGGTGCGGCGGGTCCTCCTGCAGGCAGTCGTGGGAGAGCACCACCGGCGCGGCGGAGGCCTCGGCGATTCCCGTCATCGTGTCGAACGTGGCATGGGTGCCGTCGACGATGATACCGAGCCGGTTCATCTCCGTGACCACGGCGCGACCCGCCGCGGTCAGGCCCCCGTGGCGAGGGGGCGAGGTTTGCACGTCGCCGAGCTCGTTGACCCGGTAGTGGACGAGCTGCATGGAGCGAAGGCCACGCTCGTAGAGCTCATGAAGCCGGCCCTGGTCGCCCTCGAGCTGGCAGCCGCCCTCGATCGCGAGGATCACGCCCGGCTGCTCGTTCGACAAGTCCTCGGGCCCGAGGATGCGTCGAACGGCGAGCCGGGCGAGCCACTGATCGAGCTGGTCGAGCTGGGCGTGCACGTCGCGGCGGCACTCGTTGGGCTCGGGCTCGCGGTCGCTCTCGAACGTGCCTCCCTGGGTGCCGTCCTTGGCCGCGGTGCCGAACGGAACGACCACCCGGTCGGAAAGCACGTTCCAGACGACCGCGTGTATGTTGCCCTCGGCCATGGTGCCAAGGAGCGCGCCGTCGGCATGCTCCCCCAGGAACAGCGCCCCGGTGTGGCTGTGCATGTCGATGCAGCGAAAATCGGGCATCACGGACTTCCCGGCACTCAGGCGCCGTCCGAGAGCCACGCGGTGAGCT
>PVBE011162047.1_pt1 | contig 10935 bp, 8 predicted proteins | sample 1631181 | NCBI WGS metagenome assembly PVBE01 (sample SAMN08397723, study PRJNA350692) | Marine metagenome, whole genome shotgun sequencing project. | isolation source: water | place: Pacific Ocean | collected 2012-04 | reverse complement strand
CTATTTTGGAAACTTCAAGAATCCTGAACAGATTCGTGAGCCCCTCGAAAGTATGCTCCCGAAATGTTGCGATCCAACCATCTGAGGTTAGCAAAAGCCCCCTCGGTCCCTCGCAAACCACGGACTCCCCGGGCAACAGTGCCTCCCTCTTCACCACAAACTCTGGAGTAGTGGTTGATGGATGAGGGTTTTGCAAGTCAAGGGGTGTTGTTCGAACTAACTAGATTCGGATGATTGGGCCAATATCTCGTTCATCCCTTGGCACTCATTTTCGGACTTTATAAGGTGTTACAAATACTAACTCCACATGGTTGATGAGTCTGGAGAAAACACCGCAATGGGCTCAACGAGGCGCGTGGCAGAGACTTCGGGCCCTACACGGAATTCGCTCCTGTTAAGGGAAAGTTCAAACGGCTTTTCGTTTCTCGCGCACCATGGCCAAGAGCAGAGAGATAAACGGACTACAACGCGTTACTATTGACACCAAACGGATGCAAGCTAATGGAGGCCGACTACAACGAATGGAGGCCGTTGCTATCGGCACTGAAGGGATAGGTCCGAGCATCACCCAAGTAGCTTCGGTCATCAAGCAGAACGGGAACAAGGCGACGTGCAACAACGTCGACATATGGGTCAGCCTGCTCAAAGGGGCCTCCATCCATGGCCCTCGAGACTTCACCGAGGAGGCGATTGCTCGCTTCGTCGGGCTCACCATGAGTGAGATCGAGCACGGCCGGCTCACTGCCTCGAGCAGCGTGATGCGCCAGTGCCACGAGCTCTGGAGGATAATCAGGGAGTCCGGGGTCGGTGATGACACCCACGGAAAGGTCAGGGAGAAGCTCTACGAGGCGATGAAGCTGCTTGGCCTGCCCGTGCGGCACACTGAGCCCTACTGCGAAGAGGACATCGTCCGGATGCTCCGCGCCTTGGATTGCTGGGTCGCTGACCGATCCTCGGCACCGTCCCTCAACGGGCATGGGAGTGGGGAGCGCAGGCGCCCACCGAGCCTCCCCCAGCTCCTGAGGCTTCGGGCCCTCGTCGCGCTCTGTGCAGCGACCGGGCCTCGAATCTCGGCGCTTCGCTCCCTAGGGATTCGTGATTTGGACCTAGATGGGGGAGTTCTTCGCTACTCTGAGGAGAAGGGGAGGATCTTCGTGGAGACCCATGCCGCGAGGGTCCCCGAATTCGCGGTGGAGAGGGTTCGGCCCTGGGTCGAGTGGCTGGACGCTAACAGGCCCTGGGAGACGCACCTCGCATCGCGTTTGAGGGGCTCGGAACCAGGCGCGGTGAACGAGACGGGCCTCACTAGGCCCTTGCGCCATTTGTGCGTGCATCTCGGCATCCTCGAGGAATCAGGGGATGACAAGGTGAAGGAGAGGTGCGGCTTCCATCGATTCAGGTCCTCCATCGCCGTCTGCGCCTTCGAAGAGGGGATTCTCCCCCACGTGGTCGCGAGGGCCCTCTCCCAGCGCGACTTGGGCCAGGTCGCTTCGGAGGTCTACGGGCGTCGTGCTCACGACACCCTCGCCGACCAAGGCAGAGCGCCCCTGCAGAGGATGTTGGAGACCCTGCTGGGCGAACCGGGCGGCGGGGAGGACTCGCTGGACGCGCTTCGAGTCTACTTCGAGACGATGGAGGGGCTTGGCGGGACGGATTGGAGGGGCCATCGCGAGGAGGCCGACATCCCCGGTTCGGTCGCTCACACCAACTTCGTGATGGACGCGGCCATGAACATGACCGCGGAATTCCCGACGGACTACCACGCCATGGAGGCTGGTCTCACAGTGGCGCCGACAGCAGGACTCGAACCTGCGACCTGTGGATTAACAGTCCACCGCTCCACCAACTAAGCTATGTCGGCCCGACCCACGGCTGGTACGCCCCTTCATCAAAGAATCGGATTACTCCCATTCTATGGTTCCGGGGGGCTTGTGGGTGATGTCGTAGACAACTCGGTTGACTTGGCCCTTGAGAGTATTGGTGACCTCGGTGCTGATTGCGGCCAGCACATCGTGGGGAATGGGCGAGTACCTAGCGCTCATTCCATCGAGGCTGGCCACGGCACGAACGACGACAGTCTCCCCGTGGACGCGCGCATCGCCATGCACCCCGACGCTTCGAACCGGCAGGAGGGCTGCGAAGTACTGCCACGGCAGATCGCACCTCCCCTCCTCGACGGCGCCTTGTATGTGAGTCTCGACGATGTGGCAGGCCTGCCTGCATGCCTCGACTCGGTCCGGGGTCAACTCACCGAGAACACGAACCGCGAGGCCTGGGCCCGGGAATGGCTGACGCTCGCTTGAGGAGATGCCAATCTGGCGAGCCATTTCACGGACCTCGTCCTTGTAGAGCTCCCTGAGCGGCTCTACGATAACCAAGTCAACGTCCTCGGGAAGCCCACCGACGTTGTGATGAGACTTGATGACGTCGCGCTCGCCGCCTCCGGATTCGATCCAGTCTGGTGCGATCGTGCCTTGGACAAGGTACTTGGCGCCACAAGTGGATTGCTCTTCCTCGAAGACCCTGATGAACTGCTCACCGATCACCATGCGCTTCTCCTCCGGCTCGGTCACCCCCTCAAGATGAGAAAAGAACCTCTCGGATGCATCCACCACCTTGAGTTCGATGCCCAAGTCGCCGAACATCCCGGCTACCTCCTCGGACTCGTCCTTGCGCATCAGTCCGGTATCGACGTAGACACAGTGCAGCAGGCTTCCGACCGCACTGTGGGCCAGAACGGCTGCCACGGTGCTGTCGATGCCTCCTGAGCAGGCTATGATCGCGGTATCGTCAATCTGAGCCTGTAGGGCCTCGACTGCCTCATCGACGAGCATCTGGGCCTGCAGGACTTCACCTCCGTAGCGACTCATCGTCAGCGATTACGCCATCCGTCCTAGCCGCTCGCCAGTCCACTACTCGCTGGGCAAGTCCCCCATCATCCATAGCAAGCATCTGGGCGGCGAGCACGGCAGCGTTGTCCCCCCTGTCGACGCCTACGGCAGCGACAGGGACGCCAGGAGGCATCTGGATGACGGAGAGCAGGCTATCCAATGGCACCTTACCGCCCACTGGAACGCCAATCACTGGGAGCGAAGTCATCGAAGCGATGACGCCGGGGAGTGCCGCAGACAGACCAGCGATGCCGATGAAAATCTTGCAGCCCTCACCGATGGCCGTCGATACGACCTCCTCGAGGTAACGTGGGGCCCTGTGCGCAGATGCCACGCGAACCTCATGGTCTATGTCGAACTCCTCCAAGATGGAGGTGCACTTGTCGCAAACTGGTATGTCCGACTTCGAACCCATTACCACACAGACGTCCATACGCCTTCGAGTGATGCCCGGTTCAAATGCATGCCGTTCGCAAACCTGTCACTCTTCCTCCGAGGGTACGATGAACCTCTCCGGCCATTGCGTTCCGGTTATGGGAAGAGGTTGTGCGAGAACGGCCATGAGCCCCCTATTGTCCGACAGGGTCTCGTGGAAGGGGTCTTGGACAAAGCCGGAGTGATGAACGAAGGTCATCGAGAGGAAGTCCGAGCCCCCTCTGGCAGTGCCAGCGATCACGAGGTGGCCACCATCGCATTCTGCTCTGGCGATGATATCTCTGGACCAGTGCTTAGAGAGAATCTCCCAAGGGCCAGGAAAGTCACCGTCCCAGTCCTCGGTTTCCATGGGAAGGAGGAGGCGCGCTGGAGGTGTCACCATCACATCCTGGACCTTCAGGACCGTACGAAGGTAGGCAATCCAGAACAGGGCATAGGAGGCCCAGCCGATTCTTGGGTCAAATGGGATGTGCATGAGGAACAAGGTCGACCCGAGCGCCAGTGAGAGCCAGTCCACTGGTAATGCGGGGATGCTATTGTTGGACATGGGTTGGGCGTTCCGCGCGAAGATCAAGGGGATGAAGACGAGAGCCCACGCTGCGAGGAAGAGCAGTATTGCGAGGTATTGGTCGTTGGAGGTGAGTCCGGGGAAGGCCAGCGGGATTGCGGTTGCAACGAGGAACACAGGCGACCATGCCATCGGCCTGAGCAGAGGCCATGCCAGTGGCCTGAACCTCTGGCGGATCCATCCGAAATTACCTATCCTAGGAGTCGAACTGACCCATGACTCAGGCGGGGCTAGTTCGCCCGGTCTGAAGTCGGGGGGTGTCGAATCCTCCCCGTTCCACCACGAGGGCTCGCCAAGGAGCCAGTGTTGGTCCGAGCCCGCTTCCATGGTTGTCGCAGGGGCCATGGAGTCTTGTTGGCTTCGCTAGTTGGAGTCGGTGAGGCGGCCGGGATGCCTCAGCACGAGGTTCCTTGCAGCCCAGACCTCATCGACACGCTTCACCGGAGTGGTGTGAGGAGCGGTTGTGATGGTCTCAGGATCCTCTGAGAGGATTGCGTGAAAGTCGGCGGCGAATCGATCCAGCACCTCCTTCGATTCGGTCTCGGTGGGCTCGATCATGAGGCACTCGGGCACTATCTGGGGGAAGTAAAGGGTCGGTGACATGTAACCGTAGTCCAGCAGACGCTTGGCGACGTCCTTTCCCGTGACCCCGTTGAGTTCTTTCAGGGGGCTCAGCGAGAGGGTAAACTCGTGCATCACGAGATCGGCGGGGGCACCTTCAACAGGCATAGCATGAATCGCCTTGGAAGTCTTTGGTCCCGGGTTCATTATCACATACCTTAGATAGTTGGAGTTGAGGACGGCGTGCTCGCTCATGCGCTCGAGATCGCTGCCGTACCTCCTGTAGAAGGCCCATGCCCTGACCACTGCGCCTGCATTGCCATGCCACTGCTGCACCTTGCCGATGCTCGATTCGCCGACATCCCTCCAGTAGTACCAGTGCCCGTCCCCAACACCCCTGGGGTCGTCGTCCAAGCTCTCACGGCGGGAGGCTATGGGGGATGGCAGGAATTGAGCTAGGTGCCCCTTCACCCCAATCGGCCCGCTCCCTGGGCCGCCGCCCCCGTGCGGTTGGGCGAAGGTCTTGTGGAGGTTGTAGTGGACGGCATCGAAGCCCATCCTTCCCGGATCAGTTTTGCCGATTATGGCGTTGAAGTTCGCACCGTCGTAGTACATCTGCCCGCCTGAGTCGTGGACGATTCTTGTGGCCTCTAGGATCTCGATCTCGAACAGGCCCAGCGTAGAGGGGTTGGTAATCATCATCGCGGCCGTGTCCTCGCCGACCGCAGCACGAAGGGCATCCAGATCCAGCCTCCCGTCATCGGCACTGGGAATCTCGATTATCTCGTAGCCGCACATAGAGGCCGAGGCCGGGTTCGTGCCGTGAGCCGAGTCAGGCACAATCACCTTGTCCCGATGGTCCTCGCCGTTGGCGTGGTGGAACTCCTGAATGCATCGTATGGCGGCGAACTCCCCCTGGGCCCCGGCGACTGGTTGCAATGTCACAACGTCCATGCCGGAGCAGGTGGCCAACATCTCCTGCATCTCGTAGAAGATGGCCAGTAGGCCCTGGATTTGGTGTTCGGGTTGAAGAGGGTGGATCCTGTCAATCCCCGGTAGTTGCACGATCCTCTCGTTCAAGCGTGGGTTATGCTTCATCGTGCACGAGCCGAGAGGGTAGAAGCCGGTGTCGATGCCGAAGTTGCGGTTTGACAGCCATGTGTAGTGCCTGACGAGCTCGGGCTCGCTGGCCCGCGGCCATTCAGGCAGCCTGCTTCGGACCAGCCCCTCTGGAACTGTGGGCCCCGCAGCATCATCCCCCAGCATCGGCTCGGGCTGGGACCATCCTGCCCCCTCTGCACCGTTGAAGGAGAAGAGGTCACTCATGCCTGGGTCCCCCTTACCCACGATGCCATGCCCTTGGCGAGGGCTTCGATGTCATCCTTGCTAGTGCGCTCGTCGACACCGACGAGCATGCACTTCGACATCGAGGCCCACCATGACCCTAGGTCGAGGCCTCCGAGGACCCCTAGGCCGTCCAAGTGCTTGAGCGCGTCAGTGGCCTCGCCCGGCAGGCGTAAGGCGAACTCCCGAAAGTTGTGGGCCCCAGAGTCTACCAACTCGATACCATCGATTGCGGTGAGGGCTCGCTTGGTCGCCTCGGTGGATGCAGCGACTCTGAGTGCCAGCCGTTCCAGCCCCTCCGGTCCGAGCAGTGCCATGTGAATGGCCCCCATCAGCGCAATCAGAGTCTCATTGGAACATATGTTTGAGGTGGCCTTGTGGCGGCGGATGTGCTGCTCGCGGGTGGAAAGGGTCAGGGTAAAGGCGAGATTGCCATCGACATCCCAAGACTGTCCGACTATGCGCCCCGGCATCTGCCGCAAATACTTCTCGGAGCAGGCGAATATCCCGTAGATGGGCCCACCTCCCGTGGGTCCGATGCCGAACGGCTGGCCCTCGCCAACGACGATGTCCGCCCCCCAATTTCCAGGGGGCTCGACAATGCCGAGGGATACGACGTCCACGCCCACGATCAGGGCAGTCTGCTCGCCTACTACGTCCTTGAGATCGGTCAGCCCGGTATCCAGGATTCCCAAGGCGCTGGGTTGCTCGACATAGACGGCGCAGCACCCGGCAGCGGCCGTGGCTGATTCGAGATCGATGTGGCCGTCAGGTCCGTGCTCGAGAATCCTGAGATCGATGCCTGCACCGATGGTATAGTTCCTGATGACGGATAGGCGGTGAGGGGGGACGAGTTGGGAGACATAGGCGGTATTCCTCTGCTCTGCCTTCCTATTGTGAACCCTCACAGCGCAGGTGATGGCCTCGGCAGCGGCTGTGGAGGCATCGTACATCGAGACATTCGCGACAGGAAGGGCCACGAGCTCGCTGACCAAGGTCTGAAACTCCCACATCGCCTGAAGCATCCCTTGGCTAACCTCTGGTTGGTAGGGGGTGTATGAGGTCAGGAACTCTCCACGGGTGGCTAGCATCCCGACCATGCTGGGCACGAAGTTCCTTGCAAGGCCGGCTGAGAGGAAGCTAGGGCGGTCGTCGAGAGAGAAGTTGGCCCCCAGTAGCCTCTGCGCATCAGCCCAAATTTCCTCTTCCGACTGGGGGGGCGGGAGGGGCAGGGGGTCAGCGCGGCGAATCTCGTGTGGGATGTCTGCGAACAAGTCGTCCATAGAAGACAGGCCCATGGCTTCGAGCATCTCCTGCTCGCGTCCCAGATTGGGCAGTTGGTCCACCACTTCGCAGTCCCTCTGGCAGTCTTGGCATCCAGTAGTGTTTCAATGGTTTGTCAGAACCGGCTAAATCATTGGGCCACACACTATTATTACCTCGGAGGGGCTAGGATTGCACGATGAAGGTAGCGATTACGTCAGCCGACGCCTTCGTGGCGCCCTACATTACGGAGATGCTCGGAGACTCGGGGGTTCTGGTGCCCGATGAGGCGTTGCTTGATTCGGCTGCCCTTGATGCGCTAATCACCCCGTGCACAGCGCTGATTCACATCAACTCCAGGCCCGTGGACACTTCTGTTACCCGCGACGATCGTGATGCCTATGTCAAAATGCGTGAATCCGCCAGACCAGTGTTAGACGCCGTCGACAGACACGGCTCGATTCACCTCATAATCCTTGGAACCCTACGGGTTCATCCTCAATGGCGTCCCGGTGAAGAATACTATGGATTGGACTCGACGCTAGCACCCCGGGATGTCGCCGCAGAGGGTCAGCTATGGATGGAGGAGAATGCCTTGGAGAGGGCCGAGGCCGATAGGCCGGTAAGCGTGATTCGCGCCTCAAACGTCCAAGGAGTCCCACTTTCGGGCCCTCCGGGCAACGGCATCCTGCACCGCTGGGCGGAGGAGTGCAAGATGGGGTGGATCAACGTCCCCGGGGATGGGGCCGAAGTGAAGGACATGGTCCACGTACAGGATGTGGTCCGAGTGGTCGAAGCCATCCTTTCCGACCCGCCACCGACCAGAGAGAGTTTCGCTGTCGGTGCGGGCAAGGCCATTGCGATGGCGGATCTGGCGGAGGCGTTCCACCAGAGGACTGGGTGCGAGATCGAGCTCAACCAGAGCGATCGTGGCGAGGTGTGGGGCATTGTGGATGCTTGGTTCCTCCAAGACAGATGTGGCTTCAGGCCGTCTATCAGCCTCGAGGAGATGATTGGCGAGGCCTTCGAGGCCGCCGGTCACTGAGCCTCTAGGATTAGTCGCTTTCTGACTGCGTTCCAGTCCACAATGGAGACTGTGAGAGTGGTCTCAGAGCCGGCGTGGTACTCGCTAGCATCAGAACCAGCAGGCAATCTGATCTCCACCTCTCCGGCCCCCTCTGCCTCGGCAATCAGAGTGCTGCCACCCCTGTAGGAGTCAGAGATTCCGATTCCGAAGGTCCTCTCGATTGAGCTGATCCTGATCGAGGCCTCTTGGGAATGGCCCTCATGCGACTCCTTGACCTGGTTCCTCTCGCTGAGCATCCGCGTCGCAGCGAAGGCCTCGGCAGCCTCGATGAGAGTGGGTGTTGTTCGTACGACGGGAGGGGCGGCCACGGTAGGGGATTCGGGTGGCTGGGGAGTTGCAGCGGTCTGCTGGGGTGCTGGAGGGGTTGTGATGTCTTCTGCCGACTCATCAGGCAGGGTGACCCTGTTGGGGGCCCGGACCCTCTCGGGATGATCCACATCCTGCGTCACTTCCACATGATGGTCGTCGTGCCAATCTGAAGAGGACTCGCGTTCTGAGACGGGAGTGGGCGTTGCTGCTCCGGCATTGCCTCGTAACCCCGCTGCGACCCCCGCTGCAACAGCGGCTGTCGCCGCGCCGGCAGCAATCGTCCCAGCGTTTGGCATCCGAGACTCGATGCGAATCTGGAAGACATCCATCTTGGCATCCCACACGCTGCGGGCGGCGTTCTGGGCGAAAGAGGGCAGGTCATCAATTCGAGCCTCGAACTTTGAGTCTGCTGAGGACCTCGCTTCGGCCATGGAAATCTCCCCGCTCATCGCGTTGTCCTCGAGCGATGCGATAATGCCGTCAATTTCAGACAAGACAGTGCTCAGGTCGTCCTGGGGTGGAGGGGGCGAGTCCATGACGGTGAAGGAGGCGTAGGCGATCTCGCGTCCGTTGTCGTCGGTGTCGTTCAGGCGCATGGTCCATTGCCCCGGACCGGGATTGGGCAGAGAGAAACTCCCTCTGGTCCTTCCTTCCAAGTACTTGTAGGCAGTCTCGTGCTGGTCGTTGACGGTCTCGTCACCATGAGGGATCTCGGCGGGAACGATGCCGATCCAAGCATCATCAGGGAGCTCTGGTGCGTTGAAGGTAAAGTCGATCTGCTCGCCGTTCTTGAACGATGGCCTCGCCAGCCTGATCTCAATCGCTGCGGGTTCCGATTGGGGTTGGCGGGGGCTGTCCTGGGGACCCGGACCGCTGGGCGATAGGGTGATCTTTCCAACGCCGACCCAGCGCCTAGTCCCCAGAGGGATGCCGTTGCCGCGAGGTCGCGTCCAGCCTCCCCTGTACCAGTCGTTGCTGCCGTCCTGCTCCCTGTCGTCGAGGCTCCATGATGGGGCTCCCCCTGAATTGGCGTTGTAGAAGTAAAGGACTCGCCCGTTGGAGTTCACGAACCACGGCCTGCCGTTCTTCTGCGTCGCCTGTGCCTCGTACACCCCGTTGTACGCCTCGTCGGGGTGCTCGGAAACCGTTACCCCATTGCCCTGGGGGAGTTCTTGGACACCACCTGAGTCGATGACTGCAAGCATCTCATCCAGATTTATGGAACCGTCTGAGTCCCGGTCCAAGGCCCCGAAGACCGCATTCACAATGGCATTGGGGGCGATTTGGCCGGTAATGGCACGCAGTGCGCTCTCGAACTCGGACTTGGATAGTGTGCCATCTCCGTCGAGGTCGTACTTGGAGAATAGGGACTCTGCCGAGTATCCCTTCTCCCTGAGAATACCCTGAAGATTCTTCAACGCAATGGCCTCGATATTGGATGTCACGGTGGCTACCCCGTACGGTTCTGCGGGCGGATAGGCAATGAGTGTTGTCGCGGCGGGACCCATATCGCAGTATCAGAATCGCCACCATCTGGGTTCTGGGTGTTTTCCCGAAGGAATAATTGTGCGTCCCCCGTTGGCGGTTCCATGGCAAGTGGCTGGGTCGCCGTGGGGATGGATGAGGCACAGGTCGCGGATGGTGATGCATATCATTGCGCGCTCTACCATGACGGTGATCTGAGGAGGCCTGCAGGATGGCACAGAGACTCTGTCGGGCATCTGTTGGACCTAGCGCTACCACACATCACCGAGGGTGCGCTTGTGGTCGACTATGGCAGTGGGACCGGGGTTCGGCCATCGAGTTGCTGAGAGTCCTAGACGAAAGGGGAACCTCGATAGAACTGGTCCTGGTCGATCCACTGGTATCCTGGTTCGCCAAGGCAAGGGATCTGCTCGGCCACCGAAACGACGTTCACTTCGAGCTTTCAATCTCCCAAGACGAATCTGGCAAGACGGTGTTTCGCGAGCTTGACGAGATGCTTGCTGGGCGGAAGGCAGATGTCATCATCTCCTCCTCCACCCTGCATCTGATTCCTGAAAAAGAACTGGCTGGCCTATCTAGGCAATTTGCTGGTTGCCTCGTGCCCGGAGGTGTGTTCGTCTGGGACAGTGGTGATGTCGAGAGCGGGATGCGCCCCCCCTCTGCAGCGTGCCTCCACGACCCCTACAGATTAGTCAGGGAGTGTCTCAGGGACGATGTGTCACGTCAAGCGATGCTCGCTAAGATGCGCGAGGAGGATGCAGCGCGCGCGGAACGAAGAGTGGATCGCATCTTCCCGATACCATTCACCATCGATTTGATTCAAGATGCCCTCGCCGATGCGGGTTTCACCGGTGAAATCTCGGATCACATAGTGAGCTTCTCTAACGAAGACGCCGAGCGCTTCATCCTAGTTCCTCGCTTGGCGGAGATCGCTGCCCCCCTGATTGAGGGAGATGAGAGAGACACGGCAATTCGGGGGGCGATAGGCGAGG
>PVBE010967023.1_pt1 | contig 10935 bp, 6 predicted proteins | sample 1631181 | NCBI WGS metagenome assembly PVBE01 (sample SAMN08397723, study PRJNA350692) | Marine metagenome, whole genome shotgun sequencing project. | isolation source: water | place: Pacific Ocean | collected 2012-04 | reverse complement strand
GACCGAGTTCGACGAGCTCACGCCCGATCCCGTGATCAGCCTGATGGAAGAACAGAAGGCGGTCCAGGGCCTGGGCGGCACGATGCGTCTGGGCGCCTACCCGTGTGATTTGATGGAAGGCAGCCTGGCCCACGAAGCATATGCTGCCGAGGCCGTCGAGGAACGTCATCGCCACCGGTTCGAGTTCAACAGCGACTACCGCGAGCGTTTCGAAGCCGCGGGGGTCCGCATCGCCGGGGTTCACTCACAGATCGGCCTGGTGGAGATCATCGAGCTCGCGGACCATCCCTGGTTCGTGGGGGTTCAATTCCACCCCGAGTTTCAGTCCAAGCCGACCCGGGCCCACCCGCTGTTCCGCAACTTCATTCAGGCAGCGCTGGCCTATCAGGCCCCACCGACCAAGCTGCAAGAAGCCCAAGCCACCGGCTAGGTACCCAGTTCTCCAACCTGGCAGCCGGGTAGCGAAACCACTCGCGCGGCCGCTCCGCAGGCTGCTAGACTATCGCCGTGGAAAAACAGCGGCTGTTATTGCCTCCCGGAGAGACACTCGACCTGACGAGTAACGCGCTGCAGATCGCACTGCGCCTGGGCACTCGCGGCTACGATGTTGAACTGATCGATCTGCGCGTCAGTCCAGGCGGGGAACCCTTCGATGCCCGGGAGGTTCTGCCCGAGCGCTGGGCCGTCAACGGCTCCCACGCCTCGCCGGCAAGCTGGCCCGAGACGATGCAGACGCCCTCCGGCTGGGTGGTCGCCGGAATCGACAACCGAGGAGCCTGCAGGCGGGCCTGTGAAAAACACCCCGGTCACCAGTTGGTGGACGCCACCAGCTGGATGCCCGGCGACGCGCAGTGGCCCATGCCCCTCGGCCAAACCGGACGGGTCAGACTGACCGACATCCGCTGGCCTTCTGTCGTGCGCCTCTCTGGCTTGCTCGAGTGCTCCTGCGACTCTCCCTGCTGCGCCTCGGTCGAGACCTTCCCGCGATCTCTGCTGGAACCGATCCTGCAAGAGATGACACATCTTAGCCCAGCCACCGAGCTGCTTCTCGACGAGTGCTCTTTTTTCGGTTCCGACGGCCCGGACCTGGCCCGATGGCTGTGCGAGGTGGCGCCCGGACTTCGCTGGCGGCTGGTCTGCGGCCCACGAGTCGACGCGAAGATGGCCACAGCCTTGCCTGAGCTCGGGTGCATCGCCCTATGTATCCAGACCCCGACCCCGGCCCAGGAGACCTTTGCAGTGCTGGTCCCAGGCAGCGACCCGGACGCTCTGGTGGCTGAAATCCTGGCGATTCCCGCCACCCTACCGGTGGACCTGATCTACGAGGTCGGCGGTCCGGGAGAGGTGCTGGCGACGCAACGCGCGGGCGCCCTTCGCCTGCGCCTGATCGGCGCTGCGGTCCGGTCTTTCCGCGCCAGACCGCTCAGCCCTGGCTCAGCGGCACGGTTCACGGCGAGCGCCAAGCAGCCGATCGAGTGGACCGGCCGTGGACCACATGGCTGGTCGAGCGGGCACATCAACCACGCCTGGAGAACTAAACTGGCACGGGAACTCCAGCTGGCCGCGGAGTCACTCGGGCTGAAGGTGATCGGCAAGCTCCCGTTGTCCCGCGAGTTTCTCCGGCACCGTGAGCAGATCGTGTCCCGGCTACTCGACCCACATCACGGGCTGCCATCCATCGTCGGGCGAAATCTCCCCCTGGTCGGGGTGCTCCACCGAGAGAAGGCCTTCACCGGGCCCGAGATCCTGGAGATCGACCTGACCAACGACTGCAACAACACCTGCGTCGGCTGCTGGTGCCATTCGTTGATGATGGGCAGCGACAGGTTCGGCGGGGCATTCAAGAAGCAATTCCTGGCCACCGACGTGCTGCTCAAGTTGCTGGACGACGCGGCAGCATCCGGAACCCGGGTACTCCAGCTCGCCGGTAGTGGCGAGCCCTTCATGCACCCGGACATCATCGAGGTGCTGGAGCACGCCAAGAAGCTGGAGCTGGAAGTAGCCGTCATCACCAATGTCAACTTCATCACTCGAGAGTGGGCTGACCGGCTGGTGCAGATCGGTGTGGACCACATCACCGCGTCGGTATGGGCCGGCACGCCCGAGATGTACGTCCAGACCCATCCGAACCAGACCGAGAAGAGCTTCGAGCGGATCCGCGACGTGCTGACTTATCTGTGGCAGCGCAAGCGAGAACAGGGACGAACCCGCCCGCAGGTCAAGATGTATCACGTGATCAGCAGCGTGAACTGTCGCGAGATCATCCCGATGGTCGACCTGGCAATCGAGACCGGCTGCGAGCAGGTCGAGTTTCAGATGGTGGACGTCGTGGCGGGCAAGTCAGAGCTGCTGGCCCTCAGTCCGCTCGACCGGGTCGCGGTGATCGAACAGTTCAAGGAACTCTCCCTGCGCGCGGTAGACCCGACACGCACGGCGGCTCGCAACACGTCGCTGTACGACGCCCTCGACCGCGGCGCCGAGGTCAGGCAGTTCGGCAAGTTCGAGAAACCTCTGCACCCCGGCTTCGTCTGGGCCGACCCCCTGCTGGAGACCATGACCTGCCCCGAGGGGTGCGAGGGGAGCTTGTCGGTGGAGGACTTCTGTGACCCGACCGAGACCCGCTACTACTACTTCTGGTCGGTCTGGGACTGCCACCGCTGCGCGCGCTACGACTGCTGTCCGGTAGACAAGACGCATCTGGCCCTGACCAAGGAGTTCACCGAGTTGACCGGATTCGGCAGCTTCTACCGCCGACTGGTCAGCCAGCAAACAGCCCCACAGGGCGGCGTGCACTACGAGGAAGCACTGGTCGACAAGGTGCCCTGCACCGTCGGCTGGACCTACTCCCGGGTGCGAGTGTCAGGCCACGTGATCCCTTGTTGCAAGGGCCACGAACATCCACTGGGCAGCCTGCACGAACAGTCCTTTCCGCAGATCTGGTTCGGCCCGACGCTCGACGAGTTCAGGCGTCACGCCGTCGCCGAGAAGAAGAGCCATCCCTACTTCGCCCGGATCGGCTGCTACAAGGCCTGCGACAACATCGGAATGAACCTGGCGACCGAGCAACAACTGGAGGCTCTCAGCGAGGAAAACCGGGAGACGCTTCGCCGGGCCTCCGAAGAGTGCTAGCGCTCGGTGCTGTCCCGGGAACGAACCTGGCACAAACGAAAAAGGCGGCGCCAGTGCGCCGCCTTTTTGAACCAGCTGTTGTCGTAGAGCTCTACTTGAGGCCCTTGAACACGGAGTCCTCGACGCCCTTGTTGACCTTGTAGCCCTTGAACATGAAGGTGATCTGCATCCCCTGCATGCCTTGCTCGGCCCCGGCGGACTGAACCATCTTCGACGGCAGCCAGTACTTCTCCTCGATCTGCTGCCACTCGACCTGAATATCAGCACTACCCATCTGGCTGGTGACCTTCAGCTTAGAGAACAGCAGCTTCTTGTCCTTCTCGACGAAGCTCGGTGCCATCTCGTTCTGCCCCTGCGCGGACTCCATCTTCATCTTGAGCAGCTTGTGGTCCTTGGCGTCAAAGGTCAGCACCTGCTTGGTGAATTTCACCTCACCCTTTGGCGCATCCGCCTTGGGGGTCACGGTCACGATGTGCGTGCCATCCTTCTCTTCCAGCGAGAAGTCGCACAGCTTGCGCTGTTTCTCTAGTTCCTGGACCGGGTTCTTCGTACCCATCAGCAGGCCGAACAACGCCTCCATCTGCTTGGTCAGGTTCTTCATCATCGGCACCGCAGCCAGCGGGTCAGCACCCTTGAGGCCTTCCACTCGCAACGTACTGAGAAAGTTCTGCGGCTTGGTCTTCTTGTCCGCCTCGTCCGCCTTGGGCGCATCGGGCCCGGAGAGCGCCGGCTTGTCTTTCTCCTGGGCTACCTTGATAGACCTAGCCCGGGCATCCTTGAAATAATAGACCATCTTCCCGCCCTGCAGGAACATCGCCAGCATGGGTGACTCGACCTCCACCCGCAGATCTTTCACACCCGCGACGTGCGGGCTATAGAGGCGGTCCTGCGCCTTGCGCAAGATATCGAGCGCCTTGGCGCTATCCGGGCTAGATTCTTGTTTTTTCGACTCGTTGTCCTGGGCCCAGCTCGGAGCAAGCAAGCTCAGTCCGAGCAGCATGGCAACTGCCAGCGGCAGGTATCGCATGGTGTTTCCTTTCCTCAAGGGGGTTCCCTCAGCCAGACAGAAGACCTTGTACGGTTCTGGCTGAGTGGTGTTTGTCCTCATAACGGCATGTTTCCGTGTTTTTTCGGCGGATTACTGTCCCGCTTGTTGGCCAGTGCCTCGAGCGAACGAATCAGCCGGAAACGTGTCTCCGCCGGCCGAATCACGTCGTCGAGAAAACCCCGCTCTGCGGCCACGAACGGGCTGCAGAAGCGCTCTTTGTATTCGGCCACCCGCCTGGCCCGCTCTGCCTCGGGGTCATCGGCCGCCTGGATCTCCTTGCGGAAGATGATGTTGACCGCCCCCTCGGCCCCCATCACGGCAATCTCGGCCGTCGGCCAGGCGTAGTTCATGTCGCCCCGGATGTGTTTGGAGTTCATCACGTCGTAAGCGCCGCCATAGGCCTTTCGAGTAATCACCGTCAGCCGGGGGACGGTCGCTTCGCACCAGGCGTAGAGCAGCTTGGCGCCATTGCGGATGATCCCGCCATGCTCCTGCGCTACACCGGGGAGGAACCCCGGCACGTCGACGAAGGTCACCAGCGGGATGTTGAACGCATCACAGAAGCGGATGAAACGGGCCGCCTTGATCGAGCTGTCGATATCGAGCGTACCGGCCAGGACGGCGGGTTGCTGTGCGACGATGCCCACCGACCGACCTCCCAGACGGCTGAAGCCGACGATGATGTTGCGGGCCCAGCCCTGGTGAACCTCGAAGAAATTCCCGTTGTCGACCACTCGTGTGATCACCTCGAGCATGCTGTACGACTTCTGTGGGTTCTCGGGGATGATCTGGTCCAGCTCGTCGTCCATTCGGTCCGGGTCGTCCCCTGTCTCGACGACCGGCGGATCCTCCATGTTGTTCTGCGGCAAGTAGGACAGCAAGGTCTTGACGTCCTGAATGCAAGCCGCCTCGTTAGGCGCGCTGAAGTGCGCCACGCCGCTCACGGTGTTGTGCACCGAGGCACCACCGAGCTCCTCGAAGGAGACCTCCTCGTGCGTGACCGTCTTGATCACCTCCGGCCCGGTGACGAACATGTGGCTGCTGCCCTCGACCATGAAGATGAAGTCCGTGATCGCCGGGCTGTAGACCGCCCCGCCCGCACAGGGGCCGACGATAGCGGAGATCTGCGGAATCACTCCAGAGGCCAGCGTGTTGCGCAGGAAGATGTCGGCGTAGCCTCCCAGGCTGTCGACACCCTCCTGGATCCGGGCCCCGCCCGAGTCGTTGAACCCGATCACCGGCGCACCAGCCTTGAGCGCCAGATCCATGATCTTGCAGATCTTGCGGGCATGCATCCGGGACAAGCTGCCACCGAACACGGTGAAATCCTGGCTGAAGACATAGACCAGACGCCCATCGATGGTGCCGAAACCGGTGACCACTCCGTCACCCGGAACCTTCTGCTGCTCCATGCCGAAAGTGGTGCAATCGTGCTGCACCAGCATATCCATCTCCTCTAAGCTGCCCTGGTCCAGCAGCAGGTCCAGCCGCTCCCGAGCCGTCAGCTTCCCCTTGGCGTGCTGGCGCTCGATCCGCGCCTCTCCGCCCCCCAGCCGAGCCTGCTCGCGCATCTCACGCAGTGACTGGATCTTCTTCTCGATCGAGCTCATGGTCCATCCTGATATGTGACAAAGGCGTCTGGGAGAAGGTCCTGTACGCGACGTAGGAGACACGCGCCATCGAGGTTGGCCAGGGTGACCTCTGCGTCTGGCGCAAGTTCGAGCAGCACCTGCCGGCAGGCCCCGCAGGGTGCTGTCGGTGGATCGGTGTCCGTGACGATCGCCACGTGTGAAATCTTGGACGCTCCCTCGCTTCGCGCCTTGAACAACGCGACGCGCTCCGCGCAGATGGTCAATCCGAGAGACGCGTTCTCGATGTTACAGCCGCAAAATACCCGGCCTTCCGAGTCGATCGCGGCAGCCCCCACCTGAAACCCACTGTAAGGCGCGTATGCCTGCTCTCGCGCCGCCGTCGCAGCCTCGACCAGGGTTACCTCAGCACTCATCCGCTGTCCCTTCCGATCATCTCGAGCACACCGTTCAGCACCGCGGCGAATTGACTGGCGGCCTGTCGGCCGGTCTCGATCACTTCCTCGTGGTGCGGCGGTGTTTCGGTCATCCCCGCCGCCCAGTTGGTCAGACAGGAGACACCCAGCACCTCCATGCCCAGGTGCGCCGCGGCGATCGCTTCGGGCACGGTCGACATTCCCACCGCGTCGGCGCCCAGCTGAGCGTACATCCGCACCTCTGCAGGCGTCTCGTACGACGGACCAGGAGCGGCGAGGTAGACCCCCTCGGCCAGCCGAATCCCTAGGGATTCGCCCACCTGGCGCGCGAGCTGGCGCAGCTTCGGTGAGTAGGCATCGTTGAGGCTCGGAAAACGCGGCCCCCGGCTGTCGTCATTCGGACCGTCCAGCGGGTTGATGCCGAGCATGTTGATGTGGTCACTGATCAGCATCAGCGTCCCCGGCGGATTGGTCTGTCGTGTGCTGCCCGCAGCGTTGGTCACGATCAGCAACCGGGCTCCCAGCCCATACGCCACCCGAGCGGGCAAGACGATCTGGTCCGCTGACCAACCCTCGTAACGGTGAAATCGTCCCTGGAAGACACCCACCGGCAATCCCTCGACGACAGCGCGCAGATACCTCCCCGCGTGCCCCGCCACCGTCGAAACAGCGAAATGCGGCACCTCGTCATACGTCTTGACCACGGGATCGCCCAGCCCATCGGCAAACTCCCCCAGCCCCGACCCGAGAATCACTCCGACATCGATCCTCCCGGCCGCGACTTCCAGGTACTCAGCCGCCTCGTCCACTGCTTGCCAGACCGTTTCGCTCATCGAGATCTTCTCACCACCAGGACACCGCTACCCAGTTCGAGTTGGAGAACGTCTCTCAGACCCTTTCCCCGGCGTGTCAGCGAAAGCACGGTCCTGACCACGCTTTGCCCATCGATCGCTACTTGCACATCTCCCTGCCCCAATCCGACGAACAGCGCCTTGCGGGCAGCCACAGCGGCCTGGATCTTGTCGGTCGACAATCCGCAGTAGCCGAAAATCACGTCACAGCCTTGACCCAGCAGCGCGTTCACTTTGGCCAACGCACCCGCCGCGTCCGCAGCCGCCTCCTGATCCGGCTTGACCGTGGCCTTGACGACACCCGCAGGCTTGCTCTGGGCTGCATACCCCTTGGCGAAGGCGGCACTCACCCGGTCTGCCAGTCGTGTCTCCGCCACCGTCAGCAGGCCCAGACGGCCGCCGCTCTTGAGCAGCGCCGCCTGCTTGCCAGCCATCTCGAGCGCAGCAGTGATCTTGCAGCGTACAACCGAGACGTTCGGCTGATTCACCCGCCGAGCGTTCATTGCCAGCCAGACGAACTGAGTGTCGCGATGCTTGGGCGCCAGCTTGGATAGCGCCGGCCCGTAACCCGGTCCGACCACCAGTATCCCACGATACTGGCCACGACGGGTGCGCACACGAAGCTCCTCGTGCAGGTCCCCGCCAAACTCCGGCAACTCGATACGGGTCTCGGCCAGACCCTGCTTCTCGGCCTGGTCCAGGGCGGCACGAAGCGCCGTGTTGAACAACGCGGCCCCGGGCCCTCGCCCGGCCAGCAAGACCGCGAGCTTGACGCGTGTCGGCTGGGCGCCTGCACGAGCCGGCACCAGGCGGGCTGCGAACGAGCGGCGCACAGGTGTGTGACGAACCAGATAGCGGCTCAACGCCGAGCGCATCAACAGACCGATGCGTCTCTTGTCTCGCCCCTCGAGAAACGCCCTCATTCGGCTGCCGCCTTCGCTCAGACGCTCGGTGGTGACCACCAGATAATCTCGAGCCGGGTCGACCGGCTTACCCTGATACTCGACCCGGAGCAGCCTGTTGCCGGCTGGCCGGTTGGGGTCGTAGACCACCTTCAGGCCCGAGACCTCGAGCACACGATCACCGGACGATACGCTGGCCTCCATCAGGGTACTGATCTGGCGCCCGGTCAGCCTCATCCGCACCAGACGATCGTTGGTGCTCCACACTTCGTGCAGATGACGCAGGGTGATCTTCCCGCTCGGAAGATCCCGGAGCATTCGGCGCTTGGCGATGATGGCGATCTGGCAGCCGCTCTCCTCGCGCAGAGCGTCAGTGATGAAATTGCCCAGCGGACTGGACTCAATCCCGGCAGACCGACCAAGCACCTGAGACAGCCTCCCCAACTCCTTACCGAATGACGCCTGAGCCTGCTTGACGGTCTTGTCGACCAGTTTCCCCACTGCCTTGTCCGCCACGAAGAAGGTCGGACTGAGGTTGACCAGATGGGCCTTCGCATCGAGGAGCTTCTTGGTTCGTAAGCTGACAATCAGTTCGACCCAACCGAGAGACGTCCCCCCTCCCCAGGTTTCAGCGCGCACACCCTTGCCGGCTATCCGGAGACCCTTGGCCAGCCCCTGCTGCGAACTCCCGCCAATGATCACCGCCGCGCCCTTGAGGTACTCATTGACCTGCGCATCCCCCTCCGGTCCCAGGTGGGACAGCAAGACGAGAAGGTCCACCTGCTGCTTTTCCAGTTGGGGAACGACGCGATCGAGTGCCTGGCGGACCCGCTCGAAGTGGTGCCCCGTCCAGTTACTCCTCGCCGAGAGTTCCCGGATCTTCGGTGTGGTCAGCCCGATGATGCCGATCCGAAACGGACCGACCTGCTTGATCAGATAGGGCTGGATGAATTCCGGGTTGGTTCCCTGACGCTCGTCGATGACGTTGGCGCCAAGAAACGGGAACTGCGCACGCTGAGCCAACCGCTGCAGGTTCTCCTTGCCCAGATCATAGTCGGCATGACCCACCGTCAGCGCGTCATAGCCGACCCGGTTCATGTAGTCGACCACCACGTCGCCCCGGCTGATTGCTCCCTCGGGCGTTCCACTGAACAGATTCCCGGCATCCAGCAACAAGAAGCCCTTGCCGGCCTTCTTAGTCTTGCCGCGGATCTCATTGATCGCCGACGCCATGATCGCCAGGCCACCGCGCTTCGGCGGGTTGTTCCGGTCGACCCAACTGGCGGATGCGGGCTGGACCTGACCACGGATGTCGTTGGTATGGAGAATGACGATCCGATAGTACCCCTTCGTCGGGCGGTAGGTGTTCTCGCCGAACGGATACGCCGGTCGGTTCCAGGGTTCGACCTCGACCGGCTGATCCTGCTTGTCCTGTGCGACCCGATCCGCGCCGGCTGATCCCGCAGCCGAGGAGGCGCCAGCCGGCGTATCCGTGGACTGATTCTGTGCACAGCCGTGACCGAAGACCAGCAGGAGCGACAGCAGGCAGATCTGGCTCAGACGCATTCGAAACACTCGACACTCTTAATAGGGATGACTAAAGACCGGCAAGCTAACAGCAGCCCAGAGGCCTGTCAACGAATCCAGCACCGCCAGCCGTCGACGGCACCGCGCGCGCCGCAATCGATCCGACGTACCCACAGACCGGGCGGCATACCGCCGGACTACTCGGTGAAAAACAACGCGAGGGCCGGCTCCAGCGTGCGGTTCGCCTCCTCCAACCGTTCCCGGCTGGCCACAACCGCTCTGGGTGCTCCCTCGAGTTCCCGCACCAGGTGCGGAACCGCGAGCTCGCGCAGCTGATCCGCCGTGACCCCGATCAAGTCGCTTCGGTAACGCTCCCGGTCACCATCTGTGATGCCGCACCACCCGCGTCGCCGAGCGGTGCTCAGCTGCTGCCCCGGCGCGAGTATGCGGTCAACCGCACCGACCGCTCCGATCCGCGAGGCATCGACAGCCTCGTCGGTCAGGCTCTCGCTGACGTACTCGATGATGCCGGCATAGACATTGAGCGTCTCGATCAGGTGCGGATCCCGGTAGCTCAACAGCGCCAGCGCTCCGGGCTCCGGCATATAAGCCGCGAACCCACCATAGGCCCCCCCCTGCACCCTCAGCTGCTGATACAGGTAGTCAGCCGCGAGGATGTTGGCCAGCATGTCGAGCGACGCCGCTGCGGGATCCAGCAAGTTCGGCACCGGCAGAACCTGGCTGACGTAGTTCACCTCCGCCGGAATGACGATTCCCGCATCCCGCGGCAGGTCCGGTGCATCGAACTGTGCCGATGCAGCGGGCTCCCCAGCAGGGATCGCCTCGATCAGTGCTTCGATCCGTGGCCGAAACGCCTCGAGGATCTCCGGGTCACCGGCCACATTGACCGACAGTCGTGCCCGCGTGAACAGCGTGCTGCGAAGCCTCGCGGTCGTTTCCAGCACCTCACCGATACGTGCCTCCAGCGCCCCGCTGAGTTGCTTGAGGAAGCGCACCTGTGTCGCTCCCTCCCATTGCTCCCGGCGCCAGAAGTGGCGGCCCAGGGAGGCAGCGGCTCGCACCAATGCCAGCATGTGTCCGCTCGGTATCATCCGACTGGCCGCTCGGCTAGCCGACTCCTGCACCAGATCGCCTGCCCGCTTGCCGTCTTCGGTATCCGAACACAGCAGGACGTCCCGCATGATCCCCGTCAACTCGCTGGCGTTGCGCAACAACGCCTTGCCATCCAGGGTGAACCTCGAAAACTGCTCTCCGCTGCGCAGGTTCAGTCCAGCCGAGTTCCCACTCGAGAGACCACCGGTCGAGGCGACGATGCGATTGGACATCTGCTCATACGTCAAACCAGCAGCTCCCATTCCGCAAGTCAGACGTCCGAGCAACGGCAGTTGTATCGCCATCGTGTCATCCAGATCGTGGGTGTCGAATGAGAGGCCGACGTAACCGACCCCGTTG
>PVBE010129312.1_pt1 | contig 10936 bp, 8 predicted proteins | sample 1631181 | NCBI WGS metagenome assembly PVBE01 (sample SAMN08397723, study PRJNA350692) | Marine metagenome, whole genome shotgun sequencing project. | isolation source: water | place: Pacific Ocean | collected 2012-04 | reverse complement strand
AGGTCGATTTTCCCCGGAGTCACGGGCTTGGGTGCTGGCTTGTGTGCTGGCTTGGGTGCTGGCTTGGGTGCTGGCTTGGGTGCCGGCTTGGGGGCGGGCTGGGGCTGGGGTGGAGCCTGGAGACCGCCTCGGACCATCATCTCCGCCTCGGTGAGCATCTTGTTGTCCGCGCAGCGGCTCAGGGCAAACTCTCCTGTGTTTCCCGCCGTCCGGAGACACGCGCCCCTGGGAAGCGTGCAGTGCTTGGCGAAGCACTCCACGGACTTCGTCGGACTGGCCAGGCGCAAGACCTGGCCTGCCATGGGCTTCTTCACCATCACGACGGTCGCACCGTCGTCGTACTTGGCGCCCTTGTCACAGTCCAGCATCCACAGGCCGCTCACGCGCCATGCCCCTGAGTCCCGGGAGATGTGGCTGTCAGGGCCGTGCAGACGAATCTGTGTCTTGCAGGAGACCAGTCCGGCGCTCTTGCAGCAGTCCACACATTCGACGCCATCGGCCATGGCCAAGCCAGCGAGCAGGAACAGGGTCAGCACATTGTCTCCAACTGGTGCGACCCTTCATCTAATCCCGTGTGTACGCTTCGTCTCGCTGGATGGTCTGCTCTATGAACCACCTGGCGTGCTCCTCTGGCGTCTGCCACTGCCTGCGAGGCAGGCGCTCTCGGCCCCGGGCCACCTCTGCAGCGAGCGCAGCGGCGAGAGACTCTACGCTCCCTGGTTCCACCAGGCATGCATCCTGGGCGAGCTCTGCCGCACCACCGAGGCGGGAGGCGATGACCCGGAGTCCCGCGGCAGTGGCCTCACGCACGACCAGCGGGCTGTTCTCAGGCCAGATGGAGGGAAGGACCAGCACGTCGTGCTCCGCCATCAACGCAGGCATCTGTGCCGGCGACACCGCGCCCAGCCACCGGACTCCTGGCGTGGCCGCTGCCTGTGTGGCCAGGGCCTCGTGAAAGTCTGGATGGCCGTCATAGCCAGGTGCATGTCCGGCGAGCGTGAGCGTGGGGCCAGGCGGGAGCTTTGCGAAGGCCTGAAGCAGGTGCTGCGGCCCCTTGGTCGGGATGATGCTGCTGGCAAACAGGAATCGCACGGGTCCGCTGCTGGGGCTTTCCTGGGGGGCGGGCGTGTGGATCAGTGGGAGCGGGCACACGGTCGCCTTGGGCAGGTCCATCGAGATCAACCGTCTGGAGAGGTCCTCGGAGGGGCTCCACAGAACATCGACGCTCGCCAGGACTTCCGCTGCCGCCTGGCTCCGTGCTTTGGCCCGTCGCTCGTCTCTTGCCCTGGGTACATCTCTACCTGTAAAGCAGCGCGCGCAGCCGGTGGGGGTGGGCCCATCACAAGGACGCAGTTCGCGGTCTACGAGCTGGCCCCGGTGGCAGGCAAGCCAGTAGTCGTGGAGCGTGAGGGCCACTGGAACGCCAGCCTCTCGGCTGGCCCCCACCAGCCCAAGCGGCAGCCCGCTGAGGTGATGGACATGGACCTGGTCTGGCTGCTCGGCGGCCAGGAGCCTGCGCCAGAGACGCAGGCCGGCTTTTCGCTGCCATCCACCTGACCAGCTCAGCGCCGGAGGCTGGACGATACGCCATCCGGTCAGTCCGTCTGCCTCTACTCGCTCGAGCCGGGGTCGGATCCCGCGCCCGGGGGAGACCACCACCACCTCGTGGCCGGCCTCCTGCAGCGCCCTGCTGAGCGCGGCCACGTACAGACCGGTGCCGCCCATGGTCTCGGGCGGCCAGCCGTGGATCACCTCGATCAGGCGCACTCGCCCGCCTTGAGCTTGGCCAGGTCGAGGTAGACCGCCTCAATGGAGTCCACTTGCTCCTCCAGCCGAGGCGGGGGACGAGGTGTGGGCAGGGGGGCCTCGAGGGAGGACTGGATGGCGTCGGGGAGGGCTGTGGGGTCGAGAGGGTCGTAGAGCAGACCATCCACCCCGTGCTCGACAAGCTCGGGAAATCCACCGCTCTTCGGTGCGATCACCGGGCACCCCATTGCTCGGGCCTCCAGGGCGATGAGCGGAGCGTTTTCCTCCCAGCGGGGTGCGAGCACCAGGGCTCTGGCCCGAGAGAGCAGGGCGGCTACACCCCTACGGTCCAGTATGGGGCCCACCGGATGGCCCAGGGCTGCCTCTGGCTCAAGGATGGGGCCGTGGACTATCAAGCCCGGGTCGCCGCTCGGGACCACCTCTCGCCAGGCAGCCACCACCCGGTCGGTACCCTTGTGGGCGGAGATTGTACCCAGGTGGACCAGCGGACCTCCGGGGCCTGTGCGGGTGCACGGAAGAGAGTCGGGCACTCCGTGGGGAATGACCTGAACCGGGCCCATTCCCTGCGCCTCGGCCTGTGCCGCCAGGTGGGTGCTGGGGCTCAGCCGAGCCGCAACCGATCGGTACAGCGCTCCGACCTCGGCATTTCGGTGGCGGGCATCGGCGGCAGACTCTGGTGGCCCCGCGCCCCGCTCAGGTCGAGGCCGGAGTCGGGCAGGGATCCGTCGATACATCGCGTGGAGCGTGTCGGGTGGGATCAGCGGGGAGAGGAGGGAGGCTGTGCGCTGCATCCCCTGGGCCAGGGTGCCAGGTGTGGGACGCCAGGCGGAGGCACATGTGGCACATGCCTCGGGCTGCGGGCCCGCGCAGGGGGTGCCATTGGGGAGCAGACCAAGGCCCCCGGCGGCACACCAGCCCCATCTGTCGTGGAGGGTGAGCACCACGGGCATCTCGAAGCGCAGGGAGGACGAGAGGAACTGGATGTGATGGATGTGCACCACGTCCGGGCGGAAGCGCCCCACCACCCGTGCCGCGATGCGATCGATGATCGGATCTTTCTCTCCGTCAGCGAGGCGCCTTGTGGTGAGGTTGTTGACCACGCGGGTGATTCCCGGCTCCTCCATGATCTCGTACTGCTGGGCGCCGGGCGCGCGGGTGGCAGCGAGCACATGCACCGCGTGGCCCCTCGATTTCAGCGCGGTCGCCAGCTGCAGGACGTGCTGCTCCGTACCGGCGATCTCCCGTGGAGGGAAGCCGTGGACGATCATCAGGATGCGGAGCGTTTGGGTCATCGGTGCACCTGGGACGCCGGAAGGGGTCCCTCCACCGCTATATTCCCACCATGACGACTCAACCGCCGCCTCACTCTGCGTGGCCAGTACTCGTGGTGGACGATGAGGAGAGCCTCCGGCATCTCCTGCGGGTGATCCTGGAGGGTGCCGATTACCCGGTGCATGAGGCCAGGGACGGGGAGCATGCGATCGAAGTGCTCGATGCTACCCCGGAGATCCGGGTGGTGCTCACAGACATCCGCATGCCGAAGATGGATGGGATGGCTCTGCTCGAGGCCATCCGGGATCGGGACCTCCGCGTGGTGATGATGAGCGCCTATGGATCCACGGACACAGCGGTTGCGGCCCTGAGCGAAGGTGCACGCGATTACATCTCCAAGCCGTTTCGGCCAGACGAGATTCGGGTCTGCCTGCAGCGGATTGTCGATCGGGATCTGCTCGAAGCGGAGAACGCACAGCTGCGTCAGAGTGTCGGACATGCCACCGGTATCGAGGGCTTCGTGGGGCGCTCCCCGCCCGCCCGTGCCGTGCAAGAGTTGGTCGCCAAGGTTGCGGCCTATCCATCCACTGTGCTGCTCACCGGAGAGTCAGGGACGGGCAAAGAGCTGCTCGCCCGCGCGCTCCACGCCGGCTCCCCTCGCGCTGAGGAGCCCTTTGTCGCCATCAATTGCGCGGCCATACCGGAGAGCCTCCTGGAGAGCGAGCTCTTCGGTCACGAGCGTGGCTCGTTTACAGGAGCCGTGCGCGCCCACGCGGGGCTGTTCGAGCAGGCCCATGGGGGCACCTTGCTGCTCGATGAGATCGGTGAGATGGCGCCGCCTGTCCAGAATCGGCTGCTGCGGGTGCTCGAGGACGGGAAGGTTCGACGCATCGGAGGAAGCCGCGATGTGAGGGTGGATGTCCGGCTGGTGGCCGCGACTGCTCGCGACCTGCAGAGTGCGGTTGCCGAGGGCCAGTTTCGTCAGGATCTTCTGTACCGACTCAAGGTCGTCCACATCCATGTGCCACCGCTCAGAGAGCGCACAGAGGACCTGCCGCTGCTTGCGGAGGTCCTGGTAGGGCGGGCGGCAGCCCGCCTGGGGCGGGAGACGCCCGCCGTGGGTGGGGAGGTGCTCGCCCTGCTCGAAGCCCACCCTTGGCCCGGCAATGTTCGCCAGCTGGAGAATGCCCTGGAGCGTGCTGTCTTGATGTGCGAGGGCACCACGATCCTCCCTGAGCACCTGCCCGAGGAACTTCGTGGTCCGGCTGCCACGGAGCTCGTTCTGCCGAAGCCGGGGGAAGATCTCTCCATCAAGCGGCACACAGCCAGCCTGGAGCGCGTCCTGATTCGCCGAGCCCTGGAGCAGACCGGCGGCAACAGGACCAAGGCGGCAGCACTCCTGGACATCTCCTACAAGGCCCTGGTCTACAAGATCCGTGGCTATGGCCTGGGGGATTGATGCTCGCGATCCTGCTTCTCTCGCTGTGGGGCTGCTCGGCTGAGCACTACACAGAGAAGGCCAAGGTGGCTGTGGATGCCCACAAGCTGGCCCGTGCGGAGAGCCTGTATCGCAAGGCCCTGGCCCGAGACTCTGCACATGCCCCGGCCCTCGCAGGGCTGGGCTGGACCTACCTGCTGGCGGGGCAGGTCGATGCGGCCCGTGGTTCCTTCGACCGGTGCAGAGAGGTCGACCCCACCAGCACAGAGTGCATGCGGGGGCGGGCGAGTGTGGCCTCAGCAGACGGCAACACCAAGCTTGCTCAGTCCATCCTGGAACAAGCCATAGGGCTGGACCCCCATGACGCTGGGGTTCTGAGCAGCCTGGCCCTACAAGAGCTGGTCCGAGGGGACCTCCCGGCGGCGGAGGCCCGATACAAGCAGCTGATTGCCAGGGCACCGGAAAAGGCAGAGTACCGCCTGGGCCTGGCCGAGGTCCGCATCCGACAGGACCGGGAAGTGGAGGCGGTCGAGGTGGTCGAGGCAGCCTTGGCCCTGGAGTCAGTGCCGATTCGCTACCAGGCCATGCTCCACCAGACGCAGGCCAGGGCGCTGGTCGCGGCGACGGCAGACAGGGTGGACCCGGAGCGATGCAAAGAGACCGCAGCACAGGTGCGCGTGTGGCTGCTGGCAGCAGACCGTGCGGTGACGTTGGCTGAGTCCACCAAGGTGCAGCTTCCCGACCTCCCGGTGGTCCGCAGACTCCTCCTGCGGCGTCATGCGGCGGTCGATACAGCCTGCCCACTGGTCATGGGGGACTAGGAAAAGTTTCCTATATGGGAAAAAAGTTCCTATACTTTGGCTGGAAAGGGGTGGTTTTCCCGTGCTTTGTGCCCGAGAGAGCCTGGATCGATTCTTGCTCCGTACGTGTATGATGAAGAAGTGGCGAACAGCGATGAAGAACCGGGGATTTACGTTGATCGAGGTCCTCCTCGTGGTCTCGTTGATCACGATCCTTGCCACCATCGGGTTCGGTACCACCCAGGATCAGATGCCTCGCTACAGGCTGATCCAGGCCTCCAAGGGGCTCAAGGGTGACCTGATGACACTGCGGAACCTCGCGGTCGAGACCGGCAGGGAGACCCGTCTGCTGCTGACAGAACGCCCGGAAGACTGCTCGGATACCGAGCAGTACGGAGGAAGGTGGCGCCGGGAAATCGGCGATAGATCGCGCGGCGCCACCTGGTGGGAGCAGCTCCCGCCGGACGGGGAGCAGGATGGTACCGATGACGACATCTCGGAGGGTGAGGTGAACATCGGAAATGGCGGAAACCGAAAGGCGCGCCATGTCTGCCTGCTGGAGTGGGGAGACATCCGGGGGCCCGGGACGGGAAATACCAATGCCATCGTCTTCTCTCCCCGCGGCTGGCTCTCCAACCCCTCCGAGGACTTCGATGGGACCGGCCATCTGGTGGTAGAACTGGCCAACCAGGTCGCAGCACGTCAAGGGGTAGATGACAGGGTGCGTGTGATGATCACCCGGTCCGGAATGGTCCGACTCCACTCGACACTTGGGGAGGAGATGTCGGATACTCCAGTGAGCACGGAGGTCTACAGCACAGCACCATGATGTTTCCGAAGATGCGAGTGATGGCGAGACCATCGGCACTTCGCGGTGCCGGGCTCCTCGCGCGTGGGCGTTCGAGCGCGGCTGTGCGCGCGCGTGACGGCTTTACGCTGGTTGAAGCACTGATTGCTACCGCACTGCTCGGGTTCTCGCTCATCGTGATGTTCGGCTTTCACAGCCAGGCGGTTCGCTCGAATATGCACGCCCGGAAGATCACCGACTGCACCTACCTGGCCCAGCTTCAGATGGAGCGCCTCATCGCGCTGCCCTGGACCGATACCAGCCGCCCGACCGCCCTCACGGACCTCGGCAGCGACTCCAGTAGCTCCGATAGCTGGGCGGACTTGCCCCACCCAGCCGGCGGCCCCACGGCGGTCAACGCCTCCTACACCACCGATACCGATGACGGAAACCCGACCTACTTCGTGAGCTGGGACATCGAGGAGATGGACGCGGATGCCACATGGCTGCGGCTCCGGGTGCGGTGCAAGTACAAGGACAAGGCCTTCAACGTCTGGAAGGGCACCAGCATCTCCTCCTACCGCTTCCGGGATCCGTCATGATGCGGCGCCAGGGCTTCACCATGATCGAGATGCTGATCGCCGTATTGGTGTCCAGTGTGGTCGTGGCGGGCCTGTACTCGGTCTTCAACATGCAGTCGCGGCAGTTCGTCTACCAGGACCTGCAGATGGAGATGCACCAGAACCTGCGCTTTGCCACGGACATGGTGACCCGCAGTGTTCGCATGGCGGGGTACGGCACCGGCGGCTCGGTCACCGGGTACTCGGGCTCCTCCGGCGATGATGCGACCCTGCCCGTGGTGATGAGCTGGGACGGCTCGGGGGACGGCAGCACGGATGGCATCACGGTGGTCTACGGCGATCCCTCGCTGAGGATGAACAGCAAAGCGGTTGCGACCAGCTGTGACACGGAGTCCCTGGACTTCGATCTGACGATCCTCGACCAGGACGACAAGATCTCCGAGTACTCAAGTGGTGAGCTCCTCTTGTGCTCCGACTACGCCAGCCTCATGGGTATCGAGAGCTACCTGTGGGAGATCACCGCGGTGGACACCTCGGACGGGACGATCTCGGTCACCGACAACTCCGGGTACAGCGACTACGAGAGTGTCTGTCAGTCCGATGAGAACCTCTCGCCGTCCATGCTGTGCTCCAAGGCCCACCTGATCACGTTCTACATCGACGGCGACGATGACGGCACGGGACCCGGCTCCTCGGAGCACCCGGTCTTGATGATGGACCTGGACATGGGCTGGCCGGAGTCCGATGACGTGCCGCTCGTGGACAACATCGAGGACCTGCAGGTTGAGTACTGCGTGGATACCACCGGCACCGGAGTGGACTGCTCGGACGATTCCAATTGGACCGACTCCATCACATCCGCCCAGGGCGATGATGTCTGGATGGTGCGGCTCTCTGTCATCTCGCGCAGCTCCCGCAAGGACCCCCAGAACATCCGAGCGAGCACCCGGCCCGAGCTGGCCAACCACTCCGCTGCGTCGTCCAGCGACCGCTACTACCGACAGGTCCTCGTCACCGAGGTCGCTGTCCGAAACCTCCGCCACCAGGCAAACCTGTGATCCGTCCTCTCCCCAGCCGCTCGGGCCGTCGTGGCTATGCCATGCTGCTGGCCATGCTGCTCATCGCCATCATGGCGGTGATCGGCGCGACCACGCTGAGTGTGGCCGGGGTGGACCAGCGAATCGCGCTGCACAATCGCAAGCACATGATGGTGCTCAATACGTCGAGTGCTGGCACGGAACACGGTCGCTGGCAGCTCGAGCACGAGAACCCACCCAACGAGGGCATCTCGCCGGATGAGGACTCATGGCCGGACTTCGTCCAGTCCTCGGAGGGCGAGAGCAGCTTCGGAGGCCTGAGCTATGCCCACAACCTCGGGGTGTACTGGGTGCAGGCCACCTACCACCGGTGCGGGAATCCGCCTCCCGGGTACTCCACGGAGCTGGGCCGTGTGGCATTCCGCAGTGACTACTGGGAAATGAAATCACAGGCTCGAATGCAGGACACGTCCTACAGCAACGTCAATGAGACCTCTGCGACGACCGTTTTGTTGCTCAGAAAGGTGATCAAAGGGACCTGCCATGTGCGGTAGTTCGATCTACCATAGGGGCAGGAGTGTGCGGATGACCGCGCTGTGTGGACTGTTGCTGGGTTTGTTCGGCTCTCAAGCAGCGTGGGGAGGTTCGTCTTCCTCCGGTGAGGAGTGGCTCACGCTCACCGATGCCGCGCCGCCGAATATCCTCTTCGTGGTCGACCTCTCCAGCCAGATGGCACACCCCTGCGAGTGGGGTGGGGACGAGGCGTTCAGCACGGTGGATGATTCCTGCATCGATGATGTGGAAGATGCCATCGATCACCTGACCAAGCACTATGACTGGGCACGGTACGGGATTGTGGGCACCACCGAGACAGCGTCCGATGACGGGATGACCAAGATCGTCCCGCTGGGTGTCAGCCACTCGGAGCTCTCCTCCGCGGTGGACTCGCTCTCCGACAAGGTCTCTTCATTCGACACGCCCAACCGGAACCTCGGAGAGGTCATTGCCACGTTGGCAGAGACCTACTTCTCGAACACATCGGAAGACGATGACGATGTGGACTCGGATGGGGACGGCTACGATGCGGACTGGACCAAGGCGCCCATTCAGTACGCCTGCCAGCAAAACCACATCATCGTCCTGACCTCGACCTACCCGTCGAACGATGACGGCGTGGACTCCGACTACACCTCGAGCATCTCGCCAGACATCAAGTGTGACGCGGATGGCATCACGACCGGTACGGATGAGGACTGCCTGTACGACAACATTGCGGCCTACATGAACGATACGGACTTCCGGTCCGACCTCTCTGGTACCAACAATGTGAAGGTCCATACCCTGGCGCTCGGCGTGGGCAGCTCCAGCGTAGCCGAGTCCCTCTTCGGCAACGCCTCGGATGCCACCGACGGCGAGGGCATCTATTCCTCTGTGGATGATGGCGACGAAATCATCGCCAAGCTGATGTTCATGCTGCGGGACATCCGGTCCGGCTTCTACAGCCGCTCTTCGCCGGTGGTCAGTGCAGACGGTGCCTTCCTGATCTACACCTACTACAAGCTGGGTGGGACACTGACCGGTGCGGGCGGGGCCTTCGTCAACCCGCTCGGTGAGGGCCACATCCGGGCCTATGAGATCGAGGATGATCCCACCTCGAGTGAATACGGGCAGGTCCAGTACGACGGCGACTCTGACATCGGCGGTGCGCTCTGGGATGGTGGTGAGCTCCTCGTCAGCAGAATCGTCGAGTCCGGTGAGGCCAACCCCGGTGACCTCGATGGCTTTGGGCGTCGAGACATCTTCACCTTCTGGGACGATGCTGTCTCGGTGATGAGCAGTGAGTCCTCTGACACCCGCAGGCAGGGCCTGGATAGGGACTTCGTGGCTGCTATCGCTACCTCGAGCACCCTCCTGGACAAGATCCTGGACACGGATACCGAGTCCGATGGCAGCCCCTCGGATGACACATACGACCTCGACCTGGACGACGATGTGGACCGGGATGACCTCCGGGCCCTGGTCGACTTCATCCGAGGCTATCCAGGCGCCAAGTACCGCTACCTGGGCATCACCAAGGGCTACTGGAAGCTGCTCGACTCGCCGCACTCCGTGCCCCTGGTCATCCAGGCCAGAGATGATCAGTACTCCATGGACACCACCTACCGGAAGTTCCTGACTGAGATGGAGGCTGAGGAGTACCCGGACATGGTCTACCTGGCGGCCAACGATGGAATGCTCCACGCGTTCTTCCTGGAGGACGACACCGATGATGCTACCGGTGACGAGCAGGGCCAGGAGGCCTGGGCCTGGATGCCGGCCTACCTGCTGGAGCGAGAGCACGATGCGGACTGGGCGGGCCGGGCCATCGACATGATGCTCTATGGCCGTACCTTCCTCTTTGACGGCACGCCGGTGGCTGAGGATGTCTGGATCGACTCGAACGGGGACAATGTGAAGGACTGCGACTCGGTTCCGGACGACTGCGAGTGGCACCGGGTCCTGGTTGTCCAGCAGGGCAAGGGCGGGCCCGTGACCCTGGCGCTGGACATCACCAACCCCACCAACCCCAAGTTCCTCTGGGAGCAGACCGACGAGACCGACACCACGGCCATGGGCTACACCGTGGGCCGCCCCGTCATCGCCAATATCTATGATGCCTCCGGGGGCAGTTCCTCAGAACCGCACGACCGCTGGGTCGCCATGTGGGGCTCGGGTCGTGCAGTGCCGCTGGGTACGAGTACGGCCTACTACAAGTCCTCTGAGGCCAACCTGTACATGTGGCACACCGGAGACTCCTACTGGGTGTCGAGCTCGTCCTACCTGTACTCATCTCGTGGTGACAATGGGCACCCAGAGGCCTCGAGCTCCGTGCAGTACGACGACGATGATCACTACGAGTATGGCTACATCGCTGCCGCACTCGCTGTGGTGGACGTGGACTCGGATGGAGATGCGGACACGGTCTACTTCCCCGTGACAGCCAGCTACAAGCCCACGGACCTCGGCGGTGATGGACCTTCATCGCCCAAGGACCCGGGCAGTACCTGGATGTACAAGGCCTGCATCGACACCACGGATCCCGACGATCTGACGTGGGTGGAGTTCTACGATCCTGCGGACGATGCGGGCCTGAGCTACCGGCCGGAGGTCTACTACGCGGCCACCACCTCGTGGCACTCCGATGGCAAGCTCGGCGTCTACTGGGGCACGGGTACGCCCTATGACCGGGACAGCTCCCGCAACGGCTACTTCTT
>PVBE011179566.1_pt1 | contig 10938 bp, 10 predicted proteins | sample 1631181 | NCBI WGS metagenome assembly PVBE01 (sample SAMN08397723, study PRJNA350692) | Marine metagenome, whole genome shotgun sequencing project. | isolation source: water | place: Pacific Ocean | collected 2012-04 | reverse complement strand
TGTAAACCGAAGTTCGGTGTATTTGCCCTATATAATCATTCGGTTTTTAACATTACAAATATTTCTTCTTCATATAAAAATGAATATGTACTAATTCAGAGGTAAACCATGTATTCGATGTTTGATCTATTCTTTGATACTCCTGCATATAGACCAGTATATGTAATCTCTGATAGTGAGATGATGGAGTTACAAAGGATACAAAATCAAGATGAACTTGCAGAAATTCGTCATCAAAAGGAAAGACTTGAAGAAGCTTACAAAGTTCAAATTAAACATCTTGAAGCAAGAGAAAAAGAGTTAAAAATCGAACTAAAATCTATTGAACCTTCTAAGAAACATTGGTGAGGACGCATTACGAACCGCACCGCTTACTACGTCAGCTAGAACACCAGAAGCAAAAGAAATAAGGGAAGAAACAGAAAAACCGCTTACTGAAGAGCAAGCTAGGGAACAAGCTAGGAAAGAAAAAGAAGATACAACTGCGGAACATGCTATTACTTTAATGTTAGGTCTTATGAGAAATCTTCCTCAGGCAAATACATCTACTCATGATGGAAAGTGGGAGAAATCAAAATATATGGGTCAAGAAGTTACAGGTAAAGTCCTTGGAATTATTGGATGTGGAAATATTGGTTCAATAGTAGCTGATAGAGCTAAAGGCTTACGAATGCGAGTAATATCTTATGATCCTTTTTTGACTCCTGAAAGAGCAAATATTCTTGGCGTTAAAAAGGTTGAGCTAGATGAGCTTTTACAACAGGCTGATATTATTAGTCTCCATGTTCCAATGACCGAACAAACAAAAAATATCTTGAATAAAAAAACTTTAAGTAAATGTAAAAAAGGCGTCAGAATTATTAATTGTGCAAGAGGGGGCTTAATTGATGAGAAAGCATTAATTGATGCTATAGAAGACGGTATAGTTGATGGTGCGGCAATTGATGTTTATGAGGTTGAGCCAGCTAAAGAAAGTATTTTGTTTGGTAATGATAAAATAATATGCACACCACACTTAGGTGCTTCTACACTAGAGGCTCAAGAAAATGTTGCTATTCAAATAGCCGAACAAATGTCCGATTATCTAATTGAAGGAGCTGTAACAAATGCTTTAAACATGCCATCTATCAGCGCTGATGAAGCGCCAATTTTAGGGCCGTTCGTCAAACTTTCCGAACAACTTGGGTTATTTGCAGGACAACTTATGTTGTCTAATTTTAACAAGATTGAAATTGAATATGTTGGAACAATTTCCGATTTTAATTGCGCACCAATAACATCTGCAGCAGTATCTGGAATACTAAAACCGTCTTTATCAGATATTAATATGGTTAGCGCACCTTCAATTGCACGCGAGAAAGGCATTACAATAAGTGAAGTTAAAAAAGATGAAAGTAGTGCATATGAAAGTTATATTAAAGTGACTCTGCACACCAAAAAAGATAGTTTTTCTATTGGAGGGACTGTTTTCTCTGATGGTCATCCGCGAATTGTACAAATAAATGGAATAAATTTAGAAGCCGAATTGAATAGAAATATGCTTTATGTAACTAATAAAGACCTTCCAGGTTTGATAGGCCATCTAGGTTCTATATTAGGTGATGAAGGAATAAATATAGCAAGCTTTAATCTTGGTAGAAACGCACCTTTGAAAGATGCTATGGCTTTAATAGGAGTTGACTCTGAGATTAATTCAAATGTTATGGAAAATGTAAAGAAACTTGAGTCAATTGTAACAGTTAATAATTTAATTTTTAATATTAAATAAATATAGAGGATTATATGGCAAATGTAGTAGTAGTCGGATCTCAGTGGGGAGATGAAGGAAAGGGAAAGATAGTTGACTGGCTATCAAGCAGAGCAGATGTAGTGGTAAGATTTCAAGGGGGCCACAATGCTGGGCATACATTAGTTATAGATGGCAAAACCTATAAACTATCATTATTTCCATCAGGAATTGTTAGGGAGGATAAAGTATCAATAATTGGTAATGGTGTAGTTGTAGATCCCTGGGCATTTGCTGAAGAACTGAAAATCCTTATTAATCAAGATGTTGAAATAAATTCAAAAAATCTAAAAATTGCTGAAAATGCTTCCTTAATACTTCCTGTCCATAAAAATCTTGATATTTTAAGAGAACATAGAAGCTCAAATGATTCAAAAATAGGAACTACCAAAAGAGGAATTGGCCCAGCATATGAAGATAAAGTCGGGAGACGATCTGTACGGGTTGGTGATTTAAGAGATTTAAAAGCTTTAAAATTAAAAGTTAATAATCTCGTTGATCATCATAATATTATTCTTAGAGGTATGAATGAAGAAGAGATAAACCCAGATTCTATCTATGATGACTTAATTGAAGTTTCAGAAATTATTAAGCCGTTCATTTCTAGAACCCAAGAATTTCTTACTCAAGCAAGAAAAGATAGAAAGCGAATTTTGTATGAAGGCGCCCAAGGTGCTTTGCTGGATATAGATCATGGCACATATCCATATGTAACTTCATCAAATACTATTGCTTCTGCGGCTGCTACTGGATCAGGTCAAGGTGTTAAATCCATAAATTATGTATTAGGAATAACTAAAGCCTATACCACAAGGGTAGGCGAGGGACCATTCCCGTCTGAACAAAATAATGATGTTGGAAATGAACTTGGTGAAAAAGGGCATGAATTTGGAACTGTTACAGGAAGGAAAAGAAGATGTGGTTGGTTTGATGCTGTTCTAGTTAAACATGCAATTGAAGTCTCGGGTATTGATGGTATGGCTCTCACCAAACTTGATGTCCTTGATGGCTTTGAAAAAATCAATATTTGTACTGCTTATGAACTTGACGGTAAAAAAATTGATTATTTTCCATCTTCATCTGAAGAACAATCAAGAATTAAGCCTATTTTTGAAGAATTTGATGGATGGGATACAACAACTTTTGGAGCTAGGCTTTGGAATGACTTACCTGCAGAAGCTGTTAAATATGTTAAAAGAATTGAAGAATTAACAGGTACTCCAGTTGCATTATTATCAACTAGCCCAGAACGAGAAGATACAATATTAGTGAAAGATCCTTTTGAGGATTAATATTGAATTTCAGATAAAACCATTATAATAATATTGATGTCCGAGGGGTGCCGTTTGGCTGAGAAGGAATAACCTGACCCTTTGAACCTGATCCGGTTAATGCCGGCGTAGGAATTGGATTCTTATAAACGCCTATTAATTTGGATCCCTATTTAGATTGAATATTTATTTGGAGGAACCAATGAAATTTTTTTTAATTATCTTTTTCTTATTCAATGCGACAGCTTTATATGCTGATGATAGAATTGATGAAATTGTCGTCACTGCAGAGCTTTCAGATAATTCTTTATATAGACTACCTTTAAGTGCATCAGTTATTGATGAAGAAGTTATTAAGAATCGAGATGCGCAACATATTGAAGACATCTTATTTTCAATACCTAATATTAATTATTCAACAGGATCATCTAGGGGAAAATTTTTACAAATTCGTGGAATTGGAGAAAGAAGCGAATTTACTGAACCAGTAAATTATTCTGTAGGAGTTATTATAGATGGAATTGATTTTACAGGCATATCATTAGCTGCAAGTACTTTTGATATTAAGCAAATAGAAGTATTAAGAGGTCCTCAAGGAACAATTTATGGAGCCAATGCTCTAGCTGGTCTAGTAAATATAGTTTCGAATGAACCAGAGGAAGTATTTTATTCTGAAATTTCAGGGTCATTGTCAGAATTTGATGGTAGAAGCCTAGGTTTTGTCTTTACTGGACCATTAGGTGAAAACTTTGGATTTAGATTTGGTGTAAAAAAATACGAGAGTGATGGTTTTATAAAAAACCAACACTTACAAACTGATGAAACAAATAATATTGATGAGATTGTTTCGCGTTTTAAAATCTATATGGATTCTGATGACCAATTGTTAGAGGTTAACTTCTTATATTCTGATGTTGATAATGGTTATGACGCATTTAGTTTGGATAACACTAGAATAACTCTTTCGGATGTACCTGGGCATGACCGTCAAGAGACATTTGCTGGTTCTCTTAAATATTTAAAAGAGTTTAGTAAAATAAATGTAGAAGTTTTGTTGAGTTTTGCAGATTCAGATCTTGAATATGGTTATGATGAAGATTGGAGTAATACAGGAATATGTGATCAAACACCTTGCGATTCAAAAGTATTTGGTTTTGATTGGTGGTATTCATCTTTTGATAATTATATTAGAAATAATGAGAACTTCACTTTAGACACTAGATTGCTATCAAAAGGTAATAATGACTGGGTTTTAGGATTATATTACAGAAATCAAAAAGTAAACTTAGTCAGAGAGTATACATATTTAGAAAATAATTTTAAAAGTTCATTTGATACTGAAAATATAGCTTTATATGGACAATATAAATATCCACTATCAGAAACCATAGATTTTGAAGTTGGTTTAAGAATTGAATCAAGGGATGCTGATTATATTGACAACAATGGTCCTGCTCCAGATGGGTTTTTCTGTATAGCGATTTATCCAAAACCTGAAAGCTGCTTATTTAATAATGAGTATAATAATTCTGAAGATTTTTGGGGAGGAAAAATAGTTCTTAAAAATCAAATTAGCGATAATTTGCTGAGTTATTTCCTTATTTCACAAGGCTATAAGCCAGGTGGGATTAATATTGAAGGAAATGTAAGTAATGAAAATTTGGAATATGATTCAGAAACAATGATTAATTATGAAATAGGTTTTAAAGGAAATCTTAATAAAAACCTCCTTTTTCAAACTTCTATATTTTATCAAGATCGCAAGGATGTCCAAACAAAACAAAGTATAGTGACATCAATTAATTCTAGTGAGCAAGGCGGGTTATGCCCATGTAGCTTCACTGATTATATAGGTAATGCTGTTAAAGGATCAAATTACGGTTTAGAAATGGAATTAATTTTGTTAATAAATAATAAAATAGATTTATTCTTCAATTTAGGATTATTAGAAACTGAATTTAATAATTACTTAAGCTTTTCTCATGTTGAATCAGACCTTAAAAATGGAATCCCAGTAAATTTAAATGGAAGAGAGCAGTCCCATGCTCCTGAGTATCAAATAAGCTTAGGTATGAATTATAGAATAACAGATAATTTGTTTATTAAGTTTGATATTGAGGCGAAAGATGAGTTTTATTTTTCTGATCGTCATAATATTCAATCAAATGATTATGTATTGTTTAATTTATTATTAGGATATCAAAAAGAGTCTTGGGAATTCAGTATATTTGGTAAGAATTTGAGTGACGAAGGCTATCAAACTAGAGGGTTTGGAAGTTTTGGTAATGATCCAAGAAAATTTTACGCTACTGAACCATATTTTCAATTTGGTGCCCCAAGAGTTATTGGGGTAAACGGAAAAAGAAAATTCTAATAATATGTTTACAGCTTTAGAAATTTTTGCAGTAATTTTTGCTCTTCTTTATTTATTTTTAGCTATAAAGCAACACATTGCTTGTTGGTATGCGGCTTTTTTAAGCACATTAATCTATATATTAATATATTGGGATGTTTCACTTTATATGGAATCATTGCTTAATTTCTATTATCTTTTAATGGCTATATACGGTTGGATTAATTGGAATAAAAAATCTCAAATAGATAAAAATTATGTTATTTCGTGGTCATACCAAAATCATATTATAGTAATATTATTAATTCTAATTTTGACTATCGTATCTGGCTTTTCTCTTCAGAAAACTAATGCTGTGTATCCATATTTAGATTCTTTTACTACATGGGCTTCAGTTGTTGCTACATTTATGGTTGCTCAAAAAATACTTTCAAATTGGATATTCTGGATAATTATAAATTCAATAGCCATTTTCCTTAATTTTGATAGAGAGTTATATTTTACTGTTATTTTATTAATTACATACCAGGTAATGTCTGTTTATGGATATTATCAATGGCGAAAGAGCTATTATGAATACAAATCACAAAATTAAATTTTTATTAGAAAATGTAAGCGACTTAGATTTTAATATTGATGATGCAGAAATCTCCTATCTTATACATGGTAAGACAAACGACAGTTATTTACTTGATTTTAAAAAATTCAAATTAGTTTTAAGATTAAATAATAAAAATTCTTTGAGTCTAGGAATCAATAGGCAAAATGAATCATTAATTTTGCAATCTTTAGATAAAAAAAATATCGTTCCTAACTTGATCTATATGGACAACAAATATGAATTTATAATTTATGAATATATTGAAGGAATTGAATTAGACCTCAACAAGACTGATAGTGAAGGTAGAAAGAAATTGCTCAATTTAATAGAGTCATATCAGGATATAAAAATAGATTTACCAAAATTTAATTATTTTAATCATGTAAGCTTATATTGGAAAAAAATAAAAGAAATCAATCTTATTAGTGATTTAAGAAAAAATAAAATGGAAGCCTTCTTGACTAATCTGAGCAATTTTCAACAATCTAATTGGCCTGCTTTGTTAACCCACCATGACCTGGAAGCAAATATTTTAGTTACTGATGGTGGGTATAAAATTATTGATTGGGAATATGCTGGTAATGGTTTCTATGATTTTGATCTATATTCAATGGGGTTAATAGAGGGAAGTGAAATGATTGATGATTTAATAATAGTTATGAATGAACTTTGGGAGGAAATTAACTATCAAAACTAGATATCAATAATATTTTTATCTTTCATTAGTTTTTGTATTTCTTCTTTTATTTTCTCTAAAGCTCTAACTTCTATTTGTCTTACTCTTTCTCTACTAATGTCATATTTTTCACTTAACTCTTCTAAAGTTGTTGTCTCTTCACTAAGACGTCTTGTTTGAACAATATCTAGCTCTCTTTCATTAAGCACATTTAATGATTCAGATATTAGATCCTTTCTAATGCTGTCTTCCTCTTTTTCAGCATATTCCTCCTCTTGATTGGGCGTATCAGCCTCTAACCAATCTTGCCACTCAGCTTGAGAGCCATCATCTGATGAAATCTTTGCATTAAGAGATGGATCTGCACCAGATAATCTCCTATTCATATTAATAACTTCTTTTTCTGGGACATTTAATTGTTTAGAAATCTTTTCTAAGTTTTCAGGATTTAAATCTCCATCTTCATACGCTTGAATTTGGTTCTTTGCTCTTCTTAGATTAAAGAATAATTTTTTTTGAACTGCTGTAGTTCCTATTTTCACTAAAGACCATGATCTAAGAATATATTCTTGCATAGCTGCCTTTACCCACCAGAGAGCATATGTCGCTAATCTAAAACCTTTTTCAGGATCAAACTTCTGAACAGCTTGCATAAGTCCAACATTTCCTTCAGACATTATATCTGTAATTGGTAGGCCATAACCCTTATACCCCATGGCTAGTTTTGCGACTAATCGTAAATGACTTGTCACAAGCTTATGAGCTGCATCAGTATCACCATGAATACTAAGTCGAGTTGCTAGAGTGTATTCCTCTTCAGCGCTTAACATAGGAAATTTTTTTATTTCATTAAGATAATTGCTTAGAGTTACATCTCCAGATAGCATAGGTAAATTGCTTATTTTTTTATTTTTAGACATAACACTCTATTAACATATGGGTATGATTAGATGCAAATTAAAGTATATCGGACACTTCTTGCATAGCATGGGGTAAATTGGTTTCAAAGAGCATACTCTTCTTTGATGTTGGGTGTTCAAATCCTAATTTATATGCGTGCAAAGATTGTCTGTTTGAGGCATTTAATAAAATATTCTTAATTGTATCATCGTATTTATTTATTTTAGATTTAAACCCAGTGCCATAAACTTGATCACCGATAACTGGAAAACCTATATGTGTTAGATGAACTCTTATTTGATGTGTTCTTCCTGTTTCTAAATTACATTGGATTTTAGAAATATCTAATTCTTTATTAAACTTAATTCTTTTCCAATGTGTAATGGCAAATCTTCTTCCTTTTTTTTCTTCTTTATAAACAGCCATTTTTTTTCTATTTTTATTTGATCTTCCTATAAATGTTTCAATTTTTCCCGATTGAATATTTGGAATACCCCAAACTAATGCTTTATAGGATCTTATTAATTTTCCATCTCTACCATGATTGGCAAATTGTTCTGATAAGCTTTCATGTGTATTATCATTTTTAGCTATTACCATGACACCGCTTGTATCTTTATCAAGTCTATGAACTATGCCAGGTTTTTTTTCACCTCCTATACCAGATAAACTCTCACCACAATGTGCAATTAATGCATTTACTAAAGTATTATCATAATTTCCTGGGGCAGGGTGCACAACAAGACCAATAGGTTTGTTAATAACAATTAAATCTTTATCTTCGTGAAGAATTTCAAGAGGAATTTCTTGAGCTATAGGTTTTGGATCGATTGGCTCTGGAATATTAATATAGTAACTTTCCTCTGAGGAAACCTTTTTAGAGGGATCCTTTATGGGGATATGCTTATTGTTATAAACTTTAAATACATTACCCTCATTTATTAGATGTTTTATTCTTGATCGACTTAAATTAGAAATATTATTTGATAAAAATTGATCAAGTCTCAAACCTAATTCCTCAATAGATACTTTATATGTTATTGTTTCTTTTTTGGACGACATAGCATGAAACTCTTTAAGCAACATGATAGATATACCATTATATTAATGTTAATCGTAATTATTCTTGGTTTAGCGATAATTGTAAGTTTTTTTATAGTTGTAACAACTATTGTTTATAGAGGTATTCAACTAGCTCTATAAAATGACGACCACATCCTTATCCCAAATAACATTGAAAGAATCCACAATATTAGTTCTACATAATTTGGATCACTGTTGTACCCAAAGAAACCCTTCATGAATACACCTACGCTCCCTTTATCATGCAGCAAATGGTAATATTTTCCTTTGGATTCATCATAGGTATAAAATAATTCATTTTCATTGTTATCCAATGAAGGTTTTGGTTGAAGGATATTCCAAGCCCTTGGTATATTGTTTTTATCAATTGTTTCATTTTTAACTAAGTAAGATTCAACTTCATGTGTTCCATATGCAATCATTCCAGAGGCAAATAAAACTAGTAATAGAGTTGTAGCTTTAAAAAATGACCTTAGATTTACCTTCTTTCCTTGTACTACAACCGCATAACCAATTAAAATAGCTAATATTGTACCCATGAAAAAACCTAAATAAGAGAAACTTCCAGTATTTGTAACGCTGGCAATAAGAAATAAAGCGGTTTCAAAACCTTCTCTTAAAATTGAAAAGAAGACTAAAAGAAACAGGGCAAAACCTGAACCCGCTATAGCATTTTTAACTGAATTTTCTATCTCTTTACGATCACTAACATGCTTTGCCAACCAAAAAATAACATAAAATAGAATAGCAGCAGTTATATACATGAAAATAGCTTCAAAAAGTTTTTCATAAGAAGTATTGCCAACACTTTCATTTATAGATGTAAGTAGGAAACCAACAATAGCGCTTGCAAATAATGAAGCAGCAACTCCGTACCAAAGAACTCTCTTCTCATCGGTTAAGTTATTTTTATCTAAAATTGTATAAATAATTCCAATTATTAGAGATGCTTCTAAACATTCTCTAAAAGTAATTATAAATTCGTTCATTTTTCTCTCATTAATTTATTGCTATTAATAATCATTATCACTAAATAATTTAGTTAGCATTTTTAATCAACTAATAAAATATGAAAGTTTTATGAATACATCCATAAAAATAATAGTTTTTATAATTAGTTTTTTTATTAACGATTCTATTTACTCAAATGAGATGATAATAGGTAAGGAGACAATTGAACCTGGAATAGATATTATATTCGAGGGAGCAATAAAAGATGAAATTGAACCAGGTAAATTCTTTTTAGATCAACAATCGACAGATATTCATTTAGAAGCATTAATTAATTGGTCTGAAAAATCACCAATTGGATCACCTATTGGAGGCTTTATTCCTTATTTAGAAGTAGAAGCTCTTGTTATAAATACAAGAAATAATATTAAAGGAAAATTCTTATTAACCCCTCATCTTAATATGTCTGATAACTTTCATTACGCTTCAAATATTAAATTACCAGGTAAAATTGATGATAATTATAATATAGAGTTTTTTATATATCCTCCAAAAGAGGGAATAATAGGATATCATTATGATTGGGTAAATGAAGGGAATTACCCTTTAATTCTGCCAGTTTCGTATAAATATAAGAATCTTAATTTCAAAAAGATTGCAAATTCAAAAAGAAGGTAACTTTCTAGTTGCAATTGATTATTAATTGCGCTAGTAATTGCGAATGATTATTAATAACAAAATCATATTTTAATTATTTGGGGAGAAAACCAATGAAAAAATTAATTTTATGTACTTTTGCTTTTGCTCTAATTGCATCAAATACTTCTTCATTTTCACAGGATGTAGAAGAAATTGTTGTTAAGGGTAAAGTACTTTATTCAGATCAGGTTACAGCATTAAAAACACCTGTTGCTATTATTGATGTGCCGCAAACTCTATCAATTGTTACGGATGATGAAATTCGTAAACAAGGTTTTAGAGAGCTTGGTGATATAGTTCGCTATACTCCAGGTGTTAATACATCTCAAGGTGAAGGTCACCGTGATTCTATCGTCTTTAGAGGCGTAAGGTCTACTGCAGATTTTTATCTTGATGGCGTAAGAGATGATGTTCAGTATTACCGTTCATTATATAACTTAGAACAAGTGGAAATTCTTAGAGGACCTAATGCTCTTTTATTTGGGCGTGGTGGCACAGGTGGCATCATTAACAGAGTAACTAAGAAAGCTGTCTTAGATGAGCAATTTGGTTCATTTGATATGGGTGCTGATTCTTTTGGAGCATTTGATTTTGCTGTTGATTACAATGTATCAACTG
>PVBE012153798.1_pt1 | contig 10939 bp, 8 predicted proteins | sample 1631181 | NCBI WGS metagenome assembly PVBE01 (sample SAMN08397723, study PRJNA350692) | Marine metagenome, whole genome shotgun sequencing project. | isolation source: water | place: Pacific Ocean | collected 2012-04 | reverse complement strand
GGCCATTTCTCTCACGCATTCTCGACACGCCGACCCTGATGATTGTCGCCGAGGGTGACGATCTGACGATGTGGGAACAAGAGGTGCCGGCGTTCAGCCAAATCGCGACCGCTCGCAAGAAACTGTTCGTGCAGCGCGAGAGCACGCATATGAGCATGTACAGCGACTTGTCACACTTGGCGGTTGCGGCGACCGAGGCTGCGAACTGGTATCGCCAGTACCTGATCGAAGAATATTGACTCTGCGACGGGATCGCATCGAGACGTTGAACTGCGGTGTGGGTGGCGGCGGTGCAGATCCGCAGCGGCACCGTCGCCGGAAAAAATCGCTACCATCGTCACGCTCGGCGGTATTCCCGTCCCCTGCAACAGGAGAACGCGACGATGAGTGACGAGACCAAGGTCAGGCTCGAGATCGACGACGGCGTGGCGACCGTCACCTTCGACCGGCCGAGGGCGAAGAACTCGCTCGACGTCGAGGCGCTGCAACAGTTCTTCGAGGCGCTCGGGACGTGCGAGGATCGCGACGACGTCGGCGCGATCGTGCTGACCGGCGCCGGTGATGCTTTCTGCGCCGGCGTCAATCTCAAGGGCTACGAGCTCGCCGACCGCGAGAAATTTCGCGCCGGCTTCCGCGAAGTCGCCATGTGGTGGCACCAGGCGCTCCACCGCATCGTCCGGATTCCGAAACCGGTGCTCGCCGCGGTCAACGGCATCGCGGTCGGCGGCGGGCTCGGCATCACACTCGCCGCCGACATGGTGGTGTGCACCGAGGATGCCACGTTCTATGCGTCGTGGATGTCGAACGGCCTCGCCAACGACGGCGGCTCGTCATATTCGCTGGTCAAGATCGTCGGTTTCCGCCGGGCGATGGAACTGATGCTGACCAACCGCACACTGGACGCCGCCGAGGCCCACGAATGGGGCATCGTCAATCGGGTATACGCGCCGGGCGAGTTCCGAGACAACGTCGCGATCATCGCCCGCGACTTGGCCGACGGGCCGACCCATCTCCAGGGCTACGTCAAGGAGACCTTCCACGACGGCTGGAACCGCTCGCTCGAGGAGTGCACCGAGTACGAATGCATGAACATCCTCAAGTCCCTCGACGACCCGTATGCCGCCGAGCGCCTCGGCGCGTTCCTGCGGGGCGAGAGGACCAACCGCCTCAGCGTGCGCCTGCCGTGACGAGTCCTCAATCGCGCCCGGTCGTCACCACGAGCTTTCCGGTGACCGAGCGGTCGGCGAAGCGGGCGAGCGCCGCGTGGATGTCGTCGAGCGGGTAGGTCGCGGTGATCTCGGGGCGAAGGCTGCCGGCCTCGTACCACTCCATCACGCGGGCCATGCCGGCGTGGATGTCCTCGGGCTGGTTGCGCAGATGGATGTCGACCGGCGCACCGATCACCGAGATGTTCTTGAGCAGGATGTGGTGGCCCTTCGGCATCGAGATGTCGAGGGTGGCGAATCCGACGATCACCATCGAGCCACCATAGCCGACGCAGCGCATGCCGGCATCGAACACGTCGCCGCCGACCACGTCGAAGACCGCGTCGCACAGCGCCTCTCCGGTAATCGCCGCGACCTGGTCGCGCATACCAGTTCGCAGATCCTCGATCCCGAGATCGATCCAGTGATCGGCGCCGTGGGCGATAGCGAGATCGCCCTTTTCGCGCGAGGTCGCGCCGGCGAACACGGTCGCGCCGAGCGCCTTGGCGACCTCGACCATGGCGAGCCCGACGCCGCCCGAGGCGCCGGTGATCAACACCGTCTGGCCGGCGCCGACGTTGCCGCGCAGCGCGATGGCGACATAGGCCGTGTTGTAGGCCGTGATCATGCCGGCCGCGCTTACGAAATCGAGGCTCGCGGGCATCGGAAAGACGCGGTACTCGGGAGAAACGAGCTTCTCTCCATAGGCGCCGAATACCACCTGCGCCATCACCCGGTCGCCGGGCTTGAAGCGCGTCACCTTCGAGCCGATCGCGGCGATCACCCCGGCGGCATCGCGCCCGGGCACGAATGGGCGCTCGGGGCGCGCCTGGTAGAGCCCCTGCAGCATCAGCGTATCGGGAAAGTTGATGCCGATCGCATGCACATCGATCAGCACCTCGTCGTCCTTTGGAACGGGATCGGGGAAATCCTCGAGCTTGTGCTGCCCTATCGGCCCGAATTCATGAACAACGACCGCCCGCATCCCTCATCCTCCACAACCCTGGAACCACTTATGCCCCGGCGCGACCACCGCGCAACTCCGCCGCCGCCTCGAGCGCGGCGTCGACGATCTCCTTGTAGCCGGTACAGCGGCACAGATTGCCGCTGAGCGCATCGCGGATCTCGTTCTCGCTCGGCTCGGGATTGCGCTCGAGCACCTCGCTCAGCGACATCAGGAATCCCGGGGTGCAGAAGCCGCACTGAAGCGCGAAGTTTCGGTGAAAGGCTGCCTGCAGGGGCGAGAGCATCTCGTCCGAAGCGAGACCTTCGACGGTCTCGATGGTCTTTCCGCCGGCCTGGACCGCCAGCATCGAACAAGACCGCACCGCCGCGCCATCGATCAATACCGTACAAGCGCCGCACACCCCGTGCTCGCACCCGACATGAGTGCCGGTGGCGCCGATTTCGTGGCGCAGGAAGTCCGACAACAGAAGGCGGGGCTCGGCATAGCCGGTGACCGTCTCGCCGTTGAGGGTCAAGGTGACCTCGTGTCGGGCGTCTCGCTTCAGGATCGGCATGCGGCTCTCGCCTCCTCGATCACGCGGCGGCCGAGCGTCCGGACCATTTCGCGCCGGTAACGCGCTGTCGCGTGGATATCGTCGGTTCCCTCGAGCTCCCAGGCGAAGCCGTTGAGGGCGTCGTCGAGCGCATCGCCGTCGATCCCGTCCCAGTCGCGCACCACCGGCCGGTCGGCGACGCCGCCGACACCCAACCGCACCTTGCTCCCGTGTGCGACCGCCGCAAGCGCGACGATGGCGAAGTCGCCTTGCCGCCGCGTCAGCTCACGAAAGGCGTAACCAGCGCCCTCTCGCGCGACCGGATACCGGGCGGCGACCACCATCTCGTCCGCCGCCCTGGCGGTCGACAGCATGCCGGTCTGGAACGCGCCCGCCATCACCGTTCGCTGGCCGCGCGCGCTTTGGAGCACCACCTCGCCGTCGAGCACCGCGAGGCACAGCGGCAGCTCCGAGCTCGGGTCGGCGTGGCACAGCGAGCCGCAGACGGTGCCCCGGTTTCGCGTCTGGAAATGGCCGATATTGGGCAACGCGGCGGCGAGCAGCGGCGAGGCTGCGGCGAGCTCCGGCCAGCGCATCAGCGCCGCCTGGGTCGCGCCCGCGCCGATCTCGACCGCGCCGTTAGTCCGGCGGATGTGGTCGAGCCCGCCGACCGAGGCGATGTCGACGACCAGCTCGGGGCGCGCGAGCCGCATGTTGAGGATCGGCATCAGCGACTGGCCGCCCGCCATGACGCGAGCGTCGTCGCCGTGCTCGGCGAGCGCGCCGACCGCCTCCTCGACGGTATCGGGCGCGAGGTAGTCGAACGCGGCCGGCTTCACCTTATGATCCCCAGTGTCCGGAGAAGGCGCGACCACCAGCCGACGGGCGCGGCCCGCGCGACGTCCTCGGTGTCACCGACACACTGGCGGATCAGGCCGGCGAAAAACTGGCCGATGAGCACGCGCGATGCGCCCTGGAGCATTCGCCCGCCGACGGCGGCGACCTTGCCGGCCAGGTGGATCTCGTAATCGTAGGCGACGCGCGTGCCGTCGTCGGTCGGCTCGAGCCGGAGACGTCCGGTGCCGTGCGACGAGCCGAGCGGGCCGATCATCGAGCCCGACAGCGTGCCGGAAGCCGGTGGCGCGAGATCGGACAGGCTGACGCGCGCCTCGAAGCGGCCGCGGACCGGCCCGACGCCGATATCGACGACCGCGCGGTAGGCGTTTTCCGCTTCCTGCTCGAGCGTCTCGCAGCCCGGGATGACGGCGGCGAGACGGGCCGGATCCATCAGGATCCGCCACACCTCCTCGCGCGGCGCCGGCACCTCGATCGCGCCCGAGCCTTCGAGCGCACGGCCCTTGGGCGGCGTCGTGACGGCGGCGCTGCCCTCGGGCGGCGGCCGCTCGGCGCCGTGCAGCCACTCATAGACCCGCGATGGCGCCAACGGCGTCTCGACGTCCTCGATACCGAGCGCATCGGCGACCGCATTGGCCAGGCACGCCGGGGTCGAGTACTGGTTGCCCTCGGCGATCCCCTTGGCCCCGAGGCGCGTGTAGGGCGACGGCGTCTGCACCGGATGAAGCACCGTGAGCTCGGGCATCTCGGGCGCGGTCGGCGCCAGGTAGTCGGCAAAGGTGCCGGACAGAAAGCTGCCGTCCTCGGCGTAGACGAATTCCTCCATCATGGTGGCGCCGAACGCGGCGGCGAACGAGCCCCGGATCTGGCCCTCGGCGAGGCCGGGATTGAGGATGGTGCCGCAATCGTGCGAGGTGACGTATTTATCGATCCGGACCTCGCCCGTCGCGCGATCGATCTCGATGCCGCAGAAGTCGAAGCCGAAGCCGTAGGCGAGCGAGGTGTTGATCTCGTCGTTGGCGGTGGTCGGCGTGAGCTCCGGCGCGCTCCAATCGACCGCCTCGCGCAGCCCCGGCATCATGCCGTCGGGGAGGCTCAACGGCGACCAGTGGGCGACCCCGGCGGCGCGGTAGAACGCCACCGAGTTTTCCGGATTGTCGCGGGCGAAGACCCGCCCGCGCTCGAACTCGAGATCGTCGGGCGGAACGTTGAGGGTCTGGCTCGCGATGCGCGCGACCTTGTCGCGGATGTTGCTGGCGGCAATGTGGACCGAGCTCGCCACCGCCGGCGCGAACCGGCACGAGTAGTTGCCGGCGGCGATCGACCAGCCGTCCTTCTGCGTGTCGGTCTCCAGGTTGACGGCGATGTCGGCCGGATCGATGCCGAGCCGGTCGGCAACGACCTGGGCGAGCGCGGTCTGGTGTCCCTGGCCCTGCGGCACCGAATCGGCGGTGACGCTGACCGCGCCCAGGGGATCGACGTTGACCACGCAGGACGCGATGGCGCCGTCCTTCTGGCCGGCGCGCTCGCGCTCGAGGCCGGTCTTGAGCGTCGAGATGTAACCCATGTTGGACTGGCTGGGCTCGACCACCGTGGTGTAGCCGATACCATAGATGCGGCCCTCGGCGCGGGCCGCCTCGCGCCGGCGCTTGAGCTCGTCGAGCCCGCCTTCGGCAACCGTCTTGTCGACGACCTCCTGGTAGTCGCCCGAATCGATCAGCGCGCCGGCGGGCGCCCGGTACGGGAACGATCCCGCCGGGATCAGGTTGCGCCGGATCACGTCGAGCGGGTCGAGGCCAAGCTCGGTCGCGATCCGCTGCATCATGCGCTCGACGGCGAAGTAGAGCTGCGGCCCGCCGAAGCCCCGCACAGCACCCGACGGGCACTTGTTGGTCACCATGATGTGGTTGGTGACGTGGACGTTGGGGATGGTGTAGCCGTTGGTCGAGACGCCGTGCATGCGGAAGATCGGCGCCGGCATCGGCGCCCGCAGATAGGCGCCGTTGTCGTCCCAATGCTCGAGCTCGAGCGCCGAGACCACGCCGTCGCCGTCATAGGCGGCGCGCACCCGCGTCACCCGGTTGGGCGCCGAGTTGGCGGCGGACAGATGCTCGAGCCGATCCTCGATCCACTTGACCGGCCGGCCGGCGAGCTTGGCCGCGACGCACATCACCACGATATAGGGGAACAGCGTGAGCTTGGAACCGAAGCTGCCGCCCGAGTTGGGCGGGCTGCGGTGACGCAGCTTGGCGCCCTGCACGCCGAGCGAGCGTGCCATCACCGGATGCAGCGAGAACGGCCCCTGGAAATTGGAGATCACGTCGAACGAGCGCGCGTCGGGCAGGTACTCGGCGACCACCGCGTAGGTCTCCATCGGGGTGATGGAGTTGCGCGGATAGCGAATGGTGAACTCGGTCTCGTGCACGGCCTCGGCGAACGCCGCCGCCGGCTCGCCGTGGCTGAACTTCCGGTGCAGCATGACGTTGGTGCCGGCGGCATCGTGCAGGATCGGCGCGCCGGGCTGCTCGGCCGCGACCGGATCGATCACCGCCGGCAGCGGCTCGTAGTCGACGCGGATGAAATCGAGCGCGTCCTCGGCCTTGTAGCGATCGGTGGCGCTGAGCACGACGACCGGCTCGCCGACATAGCGCACCTTGTCGATCGCCATGCCGCGATAGTCCATCGGCGGAGTCTCGAAGCCGATGACGAAGTTCTCGGCGTGCTCGGCAAGCTCGGCGCCGGTCATGATCGACTTGACGCCGGGCTGCTTCAGCGCCTCGGAGACGTCGATCGAGAGGATGCGGGCGTGCGGATGGGGCGAACGCAGGATGGCGGCATGTAGCGTGCCCTTCTTGACCGGCAGGTCGTCGACGAACCCGCCCCGTCCCTTGAGCAGCGGCCCGTCCTCGACCCGCAGCATGCGTTCGCCGACCCAGCGTTTGTCCGCCGATGGTTCTTGTTCCGAGGTCACGTCCCGCCTCCAGACGATACGTTAGCCGTGCCAGCCGCGCGGCGTCCAATACATTATTGCATATATTTATACGACGTGTATATAATTCGTGATCACAATAAACGAGGGCGCGTTGGCCTGGCTTATCGGCATCGATGTAGGCGGGACGTTCACGGACTTTTTCGCCCGTGACGAGGCGACCGGCGCGGTCAAGCTGTTCAAGCTGCCCTCGACGCCGGACAATCCGGCACGGGCAATCCTCGACGGGTTCGACGCCATGTGTGCCGACCACGGTATCGCCGTCAGCGATATCGGTCGCATCAGCCACGGCACCACGGTCGCGACCAACACGTTGATCCAGCGCAAGGGCGCGACGGTCGCTCTGATCACGACGAGAGGCTTCCGCGACCTCTTGGAGATCGGCCGCCAGACACGGCCGCACATGTACGACATGCAGCTCGACCACCCGGCGCCGCTGGTGCCGCGCGAGCGCCGCTTCGAGGCCGCCGAACGGATGACCGCCGACGGCCTCGCCGAGACCACCTTGAGCGACGAGGCCCTCCGTCAGGCCGTCGACGAGGCGATCGCATCGGGCGCCGAGGCGTACGCGGTGTGCTTCCTGTTCGCCTATGTCAACGACGAGCACGAGCGTCGCACCGGCGCCGCGCTCGCCGAGCGCGCGACCGAGCTTGCGGTCTCGCTGTCGTCCGACGTTCAGCCCGAGTTTCGCGAGTACGAGCGCTTCTCGACCACCGTGCTCAACGCCTATCTCCAGCCGGTGATGGACCGTTACCTCGGATTTCTCGGCGACAGGATCGGCGCGACCGTGCCCGATGCGCCGGTCGGAATCTATCAGTCGAGCGGCGGGCTGATGTCGGTCGACCAGGCGCGGCGCTATCCGGTGCGCACGGTGCTGTCGGGTCCGGCGGCGGGCGCCGTGGGCGCGGGTCACGTCGGACGGCTCGCCGGAAACAGCGACTTCATCACCCTCGACATGGGCGGCACCAGCGCCGACGTCGCGCTGGTGCGCGACCACGATCCCGGCATCAGCTTCGAGCGCGACGTCGCCGGCTTTCCGGTCAGGCTTCCCATGGTCGACATCAACACGGTCGGCGCCGGCGGCGGCTCCATCGCGTGGTTCGACCGCGACGGGCTGATGAAGGTCGGACCGGCCAGCGCCGGCGCCGATCCAGGCCCCGCGTGCTACGGCCGCGGCGGCGAGGAGCCGACCGTCACCGACGCCAACCTGGTGCTCGGCCGGCTGTCGTCGGGCGGACTGATCGGCGGGCGCATGCGGCTCGACACGGAAGCGGCGCGGGCGGCACTGGCGCCCGCCGCCGGGCGCCTCGGCTTTTCGGTCGAGCGCACCGCGCTCGGCGTCATTGGCATCGTCGCCGCCAATATGGTGCGCGCCATCCGCGCCGTCTCCGTCGAGCGCGGCCACGACCCCCGCGACTACGCGCTGATGCCGTTCGGCGGCGCCGGCCCGCTGCACGCCGCCGAGGTGGCAAGGAGCCTCGGCATGTCGGAGATCATCGTGCCCGAGGCCCCCGGCATCCTGTGCGCCGAGGGACTGATCGTCTCGGACCTCAAGGAGGATTTTACAAAGACCGTCCACCTGCCGCTCACCGCCGCGACCGGCGCCGAGGTCAGCGCCGCGATCGCCGAGCTCACCGATCGAGCAGCCGACTGGTTCGACCGGGAACAAGTCGCGCCCGAAGTCCGGACGCTCGCCGTCACCCTCGATCTCCGCTATGTCGGGCAGAACTACGAGCTGCCGGTGACACTTCAAGACGCCTCATCGTTCGAGTTGGACGCGGTTCGGCAACTGTTTTTCGAGGCCCACCGGCGGTTCTACGGCTTCCACGATCCCGATGATCCGGTCGAGCTGATCACCGTCCGGGTGACCGCGCGAGGCGCGACGGGAGAACCGGAAGACCGGCGCGCAGAACGGGCGTCCGCCGGCGCGACCGCGGCGCTCGAAAAGCGGCCGGTGTGGTTCGAGAGCGATGCGCCGGTCGAAACACCGGTATACGAACGAGCGGCGTTTCGCCCGGGCAACACGCTCGTCGGCCCGGCGATCATCGAGCAGTTCGACTCGACGACCGTCCTCCATCCGGGCGACGGCTTGCGCGTCGACGACGCCCGCAATCTCATCATCACGGTGACGCCATGACCGCGACCAACGCCCTCGATCCGATCCGGCTCGAGATCCTCTACAACGGGCTGCGCTCGGTGGCGGACGAGACATACATCGCGCTGATGAAGAGCGCATTCTCGACCAACATCAAGGAGCGCCGCGACCATTCGACGGCGATCATGGATCGCAACGGCCGTCTCGTCGTCCAGGCCGACGCCTCGCTGCCGATCCACATCGCCTCGATGACCGGGCTGATGGCGGCGCTGATCGGGAAATTCGGCGACGAGCTTGCCGAGGGCGACATCTTCATCGCCAACGATCCGCACGTTGCCGGCGGCACCCATCTGCCCGACATCAACATGGCGGCGCCGGTGTTCGTGGCGGGACAGCTGTTCGGTTTCGTCTGCAACATCGCCCATCACGCCGACATGGGCGGCATGGTGCCGGGCAGCATGGCCGGCGGCATGTCGGAGATCTATCAGGAGGGGCTCCGGGTTCCGGTCGTCCGCCTGTTCCGTGCCGGCGAGATGCAGCGCGATATCCTCGACCTCCTGCTGCTCAACGTCCGCGTCCCCAATGAGCGGCGCGGCGACTACTACGCCCAGATCGCCGCCTGCCGGCTCGGCGAGCGCCGCCTGGGCGAGATCGTCGCGGCCAACGGCGCCGACACCGTGAACGCCGCGTTCGGCGACATCATCGAACGCACCAGGGGCCGCATGCGCGCGGCGGTGGCGACCATTCCCGATGGGTCCTACGGGTTCGAGGACGTCATGGACGACGACGGTCTCGGCACCACCGACATCCCGATCCGGCTGCGCATCGATGTCGCGGGCGATCACATCCGCTTCGACTTCTCCGACAGCGCCGCGCAGGTACCGGGCAACATCAACGTCACCATGAACGCGACCCAGGCGGCGGTGTGCTACACGCTGAAGGCGCTGCTCGATCCCGAGGTGCCCAACAACCAGGGCATACTCGACCTGCCCGAGATCATCGCGCCCGAGGGATCGCTCCTGAACGCCGTGTTTCCGGCGCCGGTGGCGGCGCGCGCCAACACCTGCCAGCGCATCATCGACGTCATCATCGGCGCGTTCGCCGATGCGCTGCCCGACCGGGCCGTCGCCGCGGCCAATGGCGCCAACACCACCGCCGTGATCTCGGGCATCGATCCCCGCACCGGGCGGGGCTACGTCTACCTGGAGACGCTCGGTGGTGGTGCCGGCGGGCGGGCCGCCAAGGACGGCAAGGACGGTGTCCAGGTCCATATCACCAACACGTCCAACCTGCCGGTCGAGGCGATCGAGACCGAGTATCCGTTGCGCGTCGAAGCCTACGGTCTGATCGAGGATTCTGGCGGTGCCGGCCAGTACCGCGGCGGCATGGGGCTCCGGCGCGTCATCCGCCCGGTGGACCACACCTGCGACTTCAACGGCGCCGGCGAACGCTTCAGCCACCGTCCGTGGGGCCTGTTCGGCGGCGGGCCGGGTGCCACCGGCAGGTTCCTCCACCGCGCCCCCGACGGCGGGACGAAGACGCTCGTCAACAAGCCGAGCGGCATCCGCCTAGGTCCGGACGAATGTATCGTCGTCGACTCACCCGGCGCCGGCGGCTACGGCAAGCCAAGCGACCGCGACCCGGCGGCCATCGAGGCCGACCGGCGGAGCGACAAGTTCAGCGACGCCTATCTGGACGAGCACTATTGGCCGGGACGGGACTAGTGAGCTGGTCCCGCATTGTTGGACAGTCTGGCGGTGAAGTTAAGGTGTATTGAACCCGCATCAGGCTGTGCCATTGTGCGATGTCAGCCAGGACTCGATTCCAACGTCGGAATTACGGCGTGTTCGAGCGGCGCATCCGAAGACGTCGTCATTGATGAGGCGCGGCTGACCAAAGGGAGAGTTTTCAATATGCGGAAGACCTCATTTTGATGGACGAATGAAGATGAGCAACAAAATGAACTGGGACATCGTACATCATCCGACCTACTGGGTCGGCGATACTACCGGCGAGATCAAGCGAACCGAGTTGGCGTATCCCCATGTGCCGAAGGAACATCCCAAATTCGCCCAGAGCATGGCGGTCGGCAACCTCCTTTTCGTTTCCGGTTGCACCGGTCAGGACACGATCGCCGGCGGACCCACACCGACGACCATCGAAGGCCAGATGAAGAATGCTCTTGATCCCGCATTGCCCAGATGACTTTGTGATTTGACGACTGCACGCCCGGATTCTGGTATAAGAATCATGACGTTATAGGTGGATTTGGGGTGTTGATATGGCTCACCCGATG